>Ga0160473_100071_pt1 | contig 112706 bp, 114 predicted proteins | sample HID1975I_E11MG_FD_108217 | JGI IMG/M metagenome (GOLD analysis project Ga0160473, IMG submission 108217) | Enriched soil microbial communities from UW Madison campus, WI, USA - HID1975I_E11 MG | ecosystem: Environmental > Terrestrial > Soil > Unclassified | place: USA: Madison, Wisconsin...
CCACTTCGACCTCGCAGTTTTCCTTCTGGAGGAGAGCCCCCTTTGTTAAGGGGGCGCGGCAAAGCCGCGGGGATAGGCAAGGCAGAAGTGGGGCCCGAAGTTTGCGCAGCAAACTTTGGGGGCATAGCCCGCCGCGCGGGCTATGCCACGAATGTCGCCACATGAGCTCAAGTCCATGGATGGACGCCTTCGGCGTCCCCCGATAAGGGGTATCGCCCCCGGGCGCCACGCGCAGAACCAAGAGAGCCGCTTCTAAAGAAGAAGACGACAAAGAGCCAAATGGAGAAACAGCCCCCCTCTGTTAGGGGGGCGCGCCGACAGGCGCGGGGGTAGGCAAGCCCAGAGCTGGGGCCCGAAGTTGCGCAGCAACTTTGGGGGCGAAGGCCGCGAAGCGGGATTTGCCGCTCCACAGGCGCGGGGGATCAGGAAATCCCTAATCCAGCAATCGCACAAATCGCCTCAGGATCAAACCCCGCCAGCGAAGCAAAATGCCGCCCACGCGCCACATAGTCGGTATACACGCCGAAACTCGGCGCACCCGGCGACAGCAACACCACGCCCCCGGCCTCGCCCAGCGCCGCCCGCGCCAACCCCACCGCTTCCGGCAGGTCAGCCGCCGCATGCAACCCGAACAACCCCTGCGCCGCCAACGGCGCCAATAGCGCATGGATGCGCGGCCCATTCGCGCCCATGGTCACGATCTCCACCGGCCGCTCGGCATCGTGCGCCATATGCCCAGCAAAATCGTGCCAATCCAGACCGCGATCATGCCCACCCACCAGCACCGCCACCCGCTGCCCCGGAAAACAGGCCAGTGCCGCCAACGTCGCATGCGGCGTCGTGCTGATCGAATCGTTGACGTAGCGAATCCCATCGCGCACGCCCATCGTCTGCAGGCGATTGGGCAACGGCTGGAAGGTTAGCGCCGCCGGGGCCAGCGCCGCCGCGTCCAGGCCGAGCGCCTCGATCGCCGCCAGCACCGCGCACAGGTTGCCGCGGTTGTGCCGACCCGGCAGCGGCACGCGCGCCGTATCGAACACGGCCGCTTCCCCGCGATACACCACGTCACCGCGCAGGTGCCAGCCTTCGGGATGATTGAACCAGCGCACTTCGCTCACCGTCAGCGTCGGCCCCAGCGCGGCCAGGCGCGGATCGTCCGCATTGAGCAGCGCGATGCGCGGCGCCGCTTCGGTCACCAGCGAGAGTTTGTCGGCCAGGTAACGCGCTTCGTCGCCGTGCCAGTCCAGGTGATCCGGAAACAGGTTCAACACCAGCGCCAGCTGCGGCCGTGCACCGCTGCGCGCGACTTCGCGGGTCTGGTAGCTCGATAGCTCGATCGCCCAATACTGCGGCGGCGGCTCCGGCGCAAGAATCTCCAGCAGCGGCAAGCCAATGTTGCCCGCCAACGCCGTGCGGTGCCCGCCGGCGCGCAGCAGGTGCGCCAGCAAGGCGGTGGTCGTGCTCTTGCCCTTGGTCCCGGTGACGCAGATCGCGCCCGGCACCACGCCGCCAGGCTGCGCATGGGCCGCAAACCACAAGGCGGTGGCGCCGATGAAGTGCGTACCCGCCTGCGCGGCCGCCAAGGCTTCAGGGCGGTTCGGGCTGATGCCCGGTGATTTCACCACCACCGCGAAGCGCGACAGCGCGGCCGCATCCACGTGGCTTTCAACGTGCAGCTGCGCATCACCCAATGCCTGGGCTTCGGCCACTTCCGTGTCGCTGCAGAACAGGGTCAGCGGCTGCGCCGGCAAGGCGCTGCGGATCGCGCGATAGGCCGAGCGGCCTTCGCGGCCCCAGCCCCACAGCGCGACCGATTGCCCTTCAAGCTGCGAAATTTGCACGCACGCGCTCCCACAGCGCTGACGGGATGCGGTGTTCGTCGTCCAGCGCGAGCTGCGGCGCCAACGCCAGTTCGTCGGCCGGCAGTTGCGGCTGGATCTCGCGCGCAAACCGCTTCACCAGCACGTCTTCCTTCCACTCCGCGCGCGCGGCCAAGGTGGCCATCGCCGCGCGCGATTCACGCCCCTCGCCCACGCACTCGAACGGTTTGTGGTCCTCGAACTCCAGCAGCGCGTCGTAACCGGCGGCCTGGCTGGCATCGTCGAGCAAATTGCGGCCGAAGATCTTCACCAGCCGCGTCTTCGGCATGAACGGCGCCAGCGCCAGGAACACGAAGTGACACTTCGGGCACACACCGCACCAGCGATTGACCGGGCGCTCGCCCATGATGTGGAAGTTGCGGTTGCAGCTGGAAAAGTGCGCGTCGTAGTGGTCAACCTTGGCGAACTGCCGCGCCACCGCCAGTTCCGAGAGCGGACGCAGCAGCGAGTAGTAATGCAGGTCGGCGGCCACGTGCGCCTGGATGTATTCGCCCAGGGCCTGCTCCAGGGCCCAGCCCTTCGACCACTGGTGGTTGACCTCGCCGGTGCCGGGAATCTGGCTGCCATAGCTGGCCGAGCGTTCGTTCGAGAACACCACCTGGTCGGCATCGTTGAGCAGCGCCGCGACCAGCATGATCACCGAGTTCACTGCAGTAACCGGGATATGCCCGTTGTAGGCACCCTGGCGGTTGAGCTCGAACAGCTCCGGCGCCAGCGTGCGGCCGATGTTGAGCGTGGGCAGGCCGGTGCGCTCGGCGCAGGCGCGGATCAGCTGCGAGCCGCCGATCCAGGTGACCGTTTGCTCGACACCGGCCGCGCGCAGCGCTTCGATGCTGACCAGCGAATCCTTGCCGCCGCCAATGGCCACCAGCGCGTGTTCTCGCAAACCCAGCGTCGCGGCCGTCGTGGTTTCACCGGCCACCGGCAACTTGAAGCGGCCGCGCAGGTTCAAGCCGTTGCGGTAGGCGAACTCGCCCAGCCCATGCAGGTACAGGTTTTCGACCAGCGCCGCCGTGGCCGCGTCGATCGCGTAGCCATCGATCAGGACCTGCGCCGGCACGGCGGCCTTGTAGTAGCTCACGCCGGCAAACAGGTGCAGCAGGCGCAACGCGCGCTCGACCGCTTCGGCGCGCGCGCCGTCCAGCTGGAACGGTGCGCCGGGGAAGGTGATCGTCTCCACCATCTCCGGGCCCTGGTCGAACGCATAGGCCAGCGAGGCCACGCCGCTTGTGGCATCGAAGCCGCAGCGCACGAAGCGGAAGCAGGCAACCTGGGTTTTGTCGAAGGCAGTCATGGGGTTTCCGCGGACAGGCAGCCCGGTTTTCGCGCCTGCAGGCGCGCCAGCGGGCGGTTTTCGTGGGGGGAATGAGGGGCAGGACGCTCAACCGGCATCGATGGCGTCCTCGCGCGGCAGTTCGCGCTGGTTGTAGGTGCTGGACATGCTGTAGCCGTAGGCGCCGGCATCGGCAATCAGCATGACGTCCGCTGGCGCGGTCGCCAACGGCAGCTGGCGGCGCTTGCCAAATACGTCGGAGGATTCGCAGATCGGCCCGACCACGTCGAACGGACCCAGTGCGGTGTCGTCCAGGCGCGACAGGTTCTCGATGTCGTGCCAGGCCTCGTACAGCGCGGGGCGGATCAGCGTGTTCATGCCGGCATCGAGGCCGACGCGATGGATGCCGTCCTTCTCGATCACCTGCGTGGCCTGCGCCAGCAACACGCCGGATTCGGCGACCAGGAAACGGCCCGGCTCGATCGCCAGGCGGAAGGCCGGGTGCACCGCGCGCACTTCGGCCAGGCCGGCGCCCCAGCGCGCGAGGTCGAACGGTTCGTCCTCGGCGCTGTAGGGAATCGGCAAGCCGCCGCCGATGTCGATGATTTCCACCGTGCCGATGCGGCGGGCGAAACCGGCCAGCTCGTCGAACATCAGCCGCCAGTGCTGGCTGGTCTCCACGCCGCTGCCCAGGTGGGCGTGCAGGCCGGTGATGGTGATGCCCAGCGCGCGGGCAGCATCGACGAATTCGTCCACCCGCGACGCCGACAGCCCGAACTTGGACTGCTTGCCGCCGGTGTTGACCTTCTCGTGGTGACCGTCGCCGTGGCCCAGGTCGATGCGCAGCCAGATGGCATGGTTGCGGAACACGTCCGGCCAACGCCGCAGCGCTTCGACATTGTCCAGGGTGACGGTGACGCCGAGCGCGAACGCCGCTTCGTATTCGGCCTTGGGCGCAAAGCTGGGCGTGAACAGCACCCGGCGCGGCGACAGCTCCGGCAAGGTATCGAACACGCGGCGCAGTTCGCCGTGGGATACGCACTCCAGGCCGAAGTCTTCCTGCACCAGCGCTTCGAGGATCGCCGGATGCGAGTTGGCCTTGATCGCGTAGTAGCGCTGGTCGATCGCGCTGATCGCCTTGAGCGAGCGGGCGCGTTCGCGCACCGTCGGCAGGTGGTAGACATAGCGCGGCGTGCCGGCTTCGGCCAGGCGCAGCAGGTGCGCGCGTTCGCCCCGCCACCACGGCACCGGGCGCGGACGCACCGCGCCGGTGATCTCGCGCCAGCGCGGCCCGAACACCTCGCCCTCGCCCACCGGCATCGCGCCGGAGTCGATCAGCTCGGCATGCAGGATCGGCAGCAGGCCGTCGGCATCGGACTCGTCGATGACGAAGGTCAGGTTCAGGTCGTTGGAAGACTGCGAGATCATGTGCACACGCTCCTGCCCGAACGTGGCCCACACGTCGGAGAGCTTGTGCAGCAGCGAGCGCATGCCGCGGCCAACCAGGGTAATCGCCGCGCACGGCACGATGATCTTGACCCGGCAGATTTCCGACAGGTCGGCCGACAACGCGGCCAGCACGTCGGTATTGACCAGGTTCTCGGAGGGATCGAGCGAGACGGTGACGTTGGTTTCGGCGGTACCGATCAGGTCCACCGACAGGCCGTGCTTCTTGAACAGCGCGAACACGTCGGCCAGGAAGCCGACCTGCTGCCACATGCCGATGCCTTCCATCGACACCAGCACGATGCCGTTGCGCCGGCTGATCGCCTTGACCCCGGGCACCGGCTCGGCGGTGCCGTCGATGCGCGTGCCGGGCAGGTCCGGGCGTTCGGTATCGAGGATGGCCATGGCCACGCCGGCATCGCGGCACGGCTTGATCGAGCGCGGATGCAGCACCTTGGCGCCGGTGGTGGCGATTTCCTGCGCTTCGTAATAGTCCAGGCGGGTCAGCAGGCGTGCATCGGGTACTTCGCGCGGGTTGGCGCTGAACATGCCGGGGACATCGGTCCAGATTTCCACCCGGTTGGCGCCGAGCAGCGCACCGAAGTAGGCGGCCGAGGTGTCCGAACCGCCGCGCCCGAGGATCGCCGTGCCGCCGTCGCCGTGGCGTGAGATGAAGCCCTGGGTGATCAGCATGCGCGTGGGCTGGGCGTCGAAACGCGCCTTCCAGGCGGCATCGGACTGCCACTGGCAGGACACCGACAGGCGCCGCGACCATTCGCTCTGGTTCGGCTGCGGCGGCAAGGCGTTGAGCCATTCGCGGGCGTCGGCCCAGCCCATGTCCAGGCCGTTGGCGTGCAGGTAGGCCGCGCCCAAGGTCGAGGACAGCAGTTCACCCTGGCCCAGCACTTCAGCCTGCCAGTCGAGCGGACGCGTGGCGGCGCGCGGGTCGTCCAGCAGACCCCGCAAGGCGGCCAGGCGCGCGCCCAGCACGGCATCGGCGTCGAGTTCCAGTTCGGCGAGGAATTCGCGGTGGCGCTGCTCCAGCGCGGCGACACGCGCGCCGCTGTCGGCGGCGCCGTCGGCAATCGCGGTCAGTTCGTTGGTCACGCCCGACAGGGCCGACACCACCACCAGCACCCGCGCGCCGGTTTCATCCGCACGTTTTTTCGCCAGTTTGCCGATGGTGTCCCAACGGTGGCGACGCGACACCGAGGTGCCGCCAAACTTGAGGACGATCCAACGATCCACGGAACGGGAAGCTGACATGGTTGCGGTTGTCTACGATAGGGGGGATGCCGCGCCGCGAACCGACGCGGAACCCCCGATTCTACTGCCACGGCCCCCACGATGACTGCTCGCCGCTATCTCCAGATCGACGTTTTTTTCCCACCAGCCCGGTGCCGGCAACCCGCTGGGCGTGGTCGTCGACGCCGCGGACCTGTCGCCGGCACGAATGCAGGCCCTGGCGGCCTGGTTGAATCTTTCCGAGACGATCTTCTTCCTGCCGCCGGGACCCGGGGCGGATTACCACGTGCGCATCTTCACCCCGGTGATGGAACTGCCCTTCGCCGGCCACCCCAGCGTAGGCGCGGCGTGGGCGGCGATGAACCTCGGCCTGGCGACCCCGCGCAATGGCGCCCTGGTGCAGCAATGCGCGGCCGGCCTGCTGCCGGTGCGCCTGGCCGGGCCGCGGCATGACCTGCGCGCCCACGTGCGCAGCTGCGCGATCTCGCCCCACCTGCGCTGCCCGCCGGGCTGGCCGACATCGCCGCAGGCCCGGCGCAACTGTGGAACAACGGGCCGGATTGGTGGCTGCTCGAAGTGCGCGATGAAGCCGCGCTGCGCGCGCTCACGCCGGACTTCGCCGCCATCGCCGCCCTGCCCGGCAACGGCAAGCTGGCGGCGTACGCCTTGTGCGATGGCAGCCAGGGCTACCAGGTCGCGGTGCGCGGGTTCGCGCCCGGCGTGGGTGTGCCGGAGGACCCGGTGACCGGCAGCGCCAATGCCCTGGTCGGGGCACGCCTGGCCGCCGAAGGCCGCGCACCGGGCGAAGGCCGCTATCTCGCCAGCCAGGGCCGCGAGGTCGGCCGCGATGGCCGCGTGCGCGTGGAGATCGATGCGGAAGGCGAGGTGTGGATCGGCGGCCAGGTGCAGCCGGTCATCGACGGCCAGGTGCACTGGTAAGCTGCGCGCCCGTTTCATCCCTGGCCCTGCCGATGACCTCGCGCCGCTTTCTGCAACTGGATGTGTTCTCCACTCACGCCGGGGGCGGCAATCCACTGGCGGTGGTCCTGGATGCCGAAGGGCTGGATGACGCCGCGATGCAGGCCATCGCGCGCTGGACGCGCCTGCCGGAAACCACGTTCGTGTTCCCGGCCACCGATGCAGGCGCCAGTTACCGCATCCGCATGTTTTCCCCGCAGAAGGAAGTGCCCTTCGCAGGACACCCCAGCGTGGGTACCGCACACGCGGTGCTGGAGGCCGGGCTGGCGCAGGTGCGTGACGGCGAACTGGTGCAGGACGGCGTTGCCGGGCGACTGCCGCTGCGCGTGCACGGTGAAGGCAGCGCGCGCACCATCGCGATCCGCACGCCGCGCGCGCAGGTGGGTGAAATCGCCCGCGCTGATGACCCGCGGCTGGCCGCTGCGCTGCACGGCTGGCCACTGGGCACGCTGCCGCCTGCGCTGATGGAGGGTGGCCGGCGCTGGTGGGTGGTCGAGGTCAGCGATGAGGCGTCGCTGCGCGCGCTGGCGCCAGACTGGGACGCGATCGTCGCACTGGCCACGGCCAGCGACGCGATGGGCGTGTTCGCCTTTGCGCGGGCTACGGCAGGTCAGGCGTGGGACCTGGCCGTGCGCGCCTTCGTCGGACTGGGGCGCCGCTTCGAGGATGCGGCCTCAGGCGCGGCCAACGCCGTGCTGGCGGCATGGCTGGATCATCGCGGCGCCCTGCCCGGTCGCGATGGTCGCTACCGGGTCAGCCAGGGCCGCGAGATTGGCGCAGACGCGCTGCTCGAACTGTGGATCGACGATGCGGGCGATGTATGGTCCGGCGGCCAGGTGCAGACCGTGATCCGCGGCACCCTGGACTGGCCTGCCCGCTAAGCGCGACGGTTACTCCGGCACGGCCTCGACCCGCACGCGGATGCGGTCGCCGGGGTTGTAATCACTGTGGGTGCGATAGGTGCGCCCGCCGTATTCGTAGGTGACGTCGTAGCCGTCCACCCGTTCCTGTTCTTCCGGCTGCGGATCGCACACGCGCACATAGCCTTGCCGATCCTGCGGATGGTTGGCGTCGTATACCGACTGCCCGGCCAGCCCACCGGCCACCGTGCCCACCGCCGTGCCCAGCAACTGGCCGCTGCCGCCACCGAAGCGGCTGCCGACCACCGCACCGGCCACGCCACCAATCACCGTGGCCAGGCTGCGGCCGGGGGCATTCACCGCGGGCGCGCCGCGATCGCCGTAGTAGTCGTCGCCGTAGCTGCCCTGTGCAGGGCGGTCGTAGCAACGCGGCGCATCGCGCGCCGGATCGCGCACGATCACCGGGTCCACCCGCACCACGCGCGCATAGTCGTAACCGACATCATCGCGACTGTCCGAGTAGCGGCTGTCATCGCGATACCCGTCGTCGCCACGGTAACGCTGCGCCTGCGCCGGCCCGGCCACGGCCAGCCCCACGACCCACATGCCCACGAGCCAAGCCGAGGATTTCATCGCCGCATTCCGAAAGGGGATGGCGAGATGCTCGCGGCGCGGCGGTGAAACCGCCCTGAATGGATCGGCGCGCGATGGCGGACATGACAAAGGCGGCGCCGGGGCGCCGCCTTTGTCGTCGACAACACCGGCCCGATCAGCCGTTGGAGAACTCGCTCTCCAGCGAGATCGGCACCGCGCTCAGCGCCTTGGACACCGGGCAGTTCTTCTCTGCCTTGTGCGCCAGCTCGCGGAATTGGGCTTCGTCAATGCCCGGCACCACCGCCTTGAGCTTGAGCCGGATCTGCGACAGCTGCGGGCCGCCTTCCATCGACAGGTCGACTTCGGCGCGGGTATCGAGCGACTTGGGCGGGAAGCCGGCCTCGGTCAGCTGCGCCGACAGCGCCATGGTGAAGCAGCCGGCGTGCGCAGCGGCGATCAGTTCTTCCGGGTTGGTGCCCTTCTCGTCGCCGAAGCGGCTGTTGAAGCCGTAGCGGGTGTTGTCGAGCAGGCCACTTTGCGGCGTGTTGAGCAGGCCCTTGCCGGTTTTCAGGTCGCCTTCCCAGTGCGCGGTGGCGTGGCGCGAAATGCCCATTGCGGAGTCTCCTGTGGCTGTGAGGACCGACAGCATAGCCCGCGCATCGTGACGGGTTTGTGCGACGCAACGGGAAGCCAACGAAGGACGCGCTACATTGCCTGGGCCATGACCCCGCCCCGGCTCGCCGCGCCAGCGGCATGCTCCGCTCCGGACGCCATGACGCCCCTCTCAGACCGGAGGCAAGGCTCATGTCCCTTCGCACCGCTGATATTCGCAACGTGGCCCTCGCAGGCCACCCCGGCGCCGGCAAAACCACCCTGTTCGAAGTCCTGCTGCATGCCGGCGGCGCCCTGCAGACGGCAGGCAGCATCGAACGCGGCAATACCGTGTCCGATCACGACCCGGCCGAGCGCGAACGCGGCCATTCGATCGACAGCGCCATCGCATCGATCGACCAGCCAGGCCTGCGCCTGAACCTCATCGACACCCCCGGCTATCCGGATTTCCGCGGCGCGGCGCTGCCCGCGCTGGCGGTGGTGGAAACCGCCCTCGTGGTGGTCGATGCCGGCCGCGGCGTACAGCACGGCACGCGACGCTTCATGCAGCGCGCCGAGGGGCGCCGGCTGTGCCGGATGATCGTGGTCAACAAGATCGACCAGGAGGGCGTGGACGCACGCGCCTTGCTCGACGACCTGCGCGAGGCGTTTGGTCGCCAGGTACTGCCGCTGAACCTGCCGGCCGATGGCGGGCGGCGCGTGGTGGACTGCTTCAGCACCGACGCCGGCGACAGCGACGCCGGACCGGTCGCCGAATGGCATCGCGCGATCGTCGACCAGGTGGTGGAGATCAACGAGACGGTGATGGAGCATTACCTGGACCTGGGCGAAGCCGGGTTGTCCGGGCCGGAACTGCACGATGCCTTCGAGCAGTGCCTGCGCGAGGATCACCTGGTGCCGGTGTGCTTCGTCTCGGCGCGCACCGGCGTGGGCATTGCCGAGCTGCTGGCGATCTGCCGCAACCTGCTGCCCAGTCCCGAAGAAGGCAATCCACCGGTGTTCATCGCCGGGGGCGAGGAAGTCACGACCCAGGCAGACCCCGCCGGTGCGGTGGTGGCCGATGTCTTCAAGATCATCAACGACCCGTTCGTCGGCAAGATCGGCCTGTTCCGCCTGTACCAGGGCACGATGACCAAGGACATGCCGCTGCTCGTGGATGACGGGCGCAAGCCGGTGCGCGCCGCGCATCTGTACCGGATGCAGGGCAAGGAGCACGTCGCGGTGGACCAGGTGGTGGCCGGCGACATCGCCGCCATCGCCAAGGTCGACGAGGTCCATTTCGACGCGGTCCTGCACGATCGCCACGAACAGGACCACCTGCACCTGGCGCCGACCACATTCCCGCAATCGATGTTCGGCCTGGCCATTTCGCCGGCCAGCCGCGGGCAGGAACAGAAACTGTCGCTGGCGTTGGACAAATTGTCGCAGGAAGACCCGGCTTTCCTGGTCGAGCAACAGGCCGAAACCCACGAAACCCTGGTGCGCGGATTGTCCGACCTGCACCTGCGGGTGATGCTCGATCGCCTCACCACCCGCCATGCCCTGGAGGTCACCACGCGGGTGCCGCGCATCGCCTATCGCGAGACGATCGCCGCGCCGGCCGAAGGCCATCACCGGCACAAGAAGCAGACCGGTGGCGCTGGCCAGTTCGGCGAGGTCTACCTGCGCGTGGCCCCGCTGCCGCGCGGATCGGGCTTCGAGTTTGTCGATGAAGTCAAAGGCGGCACGATACCCGGCCAGTTCATGCCCGCCGTCGAGAAAGGCGTACGCCAGGCAGTGAACGCCGGCGCGATCGCCGGCTTCCCGATCCAGGACGTGCGCGTGGTGGTGTACGACGGCCGCCACCATCCGGTAGACAGCAAGGAAGTGGCCTTCGCTGCGGCCGGACGCAAGGCCTTCCTCGATGCGGTCACCCGGGCCACGCCGCAGGTGCTGGAGCCGATCGTGGAACTGGAAGTCAGCGCACCGGAGGGGCAAGCAGGCGATGTCACCGGCGGGCTGGCGGCAAAACGCGCGCGGATACACGGCACCGACAGCCGCCACGGCGAGATCGTGATCCACGCGCAGGTTCCCCTGTCGGAACTGGACGGGTATGCGGCGGAACTCAAATCGGCAACTGCCGGGCAAGGCCGATATACCCTTGATTTCAGCCACTACGAGCCGGTTCCGGCAGGCGTGCAACAGCGCCTGGTGGCGGCGCACCATCCTGGCGCAGAGGAGGATTGAAGCTGGCGATGGCATCCGCACAGGCGCGTGCCTACCCGTCAAGCGCTTTTTTCTCGCCTTTTTTGCCGATGCCCTATTGGCGGCACGCGAAACTTCCCCTACATTTCGCGTTGCCGACGGGATCGGCCCGACTCAACAACCCACCGTTCACGGAACAGGAAACCATGGCAAAGACCGCTAAGAAGGCTGCCCCGAAGAAGGCAGCAAAGAAAGTCGCCACCAAAGCCGCCGCCAAGCCGGCCGCTCCCAAGCCGATCAAGGAAGCCCTGAGCAAGTCGGGTCTGGTCGCCCACATCGCCGAAGCCACCTCGCTGGCGGCTAAGGACGTGCGCGCCGTGCTGTCCTCGCTGGAAGGCGCCGTGCACGCTTCGATCAGCAAGAAGGGCGCTGGCAGCTTCACCCTGCCGGGCCTGCTGAAGATCACCTCGGTCAGCGTGCCGGCCAAGCCGAAGCGCAAGGGCATCAACCCGTTCACCAAGGAAGAGCAGTGGTTCGCGGCCAAGCCGGCGACCGTCAAGGTCAAGGTGCGCCCGATGAAGAAGCTCAAGGACGCCGCGGTCTGATCGCCGCCTGAGTTTCTTGCAAGACCCGACGAGACGGCCCTGCGCCGTCTCGTTGCTTTTTGGGGGCAGGTCACGCCGCGTACCATCGCGCGCATCCGCATCGGCACGGCCGGATGCGGGCCCCGTCCCTCGAGCGACCGACATGCCAGACGCCCCCACCACGCCTGCCTCAAGCGCACGTCGCCTCGTCCTCACCCTGTGCACCTTTGCACTGCTGGCCTGCGCAGCGCATTGGGCGTGGCAGCAGCCGTTCGCGGTGCAGGCGCGCATGGCGTGGCGCTTGTCGCGCATGCCGGCGCCGGTGACGCTGCCGATGCCGGTGGACGGCGTTCGCCCGCGCCAGGTGGCCGACACCTTCGGCGCGCCGCGCGGTCGCGACCGTACCCATGCGGGCGTGGACATCTTCGCCAAGGCCGGTACGCCCGTGCGCGCGACCACCGCCGGCATCGTGCTGGCGATCCGCGAAAGCGGCCTGGGCGGGCGCCAGGTGTGGGTGCTGGGCCCGGCAAGCGAACGCCACTATTACGCGCATCTGCGCGACTGGGCACCGGGCCTGACGATTGGCGATATCGTCATGCCGGGCAGCTTGCTCGGCGAAGTGGGCAATACCGGCAATGCCCGCACCACGCCGCCGCACCTGCACTACGGCGTGTACGGCACGGCAGGGCCACGCGATCCATTGCCCTTGCTGCGCGCAACGCAGTGAATCGAACGCAGAGGCTGGAACACTCCGTCATGGGCAGCTGCCTCGTGCAGTGGCACCGGCGGGCCTATCTTGGCGCCGTCCCCCCTCCTGCCGATCCCTGCCGCCATGTCCAAGCATCGCTACCGAATCACTGTCACGCCGCTGGAGGCCAACGGTCGCCCGGGAGATGGCAACGCCCTGGAATTCGAACAGCACGCCAGCGACAACTGGATGCGCACGCTGGAAAAGTTTGAACGCCAGCGCGGCCTATGTGGCGATCGCTGCGCGGCGCTGGCCGTGGCGATCGAATTGTTGAAATCGGTCAGCGATGCGCCGGGTGGCGATGATCGCGCCATCGCCCCGCTGCGCCCGCACCTGGATGCCCTGCTCTCCGCCGTGGGCCGCCTGCCGAAGGAAGCGTGAGCGTCTGGACGGCGGATAATCGCGCCTGTCCGCCGTTGCTCAGAACGCGTTCACTGCGCCGCGTCGAGGATGGCGTCAACCCGACTCCTGGAAGCCGCCCATGAAGATGACCCACCTGGCCCTGATGTCCGCCCTCGCATTGGCCGGCGCGGGCGGCATCGCCACGATGGCCGACGCCGCGCCGCAGATCCAGGGCAATCGGGTCAGCGTAGATGCTGGCGACGTGCAGCAGTACCTGGGCGGCACCTTCCCGCAGACCCATGATGCACTCGGCGGCCTGCTCGAATTGACCGTGAGCCGGCCGCAACTCGCACTGCCGCCCGGCAACCGGCTCAACCTGAGTTTCGACCTGGCCATGGCCACCGCAGGCGGGGCACCGACGCCGGTGGGCAATGTCGCGCTGAGCAGCGCGCTGCGCTATGACACGGCACGCCAGGGCTTTTTCCTGGACCAGCCCACAGTGGATGATTTCAAGCCCGCGCAGGCTGGCGGCCGGCTGGACTCGCGCACGCGCGAATTGCTCAACGTCTGGTTGACCGATTACGCGCGCCGGGAACCGATCTACAAGCTGGATCCGGCGGTGGCGAGCCTGATGGGCGCCTTGCAGGTGGAGTCGGCCGCGGTGGAGAACGGCCGGCTGGTCGTCCACTTCAACCAGAACGTGGAATCCATGGTGCCGGCCTCGCTGCTGCAGGCGAAGTAACCCGGCAATGGGGCCGCCCGGTTTCGGGCGGTGGCATCGATGCAGCGTATGCAGGCTGCATCGGTGCATCGGCCGCGCAGCAGCGCGGCTCGCAGGCAATCAGCGCTTGGGCTGCAGCATCGTGCCGGTGCAATTCTTCGAGCCGCAGCGGCATTCCCAGATCTTCTTCAGTCGCGCCGTATGCCGCTCGGCCAGGGTGATGCCGTAGTTGTAGGCCAGTTCTTCGCCCGGCTTGATGTTGCGGATCGCCTCGATGAACACCTTGTCCTTGCGCCGGTCGTCGCCCTCGGCTTCCTCGATCACTGCTTCACAATTCGGGCTGCAGCTGTGGTTGATCCAGCGCGCGTCGTTGCCCTCGTAGTTGGCGTCGATCACGTAGTCATCGCTGAGGGTGAACAGGAAGGTGTGGCCGGTTTCCACGTCACCGGCGTCGTCGGCGTCCACTTGCTCATGGGTGCGACGGCGCCCCTTGTACTCGATGACGCGTTCACCTTTCTTGATCGGCTCGACGGCAAAGACGCCGTTGCCGTGAATGCGGGATTTGCGGGCGGCGATCTTGCGGGACATGAAAGCTTCCATCCTGGGGGCCGGGCATTGTGGCCCGGGCACGCTTGCCGCGCCAATCCCGCCGCTCGCCAGGCACGCGGCGGCGCCCTGAACGGCGCGGGTTGGCCTGGCCGCGCCGAAAGCGTACAATTTTCGTCCGCTTTCCTGACAACCCCTGCCGCCATGCTGCGCGTCACCAAGCTCACCGACTACGCCACCGTCGTCCTGACGGTGCTTGCCGCGCGCGCCGAGGCCGTCCTCAGCGCCAGTGAACTGGCCGAACATGCCGGCCTGGAAGGCACCACCGTGAGCAAGCTGCTCAAGCCGCTGGCCCAGGCGGGCCTGGTCGAAGGCCTGCGCGGTGTACACGGCGGCTATCGGTTGGCGCGGCCGGCCACGCAGATCACCTTGATCGAGATCGTCGAGGCGATGGAAGGCCCGCTGGCGATCACCGAATGCAGCCAGGACCACGGCCAGTGCGGCATCGCCCAGCAATGCGGCGTGCGCTCGAACTGGCGCCTGATCAACGACGTGGTCGCCGACGCCCTGCGCGGCGTGACCCTGGCACAGATGCTCCACCCCCTTTCCACTACCGGCGACGGCCGGCGACGTCTGATCGCCGCCCAGGTCGCCGCTTCCTGAAGCGTAGGCAGCCCCCCATGGCCACCGAAGAAGTCACCACCCCGCAGAACGCCGAGATCCTCGAACGGCTCGGCCGCCGCTATGAGGCGGGGTTCATCACCGACATCGAGTCCGATTCCCTCCCGCCCGGCCTGGACGAGGACATCGTCCGCGCGCTCTCGGCCAAGAAGAACGAGCCGGAGTGGATGACCGAATGGCGCCTGGCCGCGTATCGCCACTGGCTGACGATGACCCCGCCGCATTGGGCCAAGCTGGAGATCGCGCCGATCGACTTCCAGGCGCTGAGCTACTACTCCGCGCCGAAGGGCCCGAAGTACAAGTCGCTCGACGACGTGCCGAAGGAACTGCTGGAGACCTACGACAAGCTCGGCGTGCCGCTGCACGAGCGCGCCAAGCTGGCCGGCGTCGCCGTGGACGCGGTGTTCGACTCGGTCTCGGTGGGCACCACCTTCCGCAAGGAACTGGCCGAGAAGGGCATCATCTTCTGCTCTATGTCCGAGGCCATCCAGGAGCACCCCGAACTGGTGCGCCAGTACCTGGGCAGCGTGGTGCCGGTGGGCGACAACTATTTCGCCGCGCTGAACTCGGCCGTGTTTTCCGATGGCAGCTTCGTGTTCATTCCCAGCGGCGTGCGTTGCCCGATGGAGCTGAGCACCTACTTCCGCATCAACGCCGGGCACACCGGGCAGTTCGAGCGCACCTTGATCGTGTGCGAGGACAAGGCCTACGTGTCGTATCTGGAAGGCTGCACCGCGCCGATGCGCGACGAGAACCAGCTGCACGCGGCGGTGGTGGAACTGGTCGTCCTCGAAGATGGCGAGATCAAGTACTCGACCGTGCAGAACTGGTATCCGGGCGACGAGAACGGCGTCGGCGGCATCTACAACTTCGTCACCAAGCGTGCCGAATGCCGTGGCGCGCGCGCCAAGGTCACCTGGACCCAGGTCGAAACCGGTTCGGCGATCACCTGGAAATACCCTTCGTGCGTGCTGCTGGGCGATGACTCGGTCGGCGAGTTCCACTCCGTGGCCCTTACCCACCACCGCCAGCAGGCCGATACCGGCACCAAGATGATCCACATCGGCAAGCGCACCAAGTCCAAGATCGTCAGCAAGGGCATCAGCGCAGGCCGGGGCCAGAACACTTACCGCGGACTGGTCAAGGTGGACCGCAACGCCGATGGCGCGCGCAACTACACCCAGTGCGACTCGCTGCTGATCGGCAAGAAGTGCGGCGCCCACACCTTCCCCTATATCGAGGTGAAGAATCCCGGCGCTACCGTCGAACACGAGGCCACCACCTCCAAGATCAGCGACGACCAGCTGTTCTATTGCCGCTCGCGCGGCATCAGCCAGGAAGATGCGGTGTCGTTGATCGTCGACGGCTTCTGCAAGCAGGTATTCCGCGAACTGCCGATGGAATTCGCGGTCGAGGCCAAGAAGCTGCTGGAAGTGTCGCTGGAAGGCAGCGTCGGCTGATCCGACGCGCCCGGACCTCTGCAGGCACGGCCTTCGTGGCCCCACCCAAGCATTCACTACGTAAAGAATCCCCACCATGCTGAAGATCAACAACCTCCACGCCAGCGTCGCCGGCAAGGAAATCCTCAAGGGCCTGACCCTGGACGTGCAGCCGGGCCAGGTGCACGCGATCATGGGCCCGAACGGCGCGGGCAAGTCCACGCTCGGCAATGTGCTGGCTGGACGCGAGGGCTACGAGGTCACCGCCGGAACGGTGGAGTTCGACGACCACGCGCTGCTGGACCTGGCGCCGGAAGAGCGCGCCGCGGCCGGCCTGTTCCTGGCCTTCCAGTACCCGGTCGAGATCGCCGGCGTGAACAACACCTACTTCCTGCGCGCCGCGCTCAACGCGCAGCGCAAGGCACGCGGCCAGGAAGAGCTGGATTCGATGCAGTTCCTCAAGCTGGTGCGTCAGAAGCTGGCGGTGCTGCACTTGAAGGACGAACTGCTGCATCGCGGTGTCAACGAGGGCTTCTCCGGTGGCGAGAAGAAGCGCAACGAGATCTTCCAGCTCGCGGTGCTGGAACCGAAGCTGGCGATCCTCGATGAAACCGACTCGGGCCTGGACATCGATGCGCTGAAGACCGTCGCCGATGGCGTGAACGCCTTGCGCGCAGCCGATCGCTCGTTCCTGGTCATCACCCACTACCAGCGCCTGCTCGATTACATCAAGCCGGACGTGGTGCACGTGCTTGCCGATGGCCGCATCGTCCAGACCGGCGGCCCGGAGCTGGCCCTGGAGCTGGAGAAGCACGGTTATGCCTGGCTGAAGGACCGCGTGGCGCCGGAGACCGTCTGATGAGCGCCTTGCTCGACTCCCTGGCCGCGGGCTTTGGCGGCGACGCCGCACGCAAGGCAAGCCTGGATGAGGCCCTGCGCGACGGCCTGCCGGGCGCGCGCAGCGAAGCCTGGAAGTACACCCCGCTTCGATCGCTGGAACGCCGCAGCTTTGCACCGGCCGATGTCACGCCGCCCGCCTTGGACCCGCAATGGCTGGCCGATATCCCGGCGCCGCGCCTGGTGTTCGTCAACGGCCGTCATTCGTCTGCGCTCTCGCAGCTGGAAGGCCTGGCCGAAGGCGTGACGCTGCAGCCGCTGTCGGCCGCACTGGCAGGCGGCGAAGAAGCGGCCCGCTTTCTCGATCGTCGCTACGAACGCGCCGACGAAATCTTTGCCCGACTCAACGTCGCGCTCGCCGACGAAGGCGTACTGCTGCGCGTCGAACAGGACGTGCTGGTCGAAACGCCGTTGCACCTGGTGTTTATTGGCGCGCCCGCAGCCGCTGACCAGGCGTGGCATGCGCGCCATTTGATCGAATTGCGCCGCAATGCTTCCCTGTCGTTGCTGGAGCACCACCTCAACACGGGTGAGAACGCGCACCTGGGCAACGTAGTTGCTCACCTCGAGCTGGCCGAGGGCGCCCGGCTCTCGCATGCGCGCGTGCAGCAAGACAGCGCCACCTTCACGGCCCTGGCGCGCACCGACGCCGTGCTGGCACGCGATGCCCAATACCACCGCATCGACCTGGAACTGGGTGCGGCGCTGACCCGCCACGAACTCAACGTCCGCCTGGAAGGCGACAACGCCCAGCTCACCGCCAACGGCGTGCTGCTCGGCAATGGTCGCCGTCACGTCGACACCCGCCTGGGCATCGAACATATCGCCCGTGACACGCGCTGCGGCCTGCTGTGGCGCGGCGTGGCCACGGATCGCAGCCGGGTCGTGTTCCATGGCGGCATCAACATCCGTTCCGGCGCAGATGGCACGGATGCGCGGCTGTCGAACAAGAACCTGCTGCTGTCGGCCAACGCCGAGATCGACACGCAACCGGTGCTGGTCATCGATGCGGACGAAGTGCAGGCCGCGCACGGCGCCACGGTTGGCCAGCTCGATGCCAACGCGCTGTTCTACCTGCGTTCGCGCGGCCTGCCGCAGGCGCAAGCCCAGGCCATGCTCAGCGCGGCGTTCTGTCATGAGCCCCTGGCGGGCCTGCCGGAGCGTCTGCGCAGCTTCCTGGCCACGCGCCTGGATGCGGCCCTGTCTTCAGCAGGTGTGGCATGAACGCCCCCGTCGCCGCCAACCTCGCCGCATCACCGGACTGGGAGCGTATCCGCAGCGATTTCCCTTTGCTGATGCGCCAGGTGCATGGCAAGCCGCTGGTGTACTTCGACAACGCCAACACCGGGCAGAAACCGCTGCAGGTGATTGCGGCGACGGATGAGTTCTACCGCCGCCAGAACGCGAACGTCAGCCGTGCCGTGCATGCGCTGGGCACCGAGGCCACCGATGCCTTTGAAGGTGCGCGCGGCAAGCTGGCGCGCCTGCTCAACGTGCGCAGCGACGAGCTGGTCCTGTGCAGCGGCACCACCTTTGCGATCAACCTGGTGGCCTATTCCTGGGCGCTGCCGCGCCTGAAGGCCGGCGACGTGATCCTGGTGTCGCGGATGGAGCACCACGCCAACATCGTGCCCTGGCAGTTGGTCGCCGAGCGCACGGGCGCAACGATTCGCGTCGCCGAAATCCACCAGGACGGCACGCTCGACCTGGAAGCGCTGCGCGCCGCGATGACCCCGGAGGTCAAGCTGCTGGCGCTGACGCACGTGTCCAACGTCCTTGGCACGGTCAATCCGGTGCGCGAGATCTGCCGGGAAGCACGCAAGCGCGGCATCGTCACGATGATCGACGGCTCCCAGGCCGTACCGCACCGGCGCGTGGATGTCGCCGCGATCGGCTGCGATTTCTACGCCATCACCGGCCACAAGATGTGCGGCCCTACGGGCACCGGCGCGCTATGGGCGCGTCGCGAGCACCTGCAGGCGATGCCGCCATTTCTCGGCGGCGGCGAGATGATCAAGGAAGTCAGCTTCGACGGCACCGTGTTCAACGATCCGCCGCACAAGTTCGAGGCCGGCACGCCGAACATCGCCGGGTTCGTCGGCCTGGGCGCAGCGGTGGACTATCTGGAGTCCGTGGGGTTGGCCAACGTGGAGGCCCGTGAGTCCGAGCTGCTGGCCCATCTGACCGAAGAACTCCAGCGCCTGGAGGGCGTGCGGATCTTCGGCACCGCACCGGACAAGGCGGCCGTGGTGTCGTTCCTGGTCGAGGGCGCCCACGCCCACGATCTGGCTACCCTGCTCGACCTGGAGGGCGTGGCGATTCGTTCGGGGCAGCATTGCGCCCACCCGCTGCTGCAATTCTTCGGGGTAGCGGCAACGTGCCGGGCCTCGCTGGCGTTCTACAACACGCACGCCGAGATCGAGCGTTTCATCGCGGCCCTGGTCAAGGTCCGCAAGCTCCTGGGCTGAGCGGCCTTTGGGCGTGTGACCATCAGGCGTGCCCGCAGTGCGGGCGCGCCGTTACAATCGCGCCATGTATACCCTGACCTTCCGCACCGCCACCGTTGCCGATATCGGCGCCATCGTCGCCCTGGTGACCTCCGCTTATCGTGGCGATGCCAGTCGGGTCGGCTGGACGACCGAAGCCGACCTGCTGGACGGCACGCGTATCGAGCCGGAAATCCTTCGCCAGGACATCGTCCGCGAGCACAGCCTGGTGTTGCTGGCCGAACAGGATGGCGAGCTGATTGCCTGCGCGCACATTGCCGACGAAGGTGATGCCGGCTACTTCGGGATGTTCTCGGTCAGCCCGAGCCTGCAAGGCGGCGGTATAGGCAAGCAGATTATGGCCGAGGCAGAGCGGATCGTGCTGCAGCAATGGGGCCACGCCGTGATGCGGATGACGGTGATCGACGTGCGCGATGAGCTGATCGCCTTCTACGAGCGCCGCGGCTATCGGCGCACGGGCATCACCAAACCCTTCCCGTATGGCGACGCTCGCTTCGGCACGCCACTGCGCGAGGACCTGCGATTCGAAATTCTGGAAAAGCCGCTGGTGGCCGCTCCGTGAGCGAGACCTGGACCTTCGTCGGCAGTACCGCCGACCTGCTCCCGGGCGAACTGAAGACGGTCTGGGACGAGGTCACCGATACGCCGATCGTGGTGTTCAACCTCGATGGCGCCTTCTACGCGCTGGAAGATCGCTGCAGCCACGAAGATTACGAACTGTCGCCAGGCACTTTCGATCCGGCCGAAGGCAGCATCGAGTGCTTGCTGCACGGCGCCCGTTTCGACATCCGCGAAGGCCGGCCACTGTGCCCACCGGCGTATTCGCCCGTAGCCAAGTTCCCGGTCAAGCTGGATGAGACCGGCATCTGGACCCGCGACGACCGGGACTGAGCGTTGCCTGACATAGCGATCTGACGGCGCAGCCCGGGGGGCCAAGGGGCGTGATCCGCTGCATGTCAGCTTTGCAATAAAGAAACATTATCATTAACATTCGCGTCCTACCAAGGGGAGCGCGTGCGTAGCCGCGCCTTCCTTCTGGGTATCCGCCGGCCAGCCAGATCGCCCGCCTGCCCTTTCGCCCCATACCAGAGACGCACATGACGCCCCGCCTCAATCCGCTTGCCTCCGCCTTGTTGCTGGCCCTGCCCGTCCAGGCGATGGCCCAGGATGCCGCTCCGCGCGAAGGCGCGACTGACCTGGATCGCATCAACGTCAGCAAGAACCGCCTGCCAGAGCCTTCCTCCCCGAAGTTCACCGCGCCGCTGCTCGATACGCCCAAGTCGGTCACCGTGATTCCGCAGTCGGTCATCCAGGAAACCGCGGCGGCCACGCTGCTGGACGCACTGCGCACCGTGCCAGGCATTACCTTCGGCGCCGGCGAAGGCGGTAATCCGACCGGCGATCGCCCCTTCATCCGTGGCTTCGATGCCCAGAGCGATACCTACATCGACGGTCTGCGCGATGCAGGTTCGCAGACCCGCGAGGTCTTCAACATCGAGCAGGTCGAAGTCATCAAGGGACCGAGCTCGGCCTTTGGCGGCCGCGGGTCAGCCGGTGGCGCGATCAACATCGTCAGCAAGGCACCGAAGGCAGAGAACTTCGTTGCCGGTTCGGTCGGCGTCGGTACGGATTCCTACCGCCGCGTCACTGCCGACGGCAATTACGTGATCACCGATGGCGTGGCCGCCCGCCTCAACGTGATGTCGCACGACGCCGACGTCGCCGGCCGCGACGAGGTCAATTACAGCCGCTGGGGCTTCGCGCCCTCGATCGCCTTCGGGCTGAACTCGGCGACCAAGTCGACCATCAGCTTCTACCACCTGGATACCGATGACCTGCCGGATGCCGGCGGTTTCCCGTACAACAATCCGTTCGCCGACACGAGCCCGAATGCGGCGCTCAATGGCGACGGCAGCCCGCTGGTGCCCGATCGCAACCTGTTCTATGGCCTGGTCGACCGCGATTTCCAGAAGACCAAGGCCGACATCGGTACCATCGACGTCTCGCACGACTTCGGTCGCGCCGTGCTGCGCAACGTGGCGCGCTACGGCAAGACCAGCAATGACTATCTGTGGACCCAGCCGGATGACAGCAAGGGCAATCCGCAGTTGTACGGGACGCTGTGGCGCCGCACCAACTCGCGTGCAACGGAAACCGAGAGCCTGGCCAATCAGACCAGCCTCAGCGGCGAGCTGGTGACCGGCGGCATCAAGCACAGCTATTCGACCGGCGTGGAATTCAGCCGCGAAGAGACCGTGCGCGGCTCCTATGTCGTGACGCCGGGCACAAACAATCCGCTGACCGGCAACCAGTCCTGCCCGACCACGGGTGCTGCCACCGGCTACAACTGCACCTCGTTCACCGCGCCGAATCCGCATGATCCGTGGGCGGCCACGCACACGATCACCCGGACCAACCCGGCGCTGGACGTCACCCAGAAGACCAACACGCGCTCGTTCTACGCCTTCGACACCATGGAGTTCACGCCGCAGTGGCTGCTGAACCTGGGCGTGCGTTACGACGATTACGACACGACCCAGCTCACCCCGACCACGGGCGTGGTGCTGAAGAACAGGGCCGACTTCTGGAACTACCAGGCCGGCGTCGTGTTCAAGCCGCAGGAATTCCTCAGCATCTACCTGGCCTACGGCACTTCGTCGACCCCGCCGGGCACCGATGGTGGCGATGGTGCTGACGGCATCAGTGCAGCCGTGCAGAACCTGGAACCGCAGGACAGCAAGAACCTCGAACTGGGCGTCAAGGCAGACCTGTTCGATGGCCAGCTGTCGCTGACTGGCGCCATCTTCCGCACCGAAATGAACAACGCGCGCGTGACCAGCGATGCGGGCACCACCGAGAACGTGGGCCAGCGCAAGGTCGAAGGCTTCGAGATCGGCTTCTCCGGCAACGTGACCGAACGCTGGAGCGTGTTCGGTGGTTACTCTTACCTGGACGCGGTTGTCGAGGACAACGGCTTCGTCAACCTCGGCACCACTGCCAATCCGAACTGGCAGCCCTCGCCGTTCAACGGCAACCAGTTCCCGAACACGCCGCGCAACAGCGCCAACCTGTGGACGACCTACGCGTTCCAAGCCCTGCCGGGCCTGACCGTGGGCGCGGGCGCCAATTACGTGGACAAGGTGTACGGCAACGTCAACAACACCAAGTGGGTGCCTTCGTACACCCGCTGGGACGCGATGGTCGGCTATGCCTTCAGTGAGCGCTACAACCTGCAGCTCAACGTGCAGAATCTCACCGACAAGGAATACTTCACCAAGGCCTATGCTTCGCACTATGCGGCGATCGCCCCGGGCCGCTCCGCGTCGCTGACCTTCTCGTTCAAGTTCTGACCTTATTGCCCCGCCGCAGCCGCGGCGGGGCAGCCCGCGGAGCCCACATGCTGCTGCAGATTCCGGATGTCCTGACGCCCGACCAGCTCGCCCATGCCAGGCAGCTGCTGGAGACGGCGGCATGGACCGACGGACGCGTCACTGCCGGATACCAATCCGGCCAGGTCAAGTCGAACCTGCAGTTGCCCGAGACCGAGCCGGCCGTGCGCGAACTGCGTCGCATGATGCTGGAGGTACTCGGCGCCAACCCGCAGTTCTTCTCCGCGGCGCTCCCGCTGCGCATCCTGCCGCCGTTCTTCAATCGCTATGAAGGCGGTGGCAACTTCGGTTTCCACATCGACAACGCCATTCGCTACGACCATAGCGGTGGCGGTCTGCCGCAAGCCGTGCGCACGGATCTGTCGGCCACGTTGTTCTTCAGCGATCCGGACGAGTACGACGGCGGCGAGCTGGTGATCGAAGACACCTACGGGCAGCATCGGGTCAAGCTGCCTGCCGGCCACATGGTGCTGTATCCGGGCACCAGCCTGCACCAGGTCACGCCGGTGACGCGTGGCACGCGCCTGGCCTCTTTCTTCTGGATCCAGAGCATGGTCCGCGATGCCGGCCAGCGGCGCTTGATGTTCGACATGGATCGTGCGATCCAGCAACTCAACGTCGACGTGCCCCAGCACCCGTCCGTTGTGCAGTTGATCGGCGTCTATCACAACCTGCTGCGACAATGGGGCGATGTCTGACCTGCGCGAAAGAGTATTGAGCGACGCGCCGGAAGCCGCGTTCTCCGCCGCCCTGGAAGCCGCGCGCGCGCGCGTGCCTGGCGCAGCGCAACTACTCGCGCAGATGTACATGGACGGCAAGGGCACATCGCCCGATGCCGAGGCGGCGCTGCTCTGGTACACCGTGGCCGCCAGCGATGGCGACCGCCTGGCAATGAACATGGTCGGTCGCTGCCACGAACTGGGATTGGGCACACCGCCGGATGCCACGCTCGCTGCTACGTGGTATCGCCTCGCCGGGGAACAGGGCCTGGATTGGGGCCTGTATAACCATGCAAACCTGTTGGCGACCGGCCGTGGTGTCAACGCCGATGCACCTCGTGCGTTCCAGCTTTACCTGCAGGCAGCCAGCATGGGGCACGCCAAGTCGATGAATCTCGTGGGACGCTATCTGGAGGAAGGAACTGTCACGGCGCCAGACCCCACCGCCGCCCTGGCGTGGTACCAGCGTTCCGCCGAGGCGGGCGATTTTCGCGGACAGGCCAGTTACGCGTCGGTGCTGCTGCAGCGAGGCCAGGTCGAGGAAGCCTGTGCCTGGCTGGCGAGTGCGCTGGCGACCGGCAGTCCGTCATTCATGGCCGCGACCTTGCCCGCGTTGGCTGCCTCGCCAGAACCGCGTGTTCGCGCCCTCGCCATGGCGCACGCCGGCCGACTCGTGAACGGGACAGTGACGCCGGCAGCCCTGGAAGGGGCGACCGCATGACCGCTTCCCCTGCCCCATCGTCGAATGCCAAGGACATCGCCAACGCGCAGCAACGTCGCGGCTTCTGGCTGCGCACGCTGCACCAGTGGCATTGGATCAGCTCGGCGGTGTGCCTGGTCGGCATGCTGCTGTTCGCGGGCACTGGTTTGACGTTGAACCATGCCGCGGTGATCGAGGCCAAGCCACAGGTCACCAATCGCCAGCTCACCCTGCCGCCTGCCGTGCTGCAGCGCCTGCACGGTCCTCAACAGGGAAATGCACCGTTGCCTGCGTCGGTTTCGAACTGGCTGTCGAACGAATTGTCGCTGCGCCTGGGCAACCAACAAGCGGAGTGGTCAGCCGAGGAGGCCTACCTCTCGCTGCCGGCGCCGGGCGAGGACGCCTGGCTCAGCATCGATCGCGAAAGTGGCGCGGTGGAATACGAACGCACGGTGCGCGGCTGGGTCTCCTATTTCAACGACCTGCACAAGGGCCGCAATGCAGGCCCGGCGTGGGGCTGGTTTATCGATGTGTTCGCCATCGCCTGCCTGGTGTTCTGCATCACCGGCCTGTTCCTGCTGCAAATGCATGCGCGGCAGCGCCGGATGACCTGGCCCCTGGTCGGCCTGGGCCTGGTGCTGCCCGTGCTCATTGCCCTGCTCCTCATCCACTGACCCGTCCAACGGAGATCCCCCTTATGCGCGCCACCCTCACCCTCGCCATTGGCGGCCTGCTGGTCACCCCGGCCTATGCCGCCACGCTCGACGTCAATGTCGAGATTCCCAAGCTGGACGTGGCCGAGTACCACCGGCCTTACGTTGCCATCTGGATCGAAGGCGCCGATGCGCAGGTCGCCCAGAACCTGTCGGTCTGGTATCAGAACAAGGGCACGGCCGAGGGCCATGGCACCAAGTGGCTGCCGGATCTGCGCCAGTGGTGGCGCAAGAGCGGTCGCAGCCTGTCGCTGCCGATCGACGGTGTGAGCGGCCCGACGCGCCCGGCAGGCCAGCAGGCGCTCTCTTTCGGCGATGCGCAACTGCGCGACCTCAAGCCCGGCCAGTACACCCTGGTGGTGGAAGCCGCACGCGAAGTGGGTGGCCGCGAGCTCGTCAAGGTGCCTTTCCAGTGGGGCGCAGGTGCGCAACAAGGCAAGGCACAGGGCAACGCCGAACTGGGCGCCGTATCTGTCGCGGTGCGCCCGTAACTCCGACCCACCCCGATAGACCTGACGAAGGAAGTCCCATGAAGCGTAGTTCCCTTGTCGCCGCATTCGCTGCGGCCGCCGTCCTCGCCTTCGCCCCGGCCGCGCTGGCCCACAAGGCGTGGCTGCTGCCGTCGCAGACGGTGATTGCCGGCGAGACGCCGTGGATCAGCGTGGACGCCGCGGTGTCCAACGATCTGTTCTATCTCAACCACAATCCGCTGCGCCTGGATGGCCTGGTCATCACCGCGCCCGATGGCAGCCAGGTGCAGCCGCAGAATTCGGCCACCGGCAAGTTCCGCAGCGTGTTCGACGTCGAGCTGACCCAACCCGGCACCTATCGCCTGAGCGTCATCAACGCCGGCCTGATGGCCAGCTGGAAGGAAGACGGCAAGCCCAAGCGCTGGCGCGGCAACGAAGCGAGCTTCGCCACTGAAGTGCCGAAGAATGCCCAGGACCTGCAGGTATCGCAGCAGGCCGGCCGGATCGAGACCTTCGTGACCAGCGGCGCGCCGAACGACACCGCGCTCAAGCCCAGTGGCAAGGGCCTGGAGCTGGTGCCGGTGACCCACCCGAATGACCTGTTCGCGGGCGAGCCGGCGAAGTTCAAGCTCCAGATCGACGGCAAGCCAGCGGCTGGCCTGGAAGTGGAGATCATTCGTGGCGGCACGCGCTATCGCAATGCGGTGGACGAAATCAAGGCGACCACCGACGCCCAGGGCAACTTCAGCGTGACCTGGCCGGAAGCGGGCATGTACTGGCTCGAAGCGACGACGGAAGACAAGAAGACCTCGGTCAAGCAGGCCAAGCAGCGTCGCCTCAGCTACGTGGCCACGCTGGAAGTGCTGCCGCAGTAAGCCGTATTGCGTGGCGGGCGTTCTCTCCCCTGCCCGCCACGCACTGCCTGTCGACCGATGCGATGAACGAGCACGAAGTCGCCGCCCTGGGCGGCACGACCATGGGTACGACCTGGCGGGTTAGCCTGGTGCTGCGTCGCGGCCGTGATCTGCACGGCCTGCACGCCGGCATCCAGGCGGCGCTGGACGAAGTGGTCGCGCAGATGAGCAACTGGGAGCCGGCGTCGGCGATCAGCCGCTACAACCACGCAGCGCGCGGCAGCCGGCACACGTTGCCGCCAGCGTTTGCACACGTGTTGTCCGTGGCGCTGGAGATTGCCCAGGCCAGCCACGGTGCGTTCGACCCGACGGTTGGCCCGATGGTGGCGCTATGGGGATTCGGCGCCGCTGGCGGCCCCCTGCGCATTCCCTCGCAGGAAGAACGTGTGGTCGCGTCCGCGCGCGTGGGCTGGTCGCACCTGGTGTGGGATTCGCGTTCCAGTGAACTCCTGCAGCCGGGTGGTTTCGAACTGGACCTGTCGGCGATCGCCAAGGGTTATGGCGTGGATGCCGTCGTCGCCTACCTGCGCCATGCCGGCATCAGCGCGGCGCTGGTCGAGGTTGGGGGCGAGCTCTATGGCTTTGGCCGCAAACCCGACGGACAACCGTGGCGGGTGCTGGTCGAGTCGGCGCCCGAGGACGATGCCGCCGCCGCATCGCCGCCGCGCGTACTGATCCTGCACGAGCAGGCCATTGCCACCTCCGGGGATCGCTGGCATCGATTCGAGGTGGACGACCAGCGCTATTCCCACACGTTCGATCCGCGCGTGGGCCAGCCGGTGCTGCGCGCGCCTGCAGCGGTGACAGTCGTTGCCAGCGACACCACCCACGCCGATGCCTGGGCCACGGCGATGACCGTGCTGGGCGAACGGGAGGGCCTGGCCCTGGCCGAGCGCCTTGGGTTGGCCGTTCGATTCCTGCAGCGCGGTGGCGATGGCATTGCGCATGAGCGCATGAGCCCGGCATTCGAATCATTGTTGCAGGCGACGGCATGAGCGCGCGTCTCACGCACTGGAAACCCTGGCTGGGCAATGGCGCAGTGCTGCTGGGCTTGATGCTGGCCGCCGCGCTGCTGCTGCAACTGCATGTCGATGGGGCGTGGTGGCCGGGCAGCGCCCTGCGCTGGCAATGGCAGGCGGCGACCCTGAGCCTGCTCTGCTATGCGGCGCTGTGCGGCACGATCGCCTGGCGCGCGCGCGAACGCAGCATCACGCCCGGCGAGCAGCCGCCGCTATGGGTGGCGTGGGCCAGCCAGACCGGCTTTGCCAGCGCCGTGGCCGAGCGCAGCGCCGAGGCCTTGCGCGCCGCTGGCGTACCGGCGGCGGCTTTGCCGTTGCAGTCGCTCGATGCGGCCAAGCTGCGTACGGCCGAGCGCATCGTGTTCGTGGTCAGCACCACCGGCGAGGGCGACCCTCCCGATCACGCGCTCGCCTTCCTTCGCCAGACCCAGCCGCAGATCGAGGCGCTGCCGCAACTGCGCTATGGCTTGCTCGCGCTGGGTGATCGCAACTACGACGATTTTTGCGCCTTTGGTCGACAGCTCGACGATTGGCTGGCGCAACGTGGCGCACATGCGTTGTTCGATCGCGTGGAAGTCGATAACGCGGACCCAGGTGCGTTGCGCCACTGGCAGTATCTGCTCGGCCAATTGGGCGATGGCCACGCACAGGCCGACTGGGCACCGCCGCAGTACCAGGCATGGCGCCTTCAATCACGCCAGCAAACCAATCCCGGATGCGACCACGGCGCGGTCTTCCGCGTCTCGCTGCAGCCTGCGGACTTCGCATGGCCCCACTGGCAAGCCGGCGATATCGCCGAGATCGGCCCTCGCCATGGCGCAGCCGAGGTGAATCAAGTACTCGAACAGCATCAGTTGGACGGCGATCAGTTCGTGCGCGGCAAACCCTTGCGCGAATGGATTGCCGGCGCGCGATGGCCGCTGCGGATGGATGCGACGGATCTGGATGGCTGGATCGACACCCTGCAGCCACTGCCGCATCGCGAATACTCCATCGCCACGGTGCCTTCGGAACAGAGGCTGGACTTGCTCGTGCGCCAGCATTTCGGTCCGGACGGCCAGCCGGGCCTCGGCAGCGGCTGGCTGTGCATGCATGCGCCCGAGGGTGGCGAAGTCGACGTGCGCCTGCGTGCTAATCCAGGCTTCCACCCGCCGCAGGCCTCACGACCCCTGATCCTGATCGGCAATGGCACCGGCATCGCGGGCCTGCGCGCACATCTGGCGGCCCGCGTGGAAGTCGGCGCGCGTCGCAACTGGCTGTTGTTCGGCGAGCGCCATGTGGCCCACGACAACCACTTCGCCGCGGACCTGCAGCGCTGGCAGGCCGAAGGCTGGATCGAAAGGCTGGACGCGGTGTATTCGCGCGATGGTGGCAACCACCGCTATGTGCAGGACGCGCTGGCCGATGCCGGCGAGATCCTGCGCGCCTGGGTCGCAGAGGGTGCGGCGATCCATGTGTGCGGCAGTCTGCGCGGCATGGCGCCCGCGGTGGATGCGGTGCTCGAACAGACCCTGGGCAGCGCAGCGCGTGAGGCGTTGCTGATCGAAGGGCGTTATCGCCGCGACGTCTACTGAGCGATCACTTCCGGCAGCGCCGCGCCTGTCTCTCCACGCGGCACGACCCGAATCGCCAGCAGCTCTCCCGCGCCGTGCAGCACGTGCCGCTTGCGCGCGCCGGCACCCAACCAGGCGCTATCGCCCGCAGCCAGGGGCGGCAGGGCGTCTTCCGACTCGAAATGCGCGTGGCCTGCGAGCAAGTGGATGGCCCAGCCCGCTTCCGGCTCGGTAAAGAACAGCATCGGCCCGACCAGCGGCCGGTGCAGCAATGTGGCCTCCAACGTGTCGCGTCGCCACATCAGGTTGAAATCATGGGTAGGCCCATCGACCAGCTCGCCGCGCAACCGGGCCTCGCCGGGAAAGCGCAGACGCTGATGCGGCGGCAGCAGCGCCACGTTGTCGCCGCCTTCGAAGCATAGCCGCACGCCATTGCCGTGCAGGAGAACGAGTTCGCGTTCGATACCGGGGAAGGCGGAGAAATCCGAATCCTGCTCGATCTCCGCGATAGACAGGCGCAGCGCCCATGCCTCGCTGTCGCCCAGGCGGAGGATCTCGCGCGTCCAGCCTTGCTGGTTGCGCCAACGTTCGCGACGGTACTCGTGGGCAGGAATGACGCGACTGGGCGTGTGTAGGGCATCCATGCGGCCATTGTGCCGCAATGCCCGGGCTGCTTTCGCCGGCCCCAAAAAGAATCGCCCGGCGGCACATCCTGTGCAGCACCGGGCGGTCACATCCTTGTCGGCATCCAGCCTTCCCCTAGACGTCCTGCCTAGATGGCGCACGGCCCCGCATCCTGCGTCGACCGAATCCTTGCGTTCCCTGTCCCTACTGTCTCGTCACCGGCTCCGCCGGCTTGCCTGCTGCGTTCCCTGCAGCACTTGCTTCGGACGCGCTTCCTGCGCCGATCTCGATGAGATCCCGATTCCGTTCCACCGTGCTCAGTCCGATCCCTTTGACCTGCGCCAGATCCTCGGCGCTCCTGAAGGGCCCGTGGGCCTGCCGGTGTTCGATAATCGCCTGGGCCTTGGAAGGCCCGACATTCACCAGCACCTGGTCCAGCTCCTCGGCGCTTGCGGTGTTGATATCGACCTTGGCGCCTGCCATGGCATCCAGCGACATCAACAGCCCCAGCACCAGGGCCCCTGCAGTTACGGCAAAAGACTTCATTGCGACACTCCTTGTGGCTTGGGTTGATACGCCGGCGTTCCTTCCGGCCGAATCAGTGTCCCGCGCCACATGAATCCAGCCTATCGCCAGTCGCGAATTGGCACAGCAGGTAAAGCTCGTGACACGGTGTAGGAAAATCCCTACCCCCAGCGGCGGGAGTAGAATGCGGGCTTTCCGCATTGCTTCGGAGTTTCCCCATGGACAGCGCCAAGATTGGCCAATACCTCAGCGACAAGTGGGATCAGGACATCGTCCCGCAGTTGGTCGAGTACATCCGCATTCCCAACAAGTCGCCGATGTTTGACGCCGATTGGGTCAAGAACGGGTACATGGACCAGGCCGTCACGCTGATGGAAACCTGGGCCCGGGCGCAGCAGATCGAGGGGCTGAAGGTCGAGGTGGTGCGCCTGGAAGGCCGCACGCCGCTGATCCTGCTCGAGATCCCGGCCACCGGCGCCGAGACCGGCGATGACACCGTGCTGCTGTACGGCCACCTGGACAAGCAGCCGGAAATGACCGGCTGGGACCCGGAGCTGGGCCCGTGGAAGCCGGTCCTGCGCGGCGACAAGCTCTATGGCCGCGGCGGCGCGGACGATGGCTACGCGATCTTCGGCTCGCTGGCCGCGGTGCAGGCCCTGCGTGAGCAGAACCTGCCGCACGCGCGCTGCGTGATCCTGATCGAGGCGTGCGAAGAATCGGGCAGCTATGACCTGCCGGCGTACGTCGACCACCTGGCCGACCGCATCGGCAAGCCGTCGCTGGTGGTGTGCCTGGATTCGGGCTGCGGCAACTACGACCAGCTGTGGTGCACCACGTCCCTGCGCGGCCTCACCGGCGGCAACCTCACGGTCAAGGTGCTGGAGGAAGGCGTGCACTCGGGCGATGCCTCTGGCGTGGTGCCGTCGAGCTTCCGCCTGCTGCGCCAGTTGCTGTCGCGCATCGAGGACGAGAAGACCGGGCGCATCCTGCTCGAAGGCCTGCACGTGGAGGTCCCGGCCGAGCGCCTGGCCCAGGCCAACAACGCCGCCGAAGTGCTGGATACGGCGATCTTCGACAAGTTCCCGCTGGTCGAAGGCCTCAAGCCGATGAGCGAAGACCTCACCGAGCTGGTGCTCAACCGCACCTGGCGCCCGGCGTTGTCGGTCACCGGTGTCGGCGGCATGCCGGCGCTGGAATCGGCCGGCAACGTGCTGCGGCCGCAGACCGCGGTGAAGTTGTCGCTGCGCCTGCCGCCCACGGCCGACGGCAAGAAGAGCGGCGAACTGCTCAAGGAGGCCCTGCTGCGTGATCCGCCAAATGGCGCGCGGGTCACGCTGGAGCTGGAGAAGGCCTCCACCGGCTGGAACGCGCCGGCGATGTCGCCGTGGCTGTCGCAGGCCATCGATGACGCCAGCCAGGCGTTCTTCGGCAAGCCGGCGATGTACATGGGCGAAGGTGGATCGATCCCGTTCATGGGCATGCTCGGCGAGAAGTTCCCCGGCGCGCAGTTCATGATCACCGGCGTCCTCGGCCCGCACTCCAATGCGCATGGTCCCAACGAGTTCCTGCACATCCCGATGGGCAAGCGGGTCACCGCATGCGTGGCCAAGGTGATCAGCGAACACCACGCCGCCTGCCTGCGCGGCGAAACCAGCGGCTCGCCGGTAGCCGCGGACAGTGGCACGCGCCACGGCGGCCACGGCTGCTGCTGAAGGCCATGACGGACGCAGCCTGGCCTTGCTAGGCTGCGTCTTCTTGTCTCCGGAATCGCGCGCATGGGCGGCCTGTTCGGCAGCGGCAGCTGGCTCTACATCATCCTGGTCGGCTTCGTGGTCGGCTTGCTCGCGCGCTTCGTTTCCCCGGGCCCGCAGCGCCTGGGCTGCTTGCTGACGATCCTGCTCGGCATCGGCGGCGCGGTGCTCGCCGGCTGGTTCGGTCAACACATGGGCTGGTATCGGGCCGGCGAACCGGCCGGTTTCCTCGGCGCACTACTCGGCGCCATCGCCCTGCTCGCGATCCTGCGCTTGTTCAGCGGACGCCGTTGATTTCCCTTTCCACCGAGCCGGTCGCATGGCGACCGCCCCGCCCCCGTGCCTGAGCCGCCGATGCCCGCAACCTCCGATACCGACCCGCGCGCCGCGCAACGCCTGCAGTGGATCCGCCAGGCGCTGGGCGATCCCGCCGCCACGCTGGTACGCGCTTCCGTCGATGCCGGCATGCGCAGCTATTGGCGCAGCACGTCGGCCGATGGCGTCTCGCGCGTGCTGATGGATTCCCCGCCCGGCCTGGATGATCCGCAGCCGTGGTTGCGCATGCGCGAGCTGCTGATGTCCGGCCAGGTGCGCGTGCCGCAGGTGCTGGCGGTCGACACTCAGGCCGGCTTCCTGCTGCTGGAGGATCTGGGTGGCCCGACCCTGGCGCAGGTGCTCGACGACGACAATGCCGATGCCCTGTTCGATGCAGCCATCGACCAGTTGTTGCGACTGCAGCGCATCGCGCCGCCGCCCGGCATGGGCGAGTTCGGCGAGGCCTTGTTGCAGCGTGATGCCGGCTTGTTTGAAGAGTGGTTCCTCGTTCGCCACCTGGGCATCCAACTGGAATGCGATGAGTCCGACCTGCTGGAGATCGCCCAGCGCCGCCTGATGGACAACGCCCTGGGCCAGCACAAGGTGCTGGTGCATCGCGACTTCATGCCGCGCAACCTGATGCCGGTGGCCGATGGCCCCGCCGTGCTGGATTTCCAGGACTGCGTGCGCGGGCCGGTGGCGTATGACCCGGTCAGCCTGTTCAAGGACACCTCGGTGAGCTGGCCGCTGGCGCGCGTGGATGGCTGGCTGCAGCATTACCACGCGCGTGCGCTGGATGCCGGCGTGCCGGTGCCGCCGCTGGGGCGATTCCTGCGCGATGCGGACTGGATGGGCGTGCAACGCCACCTCAAGAATCTCGGCATTTTCTGTCGCCTCAATTACCGCGACGGCAAGGACTGGTACCTGGCCAACGTTCCGCGCTTCATCGCCTACCTGGACGAAGTGCTGCCGCGCCATCCCGAGTTGCAGCCCTTGCAGCAGCTGCTGGAGACGCGGATCAAACCGGCGCTCGCTGCGCGCGATGCGGCACAGGCAGCGGCGTCATGAAAGCGTTGATCTTCGCCGCCGGCCTGGGCGAGCGCATGCGTCCGCTGACCACGCATACGCCCAAGCCGCTGCTGGAAGCGGGCGGCCAGCGCTTGATCGAATGGCATCTGCACAAGCTCGCTGCGCTGGGCGTGCGCGAGGTGGTGGTCAACACTTCGTGGCTGGCCGAGCAGTTTCCCCGCGCGCTGGGTGACGGCGGACGCTTCGGTCTGCATATCGACTACGTCTATGAAGGCGAGACACCGTTGGAGACCGGAGGCGGCATGTTCAACGCGTTGCCGCTGCTCGACGAGGCGCCATTCCTGCTGATCAATGGCGATGTCTGGACGGATTACGACTTCGCCCGTTTGCCGCGCGAACCGGCAGGCCTGGCGCATCTGGTCATGGTGGATCCGCCGTTACAGGCGCCGGCCGGAGATTTCGCACTGGAGGCGGACGGCCTGCTACGGCGTGCAGGCGAGCGGATGCTGACGTACGCCGGCATCGGCATGTATCGGCCGCAAGTGCTGGCCCGGTGGCGCGACCACGTCGAAGCCGACGCAGGCATCGTGGCCAATGGCAAGCCGCGGTTCCGCCTTGCACCGATCCTGCGCGCGCACATGGACGCGGGCCTGATCACCGGCGAGTACCACCCTGGGCGGTGGACGGACGTCGGTACGCCTGAACGCCTCGCAGCGTTGGACGCGGCATTGCGCAGCTAGCCCGCGGCGCGCTTCAAAGCACGCTGCGCAGGAACGGCACCGTGATCCGGCGCTTGGCGGCCAGCGATTCGCGGTCGAGTCGATCCAGCACCGCGACCAGGCCCGACAATTCGCGGCCACTGTGCGTCAGCAACCATTCGATTGCCGAATCGTCGATTACCAGCCCACGCCGCTGGGCACGCTCGCGCAGTACGGCCGCGCGGCCGGCATCGTCCAGCACCGGCAAGCCGATGCGCACGCACTGGGACAGGCGCGAGCGCAGGTCCGGCAGCACCAGCGGCAGTCCGTCGGGCATCGCCCGTGCGGTGTACAGCAAGGCCACGCCCGCAGCGCGTGCGCGATTGTGGAAATCGAACAGGGCCACTTCGTCGTCGCGCTGGCCGGCGATCGCATCGAGCCCGTCGAGCGCGATCACCTCGTGGCCTTCCAGCGACTCCAGCGCCTCGCGCAGGCGCCCTGCTGCCGCCAGCAGCGGCAGGTATGCCGCACGGCGTCCTGCCTGCTCTGCGGCGGCACACAACGACAGGGACAGGTGGGTCTTGCCGCTGCCCGCCGGGCCGGCCAGGAATACCCAGTCGGCACGCGCGCCCACCGCGATCGCGCGCAATTGCGCGATCACGCCCTCCGGGGCCCCCACATAGGTTTCCAATCGCTGGTCCGGCGGGTAACGCAGGGCCAGCGGCAACTGCGGCACGCTCACGGCAGGGTCGGATCCTTCGGCACTTCGATCACCACCGCCTGCGTGGTCGAGCTGGTCAATACGATCTCCGGCCCCGGCTCGCCGGCATACAGCTCGCTCTCGGTGTAGCGCGCGTGCGCATAGCGCAGCAGCACGTTGGCAACCGCCGCCACGGGCAGCGCCAGCAGCATGCCGAGGAAGCCGAACAACTGCCCGCCGGCCATCACCGCGAAGATCACCGCCACCGGATGCAGGCCGATCTTGTCGCCAACGATGCGCGGCGTGAGCACGTAGCTCTCCATCAACTGGCCGACCGTGAACACCACGGCCACGCCCACCAGCAGCTTGATATCCAGCCCCTGCGCCTGCACCAGCGCGGCGATCACCGCCAGCACGATGCCGGTGGTCGCGCCCAGGTAGGGAATGAAGCTGATCAGCCCGGCCACCAGGCCGATCAACAGGCCCAGCTTGAGCCCGACCAGCGACAGGCCGGCGGCATAGATGATCCCCAGCGCGATCATCACCAGGAACTGGCCGCGGATGAAGGCACCCAGCACGTCGTTGGATTCCAGGGCCAGGCCGGTCGCCGTACCGATGTACTTGCGCGGGATCACCGCCGCCACGCGCTCGACCAGCTTGTCCCAGTCACGCAGGAAGTAGAAGGTCAGGATCGGCAGCAGCGCCAGGTTGACCACCCAGGTCACCATCGCAAAGCCGGATCGCGACAGGTAACCGAAGAATGTCTTGGCCACGCCGCCGGCCTGGTCCCAATGACTGCGGATCCAGTCGATGAGGCGTTCGGGGTCGAGCCAGTTCATCAACTCCAGGCCGGTCTTGTGCTCGATCCACGGCACGGCGGTGCCGATGAACCAGTCGCGCATCTGCGGCAGGGCGTTGATCAGGGTGACTATCTGGCGTTCGATCATCGGCACCAGGATCATCATCGCCAGCACCACCAGCAGCACCATCAGCACGAACACCAGCGTTACCGCGACATTGCGCGAGCGCCCGGCGCGTTCGATCCGATCGACCAGCGGATCACCCAGCCACGCCAGCAACAACGCCAGCACGAACGGCGTCAGCACCGGGGCCAGCAGCCAGATCACCCACAGCACGCCAATCACCAGCGCCGCCCATTTGAGCCGACGCAGGAACAGGGCGATCTCCGCCTCCGGGCTCAAGTTCATTTGATCCGGTACTCCAGGCGCTCACCTTCCAGGCGCACCGGGCCCTCGGTGGGCATGGACACGGGTTCGAGCGGGCTGTCGCTGCCGAGCATGCGATTGAGCCCGGCCGGGCCGGTGAGCAGGTCCAGGTCCAGTTCGAGGCGATCGCCCGCCGCGCTCACCGGGCGAATCGCCCGCACCACCGACACGTTCTGCAGTGCGGAAGACACGCGCAGGTAATCGTCGGCACTGCGCAGGCCGGTAATGACCACCCGGTAGGTGCCGGGCACGCCGCTATCCACCTTCTTGGCATAGCGCTTCACCAGCGCGTCGGCAGCGCCGTCGGCACCGCTGGCCATGGCCCGGCGCGGGTCCGGATCGGTGATGCTCCAGCTGGACAGCACCTTGCCGTCGTCCACGAAGATCCAGTCCGCGGTCCAGCCACCGCCATTGGCGGCGCGATACAGCTTGCCGACCAACTGCATCGGCGGGCTGTAGCGCGAAGAGGCACGGGCGACAGCACCGGTGTCCTGGCGCCAGATCGCCCCGGCCAGGGCCTGTTCGGCAGCGTCGCCGCCGGGCAGGCCGAGGCGGAAGCCGCGCTCGACCGCGCGATCGAGCACGCTGCGGGCGGCGTTGGATTGCGGCACGCCGACCAGGCGCGGGCCGCTGCCGTCGTCGATGGCCAGCCAAAGCACCGGCTTGGGACGCGGTTGCGGCCATACCGGCAGGCCCAGTGCGGCGACCACGCCATCCACGTCGTCCTGGCGGAAACGCGCCACCAGCATGGTGCGGAAGGTCGGCGCACCGGTCGGCGAAGTGCCCTGGTCCTGGCGATAGTCGTAACTTTCGACGTAGTTGCCGGCATTGCGCAGGGCCTGGCCCACGCCGGGGCGGCCCATCACGCTGCGATCCCCGGAGAGCTTGGCCAGCACGCTGCCCAGCGCGCGCGCCATGGCGCCGGCGCGATCGCCCTCGCCCTGGCTGTTCACCGGCACTTCGGCTTCGTAGGTGCCCTGGGCCTTGGCGACGTCACCTTCGGTGCGCAGGTCGGCCTGGGCCACCGCCAGTACAGGGGCCAGGCAGCCGGCGAGAAGCAGGAGAAAGGCAAGACTACGGCGCATCGCGGGTTCCATGGCGGGCTTCATCCGGGGGAATTGTTGCCCGAATGCCCCTCGCGCGCCAACGCCGCAACGTCGGCTGCTAAAATCCACGGCCTTGCCGCCAACGCCGCCCCCGCCGTGACCAACCCCAACGCTCCCACTCCCCCGCCGCTCACCTACCGCGAAGCGGGCGTCGATATCGATGCCGGCAATGCACTGGTCGAGCGCATCAAGCCGCTGGTCAAGCGCAGCTTCCGGCCCGAGGTGATGGGCGGATTGGGGGGCTTCGGCGCGTTGTTCGACCTCTCGGGCAAGTACAAGGAGCCGGTGCTGGTCTCTGGCACCGATGGCGTGGGCACCAAGCTCAAGCTCGCCCAGCAGTTGGGCCGGCATGACACGATCGGCATCGACCTGGTCGCCATGTGCGTCAACGACGTGCTGGTGCAGGGCGCCGAGCCCCTGTTCTTCCTGGATTATTTCGCCACCGGCAAGCTCGACATCGATACTGCTGCGGCGGTGGTCGGCGGCATCGCCCGGGGCTGCGAGCTGTCCGGTTGCGCGCTGATTGGCGGCGAGACCGCCGAAATGCCGGACATGTACCCGCCGGGCGAATACGACCTGGCCGGCTTCTGCGTGGCGGCGGTGGAGAAGTCCAAGCTGCTCGATGGCGCGGGCGTGCGCGCCGGCGACGTGCTGATCGGCATCGCGTCCAGCGGCCCGCACTCCAACGGCTACTCGCTGGTGCGCCGCATCTACGAGCGCGCCGGTTCGCCGGCCGAGCATGTGCTGGAAGACGGCACGCGGCTGATCGATGCGCTGATGGCGCCGACCGCGCTGTACGTCAAGCCGGTGCTGTCGCTGCTGGCTTCGCATGGGCCCGCCATCCACGGCATGGCCCACGTCACCGGCGGGGGGCTGACCGAAAACATCATCCGCGTCATTCCCGACGGGCTCGGCCTGGATATCCGCGCCGGCAGCTGGCCCTTGCCGCCGGTCTTCCAGTGGCTGCAGCGCGAAGGCGCGGTGGCCGACAGCGAGATGTGGCGCACGTTCAACTGCGGCGTCGGCTTCGTGCTGGTGGCTGATCCGGCGCAGGCCGCGGCACTGGAGCAGGCCATTGATGCGCAGGGCCTGCAGCACTGGCGGATTGGCGAAGTGGTGGCCGCCGCCGACGGCGAGCGCGTGCACATCGGCTGAGCCAACCCCATGACCCCGATGCCGCCGCTGCCCGCCCCCGTGGCCATCGCCACGGCCGAAGACGTCTCGCAGCTGCGGCTGCTGGCGATCTTCCACTACGTGGTAGCCGGAATGACCGCGCTGTTCGCACTGTTCCCGGTGATCCATCTCGTGTTTGGCATTGCGATGGTGACCGGGGCGATGGCCCAGCAGGATCCCGAGGCACGCTTCGCCGGCTGGTTCTTCATTGCCTTCGCCAGCGTCTTCATCCTCTGCGGCCTGGCCCTGGCGACGGCGATCGCCGTGGCCGGTCGCAACCTGCAGCGGCGGCGGCATTACACCTTCTGCATGGTGGTCGCGGGATTGGCGTGCATGATCATGCCGTTCGGCACGGTGCTCGGGGTGTTCACGCTCGTGGCGCTGCTGCGCCCGGGTGTGAAGTCCCTGTTCGAGAACACGCCGGGCCCATGACCACCCGCCTGGCGGTACTGGCCTCCGGCCGCGGCAGCAACCTGCAGGCCATCCTCGATGCCATCGCCGCCGGCACGCTGGACGCGCAGGTGGTCGGCGTGTTCTCCGACAAGCCCGCTGCCGACGCCCTGCGCAAGGTTCCGCGCGCTGCGCGCTGGGCAGCTTCGCCGCGTGATTTTGCCGATCGCGAGGCCTTCGACGCCGCCCTCGGCGACGCCATCGATGCCTGCGCGCCAGATTGGATCGTCTGTGCCGGCTACATGCGCATTCTCGGTGAACGCCTTGTGCGCCGATTTGACGGACGCATGATCAACATCCATCCCTCGCTGCTGCCCCGCCACCGCGGCCTGCATACCCATGCGCGCGCGATCGAGGCCGGCGACGCCGAGCATGGCGCCAGCGTGCATTTCGTCATCCCCGAGCTTGATGCCGGCGCGGTGCTGGCCCAGGCGTGCGTACCGGTGCTGCCCGGGGACGACGCCGGCCAGCTGGCCGCGCGCGTGCTCGGCCGTGAGCATCCCCTGCTGATCGCCAGCCTGGCCCTGCTCGCCAGCGGCCGGGTGCAGGAACACGCCGGGCAACTGCTGCTGGACGGTCAGTGCCTGTTTACACCCCTGCAACTAGATTCAGCCGGCACGTTCGAGGTCCCGCCCGACACACGGCCGTGACCTCGCCCCCGTCATCCTGAAGGCTCCCGAGCTGCCCGCATGCGCATGACCCTTTCCCGCTTCGCCCTGCTGGCGCTGTTGAGCTGCCCGGTCCTGCCAGGCCTGGCGCAGGAAACGCCCTTGCCGGTGCAGGCCGCGACGCCGGATGCATCGGTGCCGCCGACGCAATGGAACGCACCTGCGCTGGAACCCTTCGTCGCGACCTACCAGGCCTTCTACAAGGGCAAGGAGGCCGGCGATGCGACCCTGCAGGTCACCCATGTCGGCGGCAACCAGTGGCGCGTGGACATGGCCGTGCGCGGCCGCAAGGGCTTTGCCAGCGTGCTCGGCCTGAACATTGAGCAGAGCACCGTGTTCAACGTGGACAACGGCGTGTACGTGCCGCTGACCCAAAGCACGGTGAAGAAGGCGCTGATCTTTGGCAAGAAGGTCACCGGCGTCTATGACTGGAATACGCACACCGCGCAGTGGGAGGGCGACCTCAAGAAGGAACGTCGCCAGCCCATCGCGCTGGAAGCCGGTGACCAGAGCGCATTGCTGTTGAACCTGGCGTTGATGCGCGATGCGCGTCCCGGCCAGGCGATGGGCTATCGCTACGTCGATGTCGGCCGCGTGCGCCGTTACGAATACCGCGCAGCCGATGCCACCGAAACCGTGCAGGTGGGTGACCTCAGCTACGATGCCTTGCGGGTGTCCCGCACCAACGGCGGTGACAACGAAACCATCCTGTGGATCGCCAACGGGGTTCCAACTCCGGTGCGCATCCTCCAGCGCGACAAAGGCGAGGACGAGATCGACCTGCGCCTGATCGAATACCAAGGAGTGTGATGATGAAGCGCCTCGCCCGTCCGTTTGCCCTGCTCACCGCTGCCACCCTGGCCCTGGCCAGTCTCCCGGCGCTGGCCCTGCAGCCGTTTACCGCCGACTACCAGGCCAGCTACATGGGCCTGCAGGCCAGCGGCACCATGACCCTGGCTTCGGCCGGCAACAACCAGTGGCGCTACTCGCTGCAGATCCAGAACCCGATGGCCACGCTCAGCCAGAGCACGGTGTTCGACGAGAAGGCCGGCCAGCTGCGCCCGCTGAGCAGCAACGACAGCTCGGCGTTGGTGGTCAAGCGCCGCAACGTGCAGGCCAAGTACGACTGGACCACCAACCAGGCGACCTGGACCGGTGACGTCAAGCCCGAGCGCCGTGGTCCGGTGAAGTTGCAGGCAGGCGACATGGACGCGTTGCTGATCAACCTGGCCATCGCCCGCGATGTCACCGCCGGCAAGCCGCTGACCTACCGCATGGTGGACGAGGGCCGGGTCAAATCGATGACCTACCAGGTGATCGGCAAGGAAACGCTCACCGTCAACGGCAAGCAGCAGCAGGCGACCAAGGTGTCGCGCACCGATGGCAACAAGGAATTGATCGCCTGGATCGTGCCGGACCTGCCGGTGCCGGCACGCCTGCTGCAGCGCGAGAACGGCCAGGACGCGCTGGACCTGACGATTCGTTCGTTGCGCTGAAAAACCGTCGCACCCAGGGTTGAAGCGTCCCCCTTTGTTGCGGGGGACGCGCCAAAGGCGCGGGGATAGGCAAGAGCGATCGTTTGATTTCGCGCAGCGGAATCAAACGCGAGTTCAAAGCCCGCTAGGGGGCTTTGAACTCCGTACGGCAATCCACCCGGATCTGCTCACCGCTGCCACGCCAGTAGAACGTGCTGCACTTGCGCTGGCCATCGAGCGTGGTTTTCACCCCCACCGCATAGAACGACTGGGCGATCTCGGTGCGCGTGGCCGTGCCGTCACCATTCCAGTCCATGTCCTTGAATTCCACGCCCTGCGTGATCGCCATGCCTGCCCAGCCGGCCCATGCCAGCCACGCCAGGATCGCCAGGATCACGCCGAGCAGGATCTTGCGACGCAGGGTGAAGCGGCCGCGCAGGATCATGCGATGCGCCGGATGACCGCGCCCAGCGATCCCAGCTTCTCCTCGATGTTCTCGTAGCCGCGGTCCAGGTGGTAGATGCGGTCGATGGTGGTTTCGCCCTGGGCCATGAGGCCGGCCAGGATGAGCGAGGCCGAGGCGCGCAGGTCCGTGGCCATCACCGGCGCGCCGCTGAGTCGCTCGGCGCCGCGGATGATCGCGGTATGGCCTTCCACCTGGATGTCCGCACCCAGGCGCAGCAGCTCGTTGACGTGCATGAAACGGTTTTCGAAGATCGTTTCGTTGATCACGCCCACGCCGTCGGCCACGCAGTTGAGCGCCATGAACTGCGCTTGCATGTCGGTCGGGAACGCCGGGTACGGCGCGGTGGTCAGGCTGACCGCACGCGGGCGCTTGCCCTTCATGTCCAGGGTGATGCTGTCTTCGGTGCATTCCAGCTCGGCACCGGCTTCCTTGAGCTTGTCCAGCACCGCATCCAGCGTGCCAGGACGCGCGCGGCGCACGGTGACGCGGCCGCCGGTCATGGCGGCGGCCACCAGGAAGGTGCCGGTCTCGATGCGATCGGGCAGCACGGCGTGGCGACCGCCGCCCAGGCGCTCGACGCCTTCAATGACGATGCGCGTCGTACCGGCGCCTTCGATCTTCGCGCCGAGGGCAATCAGGCAGTCGGCCAGGTCGACCACTTCCGGTTCCATTGCCGCGTTCTCCAGCACGGTCGTGCCTTCGGCCAGCACGGCCGCCATCAGCACGTTCTCCGTACCGGTGACGCTGACCATGTCGAACACATAACGGCTGCCCTTCAGGCGCTGCGCGGTGGCCTTGATGTAGCCGTTCTCGACGCTGATGTCCGCACCCAGCGCCTGCAGGCCCTTGATGTGCTGGTCCACCGGACGCGAGCCGATCGCGCAGCCGCCCGGCAGCGAGACTTCCGCGGCGCCGTAGCGCGCCAGCAGCGGGCCCAGCACCAGGATCGACGCGCGCATGGTCTTGACCAGCTCGTACGGCGCGACATGACTGTTGACCGATCGTGGATCGACGGTGATCGAGCTGCCACGCGCCAGCGTGCCCTCGTCGATCGATACCCCGGCGCCGAGTTCGCCCAGCAGCTTCACCGTGGTGATCACGTCGTGCAGGTGCGGCACGTTGGTGATCTCGACTGGCTCGTCGGCCAGCAGGGTGGCGCAGAGGATGGGCAGGACGGCGTTCTTGGCGCCGGAGATGTTCACTTCGCCGTGCAGCGCGTTGCCGCCGGTGACTACGATTTTGGCCATGGGTACCGAGATGGGGAGAGAGGAGCGGCGCCGCCGCGCCGATCCGGGAAGGTGCCGGGGCGCGGGCCCCGCTCGCAGGTCAAGGGGATTCGTCGGGGGTCAGGGTCTGTAACTGCAGCGCGTGGATCGCACCACCCATCAGCTCGCCCAGCGTCGCGTAGACCATGCGGTGGCGGGCCAGCGGCAACTTGCCGGCGAAGGCGGCGCTGACCACCGTGGCCTCGAAGTGCACCCCGTCATCGCCGCGCACGTCGGCGCGCGCGTCCGGCAGGCCGGTTTCGATGAGTTTGCGGATGGTTTCTGCGTCCAACGGGCTTTCCTAATAAAATGTGCGCCCATTCTACTCTCCGAGCGGGTTCCCGTATGGCCGTCTCCCCCTTGCCGCCCGACGCCGCCAGCGACGATGCCCTGGTGGCCAGCGGTCGCCGGGTGGTCGAGATCGAGCAAGGCGCGCTGGCCGCGGTCGGCGCGCGCATCGGCGGCCCGTTCGCCGCCGCCTGCCGGCTGATCCTGGGCTCGCGCGGGCGCGTGGTCGCCACCGGCATGGGCAAGTCCGGGCATATCGCGCGCAAGATCGCCGCAACCCTGGCCTCCACCGGCACGCCGGCGTTCTTCGTCCATCCCGGCGAGGCCGGGCATGGCGACCTGGGCATGATCACCGAGGCCGACGTCCTGCTGGCGCTGTCCTATTCCGGCGAATCGGACGAGGTACGGATGCTGCTGCCGGTGCTCAAGCGCCAGGGCAACCCGATCATCGCGATGACCGGCCGCCCGCAGTCGACCCTGGCCCAGGCGGCGGATGTCCACCTCGATGTCAGCGTGCCGACCGAGGCCTGCCCGCTGGACCTGGCGCCGACGTCGAGCACCACCGCCTCGCTGGCGATCGGCGATGCCTTGGCCGTGGCCCTGCTCGATGCGCGCGGCTTCACCGCCGACGACTTCGCCCGCTCGCACCCGGCCGGCAGCCTCGGCCGCCGCCTGCTGCTGCATATCACCGACATCATGCACAGTGGCGAGGAGCTGCCGAAAGTGGGCGTGGACGCCACGCTGAGCGAGGCACTGGTGGAGATGAGCCGCAAGCGCCTGGGCATGACCGCGGTGGTCGATGCGCAGGGGCAGCTGGTGGGTCTGTTCACCGACGGCGATCTGCGCCGGGCGCTGGACAGCGACATCGACGTGCGCCGCGCACACATCAGCGAAGTGATGACCCGCCAGCCCAAGACCATCGGCGCCGACCAGCTCGCCGCCGAGGCCGCGCGGCTGATGGAGGCCTACAAGATCAACGGCCTGATCGTGGTCGATGCGCACAATCACGCGGTCGGCGCCCTCAACATTCACGACCTGTTGCGCGCCAAGGTGGTTTAACCGCGCAATCCACGGCACGATGATCCCCTTGGCTTCCGAATCCGCCACCTGATGCCCTACGCCCCACTGCAGCGCCTTCCCGCCGACCTGGTTGCCCGTGCCGCCGGCATCCGGCTGGCGTGCTTCGACGTCGACGGCACCTTGACCGACGGCCGCCTGTTCTACGACCACCTCGGCAACGAGAGCAAGGCCTTCTTTGTGCAGGACGGCCTGGGCCTCAAGCTGTTGCAGCGTGCCGGCATCGAGGTGGTGATGATCACCGCGCGGGCCAGCCTGTCGGCCGAACAACGCGGGCGCGACCTGGGCATCGAAGTGCAGATTGGCGTCGGCGACAAGGCGGTGGCGCTGCGCGAACTGTGTGATCGCCTCGGCATCGCGCTGTCGCAGGTCGCCTTCATGGGCGACGACCTGCCCGACCTGCCCGCCCTGCTGATCGCCGGCCTGGCCGTCGCGCCGGCCAATGCACATCCGTGGATCGCCGAACGCGTGCATTGGCGCACGCAGGCGGCCGGCGGCCAGGGCGCCGTGCGCGAACTGTGCGACGTGCTGCTGGCGGCGCAGGAACAGATTCCCGCGGTACTTGCGAGGTACGGCGCATGAACTGGCGTCCGTGGCTGGGCATCGCCTTGCTGGCTGCCGCGATTTTCAGTGGCTGGTCGGCGTGGCACAACCGCGTGCGACCGGTCGAGCAGGTGGCCGAGGAAGCCAGCGCCGATTACACGCTGTACGACTTCGAGTTGATCAGCCTGGACAAGGACAGCGGCAAGGAATCGTTGACGCTGCGCGCGCCCGAGGCGCACCGCAATCGCGCCGACCAGACCATGGACATCACCACGCCGCTGTTCCTGCTGCCCGACCAGCAAGGCCTGCCGTGGACACTGCGCGCCAAGACCGGTTGGGTCAGCGCCAAGGGGGACGAACTACGCCTGCGCGGCGACGTGGCCGGCGACAGTCCCAGCGCGCCGGGCGTGGTCGTGACCACGTTCCGCACCACCAGCCTGGATGTCTTCCCGCAGCAGCACCTGGCCCGCACCGCCGAGCGCGTGACCATGACCCGCCCGGGCCTGAGCCAGACCGGCGTGGGTTTCGAGGCGAACCTGCAAAACCGGCAGTACAAGCTCCTTTCACAGGTCAAGACCCGCTATGAACCGAATGCTGCCAAGTAAGCTGGCCGCCCTGGCCCTGCTGATGCTGCCGCTGGCAGCACTGGCCAAGACCACCGACCGCGACCAGCCGATGAACATCGAATCGGCCACCAACGACTGCAACCTGACCGATGACGACGGCAAGTGCCGCTTCACCGGCAATGTGGTCATCACCCAGGGCACCCTGGAGGTGCGCGCCGACACCGCCGATGTATTCCGCAAGGCCGGCCAGGTCGACCGCATCGTGCTGACCGGCCGCCCGGCGACGATGAAGCAGACGATGGACGACGGCTCGCCGATGAACGCCAAGGCCGACAACATCGAATACCGCGTCAACGAGGACACGATCATCCTCACCGGCAACTACACCGTGGATTCGCCGAAGGGCAGCAATGCCGGCCAGCGCATGGTCTACAACACCAAGACCGGCAACATGCAAAGTGGCGGCGACGGCACGCGCGTGCGCACGGTGATCCAGCCCAAGACCAAGGCCCCGGCGACGCCGGCGAAGTCGGAGAAGAAGTGATGTTGTCGGCCACTGGTTTGCGCAAGCGGTACAAGCAGCGCGAGGTCGTGCGCGACTTCGGCCTGACGCTCGAAGCGGGCGAAGTGGTGGGTCTGCTCGGTCCCAATGGCGCCGGCAAGACCACCTGCTTCTACATGATCGTCGGCCTCGTCGAGGCCGATGCGGGCCGCATCGAACTGGACGGTCGCGATATCACCGCCGACCCGATGTATACCCGGGCCAAGCTCGGCGTGGGCTATCTGCCGCAGGAACCGTCGGTGTTCCGCAAACTCACCGTGGCCGACAACATCCGCCTGGTGCTGGAACTGCGCGAGGACCTGGATGCGGCGGGGCAGGAGAAGGAGCTGGCCTCGTTGCTGGACGAGCTGCAGATCAGCCACGTCTCCGAGCAGCTCGGCGCCAGCCTGTCGGGTGGCGAGCGTCGTCGCTGCGAGATCGCCCGCGCCCTGGCCGCGCGGCCGCGCCTGATGCTGCTGGACGAACCGTTCGCCGGCGTCGATCCGATTTCGGTGGGCGAGATCCAGCGCATCGTCACGCACCTGAAGGAGCGTGGCATCGGCGTGCTGATCACCGATCACAACGTGCGCGAGACATTGGGCATTTGCGATCGCGCGTACATCCTGGCCGAAGGTGCAGTGCTGGCGCAGGGCGCGCCGGACGATCTGCTGCAGAATGCGGATGTGCGCCGCGTGTATCTGGGCGAACAGTTCCGTCTGTAAGCGCGCCGGGCGGCGCTCAGCCGCCGCCCAGGATGCCTTCGACTTCCCTCACCGCCGGGTCGGTTGAAAACACGAAACGGTAGCCCTGCCAGGATTCGTCCGCCCATGGCAGCACCGCGAATGTGCCGGCGCCGACAGCGTCGCCCAACCCGTCTTCCGTCTCCTGGGGCAAATTCCCACGGATCGCGCCGACGCAATAGCGCTGGCTGCACTCCAAGGCTGTCAGGTCGGCCGCTGCGCCCCCCAAGAAGCGCTGCAGCTGTGGTGCGTAGGCCCTCTTCGATCGCTGCGCATCCGGGTCGGCTGCATAGGTCCAGGCTACTTCACGTGTCAGTCGATCAAATGCCTCGGACGCCAGTAGTTCCTGGGCTGCCGGAAGACCGAGCGCATCACCCGGAAGCAAACGCCCTTCCAGATCTCGCAGCGTTTCAGCCGTCGTCGGCGCGGCGGGTGTAGTTCCCGGGCGCGAAGATGTTGCTTGCGCGGCGCTTCCAACCGCCCGCGGCAGATGGGTTGCCGTGTAGTCCCCAGGGCCCTGCTGATGCGCAGGATCAACTTCGGCGCCAGGCGCAGACACCTCGGCGGCGTCGTCTCTGCGCAGGGCCAGCCAGCTCAGCGCGATCACCACACATACGCCCACAAGCAATCCCAGATTCCGTCCATCAGGCTTCATGGGTTATCTCCGGCGCGTCGCGACGAAAGTCACCTTGACCCTTCCCCCACAACAATCCCGAACAAAGAAGCTTCCGACCCCCTTGGTAACGACAACACAACGGTTCGTACAAGTGTGGCGAATGCCGTCCAGGTCCACCGACTGGGAGGCCTTTACCCATCCGCTGCCAAGAATCAGCACGATGAAGAGTGCCCGGCCTACCATCATCCTTTTCATGATCGATCATCCTCGCGAAGTGTCCTGGATGCAGGCTCTACCAAGCCGCACCGATAAGCGACGGTCATTCGGCCATTTCGATCAACGAGTTAGAAACGTCTCACTCAAAGTGAAGGCACAGGCCGTCTCAACCGCCTTCCCCGCATTCCATCGCGGGATTGCCGGCTTTGGCACAGCCGCACATGCCGTATATCCTCCGTTCGTGGTTCGGCTTGTCCCCCCGGGCAGCATTCCTGACCCCAGGCCGCTCGCACGACCCCCCTACGTTCAGTGAGCTCATGAAGGCAAGGCTGCAGACATCGATGGGCCAACACTTGGTCATGACGCCGCAATTGCGTCAGGCCATCCGGCTATTGCAGATGTCCACGGCCGAACTGGAACTGGAAATCGCCGAGGCGGTGGAAACCAATCCCCTGCTGGAGTGGACCGAGGAGGCGACGCCCGAGACCGAGGCGAGTACGGCAGACGACGCCACCCCTGCCGACGACTACACCACGCGCGAAGACGGCCCCGGCGATGACTGGACCCCGGACGAAGGCACCTGGGCCACCGGCAACAGCGGCGGCGACGATGACGACATGGGCAGCGCCGCCGATCGCGTGGCCGAACCCGAAACCCTCGTCGACCACCTGCTCTGGCAGTTGCATCTGTCGCACCTGTCCGAACGCGACCGGCGCATCGGCGCGGCGCTGATCGATGCGCTGGACGAAGATGGCTATCTGCGCGAGCCGCTGTCGACCATCGTCGAATCGCTGGCGCCCGGCATGGTCGCCACCGAGGTGGAAATACTCACGGTGTTGCATCAAATCCAGCGCTTCGACCCGGTAGGCATAGGCGCCACCACGCTGGGCGAGTGTCTGTCGCTGCAACTCAATACGCTGGACGCAGCAACGCCCGGGCTGGCCCTGGCGCGGCGCATCGTCGCAGGCCCGCTCGAACGCCTGCCCCGCACCGGCGTGGCGGGGCTGGCGCAGGAATTCAAGCTGCCGGTGGCCGAGGTGGAAGAAGCGATCGCCCTGGTGCGCACGCTTGACCCGCGTCCCGGCAAGCAGCTCAGCGCCCTGTCGGCCGATACTTACGTGGTGCCCGATTGCGTGATCTGGCGCCAGCGCGGCATCTGGCGCGTGGCACTGGCCGGGCGCTCGCAGCCGAAGATCACCATCCATCGCGGCTATGAACAAATGATCCGCAGTTGTGGCGAGGCCGATGCCGGCTACCTGCGCGGGCACCTGCAGGAAGCGCGCTGGTTGCTCAAGAGCCTGGAAGCGCGCGGTGAAACCCTGCTCAAGGTGGCCAACTGCCTGCTCCGGCACCAGGCCGGGTTCCTCGAATTCGGCGAGCAGGCCTTGCGCCCGCTCACGCTGCGCGAGATCGCCGGCGAGCTGAACCTGCACGAGTCCACCATCTCCCGCGCCATCGCCCGCAAGTACGTGCGCACGCCGCGCGGCACGATTCCACTGCGAGCATTCTTCGCCTCCGGGATCGACACCGACAGCGGTGGAGAAGCGTCCAGCACCGCCATTCAGGCAATGATCCGGCGCCTGATCGACGCGGAGAATCCGCGCAAACCCTTGTCTGACGCCAAGCTGGCCGAGTTGCTCAAAACAGCGGGCGTACCAGTAGCGCGCCGCACCGTAGCGAAGTATCGTGAGGCCATGAACATTTCCGCCTCCCACGAACGAGTACGCATTGGTTGACCCGCCACGGCGGCGGGATGTTCATTGACCCACCGACTCCAAAGGAGGTACCCGATGCGCATCGAGACGTACGGCCAGCAGATCGAAGTCACCCCTGCCCTGCGCGAATACGTGGAATCCAAGCTGCAACGCTTGCAGCGACATTTCGACCAGCACTGCGAAGTCCGCACCCAGCTGGCCCTGCGCAAGCCCGACCACCACGTCGAGGCGACAGTCAACCTCCCCGGACGTACCCTGCACGCTGATGCCAGCGCGCCCACCATGTACGCCGCGATAGACCTGCTGGCCGACAAGCTCGACCGCCTTGTGATCAAGCACAAGGAAAAGAAACATGACCACCACGCCCGCGAGGTGCGCGACAATCTGGCGTGAGCTCCTAGCCAGAAGACGTCATGTCCCTGACTGACCTGATGGCGGCCGTGCGCACCGAGGTGCTGCCGGCCGCCGATCGCGACACCCTGCTGCAACTCGCCGCCGATCGCCTCGCCTGCCCCCAGTGTGGGCAGGCGGAATTGCTGGCCAGCCTGCGCGAACGCGAGGCGGCCTGCAGCACGGCACTGGGCCACGGCATCGCCATTCCGCACGGCCGCGCCGCCGGATTGACACAACCGCGCGGCATCCTGATTCGCCTGGCCACACCCGCCGACTTCACCGGCGAGGCGGTCGACCTGGTCTTCGCCATGGCCGTGCCCAGCCACTACACGCACGAACACCTGGCACTGCTGGCCGAACTGGCCGAGCGCTTCAGCGATGCGCGCTATCGCGACGCGCTGCGCGGCGCGCCCGATGCGACCGCGCTGCTGTCCCTCCTCACCCGCCCCTACGCCCAGGCCGACGCTGCATGAATACCAGCATTTCCGCGCGCGAATTGTTCGACCAGCAACGCGAAAAGCTCAGCCTGCGCTGGATCGCCGGGCACAAGGGCGAGCATCGCGAGTTGACGGCCGGAGATACGGTATCGCGCCGACCGTCGTTGGCCGGCTATCTCAACGCGATCTACCCGAACAAGGTACAGATCCTCGGCACCGAGGAGCTGACCTGGCTCGACTCGCTCGACTCGCGCCAGCGCTGGGAGACGATCGAGAAGATCATCCAGTTCCAGCCATTGGCGCTGGTCATCAGCAAGAACCAGCCCTGCCCCGAAGACCTGCGTGCGGCGGCCGACGAATCGAGCACGCCATTGTGGGTCTCGCCCAAGCGCGGCCACGAACTGCTCAACCATCTCTCCTATCACCTGGCACGCACGCTCGCCCCGCGCGTGACGCTGCACGGGGTGTTCATGGAGATCTATTCGATCGGGGTGCTGATTACCGGCGAAGCGGGCTCGGGCAAGAGCGAGCTGGCGCTGGAACTGCTCAGCCGCGGCCATCGCCTGGTGGCCGACGATGCGCCGGAATTCACCCAGATCGCGCCCGACGTGCTCGACGGCACCTGCCCGGAGCTGTTGCAGGACCTGCTCGAAGTGCGCGGCCTGGGCGTGCTCAACGTGCGCGACATGTTCGGCGATACGTCGGTGAAGAAGAACAAGTACCTGCGCCTGATCGTGCACCTCACCAAGCCGATGACCGAGCCCACGCCGCACGGCTACGAGCGCCTGACCGGCGATTCGGGCAGCCGCCACGTGCTGGACCTGGACGTGCCGCTGATCACCCTGCCGGTGATGCCGGGCCGCAACCTCGCCGTGCTCACCGAGGCCGCGACACGCCTGCACATCCTGCGCACCAAGGGCATCGACCCGGCGGCCATGTTCATCGCCCGGCACAGCAACCTGCTGGAGCGCCGGCCGTGAGCGCACCCACGCCGACGGCCGCGCTGGTCATCGTCAGCGGGCTTTCCGGTTCGGGCAAGTCGGTCGCGATGAAGACGTTCGAAGACCTGGACTACTACTGCTCGGACAACCTGCCGGTCGAATTGCTGCCCGATTTCGTGCGCAGCCGCCTGCGCGACACGCCCATCGGCGACCAGCGCCTGGCGGTGGGCATCGACGTACGCGGACGCACCGACCTGGCCCAGCTTTCGCGCTGGCGCGCCGCGGCGCAGGAGTACGGCATCGCAGTGACCGTGCTGTTCTTCGAAGCCACCGATGAAACCCTGCTCAAGCGCTATGCCGATACGCGGCGGCGCCATCCGCTGAGCCACCTGGGGCTGTCGCTGCCGGAGGCGATTGCCCGCGAGCGCGATCTCACTGCCCCGCTGCGCGCGCAGGCCGATGCCATCATCGACACCACCGGCTTGAACGTGCACCAGCTGCGCCGTCGCGTGGTGACCGATTTCGGCCTGGGCCACAGCGACAAGCTGTCGCTGTTGTTCGAATCGTTCGCCTACAAGCGCGGCGTGCCGGCCGAGGCGGATTTCGTGTTCGACGCCCGCGTGCTGCCCAATCCACATTGGGACCCGGAGCTGCGCCCGCTCAGTGGCCGCGATGCCGGGGTGCGCGAGTACCTGGAGCGCCAGCCGGAAGTGGTGCGCTACAGCGGGCAGATCATCGACCTCCTCGACACCTGGCTGCCGCGACTGAGCAACGACACCCGCAGCTACGTCACCATTGCGTTCGGCTGCACCGGCGGCAAGCATCGTTCGGTCTACCTGGCCGAGCGCATGGCCCAGCATGCCCGCGACCAGGGCTGGCCGGACGTGGCCACGTTCCATCGCGAACTGGATTAGCAAAGCGGCCACCTCGGCGATGGTGCTGGCCGCATGGCCGGTTCGCGCATCGCCCTGCGTTGCGCCGCGGTCGTTGCGATTGGACAAGCCCCCTTCACGCGGATACAGCATCCCGCGGAAAACTGCTCCCGGACGCTTTCGCCTAGTCATCCGGACCTGTTAACGTTTTGCTATGGCCTGTGGCATTCTCCTCATTACCCATCCTGGCATCGGCACCTCCCTGCTCCAGGTCGCGACGACCCTGTTGCGGCAGCTGCCGTTGAAGACCGAAGCGTTCGAAGTACCGTTCGATGCCGATCTGGACGTGCTGCTGCCGCAGGCTTCCGCGGCGCTGCGTCGGGTTGATGGCGGCGAAGGCGTGCTGGTGATGACGGATTTGTATGGCGCCAGCCCGAGCAATCTCGCCGCGCGCCTGGCCCGGCTTGGCACGCCGGTGCGGCGCGTTTCCGCGCTGAGCCTGCCAATGTTGCTGCGGGTAATGAATTATCCGGAACAGGGACTGCAAGACCTGCCCGCCACGGCGGCGGCGGGGACCCGCAATGGAGCGATTGTCGACGATGCTTGAACGTGAACTCACCGTATCCAACCGCCTCGGGCTGCATGCCAGGGCCACTGCCAAACTCGTGCAGGTCCTGTCGTCATTCCGCTGCAACGCCACGTTGGCGGCCAAGGGACGCGAGGTCAACGCCAAGAGCATCATGGGCGTGATGCTGCTGGCCGCCGGCCAGGGCACCGCCGTGGTGGTGCGCGTGGATGGCGAGGACGAGGCCGAGGCGATGCAGTCGCTGGTGGAGTTGTTCGAGCGCCGCTTCGACGAGGACAGCTGACGGTGCGGGGCACTGGCCGGCGTGTCGCCAAGTCCCCTGCTCCGGGTCCGCTCGGCCCTTCAGGCCTGCGCCTGCACGGCCACGGCGCCTCGCGCGGCATCGCGCTGGGCCGCGCCAAGTTGCGCTTGCCGCATGTGCTGGAGGTCGCCGAACAGCGCGTGCCTGCCGCGGCGGTTGACCAGGAACTCGAACGCCTGCACCACGCCGTGGATGCGGCGCGCGAGGAGATGCATGCGCTGCGCACCCGGCTGCAGGGCGCGATGGCGCGCGAGGTCGGTGAATTCCTCGACCTGCATGCCTTGCTGCTCGACGACCCGGAACTGCTGTTCGGCGTTGATGAGCTGATCCGCAGCGGCCGCTACAGCGCCGATTACGCGCTGCGCCTGCAACGCGACCGGCTGGCCGCCGTGTTTGCCGGCATGGAAGATGCCTATCTCAAGAGCCGCATGGACGATCTGGACCATGTGATCGGCCGTATCCACGCCTTCTTGCAGAAGCGCGGCCCCGATGTGGCGGGCGTGGCCGGCGAAATCCTGGTCTGCGACAACGTCGCGCCGTCGGAACTGGCGCAGCTGCAAAGCCAGGGCGTGGTGGGCATCGTCAGTGTTTCCGGCAGTGCGCTCTCGCACAGCGCCATCCTGGCCCGCAGCCTGCACGTGCCCTTGGTGGTGGGCACGGCCGAAGCCCTGCACCGGATCAACGATGGCGATGCGCTGATCGTCGATGGCGGCAGTGGCCAGATCATCGTCGAGCCCAGCGCCGCGGACCTGCGCGGCTACCACGAGCGCCTGCGCGTGCTGGCGCGCGAGCAGCGCGAGCTGGGCCGGCTGCGCAGCAAGCCCAGCCGCACCCTGGACGGCCACGACATCACCGTGCTGGCCAACGCCGAATCACTCGAGGACGTGGCCCAGGCGCATGCGCTGGGCGCGGCGGGACTGGGCCTGTATCGCACCGAGTTCCTGTTCCTGCAGCGCAACGAACTGCCTTCGGAGGAAGAGCAGTTCCAGGCTTATCGCGAAGTGGTGCTGGGCATGAGCGGGCGCCCGGTGACCATCCGCACGCTGGACCTGGGGGCAGACAAGGCCGACCGCACCGGCTTGGTGCTGAGCGATGAGGAAAACCCGGCGCTGGGCCTGCGCGGCGTACGCCTGTCGCTGGCGCGGCCGGAAGTGGCCGATGCGCAGCTGCGCGCGATCCTGCGCGCTTCCGGCTACGGGCCGGTGCGCATCCTGGTGCCGATGATCAGCGGTCGCGAGGAGATCGTGCAGCTGCGACGGCAAATCAAGCGGCTGACCACGCGCCTGCGCGCCGAAGGCCATGAGATTGCCGAGCAGGTGCCGTTCGGCGCGATGATCGAAGTGCCGGCCGCCGCCATTGCGCTGGAAGCCTTCATCGACGATGTCGATTTCCTCTCCATCGGCACCAACGACCTGGTGCAGTACCTGCTGGCCGCCGATCGCAACCACGAGGCGCTGGGCGAGCTGTACTCGCCGCTGCATCCGGCGGTGCTGCGGCTGCTGCGGCACGTGATCTCGATCGCGCACGGCCACGACACCCCGGTGGCGGTATGCGGCGAGATTGCCGGCGACCCGCGCTTCGTGCCGATGCTGCTGGCGCTGGGCCTGACCGAACTGAGCCTGCACCCGGCCACGCTGCTGGAGGTGCGCCGGGCGATCCGCGCCAGCGATCTCTCCTCGCTGACCACGCAATCCACGCGCCTGCTGCGCGCCCGCGACCGCAAGGGCATCGAGAAATGGATGGCCAGCACGGCGATCGGCGGCCCCTGACCCGGCCGATGCACGCGCAAAGGCTGTGATCGTCACCGCGCGCAGGCGATAATGCCGCGCTGTTCCTCGCTCCGCAGCGCCCCGCGCCGCGATCCCCCGCCCTCCCCAGGAGCTGTGCATGGCCGAAGCCATACGCCACGACAAGACCGCGCGGGCGTTGCGCCTGCTGTCCGATGCACTGGACAGCGGCCGCCTGGGTCCGGTCCGGCGCCTGGTCAATACGCTGGCACCGGCCGAGATCGGCAACCTGCTCGAATCGCTGCCGCCCGGCAAGCGCGAAGTGGTGTGGGGCCTGGTCGACCCGGAGGACGACGGCGAGGTGCTGCTGCACGTCGGCGAGGAAGTGCGCGAAAGCCTGCTCGCGGACATGGACACCGACGAGATCGTGGCCGCCGTCGAAGACCTGGACATCGACGACCTCGCCAACCTGGTCGAGGATCTGCCCGATACGGTCATCGACGAAGTGCTCAAGTCGATGGACCGCGAGAACCGCGAACGACTGGAACAGGTGCTGTCCTATCCGGAAGACACCGCCGGCCGACTGATGAACCCGGACGTGGTCACGGTGCGCGCCGACGTCAACGTCGATGTGGTGCTGCGTTACCTGCGCCTGCGCGGCGAGTTGCCCGACCACACCGACCATCTGTTCGTGGTCAGTCGTCGCCATCAGTACCTGGGCCGCGTGCCGCTGGCGGCGCTGGTCACCCATGAGGACACCACGCCGGTCAACCGGCTGATCGACGACGAACAACCGGCCATCGACGTGGGCGAGAGCGCGCAGGAAGTGGCGCGGCAGTTCTCCGACCACGACTGGATCTCCGCGCCGGTGGTCGACGAGAACAACATCCTGCTCGGCCGCATCACCATCGATGACGTGGTCGACATCATCCGCGAGGAGGCCGAGCACCAGGCGATGAGCGCCGCCGGCCTGAACGAGGACGAAGACATGTTCAGCCCGGCGCGGCGTGCCTTTCGCCGCCGGCTGATCTGGCTCTCGGTGAACCTCGGCACCGCCTTCATTGCCTCCAGCGTGGTCAGCGAGTTCGAAGGCACCATCGCGCAACTGGTCGCGCTGGCCGCGCTGATGCCGATCGTCGCCGGCATGGGCGGCAACGCCGGCACCCAGGTGCTGGCGCTGATGGTGCGCGGCCTGGCGCTGGGCCAGATCGGCGCCTCCAACGTGATGACGCTGCTGAAGAAGGAGCTGATGGTCGCCTTGATCAACGGCGTCTGCCTGGGCCTGGGGCTGGGGCTGATCGTGCTGGTGTGGTTCAAGCAGCCGATGCTGTCGCTGGTGATCGGTTCGGCGCTGACGATCAACCTGTGTACTGCCGCCCTGGGCGGCGTGCTGGTGCCGGTGACGCTGAAGCGGCTGGGTTTTGATCCTGCGTTGGCCGGCGGCGTGATCCTGACGACGCTGACCGACGTGATGGGCTTTCTCAGCTTCCTCGGCCTGGCCACGCTCATCCTGGTGCATTGAGCCGCACGCCTGCCCGCCGGGCCGCCAAACGCGGCGCCCCTGCCGTGCGCAAGCCTTCGCGCCTGCGCCATGCCGCTGACCTCGCGGCGCTGGCAGTGGTCGGCGCACAGGCGGGCCTGCTCTGGCTGATAGTGGCCAATGCGATCGTGCCGGCCTGGCTGGCATGGACCTTCGCCGCGCTCAGCGCGATCACCTTCCTGGCCTATGCCCGCGACAAGCGCGCAGCGCAACGCGAGGCGCGGCGCACCCCGGAGTGGTGCCTGCATCTGCTGGAACTGGCCGGCGGCTGGCCCGGCGCCCTGCTCGCCCAGCGCGCGTTGCGGCACAAGAACCGCAAGGCGGCCTACCAGTTCGCGTTCTGGGCCTGCGTGTTGCTGCACGAGGCCACGCTCGGCCATCTGTGGCGATACGCCGCGGCTTGATGACACAGACGCTGGCGCAAACCGAACGCGAACCCAACGCAGCCCCATGCCGACAACTCCTGCACAACGCACGCGGCGATACTGGCCCTTCGCACTACCGGAACTGCGCATGCGCCGTCGTCAATTCCTGCTCGCCCTTGGCGTATCGATGCTCACTGCCTGCGCCACGGCGCCGCCGGACCGGCCGCGAGGCCACTTCGTCCATCGCGAGCTGGAACTGGAAGGCCGCCATTACCGCTACCAGGTGTTCGTGCCACTGGCCCGGCAACAGCAGGCCGGCCCGCTGCCGATCGTGCTGTTCCTGCACGGCTCGGGCGAACGCGGCGAAGATGGCTACACCCAGACCGAATCGGGCCTGGGGCCCTACCTGCGCGACAACGAGCGCAGCTTCCCGGCGCTGGTGGTATTCCCGCAGGTGCCCGACGAGGAACAGTGGATGGGCATCAATGCGCGCATGGCCCTGGCCGCGCTTGATGCCGCCAGCGCCGAGTTCGGCGCTGATCCGGCGCGCACCTATCTCACCGGCATGTCGATGGGCGGCTATGGCACCTGGGAAGTCGCGCTGATGGCGCCCACGCGCTTCGCCGCGCTGGTGCCGATCTGCGGCGCACTGCATTCGCCGCGCAACGACGAAGACCAGTTGTACGTCGGCGGCATCATGGCCGAGCGGGATCGCTACACCGCCCTGGCGCTGCGCCTGCGGCAAGTGCCGGTGTGGATGTTCCATGGCGCGCAGGATGACCTGGTCTCGCCCAACGACGATCGGCGCCTGTACAAGGCCGCGCGCCAGGTGGGTGCGGACATGCGCTACAGCGAATACCCCGAAGGCAACCACAATGCCTGGGACGCCACCTATGCCGACCCGCGGATGTGGGAATGGATGTTCGGCAAGCGCCTGAAGACCGCGGCGAGCGGCTGATGCGCCGGCCTTGACCTGGACGCCGCGCTGGTTGAGCCTTGCCGGCGGGGACACCACCAGGGAAGGGGAAGATCATGCGCAACACACTCGTCGGCCTGCTGGCCGCTGCTTTCGCGCTGCCGGCGCCAGCCCAGCAATTGATCCAGACCCAGCTGGAGGCGCCAGATGATGCCCCGGCGATCGGCCAGCAGTATCGACAGGCCGTGTCGGCCGCGATCCGCCAGGCCATGGGCGGAGAACCCAAGGCCGCGATCGCGGCGCTCGCGCCGGTGATGGCGTACTGCGATGCCCAGCAGCAGCGGCCGAACCTGCGTTTCGTCAGCGTGTCCACCGCCGCCCAGTACGACCGGCACGTCAGCGCGGCTGGCGCGGGCGAGCCAGTCGAATGGCTCGACATGGCCTGCCCCCACGCCTACTACTACACCGGCTACGCGTGGGCCGAGCAACGCGACTTCGCCCAGGCGCTGCCCTATCTGGAGAAGGCCGCGGCCCTGGCGCCCTACTACGCCGAGCCGATCAACGAACGCGGCATGGCGCTGAATCAGCTCGGGCGTACCGACGAGGCCATCCAGGCCTACCAGCAGGCGCTGCACCTGGCCGATGTCGAGCCCGCCACTGCCTACATCCGCCCGCTGGCCTGGCGCGGCATCGGCTATGCGTTGATCGAGCAACGCGACTGGGACGGCGCGCGCGCAGCGTACGACAAGTCGCTCGAACTGGATCCGGACAACGCGACGGCGCGCAACGAGCTCGAATACATCCGCCAGCACACGACGAAGTAGTCGCGACCGCCTTCGACCGTTCGCCACCTCGCGCCGGGCAACCTCAGCGCGCGCGCCGCACGCGCCGCGCGATTTCGCTGACCACCGCAATCGCCGCGGTCAGCGATGCCATCGAGATGAACTGCGTCCGCGTATCCGGCGTGGCGATCAGCAGGATGAAGATCAGCGCCAGGATCCCCAGAGCCAGCACGGTCAGCCATGGATAGCCGCGCATGCGGAACGGCAAGGCGATGCCGGCGCGATCGGCGCGTGCCCGTAGGACCAACTGCGCCAGCAGCGAGATCGTCCACACCAGCAGGCAGGTCGCGCCGACGATATTGAGCAGCATCGGCAGCACGCGGTTGGGATACAGCAGCTCCAGCACCGCGGCGACGAAGCCGAAGGCCACGCTCGCCAGCACCGCCGCCACCGGCACGCGGCGCGCGCTGGTGCGTCCCAGCCAGCGCGGTGCTTCCTGACGCTGCGCCAGGGAGAAGATCATGCGCGAGGCGCCGTAGAGGTTGGCATTGAGGGCCGACAGCAGCGCGATCACCGCCACCAGGGTGATGCCGGTCGCCGCACCCGGAATGGCAGCGGCCTGCAGCACCGCGGCAAACGGCGACTTGAGCGCCTCGCTGGTCCACGGCACCACGGCGATGATCACGCTCAACGAGCCGATGTAGAACACCAGGATGCGCCAGGCCACCGTGCGGATGGCACGGGCGATGCTGCGCTCCGGATCGGCGGTTTCGGCCGCGGCGACGGCGACGATCTCGGTGCCGCCGAAGGCGAACACCACCACCAGCAGCGCGGCGCCGACGCCGGCCAGGCCGCGCGGGGCGAAGCCGCCGTTGGCGGTGAAGTTGGCCAGGCCCGGCGAGGTGGCATGCGGCAGCCACCCGGCCAGCAGGGCGATGCCGATCGCGATGAAGCCCAGGATCGCGGCGACCTTGACGATCGCGAACCAGAATTCGAACTCGCCGAAGTTGCGCACGCCCATCAGGTTGATGGCGGTAAAGGCGAGCATGAAGGCCAGCGCCAGCAGCGGCACCGGCAGCACCGGCCACACCGTGGACAGCAACCCCGCCGCGCCCACCGCCTCGGCGGCGATCACGATCACCAGCTGCACCCACCACAGCCAGCCGACGGTGGCGCCGGCGGTCGCGCCCATGGCATCGGCCGCGTATACCGAGAACGCGCCGCTGGTCGGCTTGGCCGCGGCCATCTCGCCCAGGGCGTTCATCACGATGATCACCAGCGCGCCGGCGACCAGGTAGGAGATCAGCACGGCCGGGCCAGCCGCTTGCACGCCAACGCCGGAGCCAAGGAAAAGACCGGCGCCGATCGCACTGCCCAGCCCCATCATGATCAGCTGGCGCGGTTTGAGGGCGTGGCTGAGGCGATCCGGTGCGGCGGTCGGCTGGGTCATGGTCTGGGCGATGGCGGTAAACGCGACAAGATACGCGGTGGCCGCGCGTTACGCCTAGCCGCAGTGCAGGAAAATACCCACCGAGGGGTCAGTCGCGCTCGGCGATGGGGGCAGGTCGGGCGGCGCGTACTTCGACCGGGGCACGGCCGTCGGCGGCCACGCCGCGCAGCGACGGCAGATGGCGCCGGCTGCACGGCAACACGCTGCCGTCATCCATATGGACCTTGGCATCGCCGTCGTCCAGGGGCTCGATCGAGACCACCCGGCCCAGGTTGACCAGGTAGCTGCGGTGCACGCGCACGAACACGGCCGGGTCCAGCCGCGCCTCGATCCCGCCCAGCGTGCTGCGCAGCGGGTAGTCGTGCCCGCGCACGTGCAGGTTGACGTAGTTGCCCGCGGCCTGCAGCCATTCGATATCGGCGGCGGCGACGAGAAAATCCCGGCCCAGCTTGCGCACCAGGAAGCGCTCCGGGCGGTCGACCGACTCCAGCGGCGGGCCTTCGTCGGGCACGTCGAACAGATGCGCCTCGCCCTGCAGGCGCCGGCCGAACCAGTCCGCGGCATGGGTGGTGATCACCAGCAAGGCGAAGGTGCGCACGTCCTTGAGGTATTCGTAGCCCCAACGCGACCACACCTCGCCGAAGCTGTAGTGATCGCCCAGCAGCGCGTAGACCCCCTTGCGCATCAGCACCATGCCGGCCACGTGCAGTATCGACCACAGCACGCTACCCAGCAGGTAAAGCGGCAGGCGCCGGCGCCAGGTGTCGGCATGCAATGGCCAGCGCGCGCAGGCGGCCAGCACCGCCGGCAGCAGGATCAGCGAGGTGATCACGCTGCTCATCTCCCAGGTGAGCATCTGCCAGGGCGCGATCGCCAGGCCGTCGCGCTGGGCATCCATCAGGCCGGTGGCCGTGTTGCCCAGGCCGGTGACCAGGAACACCGCGACCCAGAACCCGATCACCCAGCGGCGGCTGCGGCGACGAGCATCAGGGCTGGCGGACGGGGCGTCGGGTGCGGGCTTCATCGGCGTTCAAGGTGAAGGAGGCAAGGCGCCATGCGCGCCCTGCCCTCGCCCCTGGCATCACCCCAGCAGGGTTTCCAGCACCGCCATGCGCACCGCCACGCCGTTGGCGACCTGGCGCATCACCCACGACTGCGGACCATCCACGACCTCGTCGGTGATCTCCACGCCGCGGTTGATCGGGCCCGGATGCAGCACCGCCGCGTCCGGCGCGGCACGGCGCAGGCGCTCGGTGGTGAGACCAAAGGTGGCGTGGTAGCCCTCGATGGACGGCACCAGGCCTTCTTCCATGCGCTCGCGCTGCAGGCGCAGCATCATCACGGCGTCGACGCCTTCGAGCATCGCGTCGAAATCGTGCCCGACCTGGCAGCCTTCGAGGATGCCGTCTTCGGGCAGCAGCGTGGCCGGGCCGCAGACCCGGATCTCGCCCGCGCCCAGGGTGCGCAGTGCGTGCAGGTCCGAGCGCGCCACGCGCGAGTGCTTCACGTCGCCAACGATCAGCACCTTCAGTTTGGAGAAGTCGCTGCCCTTGGCCTGGCGCAGGGTCAGCATGTCGAGCAGGCCCTGGGTGGGATGCGCGCTGCGGCCGTCGCCGGCATTGATCAGTGCCGTGCCCTCGCCCGCCTCGGCGGCCAGGCGCGCCACCGCGCCGTCCTCCGGATGGCGCACGACGAAGCCGCGCACGCTCATCGCTTCCAGGTTCTTCAGCGTGTCGCGGTCAGTCTCGCCCTTGCGGGTGGACGAGGTGGAAGCGTCGAAGTTCAGTACGTCGGCGCCCAGGCGCTGGGCGGCCAGCTGGAAAGAGCTGCGCGTGCGCGTGGACGGTTCGAAGAACAAGGTGCACACCGCGCTGCCGGCGAGCACGTTGCGCTTGCCGACCCGGCCGACGGCGGCGTCGCGGATCTGGCCGGCGCGATCGAGCAATTGCAGCAAGGTCGCGCGCGGCAGGCCTTCCAGGGTGAGCAGGTGGCGCAGGCGGCCGTTGGAATCCAGTTGCTGGGTCATGGCAGGTCGGGCAGTCAGGAAAGCGGGGTGGCCTGGTCCGGGGCGGCGAACCAGCGCTCGACGATGACCGCGGCGGCCATGGCGTCGAGCGCTTCGGCGTCGCGACGGCGGCGGCGGCCCTCGGCCCGGTCGCGCGCGAATTGCTGCGCAGCTTCGACCGAACTGGAGCGTTCGTCGACCAGCACTACCGGCAAGCGATAACGCTCGCGCAGTTGCCGGGCGAAGGCGTGGGCACGCTTGCGCGCGGGTTGGTCCTCGCCTTCAAGCGTAAGCGGATCGCCCACCACGAAACCGGCGGGGCGCCATTCGCGATGCAGGCGATCCAGGGAATTCCAGTCCGGGCCGTTGCCATGCACGTCGATCACCGCGATCGCGCGCGCGCCGGCACCGAGCGGGCTGCCGACGGCCACGCCAATGCGGCGCGAGCCGACATCGAAGCCGAGCACCGTGGCGTCATGGCCGATCGCGCTGGGCTCAGGCATGCCCGGAATAGTCGGTGAGGCGAAACAGGTCCACGCCGATGCGCCCGGCCGCGGCCTGCCAGCGCTGCTCCAGCGACATGGCGAACAGCAGTTCGGCATCTGCCGGCGCGGTGAGCCAGCTGTTCTCGCCGATCTCCAGCTCCAGTTGGCCGGCGCCCCAGCCGGCGCAGCCCAGCGCCACGAGGGCATGGGCCGGCCCGTGGCCTTCGGCCAGCGCTTCGAGCACATCACGCGAGGTGGTGAGGTACAGACCCTCGCCCAGCGCCAGGCTTGAATCCCAGGGCTGGCCGTCATGCACCACGAAGCCACGCTCCGGATGCACCGGGCCCCCGCTGAGCACGACCTGCGCACGCAGCGCCTGGTCATCGGTTTCGATGCCCATCTGCCCCAGCACTTCGCCCAGGCTGTACTCGGAGGGGCGATTGATCATCACGCCCATTGCCCCGTTTTCGTCGTGCTGGCAGATCAACGCCACGCTGCGCGAAAAGTTCGGGTCCGACAGCGCCGGCAGCGCGATCAGGAGTTGGCGGGACAGGGGAGTGGCCGGCACGGACATGCGCGTATTTTAGGCCCAACCGGGGGCTGGGCGGGTCATTTGCGCGCGATCGGTGTCAGTGCCGCATCGGCCTCGGTATGCTGGCGCGATGAGCGGCTACTGCAACATTGCCCCCGGCCATCCGGTGCATGGGCACTATCACGAGCACGAGTACGGCTTCCCGCAACGCGATGAGACCGAGCTGTTCGAGCGCCTGCTGCTGGAAATCAACCAGGCGGGCCTGAGCTGGGAAACCATCCTGAAGAAACGCGCAGGTTTCCGGGCGGCCTATTCGGGCTTCGATGTCGATGCTGTCGCGGCGTATGGCCAGGCCGACATCGCGCGGCTGATGGCCGACCCGGCGATCATCCGCAATCGGCTCAAGGTGCTGGCGGCGATCCACAACGCGCAGGTCATCCAGGGTCTTCGCCACAGCCACGGCGGCCTGGCGCAGTGGCTGGATGCCCACCACCCCCGCAGCAAGGCGGACTGGGTGAAGCTGTTCAAGAAGACCTTCCGCTTCACCGGCGGCGAGATCACCGGCGAGTTCCTGATGAGCCTGGGCTACCTGCCCGGCGCACATCACAAGGACTGCCCGGTGTACGCCCGCATCGAGGCACTCGGCCCGCCCTGGCAACAGGCCTGACCCGGTCCTCGCGGCGCGGCGGTTACACGCCCATGTAGCGATGCGGGCGGTGGTTGAACATCAGCACCAGGCTCAGCACCACCGCGCCGATCGCCGAGTAGATGACCTTGTCCGGCGACAGCAGCACGAATGCGGCGAGCATCAGGCAGGTGTCGAAACCCAGCTGCACCCGGCCAGCGCTGATGCCGCGGGTCTGTTGCAGGTAGACCGCCAGGATGCCCACCCCGCCCAGGCTGCCGCGATGGCGGATGAAGAACAGGATGCCGAGCCCGGAGAGCGCGCCACCGGCGAGGGCCGAGAACAGCGGGCTGATATGCGCGTACTCGATCCAGCGCGGCAGCAGGTCGGTCAAGGCGCCGCAGGCGCCAACGGCCAGGAAGGTCTTGCCGGTGAACTCCCAGCCCATGCGTCGCACGGAGAGCCAGTAGAACGGCAGGTTCACCAGCACGAACACCAGGCCGAAGTTCCAGCCCAGGGCGTAATGCAGCAGGAAGGCCACCCCGGCCATGCCGCCAATGAACAGGCCGCCCTTGGCGAAGATCGCCAGGCCCATCGAGGCGACGAGCGTGGCCAGGACCATGCCCTGCATGTCCTCGGCCACCGAGTGGTGGAAGGCGCGGTCGTCGGCGGGCGTGCCTGCGGTATCGGCGGGCGGGGTCAGCGGGCCGGCCGTGACCAGCGGGCCGTCGGACAGCAGCGCTTCGCCGCCGGCCGGAAGGTCGGAAACGTGGGAGGGCATCGGGGGAATTCGGTGACGCGGGGGCGCGTATTAGACAACAAGCCCGCGTCCGTTGCATGAAAGCCAAGCCGAGGGTGCATTGGCTTGCGCTGCAGGCCATCCCTGGCCCACTGAGCCCGCTTATCGGACCTCTGCAATCTCCACGCCATCCAGGCCCTGGGCCAGGGTCTTGGCGTCGCCGCCCTGCGAGAGCTTGATGCGCAGGCGCACCTCGTTCTGCGAATCGGCGTAGCGCAACGCATCCTCGTAGCTGATCTCGCCGGCCTGGTACAGCTCGAACAGGCTCTGGTCGAAGGTCTTCATGCCGAGGTTGGTCGACTCCTTCATCACTTCCTTGATCTTGTGGATCTCGCCATCGCGGATGTAGTCCTGCACCAGCGGCGTGCCGAGCAGGATTTCCATCGCCACGCGACGACCCTTGCCGTCCGGGGTCGGCACCAGCTGCTGGGCGACCACGCCCTTGAGGTTCAGCGACAAGTCCATCAGCAGCTGGCTGCGACGGTCTTCCGGGAAGAAGTTGATGATGCGGTCCATCGCCTGGTTGGCGTTGTTGGCGTGCAGCGTGCACAGCACCAGGTGGCCGGTTTCGGCGAAGGCGATGGCGTGGTCCATGCCCTCGCGGGTACGCACCTCGCCGATCATGATCACGTCCGGCGCCTGGCGCAGGGTGTTCTTCAGCGCGTTTTCCCAGCTGTCGGTGTCGATGCCGACTTCGCGCTGGGTGATGATGCAGCCCTCATGCTTGTGCACGAATTCGATCGGGTCTTCGATCGTGATGATGTGGCCGGTCGAGTTCTGGTTGCGGTAGCCGATCATCGCCGCCAGCGAGGTCGACTTGCCGGTGCCGGTCGCGCCGACGAACAGGATGATGCCGCGCTTGGTCATCGCGAGCGTCTTGATCACCGGCGGCAGGCTCAGCTCATCGACGGTGGGGATGCGGGTCTCGATCCGGCGCAGCACCATGCCGACCTGGTTGCGCTGGTAGAAGCAGCTCACGCGGAAGCGGCCGACGCCGGCCACGCCGATGGCGAAGTTGCACTCGTGGGTCTTTTCGAACTCCTCGCGCTGCGAGGGCGTCATCACGTTCAGCACCAGGTCGCGGCTTTGCTGCGCGGTCAGCGGGGTCTGCGTGATCGGGGTGATCTTGCCATGCACCTTGATCGACGGCGGCATGCCCGAGGTGATGAACAGGTCCGACGCCTTCTGGTGCGCCATCAGCTTGAGGAACGAGGTGAAGTCGATGGTGCTCATTGGATGCTCCCCCGGAGCCGGAAGATGGAATCGGATCACTGCCCCTGCCCGTGGCCCACGCAGGGAACTTCCCTGCGCGGCCGCCGGCCGGTCACTCGAACAGGCGCTTGTCCTTGGCGTACTCGCGTGCCTGGTTGCGGGTGATCAGGCTGCGCTTGACCAGGTCCTGCAGGTTCTGGTCCAGGGTCTGCATGCCGACCTGCTGGCCGGTCTGGATTGCCGAATACATCTGCGCGACCTTGTCCTCGCGGATCAGGTTACGGATCGCCGGCGTGGCCACCATGATCTCGTGCGAGGCGATACGCCCGCCGCCCACGCGCTTGAGCAGGGCCTGGGAGATGACCGCGCGCAGCGACTCGGACAGCATCGAGCGCACCATCGGCTTTTCGCCGGCCGGGAACACGTCGATGATGCGGTCGATGGTCTTGGCCGCCGAGCTGGTGTGCAGGGTGCCGAACACCAGGTGGCCGGTTTCCGCGGCGGTCAGCGCCAGGCGGATGGTTTCCAGGTCGCGCAACTCGCCGACCAGGATGATGTCCGGGTCTTCACGCAGCGCCGAGCGCAACGCCTCGTTGAAGCCGTGCGTGTCGCGGTGCACCTCGCGCTGGTTGATCAGGCACTTCTGCGAGGTGTGGACGAATTCGATCGGGTCCTCGACGGTGAGGATGTGGCCGTATTCGTTCTTGTTGATGTGGTCGATCATCGCCGCCAGCGTGGTCGACTTGCCCGAACCCGTCGGGCCGGTGACCAGGATCAGGCCCTGCGGCTGTTCGATCAGCTGGCGGAACACCGGCGGGCAGCCGAGATCCTCCAGCGTCAGGATTTCCGACGGAATGGTACGGAACACCGCACCGGCGCCGCGGTTCTGGTTGAACGCGTTGACGCGGAAGCGCGCCAGCGACGGAATCTCGAACGAGAAGTCGACTTCGAGGAATTCCTCGTAATCGCGACGCTGCTTGTCCGACATGATGTCGTAGACCAGCGCGTGGACCTGCTTGTGGTCCAGGGCCGGAATGTTGATGCGGCGGACATCGCCGTCGACACGGATCATCGGCGGCAGCCCTGCAGACAGATGCAGGTCCGACGCCTTGTTCTTGACCGAGAAGGCCAATAGTTCAGCGATATCCATACGCTGCATTTCCCCTGGCTGCGACTGGAAAGGTTTATCCCCGGCCGGCAGTATAGCGCCCTTGTATCAGGCTGGAAGAAGACGCTGTGCCGGTTTCCCCGCTGCAAATGATCCGGGCGAAGATGGACAACGCGGCACGCAGCGCCGGGCGGCCAACGGCGCAGCTGCTGGCCGTGTCCAAGACGCAACCGGCCGATGCCGTCGCCGCGCTGGCGGCCCAGGGCCAGCGCGCGTTCGGCGAGAACTACGTGCAGGAAGCGGCCGGGAAGATCGCCGCGCTGCAACCGCTAGGCCTGGCATGGCACCTGATCGGCCACCTGCAATCGAACAAGGCCGAGCAGGCGGCGCGACTGTTCGACTGGGTGCAGACCGTGGACCGGCCCAAACTGATCCCCGCCCTGGCCCGGCACCGGCCAGCCGAACGGGCGCCGTTGAACGTCCTGGTCCAGGTCAATATCGACGACGAGACCAGCAAGCACGGGTGCTCGCCGGACCAGGTGTCGATGCTGGCCGCCGAGATCGCGGCGCAGCCCAGCCTGCGGCTGCGTGGGCTGATGGCCATCCCGGCGCCCTATCCGCAGATCGAACGCCGGCAGCAGGCCTTCGGGCGCATGCGCGCCCTGTTCGACGCATTGGCCGGGCAGTACCCGGGCGTGGACACGCTTTCGATGGGGATGAGCAGCGACTTCGAGGAGGCGATCAGCGCTGGCGCGACGATGGTGCGGGTAGGCACCGCCTTGTTCGGAGCCCGACGCTAGCGATTCCCCGTCAAGGCGATGCGGCGTTCGCCGATGGAGGGAGCAGCGATGGAAGTGAATACTTTTGCTGGACATTAGTAACGCACGGCATTAGTATCTTGGCCATCCAGTCATTTGCGTGCAAACGCACGGAATCGTTCTACCTCGGCGGCCGTGTCCCACGGTTCATGGTGTTCGGCGAAGTCGCCATGCGCAAGCTGGCGATGCTCAACGCCGCCGCGTCGCTGGACGATCTGCGCGCCCCGCCGGCAAACCGCCTGGAGGCCCTGAAAGGCGATCGCAGGGGCCAGCACAGCATCCGTGTGAACGAGCAGTTCCGCGTGTGCTTCGTATGGACCGACCTCGGCCCGGCCAACGTCGCGATCCTGGACTACCACTAAGGAGAACCGCCATGCGTTCCGTCCCCTATCCCACCCCCGGCGACATCCTGCTGCACGAATTCCTGAAGCCGTTGGAACTGTCGCAGTACCGCCTGGCCAAGGCCATCGAGGTGCCGCAGGACCGCATCAGCAAGATCGTCAGCGGCGAGCGGGGCATCACCGCCGATACCGCGCTGCGCCTGGCGCGCTTCTTCGGCACCTCGGAGAACTTCTGGATGGTGCTGCAGATGGAGCACGACGCGGCCGTCGCACGTGACGCGCTGGCCGAGACGCTGGCGCGGATCGAACCGCACCGTTCGGCGGCCTGATCCGGCGACGGCCACCGCGCTGCGCGACATTGCGCTGCGGTGGCCCGCGCTACCATCGCCCCACCCCAGCCAGGTCGCGCCCATGTCTGACATCTTCGCTCCACCGCTCGACGCCATCGCCTTCATCGGCGGCGGCAACATGGCCCGGAGCCTGATTGCCGGGCTGATAAGGAAAGGCGTGCGTGCCAACACGATCCACGTGGCCGAGCCGGTCGACGCCGTGCGCGAACAACTGGCCATCGACTTCGGCGTGCATGGCCATGTCACCGCCGTGGAGGCCGCCGAGGGCTGCAACACCTGGTTGCTCGCGGTGAAGCCGCAGGTCATGGCCGAGGTCTGCAGCAGCCTGGCGCCCCTGGCCGGCATCGGCCGGCCGCTGGTGATCTCCATTGCAGCCGGCATCGGTCGTGATCGATTGCATGCCTGGCTCGGCGGCGCCGCGACCGTGGTCCGCGCCATGCCCAACACGCCCGCCCTGCTGGGTGCCGGGGTGACGGGGCTGTTTGCAGGCGCCGATGTGCCCGCGCCCGGCCGCGCCGCCGCCGAACAGCTGCTGTCCAGCGCCGGGCGCACGGTGTGGATCGAAGACGAAGCCCTGATGGATGCAGTGACTGCGGTGTCGGGTAGCGGTCCGGCCTATGTCTTCCTGCTCGCCGAAGCGATGCAGGCAGCCGCCCAGGCCCAGGGACTTCCCGCTGACGCGGCGGCCACGCTGGTCTCGGAAACCCTGCTGGGCGCATCGCGGATGCTGGTCGAATCCGGTGAAGCCCCGGCCGAACTGCGTCGGCGCGTGACCTCCCCGAATGGCACCACGCAAGCGGCGATCGAAACGTTCCAGGCGGGCGGCTTCGAAGCCTTGGTGGCCAGCGCCATCGACGCGGCAACGCGGCGCGGCCGGGAACTGTCCGGCCGCTGACGCCTGGCCTTCAGCCGGGCAACGGCACCGCGTTGCGCAAAGGCTCGCCGCGCGCGAACGCGCTGATGTTCTCCAACGTCGTCGCCATTATCTCGCCGATGGCCTCGGCGGTGAAGAACGCCTGGTGCCCGGTCACGATGACGTTCGGGAACGACACCAGGCGCTGAATCACATCGTCGGTGATGACCGTGGCGGACAGGTCCTGGAAAAACAGGTCGGCTTCCTGTTCGTACACGTCGATGGCCAATCCGCCCAGGCGCCCGGTCTTGAGGGCATCGATCACCGCCTCGGTATCGATCAGGCCGCCGCGACTGGTGTTGATCAGGTAGGTGCCCTGGCGCAACTCCTGCAGGGCTTGGGCGTCGATCAGGTGTTGGGTCTGCGGCGTGAGCGGGCAATGCAGCGAGATCACATCGCTGGCCGCCAGCAGCTGTGGCAGTTCAACGTATTCGCCGATGCCTTCGAACGCTGCACTCGGATACGGATCAAAACCCAGCACACGGCAGCCGAAGCCGCGCATGATCGAAGCAAAAATGCGGCCGATCTTGCCGGTGCCCACCACCCCCACGGTACGGCCATGCAGGTCGAAGCCCATCAGCCCATCCAGTTCGAAATTGCCGTCACGGGTGCGCTGGCTGGCGCGCGCGATGCGCCGGTTCACTGCCAGCAGCAGCCCCACCGCGAACTCTGCCACCGAGTAAGGCGAGTAATCGGTGACGCGCGTGGTGGCGATGCCCAGGCGTTGCGCGGCGAGCGCGTCGATGTGGTTGAAGCCGGTCGAGCGCGTGGTGACCAGGCCGATGCCCTGCACCTTGAGCGCCTGCAACACCGCCTCGTCGACGGTGTCGTTGACGAACACGCAGACCGCGCCGCAGCCCTCGGCCAGGGGCACGGTCGCCAGGCTCAGCGCGTCCTGCACGTAGACCAGCGTGTGGCCGTGCGCGGCGTTGGCGCGATCGAGCATGGCGCGGTCATAGCGACGCGTGCTGTAGACGGCCACCTTCATGGTCTGGCTCCCTGCGCATGTGTCCGGGGATCATCATGCCGTGGCGCCGCGGCGATGGCGATGCCAGCGGGCTGTCACTCCTCGTCGAAGACCGGCTGCTCGGTTTCATCGATGAAGATCGCCGGGCACTCCCAGGGATGATGCGCGCGAACGCCTTCGCGCAGCACGCGCGCCAGGCGTTGCGGATCACGCGGGATGGCGAACTCCAGGCGCACGGTCGGCAGCCGGCTAAGCACCCCGACCTGGCCTTGCGCCGGTGTGGCCCCGGGCAGGGGCAGGAACTGCTCCACGCCCGGCGCGGAACTCCACATCACCTGGGCGTAGCGTGCGTCGCCCAGCGGCTCCACGGCACAGATGCCGTCCTGCAATGCCTGCAGGTGTGCTGGCGGCACGAATACAGTGATCCGATAGAGGCGCTGCAGGCGCATGCGTTCAGGGGTACAGCATGCGCTTGCTCCAGCTGCCCGCCGCGTCGCGCTCGTAACGCCAACGCTCGTGCAGACGGAACTGGGCGCCGTACCAGAACTCGAACCGCTGCGGCACCACGCGGAAGCCGCTCCAGCCTTCCGGGCGCGGCACGTCGCGGCCTTCGAAGCCGGATTCGACCTTGGCGATGCGCTGCTCGAACTCCTCGCGCGAGGACAAGGTGCGTGACTGCATCGAAGCCCACGCCCCGATCTGGCTCTGCCGGGGCCGCGAAGCGAAATAAGCGTCGGCGTCGGCACTGGAGACCATCTGCACCTCGCCCTCGATGCGGACCTGGATCCCCGCCTCGCGCAGGCGGCGCCACAGGAACAGCAACGCCGCCTGCGGGTTGGATTGCAGGTCGCGGCCCTTGGGGCTTTCCAGGTGCGTATAGAAGACGAAGCCGCGCTCGTCGAAGGATTTCAGCAACACGGTGCGCGCCGACGGCCGCCCTTCCAGGCTCGCCGTGGCCACGGTCATGGCGCTGGGTTCGAGTTCGTCGCTCTGCTGGGCTTCCTGGTACAGCGAGGCGAACGTGGACAGGGCTTCGGCGTAGAGATCGGTCATGGGATCGAATGCAGCAGCAGCGTTGGCGCTATTGTGGCCGCATGCCCGTGAAAGCGCACTCGCCCACCACGCCCGCACTGGCCGATGCATTTGCCGGCGAGGTGCTCGCCGATGCCCTGTCGCACCGCCCGGCCGACGCAGGGCCGGCCATCGTGGCGATCAGCGGCCTGCAAGGCTGCGGCAAAACGACACTGGCCGCCGCCGTCGTGGCGACCGCGCAGGCAGCCGGCCTGGCCAGCGCCACCCTGTCGCTGGACGACGTGTACCTGACGGCCGCGCAGCGCCGCGCACTGGCAGCGCGGGTCCACCCTTTGCTCGGTACGCGCGGCCCGCCAGGCACGCATGACCTGGCGCTGGCCCATCACACGCTGGACGCGATCGTGGCAGGCCAGCCACTACGCTTGCCACGGTTCGACAAACTCGCCGATGACCGCGCCTGCCAGGACCGATGGCCGGTGATCACCACGCCGCTGGACGTGCTGGTGGTCGAAGGTTGGTGCCTGGGCGTGCCAGCCGAGGATGCGGCGGCCCTGGCCACCCCGCTCAACGTGCTGGAGCGCGACGAAGACCCCCAGGGCCAATGGCGCGCTTACTGCAACGATGCACTGCACGCGCACTACCCGTCGCTGTGGCGACGCTTCCATCGCCTGTGGGTGCTGCAGTCGCCTTCCTTCGAGATCGTCAGCGCCTGGCGCTGGCAACAGGAGCAGGCGCTGGTTGCCGCTTCGCCCACGCAGCGCGGCATGGATCGCGCACAGTTGGGGCGCTTCCTGCAGCATTACGAGCGGGTCAGCCGGCACGCACTGCGCACGCTGCCGACACGCGCCGATCGCGTGCTATGGCTGGATGAGGCGCGGCAGGTTCGCGACGCACGCTGAGCCACGTGCCAGCGCGGCGGTTTCAGGCGAAAGTTCCCACCGACCCAACGCAGCGCGGTGCTAGCATCCACGTATGAAATCCGCACCGAACGTCGTCATGATCGGCCCGATGGGGGCTGGCAAGAGCTGCATCGGCCGCCGCCTGGCCGAGCGCTTCGGGCTGGCGTTCGTCGACGTCGACCAGGCGATCGTCGAGCATGCGGGCGCGACGATCCCGACGATTTTCGAGCTTTCCGGCGAGGCCGGGTTTCGCCAGCACGAGCGCGAGGTATTGCAGCAGCTGCTCGGCGGCGAGAACCAGCTGATCTCCACTGGCGGTGGCGCGGTGCTCGATGCGCGCAATCGCGACGACCTGCGCCAGCGCGGCTTCGTCATCCACCTGCACGTCAGCGTCGCCACCCAGCTCGAGCGGCTGCATCGCGACCGTACCCGGCCGCTGCTGCAGCGCCCGGACCGGGAGCAGGTGTTGCACGAGATGGCGGTATTGCGCGATCCGTTGTACCGCCAGATGGCCGACCTGAGCCTGGGTACGGACCATCTTTCCCCGGCCGAGGCCACCGCGCACCTGGTGACGCGACTGGCCGCGGCCTGGCAGCCACAGACGACCCACGCATGAATGCCATTGCCGCTCCCCGCACCGTCCACGTCGGCGGCGCCACGCCTTACACCATCGCCATTGGCCCGGACCTGCTGCACGACGCGACCCGCCTGGCCGCACCGGTGCGCGGCCGCCACGTGTTGCTGGTGAGCGACGATACCGTCGCCCCGCTGTATGTCGCGCGCGTACGCTCGGCCCTGCTGCGCGGCCGCGCGGACCTGCAGATCGGCGAATGGGTGATCCCGGCCGGCGAGGCATCCAAGACCCTGGACAACTTCGGCGCGGCGATCATTGCGCTGGCCGAGCTGGGTGCCACGCGCGATGCCTGCGTGTTCGCCCTCGGCGGCGGCGTGGTGGGTGACCTAGCCGGCTTTGCCGCGGCCTGCTGGATGCGCGGCGTGGATTGCGTGCAATTGCCGACCACCCTGTTGTCGATGGTCGACTCCTCGGTGGGTGGCAAGACCGCGGTCGATATCCCCCAGGGCAAGAACCTGGTCGGCGCCTTCCATCCGCCGCGGGCCGTCATCGCCGACACCAGCGCGCTGCACAGCCTGCCGCCGCGCGAGCTGCGCGCGGGGTTGGCCGAAGTGATCAAGTACGGCGCCATCCGCGACCCGCTGTTCTTCCAGTGGCTGGGCGCCGAACGCGAGGCCTTGCTGCGTGGCGAGCCGGAAGCCACCGCGCAGGCGATCGCACGCAGCTGCGAACACAAGGCCGAGATCGTCGAGCGCGACCCGCTGGAAAAGGGCGAGCGCGCCCTGCTCAACCTGGGCCACACCTTCGGCCACGCGATCGAGACCGAGCAAGGCTACGGCGCCCCGCACAACGACAACCTCAACCATGGCGAAGCGGTGGCCGTGGGCATGGTGCTGGCGGCGCGATTGTCGGCGGCACTGGGCATGGCGCCGGTTGCCGACACCGACACCCTGCACGACCTGTTGGCCGCCTACGGCTTGCCGACCCGCGTGCCGGCCGGGCTTGATCCGCAAGCCCTGCTGGCGCGCATGCGCCTGGACAAGAAGAATGTCGCCGGCCGGCTGCGCCTGGTGCTGTGGCGCGGCATCGGTCGCGCCGAAGTCGTGCCGGACGTGGACGAGGCCGCCGTGCTGGAGATCCTCCGCGGCGGCTGAGCGCGTCCGCCGGCCACACCGCTAACGCTGGGGGCAGCCGGTACAATGCGTTCCCATGCGCGCTTACCTGCAACAGCCACCGTTGGGCCCCGCACCGATCCGCTTCGTGCAGCTGACCCTGCAGCCGGACCTGTTCGGCGGCTGGGAGCTGCTGCGCGAAACCGGCGATGTCGGCGGCCGCACCCAGCTGCGGCGGGAACAATACCTGCAGCAGGACGAAGCCGAGCGTGCCTTCGACAAGGCCCGCGACTCGCATCTCAAGCGTGGCTATGCACTCATGCCCGCGCCCGGCAGCGACGATGCCGGCCACTGAAGGAACCCCATGTTGAAGAACGATCGTTTCCTGCGCGCCCTGCGCCGCGAGCCAGTGGACTGCACGCCCGTGTGGCTGATGCGCCAGGCTGGCCGCTATCTGCCGGAGTACCGCGCCACGCGTGCGCGCGCGGGCAACTTCCTGGCCATGGCCAAGAACCCCGACATCGCCTGCGAAGTCACCCTGCAGCCGCTGCAGCGTTTCCCGCTGGATGCCGCGATCCTGTTCTCCGACATTCTGACCATCCCCGATGCGATGGGGCTGGGCCTGTACTTCGCCGACGGCGAAGGCCCGAAATTCGAACGCCCGCTGCGCAGCGCCGCAGACATCGCCCGGCTGGCCGTGCCGGACATGGAAACCGAACTTCGCTACGTCACCGACGCGGTGCGCCTGATTCGCCGGGAGCTGGACGGCGCGGTGCCGCTGATTGGCTTCTCCGGCAGCCCGTGGACGCTGGCCTGCTACATGATCGAAGGCGGCGGCAGCAAGGAGTACGGCCGGATCAAGGCCCTGGCCTTGAACGAGCCGGCCCAGCTGCACCGCGTGCTCAGCGTGGTGACCGACGCGGTGATCGCCTACCTCGGCGCGCAACGCGCGGCCGGTGCGCAGGCGTTGCAGGTGTTCGACACGTGGGGCGGCGTGCTGTCGCCGGCGATGTACCGGGAGTTCTCGCTGCCGTACCTGCAACGCATCGCCACCGAACTGGCGCGTGGCGAAGGCGCCGAGCGCACGCCATTGATCCTGTTCGGCAAGGGCAACAGCCTGCATCTGGAAGCGCTGGCCGCCACCGGCGCCGAAGCGGTGGGCGTGGACTGGACGGTGGAACTGGCCGACGCTGCGCGCCGCACCGGCGGACGCGTCGCGCTGCAAGGCAACCTGGACCCGGCCACGCTGTATGGCGCCCCCGAGGCCATCGCTCGTGAAGCAGCACGCGTGCTGGACAGCTATGCCGAAGGCAATGGCGGCTCACGCGAGGGCCATGTCTTCAACCTCGGCCACGGCATGTCGCCAGACATGAACCCCGCGCATGTCGCCGCGCTGGTCGATGCCGTGCACACGTACAGCCGTCGCTGATTCCCCGCACGTGACCAGGGATGTCGCCGGGCACCTCGCGTGCCGGCGACGCTTCATTCCTGCCGTGCGGCGCGCCGCGGCCGCGTCAAGCCACCTTGCACAATCCCGCCGTTGGCCAGCGCAAATCAGGCCGAAGCCGCCGATGATGCCCATTCCGGGCATCGCCTACACAGGCCCTGTTCGATAATGCGGGTATCGTCGCTGCCCGCCTGCCCATGAATACCGCGCCCACGTATCGCGCCCTGCGCCCCCTGCTCTGGCTGGTGTCGCTGGCGATCTTCATGCAGATGCTGGACTCGACCATCGTCAACACCGCCTTGCCGGCGATGGCGCGCAGCCTGGGCGAGAGCCCGTTGCAGATGCAGTCGGTGGTCTTCAGCTACGCCCTGGCGGTGGCGATGTTCATTCCGGCCTCGGGCTGGGTCGCCGACCGATACGGCACCCGCCGCACGTTCCTGGCCGCGATCATCGTCTTCACCCTGGGCTCGTTGTTGTGCGCGGGCGCGCAGCAGTTGGGGCAGCTGGTGGCGGCGCGGGTCGTGCAGGGCATCGGCGGCGCCATGCTGCTGCCGGTCGGCCGCCTGGCGGTGATGCGCGCGGTGCCGCGCGATGAATTCCTGCGCGCGATGAGCTTCATCGCGATCCCGGCGCTGGTCGGCCCGCTGATTGGCCCAACGCTGGGCGGCTGGCTGGTGGAAGTGGCGTCCTGGCACTGGGTGTTCCTGATCAACCTGCCGATCGGCGTGATTGGCCTCATCGCCGCGCTGAAGATCATGCCGGACCACTACGGCACGCAACGCCAGCGCTTCGACCTGACCGGTTACGTGATGCTGGCGTTCGGCATGGTGGCCTTGTCGCTGGCGCTGGACGGTATCTCGGAGCTGGGCTTGCGCAGCGCGTTCGTCATGCTGCTCACCATCGGTGGCCTGGCGGCATTGATCGGCTATTGGCTGCATGCGGCCAATGCCAAGGCGCCGTTGTTTCCGCTGGCCCTGTTCCGCGTGGCGAGCTATCGCATCGGCATCCTGGGCAACCTGTTCTCGCGCATCGGCAGTGGCAGCATGCCACTGCTCATCCCCTTGCTGTTGCAGGTGGGCCTGGGCATGAGCCCGATGAACGCGGGCCTGATGATGGTGCCGGTGGCGCTGGCCGGCATGGCCTCGAAACGTGCGGCGGTCAAGCTGGTCACCCGGTTCGGCTATCGCCGGATACTGATGATCAACACCGTGCTGGTGGGCGTGATGATGGCCAGCTTCGTGCTGGTGTCTCCGGGGCAGCATCTGGCCTGGCGACTGGTGCAACTGGCGGTGTTCGGCGCCGTGAACTCGTTGCAGTTCACCGTCATGAACACCGTGACCTTGCGCGATCTGGATCGCGACATGGCCAGCTCGGGCAACGCGCTGTTGTCCATGGTGATGATGCTGGCGACGGGTTTTGGCGCTGCCGCCGCCGGCAGCCTGCTTGCCGCCTTCAGTCAGCACCTGGGCGTCGACCATGGCGATGCCACCACCGCCTTGCACGCGACTTTCGTCTGTGTCGGCGCGATCACCCTCACCTCGACGCTGATCTTCTGGCAGCTGGCCGATACACGACCGGAGCCGAAGCAGGTGGAAGAGGTGGCGGAGTAGAGAAAATGGCCGCAACAGGCGCCTGACGGCATATGCGAGGACAACGCGCTCCAGCGTTCCGTCGCGAGAAACGCTGAACTGTTTGACTGTCCCCGCACAAAGGTAACAACGGCCTTCCATATGCAGATCCACCGTCATCCAGATCATGTGCGACCTGGACGGTTCGAGCATCTCGCGCCAACTGGCAGTGGGCCGAATCTTCAGCCGTTTGTTGACGATCGCCCCCAGACACCCAGCCAAGATCGGTAGTGTCACGAAGTACGCGCAAATCCTCCCGGGGTAATGACTGACCGATTCCATCGCGCGGATCGCCGGCCCACTTGAAAGATCGCCCGCGAGTAGCGCAATCGTTTGCGCAACATCTGGCACGGGCCACCCAAGGAGACCCGTGACCGATCGCCATGACACCAGCCAAAGGCAATGCAACGCCAGCGCCGAAATGACAAGCACTGCAAGCCCCAGGCTGAGGTGGGAATCGAGCAGATTGCCCCGTGCATTGCGACCATGCAGCCGCGTCAAGGCGAACACGAATGCCGCGCCGGGAAGCAGCAGGAAGATCGCCATCACCAGTGACAGGCTCAGTGCCATCAGCCTCTGCGTCCGTGCCCGAACTCACTTTTCCCGGGGCTTGTCGTCGGACGGGGGACCACCCAACTCCATCACGACACCGTCAACTTCGAAGATCCGCGGACCACCTGCCTGCGCCGCGAGGATCTTTGCGACAGTCTCGCGTGCGGTATCGATGTTGCTGAAGAGGCGCTCGGCCTCCTTCGAGAAGGTGGCAAAGCCGGAATACGGTCTCATCGCGATGTACCTCCGTGGTTGATACGGAGAACTCTATTCCCCGCAAATCAAGAGCACACTCGCGAAACACCAATCAGGCGCGTAGGACCTGGGCGATGGCATCCGTCAGGATTTCCCCCGTCACCGGCTTGCGCAGGAATCCGTCGAAACCCGCCGCGCGCGCCGCCGGCTCGGCTTCCGCGTCGGCACGGGCCGTTACCGCGATCAGCGGCATCGCGTGGCCGAACACGCGCAGCTGCCGCGCCAACGCAAAACCATCCAGCCCCGGCAGATCCAGGTCCAGCAGCGCCACGTCGAACGGATGCTCGGCAACCTCGGTGAGAGCGGCCAATCCGTGCGCAGCGTGCACCACTTGATGCCCGCGCGCCGTCAGTAGCCCGGCGATGACTTCGGCAATCGTGGCGTCGTCCTCCACCAGCAGTATCTGCAGGCCCGAGTCGATCGATGCCGGCGCGTTCGGCGCCGTGCTGCGCGCCGCGCCGGAAGGCACCCAGCGCAACGGCAGTTCGACGATGAAGCGCGTGCCGCTGCCCAGCTTGCTGATGATATCGACCCGCCCGCCCATCGCCACCGCCAGTTCCTGGCAGATCGCCAGGCCAAGCCCGCTGCCGCCGTAGCGTGCGGCAGTGCGCGGCCCTTCGCCCTGTTCGAAACGTCGGAACAGGCGCTGCTGCTGCTCGGCACTGACGCCGGGGCCCGTATCGGCCACCTCGAAGCGCAAGCCCTTGCCGGGCGCCAGCGTGGCCACGCGCAGGGTGACGCCGCCACGCTCGGTGAACTTCACCGCGTTGTTGAGCAGGTTCAACAAAATTTGCCGCACACGGGTGACATCTCCGTTGGCGGCCACCTCCCCCGGTAGCGCGTCGTCGAGCACGCAGTACAGGCCACGCGCCTCGGCCAGCGGCGCCGTCATCGCGATCAGCTCTTCGAGCAACTGGTTGACCGAGAACGGTTGCAGGTCCAGCTCCAGCTTGCCCGATTCGATGCGGGCCAGGTCCAGCGCATCGTTGACCAGGCGCAACAGGTGCGCGCCGGCGCGTCGGATCGCCTCGGTGTAGCCACGCTGGCGGGTATCCAGTGCGGTGTTGAGCAACAGTTCGCTCATGCCCATCACCCCCGTCATCGGGGTGCGCACTTCGTGACCCAGCGTGGCCAGAAAACGGGTCTTCGCCAACGAAGCCTGTTCGGCCAGTTCCTGCTTGTGCACGGCGAGTTGCCACGCGTGCAGGCGGCGCAGGCGACGCCGGTACAACAGCACCGCCAATACCAGGGCAAGCAACGCGAGCAGGGCCAGCGTCGCCAGGCCCCAGTTGCTGCGCCACCAGGGCGGCAAGACGCGGAATTCCAGCGTGCGGACTTTCGACCACACGCCATCCACCGTCTTGCCCTGGACTTCCAGGGTGTAGCGGCCGGCAGGCAGGCGCGAGAACAGGCGTTCGCCGCTGGGGCCGACATCGATCCAGTCCGGGTCGTAGCCACTGAGCTTGAACCGGTAGCTGTTGGCGTCCGAATCGGCGAAGGAGAGCATCCGCGCCACGATGTGCAGATCGCGATCGCCATCGGCGATGACCAGCGGCTCGACGTGGGTCAGGTCCAGGCCACTTTCGCCACGGCGCACGCCCACCCGCTCGATCATCAGCGGCGGCTGGCGAACCGAAGGCATGACCTTCGACGGATCGAACACCACCAGCCCATCGGGCGTGGCGGCGACCATCTGGCCGCGGCGCGAGAGTAGCAGCGTGCGCGGACGGAACTGCTGGCTGGGCAGGCCATCGTGCACCCCGTAGGTACGCACGGCGCGGTTGGCCGGATCGATGCGGATCATGCCGCGCATGCTCGATACCCAGGCCACGCCGGCGGCATCCACCACCAACCCGCCCGGCTCCAGCGCTGGGAAATCCTCGCGCGCGCCGATGCCGTTGAGCAATTGCATCCGCTTGCCATCCCAGAAGAACTGCTGCACCTGGCCCATGCCGGCCAGCCAGATGATGCCGGTGTCGGTAAACGCCGAGGCATAGGCGGCCTGCTCCGGTGCGCCCGGTACGAGCTCGAAGCGATCGCCCGCTTCGTTCCAGCGCAGCAGCCCGCGGCTGGTCGCCAGCCAGACGTTGCCATCCGGCCCGATGCGCATTTCGTTGACCGCCAGTTCGCGGGTCAAGCCATGCGCATCATGCGAAAGCGTGCGCAACACGTGGCCGTCGGGATCGCGCAGCTGGATGCCATCGACATCGGAATACAGCCACAGGCGCCCATCGGCCGTCTGGCGAATCATTTCCGCCTCGCCGTGCATGGCCGCGTCGCGGGCGTCGGTGTCGTGCCAGCGCACCACGCTGCGGTCGGCCGGGTCGTAGCGCACCAGCGCCTTGTACAACCCCATCCACACACGGCCCTGCTGGTCTTCCAGCACCGATTGCGGCCACTTCAGCCCGTCCACTTTCTGCAGGTGGTGTTCGACTTCACCGGTGGCCGGGTCCAGGCGATCGAGGATGCCGCGCGTGCCCACCAGCCAGAAGCGGCCATCGGCGGCACGTGCCGCGGCCAGTACATAGGGGTTGCCGATCGAGCTCTCATCCCCGCCCCGATTGGCCAGCACCGCGAACTGGCGCCAGTTCGCCGGCAGGTGCCACAGGCCGGAATTGGGGCTGGCAAACCAGATACCGCCTTCGTGATCTTCATAGGCGGCCGACCAGTTCGGCTTGACCAGCCCATGCGCCGAACTGCTGTACAGCGGCACGTTGCGCAGTTCGCCATCGGCATCGCGGCCCAGGCCGGACAAGGTGTCGAGCCAATAGCTGCCACCGCTGTCGCGCAGCAGCACGCTGAGCACCGATTCGTCGGCGATGTGACGCCACGGCGCCTCGTCCCACCTGCCATCCGGATGGCGCAGCAGCGGGCTGCCATTGGAATCGGCAATCCACAGACTGCCATCGGGCTCGACCGCCAGGCCGTTGATGAAACGGACTTGCGTGCCCGGCAGCTGCAGGCGCTCGAAGTCGTGCCCAGTCCAGCGCGCTACGCCATTCTTGGAGGCGACCCACAGCGTGCCGTCAGCGCCGACCTTGAGGAAGTTGATCGATGCGCCGGCAACGGTATGTTCGTCGCCTTCGATCGGCAGATAGCGCTCCATCTTGCCGGCCGGGGTCAGCCGGTACAGGCCGCCGGTCGAAGTGCCGAACCAGATGCTGCCGTCCGGCGTGGATTCGACACACCACACCGTGTTGCCCTGCATCTGCGGGTAACCACGATGGTCGTAATAGTGGAAGCGGCGGCGGTCGGCACTGAGCATCACCAGCCCGGCGTTCTCGGTGCCGATCCACACCCGGTTTCGCGCATCCACGTGCACGGCCCAGATCATGTTGTCGCGCAGGCCATCCTCGATGCGCCAGATGCGATAGCCGCGCCCGTCGAAACGGGCCAGGCCATCACCGCTGGCCAGCCACAGGTAGCCGAACGCATCCTCGGCAAACCCATTGATGGTGTTGGAGGGCAGGCCGTCAGCCACGGTGAGCTGGCGCGGTTGCGGCGTGGCCGGCACCGCGGCGAACCCAGGGACGGCGCCGCACAGGCACAGGATCGCGAGCAGCCGGACCAGTGGCCCGATCAAGCTCCGCGCGCCTCCCGGCCGCTGTTTCCGCCCAGCATGGTTCATTGCCGCTCCTGTCGACCCCGGCCCGCATCCTGCGTGGCCGCCACCATCGCTGGCAAGTCACCGCCGCCTGCAGGCCGCCTCAGACGACCGTGGTCGTGTCCGTGCGACTCGGCAATGCCGCCAGCGCCCGGGCCAGCGCTTCGCCCGTGACCGGCTTGCGCAGGAAGCCGGCACACCCCACGCCACGGGCCTGCGGCTCTGCCGCCGGGTCGGACCGCGCGGTCAGCGCGATGACCGGCAAGGATTGCCCCATCGCGCGCAACTGTCGCACCAGGGCAAGGCCATCGATGCCAGGCAGGTCGAGGTCGAACAGGCCCACGTCGAACGCCTGCAGCTGCAGCTCGGCCAGCGCGCCCAGCCCATGCGCGACCCGGGTCACCTGATGGCCGCGGGCTTCGAGCAGGCCGGTGACGACCTCGGCCACCGTATCGTCATCCTCCACCAGCAACAGCCGCAGCGGCGCGGTCGCCTCGACCACGGGCCCCGGCACCGCCTCCAGCTCACGGTCCGCTTCGGTCGCCCACGGCAGCGGCAACTCCACCCGGAACCGCGCGCCCTGGCCTGGCGCGCTCTCCACGCCAATGCTGCCGCCCATCGCGGTGGCCAGTTCGCGGCAGATCGCCAGCCCCAGCCCGCTGCCACCCTGGCGCGCGCGGCCATGTACCGCCCCACCCTGCTCGAAACGCCGGAACAGGCCGGCCTGCTGTTCGGCGCTCAGGCCGGGGCCCGAATCGCCGATCTCGAATACCACGCCGCGCCCTTCGGCCAATGGGCCGGCAAACAGCGTGACGCTGCCGCTATCGGTGAACTTGATCGCGTTGCTCAACAGGTTCAGCAGGATCTGCTGCACGCGGCTGGCATCGCCACGCAACGCCGGTGGCAGGGCCGGGTCGATCTCGCTGTGGAACGCCAGGCCCTTGCGCTCGGCCAGTGGCCGCGCCAGCGCAGCGACCTGGTGCAGCAACAACTGCACCGGGAAGTTGTGCCGGTCCAACGACAGCTTGCCCGCTTCAATGCGGGCCAGGTCCAGCGCATCGTTGACCAGCCGGAGCAGGTGCCGGCCGGCGGTGTCGATGGCGCTGGCATAGTCGTGCTGGCGCGCGTCGAGCGGCGTCTGCAGCAGCAGTTCGGTCATGCCGAGCACGCCGGTCATCGGCGTGCGCACCTCGTGGCCGAGCATCGCCAGGAAATGGCTCTTGGCCAGCGAGGCCTGCTCGGCCAGCTCGCGCTTGTGCTGGGCCAGTTGCCAGGCGTGACGGGCGCGCAGGCGTTGCCGGTACAAGGTGGAAATCGCCCATACCACGAGCAGCGCGAGCACGGCGAACAACGCCATGCCCAGGGGGCTGCGCCACCATGGCGGCGGCATGGTCAGGCGCAAGTGGCGCACGTGGGAGGCATTGCCCAGCGCATCCACGCCCTGGATCTGCAAGGTGTACTCGCCTGAAGGCAGCACGGGGAATTCGCGCTGCGACAACGCGTCAAGTTCGCTCCAGGCTTCGTCCAGCCCCTGCATGCGCCAGCGATAACGCAGCCCCTGTCCATCGCCAAACGACAACAGCCGCGCCGACACCCGCAACTGTCGATCAGTACTGCGCAGGTCGATGCTGCCCTGCACCGGCAGCGACAAGCGCTGGCCATCGCGCGCCACGCTGATTTCCTCGATGCGCAGCGGTGGCGTCGCTGGCGGTGCATCCGGCATGCGGGTATCGACCAGCAACAGGTTGCCATCCACGGTCGCGCCGGCGAGCACGCCATCGGCATCCATGCGCAGGCAACCACGGATGAACTCACGACTGCTCAGCCCATCGCGTAGCCCGAACGACCGCGCCGCCAACTGGCCGGGCGCAGCCGCCGGATCGATGCGCCACAATCCACGACGCGTCGCCAGCCAGACACGCCCTTTATCGTCCACGCGCATGTCCATCGGCTCGGTGGCCGGCACGCCATCGGCATCGTTCAAGCGACGGGTCGAGATCCAGCGGCCGGCGTCGCGCCGCCACTGCGTCAGCTCGCCAAGTCGATAGGTCCATAGCGCACCGTCCGCGGCGATCGCGAATGCCTCCACCATCTGGCGCGGCAGGCCGGGCACGGCCACGAAGCGCTGCTGCTGAGGTTCCCAGGCATACAGGCCGCGGTTGCTGGCGATCCATGCCTCACCCTGCGGACCTCGCCCCAACTGGCCGATCTGGTCAGCGGGGAAACCGCGATCGCGCCCGGACACGAAGGCGTCCAGCACTTGCCCGGTCTCGCCATCGCGACGCTGCAAGGTATTGAGCACGCTGAGCCAGATCTGGCCCTGCCCGTCCTCGATCATCCAGCCGGGCGCGCCGTATTGCGGCGTGGCATCGGCAGGGCGATGCCAGGTCCAGTAATCGCCGGTGCGCAGATCGATGCGCGCCAAACCGTTGAGATAGTTGCCCAGCCACAGGCGACCGCGACTGTCTTCCACCCCCGCGGTCACCGGCATGCCGCGCAGCGGCGCATGCACTTGCGGCAGCAGTTCGCGTTCGCCGCTGGCGGTATCGAGCCGCGACAAGCGGCCTTCCGGTTCCACCTGCCACAGCCCACCGCCTGCTGCCTGGACCAGCGGGCAGTAGATGCCGTCGCCCAGTGCCATCGGCAATGGCACCACGGCCGTGCGCTTCCAGTCCGCGCGCAGATAGGCCAGGCCGCGTCCGTGCAGTGGCACCCACAGCCCACCGTCCTGCCCGCGCAGCAAGGCCATGACATTACGATAGCGGCTCAGCGGCACTTGCAGGTCCAGCATCGGCACCGGATCGCCTTCCTCGCGGGTGAGCCACAGGCCGCGCTCGCTGCCCAGCCAATAGCGGCCATCGCCGGCGGCCACCATCGACCACGCCACGTTGCCCGCCGCCGTGCCGAATCGCTGCGACCAGGACGGGCGCTGCCAGTGTCCTTGCGCATCGCGCCAGGCGATGCCACTGGCGCTGCTCACCCAGAGGCGTTCATCGATCCAGGCCAGGGCGAACACCCCGTCTTCTTCCGGCATGGGCTCGCGAACCAGCCGCGTGCCGTCGTAATGCAGCAGGCCCGCCGTGGTGCCGATCCACAGCGTGTCGTCCGGCGCGCGGGCCAGCGCCATGATGTGGACGTCGCCGGCCGGCAGCACAGCGCGGGTGTCGACGTGGCCCAGGTGTCCCTTCTCATTGATGCGATACAGCTGGCCACCCTGCGTGCCGAACCAGACCTCGCCGCCACGTCCGGCCAGCGCGAATACCTCTTCATCGTCGAGTTGCGGCTCGCGGTCGCGCTGGTAGTGGCGGAAATGTTGTCGCGCGGCGTCCAGCACGCTGACGCCGCGGCCTTCGGTGGCCACCCAGATGCGGTCGCCTGCATCGACATACAGCGCCTGCACCGAATTGCCCGGCAACGAATTGGCATCGTGCGGGTCGTGCCGCCATACCTTGAAGCTGGCGCCGTCATAACGGGCCAGCCCGTCCCCGGTGGCCAACCAGAGATAACCTTCACGATCCTGCGCGATGCCGGCGATCTCGGTGGAGGGCAAACCATCGTTACCTTCCACCAGGCCGAAGCGTGGCAGCTCGGGAATTGCCGCATGGGCCCAGCTCACCCAGCCGATGAGGCAGGCGCACAGCCATCCACGAATCCGCACGCCCATCTTCCCTGCCATCCTTCCTGCTCCCTGGCGCGCATGCTCGCAACGGATCGTTGCGGGCGCAACTGCGAGCAGGACCCGCGGCCTGTGCCTAGAATCGCCGACATGAACCCGCGCCCCGCCCTCCTGCTGCTCTTCGCCCTGTGCGCCACGGCCCCGCTCGCCGAGGCAGCGCCGACCCAGTACGCCCTGGACCCGGTCCACACGCGGGTGCTGTTTGCCATCGACCACGCCGGCTTTTCCAAGGCGCTGGGCACGGTATCGGGCAGCGAGGGGCACTTGCGCTTCGACCCGGACAACTGGCCCGCCGCGCAGCTGGAGGTCAGCGTTCCCCTGACCCGGCTCGACCTGGGCGATGCCAAATGGAACCAGGCCGTGCTCGCACGCAACCTGCTCGATGGCGAGCGTTTTCCCCAGGCGCATTTCATCTCGACCCGGGTCGAACCGGTGGATGCGAACCACGCCAAGGTATTCGGCACCCTGACCTTGCACGGGGTGAGCCGTGAGATCGCGCTGGACGTCACCTTCAACCAGCTCAAGCGCCATCCGCTTCCGCCGTTCCATCGCACTGCCGGATTCTCTGCCACGGCCACCCTGAGCCGCGCGGACTTCGGCATCGACGCGTGGAAATCGGTGATTGGTGACGAAGTCCAGTTGCGGATCGAGGCCGAAGCGATCCGCCAGGGCAAGGCGAGCGACGACGACGCGCCCCCGCCTGCGCCTGCGCCTGAACCTGCCCCCGCGCCCGTCTCCGCCGAACCTGCCAAGGACACCACGCCATGACCCTGCGCAATACCGCCGACCGCTGGGGTGGCGTCAGCCAGACCCTGCATTGGCTGATCGCCCTGCTGATCCTGCTGCTGGGCATCGTCGGCCTGACCATGGGCGAATTGCCGAAGACACCCAAGTACTTCTGGGTGTACACCGCGCACAAATCGTTTGGCCTGACGGTGTTGGCGCTGGTGATCGCGCGTCTGGCCTGGCGCGTGTACGCCGGCGCCCCGCAGCCGGTACCGGGCACGCCCGGCTGGCAGGAGAAGATCGCCACCGCCACGCACTGGCTGCTGTACGCGCTGATCCTCATCGTGCCGTTGTCCGGCTGGCTGTATGACTCGGCCAGCGGCCTGCGGCCCTTGCGCTGGTTCGGGTGGCTGGAAGTGCCCAAGCTCAGCGGCCCGGACGAAGCGATCCGCGCCACCGCCCACTTCTTCCACGAATGGGGTTTCTGGCTACTGATTGCCGTGGTGTTGGCGCATGCCGGCGCCGCCTTCTATCACCACCTGTTCCAACGTGATGCCACCCTGGCCCGCATGCTGCCGCGCGGCTGGCTTTCCCCCAAGACCTGAGGAATTCCCGATGAACGCCAAATTCGCCTCCCCGGCCGTTGTCGCCGCCGCCCTGGTCGGGCTGCTGGCCGGCGCGCCGGCCCTGGCCGCCGACTACGTCCAGGCCCCCGGCTCCAGCCTGGTATTTGCCACCAAGTACGACGGCGAAACTTTCACCGGCACCTTTCCCGGCTTCGACACCAAGCTGAGTTTCGACCCGGCCAACCTCGCCTCGGCCTCGCTGGACGTCAGCATTCCGCTGGCCGGCGCCAAGAGCGGCAACGCTGACCGCGACTCGACCTTGCAGGGCGCCGACTTCTTCAACGTCGCCAAGTTCGCCACCGCGCACTACCGCGCGAGCAAGTTCCGCGCCCTGGGCGGCAACCAATACGCGGCCGACGGCACGCTGGAACTGCGCGGCGTGACCAAGCCGGTCACCCTGACCTTCACCTGGACGCCGGGCGCGCAGCCGGTGCTGGCGGGCAAGGCGACGGTCAAGCGCCTGGACTTCGGCGTGGGTGGCGGCGACTGGGCAGATACCAAGACGATTCCGAACGAAACAGCGATCAGCACGAAAGTCGTGCTCAAGGCGAAGTAAGAGAAAGGCATCAACGCCCCCCGCAAACCGAGGCACTTGATCTTCGTTCCGGAGTAGAGATCCATCGGGCGTCCGGTGGGCATGCCCCGTCGGGGGCGTGTGGCGACATGGATGTCGCCACCCGAGCTCAAGTCCATGGAAGGACGCTTTTGGCGCCCCCCGATGGGGCATGCCCACCGGGCGCCGCGCGCAGAACCCAGAGCAGCGCTCAGGAACGCACCAACCACTCCCCCACCCGCGCCGCATCAAACGGCCAATCCAGCTCCCGCCCAGCCGCATCACGCAGTACCGGCACGCGCCCGCCGTAGCGCGCTTCCAGCACCGGATCCTCATCGATGAAAACACTGGCGAAATCCCCCGCACGCACCGCCGCCAGCACCCCGATGGCGAGGTCGCACAGGTGGCAATCGTCACGTTGATATAGCGTCAGCCCCATACATGCTCCCTGGTATTGCTGCACTGCGTTCAGGCCCAGCGCGCGCCGCAGCTTAGAATATTCGACCTTTCCAGCGTTCCCCAGCACCAAATGGCTGTCAGCACGTTCGACCTGTTCAAGATCGGCATCGGCCCGAGCTCCTCGCATACCGTGGGCCCGATGCGCGCTGCCGAGCGCTTCGTCCACCGCTGGCTGCTGGACAGCGGCCGCCTGCAGGACGTGACCCGCCTGCGTGCGGAAGTATTCGGCTCACTGGCGCTCACCGGCCGCGGCCATGGCACCGACAAGGCCGTGCTGCTCGGCCTGGAAGGCCATCGCCCCAACCTGATCGACCCGGACATCATCCCGGCCACGCTCGAACGCATCCGCAGCGACAAGCGCATCAACCTGATGGGCCAGCACGAAATCGCGTTCGACGAAAAGCGCGACCTGCCGATGAACAAGCGGCAGAAGCTGCCATTCCACACCAACGGCATGCGCTTCACCGCCTACGACGCGCTCGATGGCGTGATTGCCACGCGCGACTACTACTCCGTTGGCGGCGGCTTCGTGGTCAACCAGGACGACGCCGCCGACGACCGCATCGTCGCCGACGAAACCCCGCTGCCCTACCCGTTCAACAGTGGCGACGAACTGCTGGCGCAGTGCACGCGCAGCGGCCTGAGCATCGCCGAGCTGATGTTCGAGAACGAAAAAAGCTGGCGCAGCGAGACCGAAATCCGCAATGGCCTGCGCGAACTGTGGATCGCCATGCAGCGTTGCGTGCAGCGCGGCATCCGCGAGGAAGGCACGCTGCCCGGTGGCCTGCACGTCTCGCGTCGCGCACCCACGCTGTATCGCGAGCTGTCCTCCAAGCCGGAGGCGAACATGCGCGACCCGTTGACCACGCTGGATTGGGTCAACCTCTACGCACTGGCAGTGAACGAAGAGAACGCCGCCGGTGGCCGCGTGGTGACCGCACCGACCAACGGCGCGGCCGGCATCATCCCGGCCGTGCTGCATTACTTCGATCGCTTTTGCCCCGGCGCGAGCGAACAAGGCGTGTTCGACTTCCTGCTCACCGCCGCGGCGATCGGCATCCTCTACAAGGAGAATGCCTCGATCTCCGGCGCGGAAGTGGGTTGCCAGGGCGAGGTGGGCGTGGCCTGCTCGATGGCCGCCGGTGGCCTGGTCGCCGCACTGGGCGGCAACCCGGGCCAGGTGGAGAACGCCGCCGAGATCGGCATGGAACACAACCTGGGCCTGACCTGCGACCCGATCGGCGGGCTGGTGCAGATTCCGTGCATCGAGCGCAATGCGATGGGCGCGGTGAAGGCGATCAACGCCTCGCGCATGGCGATGCGCGGCGACGGCAAGCACAAGGTGTCGCTGGACAAGGTCATCAAGACCATGCGCGATACCGGCCGCGACATGCAGGACAAGTACAAGGAAACCAGCCGCGGCGGGCTGGCGGTGAACGTCATCGAATGCTGATGCATCCTCCCGGCGGCACGCGCCGCCGGGACGGCCCGGTTCAGACTACATGCGCCTTTGGCGCCGATGCGGCTCAGGCGGTGGTCAAGCGCAGCACATCGTCCAGCAATGCCGCCGCGGTCACCTCGGCGCCCGCACCCGGGCCCTGGATCAGCAACGGCTGCTCGCGATAACGATCGCTGTGGATCGCCACGCGATTGTCGGTACCGCCACCACCGGCCAGCGGATGCGACGCAGGCAGCGCGCGCAAACCCACCGTGGCGCCATGGGCATCGAAACGACCGACGAAGCGCAGCACGCGCCCCGCATCCTGCGCGTGGCGCCAGCGCGTGGCGAGCAGTTCATCGAGTTCGGCCAGGCGCGCATCGAACTGCGCCTGCGGCAGCGCCGCCAATGCTTCGGGCACCAGCGACTCCACCACCACCTGCTCGGCGCGCAAGGGCACGCCCGCCGCTCGGGCGAGGATCAGCAGCTTGCGCCGCACGTCTTCACCGGACAGATCGATCCGTGGATCCGGCTCGGTGTAGCCGGCCTGGCCAGCCGCGCGTACGCACGCAGAGAACGGCGCCTGGCCATCGAAGCGATGGAACAGCCAGGCCAGCGAACCGGACAGCACGCCTTCGACGGCATGGATATGGTCGCCGCCAGCGACCAGCGCACGCACGCTGCTGAGCAGCGGCAAGCCTGCGCCCACCGTGGCGCTGTCACCGTAGTGCGCTTCGCCGACGTGGCGTGCGTTGCCGATCGCCTCGGCGCGTTCCCAATGCGCGCCCTGGCCGAGCTTGTTGGCGGTGACCACGTGTACGCCACGCGCCAGCCAATCGGCATGCCAGCTGGCAACGGCGTCGCTGGCGGTCGCGTCGACCAGCACGTCGCCCGCCTGCAGGGCGGTGGTCTCGGCCCAGGGCTGCAGCGCGATCGCATCGTTACGCGGCGCCTCGCGCGCCTCGACCAGCGCCTGGCCAATGCCGGCACCGCAATCTCGGGCGATGCGCGAGTTGGCCAGCCATTCGAAACGCGGCAGGCGCAGTTGGCGTTGCTGCAGGGATTCGTAGCGGCTGACAAACGCGCTGCCCACCACGCCGGTGCCCAGCAGCGCCAGCCGCGGGGTACGCACTGCGGGCACCAGGCGGCGCGAGGCCAAGGGAGCGGCCTGGTTCATGCGTCGGCCTGTTTGCGTTCGGCTTCGGCCAGCGCCCGGTCAGCGCGTTCCAGGCCGGCAGCGAGATCGGCGATCAGGTCCTCGGTCGACTCGATGCCCACCGACAGGCGCAGCAGGCCATCGCTGATGCCGGCCTTGGCCCGCGCTTCAGCGGTCATCGCCGCATGCGTCATCGACGCCGGATGCGCCACCAGGCTTTCCACGCCGCCCAGCGATTCGGCCAGGGTGAAATAGCGCAGGCCATCGACGAACGCACGCACCGCCGCTTCCTGCGCCACGGCGGTGGCGCCGCCCAGTTCAAAGCTGATCATCGCGCCGAAACCCTTTTGCTGGCGCGCGGCCACTGCGTGGCCGGGATGCGACGCCAGCCCCGGGTAGTACACCTTGGCCACGACATCATGGCGTTGCAGCAGGCCGGCGATGGCCTGGGCGTTCTCCTGGTGCACGCGCAGGCGGGCATCGAGGGTGCGCAGGCCGCGCAGGGTCAGGAAGGCATCGAATGGCGAGCCGGTCAGGCCCAGCGCATTGGCCCACCACACCAGCTGCTGGTGTACCTCGGCATCACGCGCAATCACCGCGCCGCCGACCACGTCGCTGTGGCCGTTGACGTACTTGGTGGTCGAATGGAGCACCACGTCCGCGCCGAATTCGATCGGGCGCTGCAACGCCGGTGACAGGAAAGTGTTGTCGACTACCGCCAGGGCGCCCACCTTGTGCGCCGCTTCGATCACGAAGCGCAGGTCGGTGATGCGCAGCAGCGGGTTGGAAGGTGTTTCGATCAGCACCAGGCGCGGCGATTGCGCCAGCGCATCGGCCAGCGAGCGCGGATCGGTCAGGTCGGCCGTGATCAGCTCGAAGTGGCCCTTCTTGGCCAGCGCATTGAACAGGCGCCAGCTGCCGCCGTACGCATCGTGTGGCACCACCAGCTTGTCGCCCGGCTGCAACAGCGCATGCAGCACCAGGGTGATCGCGCCCATGCCGGTCGCGGTGATCACGCCACCGGCGCCGCCTTCCAGCTCGGCCAGTGCTTCGCCAAGCAGGTCGCGGGTCGGGTTGCCGCTGCGGGTGTAGTCGTACTGGCGCTTGTTGCCGAACCCGTCGAAGGAGAAGTTCGACGACAGCACCAGCGGCGGCGTGACCGCGCCGAAGGCAGTATCGCGATCGATGCCGGCACGCACCGCGGCGGTGGCGGCGGTACAGGGGGTGTCGGCGGAATCGTGCAGGCTCATGCGGTTTCTCCGGTGGTGCGCAGGGCGGTAGCGAGGATCGCGTCGATGCGATCGGTTTCTTTCAGGAAGGCATCGTGGCCATAAGGCGAGCGCAGCACGCGCAGACTGCCGCGCGGGCCCAGGCCCTCGACCAGGGCCACCAGGTCGGACAGCGGCACCAGGCGATCGCCCTCCACGGCCACGACCACGGTGGACACAGCGACGGTGGCGGGTTCTACGCGGTGCAGATCGATCGATTCGGACAGGCGCAGGTAGGCGTCCACCGGCGTGCGCGAGACGTACTGCGCGCCAGCGGCGTCGAGATAATCTTCAGCGGCGACGCGCACACGGCCATTCACCACTTCCGGCGCAGCGTCGAAGCGCTCGCCAAATTCTTCCGGGGTGCGGTAGCTGAGCATGGCGAACTGGCGCGCCAGGGCCAGCCCGTGGTCCTCGGCGCATTGCAGCTGGCCCAGCGCGACCGCGCGACGCTGCAGCGCGCGCCAGGCCGCGGCATACGGATGGGCGCGGTGTGCGCCGCTGACCGCGACCAGCCGCTGCAGGCGCGCGGCGTGGCGGATGGCGAACTGCAGGCCGACCAGCGCGCCGTAGGAATAGCCGACAAAGCCTTGCAGGCGGGCAATGCCGAGCAGGTCGAGCAGCACGGCGATGGCGTCTGCCTGGTCGGCAGTGTCGATCGGTGCGTCGAGCTTGCCGTCTGCACCGAGGAAATCGAACGCGAGCAGCCGGCGCTGGGCCGGATCAAGCGCACGATCCGCACCCACCAGCCCTTCGGCCCAGCCCTTTTCGGCGAACTCGGCGTTGGCCGCGAGATGACGGTGGGCGGAAATGCCGCCGGCCACGAACACCACCGGCGCATCGGCCGGGCCGACGAGTTCGTAGCGCAGCGTGACCTGGCGCGCGCCTGCATGGCGCATCTGCAAGGTGATGATGCGTTCGCCGCGCACGGCAACGCGCGCTTCATCGGCCACGAAAGCAAAGGCGGTGTCACTGGGGAGGAATCGATTGGCGGCGTTCACGAGACTCATGGCGGTTTCCGGAGGGACGTTCCAGGAAAAACAGCCATCGAGCTTCGCGGAGCTCGCGTTCGACCTGCAGAAGGCAGGAATCGAACCATCTTTCGGCGGACGCGGAGGTCCCCGCAGGATTTGGCACCTACGCAGAGCGCTTTCGCGCTTGCGGGCTGCCCCGGCATCAAAGGGCCTGTCCCTCCGCCGGTCTCGATGGTGGACACACGATGCCAGTCGATTGCGGCCTTGTCAATCGCTTCATGCGGATGAAAGGATGGATACAGCTGTAACCGTTCGTCCCCGGCGATCCGTATGATCGCGCCTCATGTTCTGGCGCCCCCTCCTGTTGTTGCTTCTCGTGCTTGCCTGGACGCTGCCGGCCGCCGCGCAGCGCCTGCTGCAATGGCATGCGCCCGCGCCACCGGCACCGGCACCGGCACCGGCACCGGCCGCCGATCGCAGCCCCTGGCTGCAGCTCGAAGCGAGCGGCGGCGCCTACGTGGCCTGGGTCCAGAATCCCTTGCCCGGCCCGGTCCAGGTGCAGTTGCGCGCGGGCAGTGCGGAGGGCTTCGATAGCGTGCCGGCCTTGCCGGTGACGGCCCAGCTGTCCGCCGGTGAGCGCCGGGCCGTGGCCCACCTGTATCGCGTCGGCGGGGACGCTTCGAAGCTGGGCCTGGTCGTCGATGCGATTCCCGGCGACCCTCGCGCCCTGCCCGACGGCCAAGTCCTGCGGCTGCCGTTTGCCGATGCGCCGGTGCGCGTGGACCAGGGTTATGGCGGGACCTTCAGTCACCAGGACGCCGCCAACCGCTATGCGCTGGACTTCGCCCTGCCCGAGGGCACGCCGGTGCTGGCGGCGCGGGAAGGCACGGTGTTGCAGGTGGAAGCCGGCTACCGCGAAGGCGGCACCGATCCGGCGTTGGCGGCCAACCTGATCCGGATCCTGCATCGCGACGGCAGCATGGCGGTCTATGCGCACCTGGCACCGGAGGGCATCGCGGTACGGCCGGGGCAATGGGTCAAGGCGGGCGAGCCCATCGCCCGATCCGGCCATTCGGGCTTCAGCACGGCGCCGCACCTGCACTTTGCCCTCCAGGTGAACGCTAGCCTGCGCCTGGTCGCGATCCCGTTCCGTATGGCCGGCCCGCTGGGCGAGCTGCGCCTGCCGCGGGTCGAAGCGCCGGACCCGGCCGCCACCGCGCCCTGATGTCCCCGGTGCGGGCCGCTATAATGCGCGGCTCCGATCGCTTCCGCTGCGCCGCCCGGCGCGCTCGCTCATGTCCGAAGTTTCCACCGAAGCCGCGCGCCGCCGCACCTTCGCCATCATTTCCCATCCCGACGCGGGCAAGACCACGCTGACCGAAAAGCTGTTGCTGTTCGGCGGTGCGATCCAGATGGCCGGCTCGGTCAAGGGTCGCAAGGCTGCGCGCCATGCCACGTCAGACTGGATGGCGCTGGAAAAGGAGCGCGGCATCTCCGTCACCTCCTCGGTGATGCAGTTCCCGTACGAGGGCAAGATCGTCAACCTGCTCGACACCCCCGGCCACGCCGACTTCGGCGAGGACACCTATCGGGTGCTCACCGCCGTGGACTCGGCGCTGATGGTGATCGACGTGGCCAAGGGCGTGGAGGAGCGCACGATCAAGTTGATGGAGGTCTGCCGGCTGCGTGATACGCCGATCATGACCTTCATCAACAAGCTCGACCGCGAAGGCAAGGACCCGATCGAACTGCTGGATGAAGTCGAGACCGTCCTGGGCATCCAGTGCGCCCCGGTGACCTGGCCGATCGGCATGGGCCAGCGCCTGAAGGGCGTGGTCCACCTGATCAGCGGCGAAGTGCACCTGTACGAGCCGGGCCGCAACTTCACCCGCCAGGACTCGACCATCTTCCCGTCGCTCGACGCGCCGGGCGTGGCCGAGCGCATTGGTGCCGAGCTGCTGCAGCAGGTGCGCGACGAGCTGGAACTGGTGCAGGGCGCCAGCCATCCCTTTGACGTCGACGCCTACCGGGCCGGCCAGCAGACCCCGGTGTTCTTCGGTTCGGGCGTGAACAATTTCGGCGTGCAGCCGCTGCTGGACTTCTTCATCGAACACGCGCCGCCGCCGCAGGCTCGCGCGACCACCGGCCGCCAGGTGGATGCCACGGAAGAAAAGCTCACCGGCTTCGTGTTCAAGATCCAGGCCAACATGGACCCGCAGCATCGCGACCGCGTGGCCTTCATGCGCGTGTGCTCCGGCCGCTTCAGCGCCGGCATGAAAGCCTTCCACGTGCGCACCGGCAAGGAACTGAAGCTGGCCAACGCGCTGACCTTCATGGCGTCCGATCGCGAGATCGCCGCCGAAGCGTGGCCGGGCGACGTGATCGGCATCCACAACCACGGCACCATCTCCATCGGCGATACCTTCACCGAAGGCGAGGCGCTGTCGTTCACCGGCATCCCCAACTTCGCCCCGGAACTGTTCCGGCGCGCGCGCCTGCGCGATCCGCTCAAGCTCAAGCAATTGCAGAAGGGCCTGGCGCAGCTGTCCGAAGAGGGTGCCACGCAGTTCTTCCGCCCGTTGATGAGCAACGACCTGATCCTCGGCGCGGTCGGCGTGCTGCAGTTCGACGTGGTCGCCTATCGCCTGAAGGACGAATACGGCGTGGATGCGATCTTCGAACCTGTGGCAGTGACCACGGCGCGCTGGGTGCATTGTGACAATGCGAAGAAGCTCGAGGAGTTCCGCGAGAAGAATGCGATGAACCTGGGCTACGACGCCGCCGGCCAGCTCGTGTACCTCGCCCCGACCCGGGTGAACCTGCAACTGGCCCAGGAGCGCGCCCCCGACGTGCGCTTCACCGCCACGCGCGAACATGCGCACAGCGTGGCGATCGACTGAGCGGCGCTGGGGGCCCGGTGTCACGGTACGCGCCGTGATGCCGACGGCGGCGATGCGAACCTTTCTCGACTGAGGTAACGTGGCGCCATGAACGCCGACGCCTCGCCCTCCACCGACCTGCGCGACGAGCTCGCCAGCGCGCTCACCCATGGCCTGGGCGCGATCGCCGCCCTGGCCGGCGGCTCGGTGCTGATCACCCTCACCGCCATCTACGGCGACGGCTGGCAACTCGCCACCACGATCGTCTTCAGCGCGACGTTGCTGCTGCTGTACGTGGCTTCCACGCTGTACCACGCCATCCCGCATCCCGGCGCAAAAGCGCGGCTGCAGATCTTCGATCACTGTGCGATCTACCTGCTGATCGCCGGCACTTACACCCCATTCACCTTGATCGGCCTGCGCGGGCCCTGGGGCTGGAGCCTGTTCGCCGCGATCTGGACGCTCGCCGTTGCCGGCGTGGTGTTCAAGCTGTTCTTCACCGGCCGCTTCCGCCTGTTGTCGACCATGATCTATCTCGCGATGGGCTGGCTGGTCATCGTCGCAATCAAGCCGCTTTTGAGCTCGGTAGACGCGTTCACCCTGGGCTGGCTGCTCGCCGGCGGCCTGTTCTACACCTTGGGCACCTGGTTCTACCAACGCGACACCGTGCGCTACTTCCACGCGATCTGGCATCTGTTCGTGCTGGCCGGCAGCGTGTGCCACTTCGTGGCAGTCACCGCGCAGGTCCTGTGACGTGATCTTCAAGCCGCGTTCGCGCGGCTTGCACGCACCAGTGCCAACCATGGACGCATGAATGCTGCGTCCTCGCCCTCCCCCGCCCCCAATCGTCACCCCTCTCCACGCACGCGCCGCTGGCTGATCGTCCTTGGCGTCGTTGCCGCGCTGATCGTGCTGCTGGTGATCCTGTGGGACTGGAACTGGTTCCGCGGACCCGTCGAGCGCGCGGTGGAAGCCCGTACCGGCCGAGAATTCCATCTGGGTCACCTCGATGTCGACCTCGGCCGTGTCACTACGGTGCGCGGCGATGACCTCACCCTGGCCAACGCGGACTGGTCCAAGCAGCGGCAGATGGCCAGCATCAAGCGCGCCGAGATCGATGTGCGCTTCTGGCCGCTGTTGATCGGCCGGGTGCAGATTCCGGAGATTCGCCTGGATCAACCGGACCTGCTGCTGGAAGCGGGCAACAAGCAGCACGCAGGCAACTGGGTGTTCAAGCAAAGCAGTGGCGATGGCACTTTGCCGACGCTAGGCCGGTTGCGGATCAATGAGGGCCAGGTCAAGTTCGTGGATGCTGCCGGCAAGACCGACATCGACGTCAGCGTGAACAGCTTGCCGGTCAAGCAGCGCGACGAGGCCGCGCCGATCGCGATCAATGGCAAGGGCCGCTGGCAAGGCAATCCCTTCACCCTGCGCGGCAGCACGGCTTCGCCGCTTGAGCTGAGCCAGACCGAACATCCGTTCCGCATCGACCTGCGCGGTAGTGCCGGCGCCACCCGCGCCCACGTCCGCGGCACGCTCACCAATCCGTTCCAGTTCCGCGTGTTCGACCTGCAGATGGCGCTCTCCGGGCAGGACATGGAAGACCTGTATCCGCTGATCGGCCTGGCGATTCCCTCCACGCCGCCGTATCAGCTCGACGGTCGCCTGCAACGCGACAACGACATCTGGCGCTATCTCGACTTCAAGGGCCGCGCTGGCGACAGCGACCTGGCGGGCGATGTCGAAGTGGATACCGCGCCGGCGCGCCCCTTCCTCAAGGCCGAGCTGGTCTCAAAGCGGCTGGACTTCGACGATCTGGCGGGGTTTGTCGGCGCACCGCCGAAGACCGATGCGGGCGAGACCTCGAACGCACAGCAGAAGGCGGAGGCGGCGAAGATCAAGGCCAGCGGGCGCGTGCTGCCGACCAAGCCCTATGACCTGTCGAAGCTGCGCTCGATGGACGCCGAAGTGCATTGGAAGGCCCAGCACATCGATGCGCCCTCGCTGCCGCTCGATGACATGGACGCGACCCTGAGCCTGCACGATGGCTTGTTGGAACTGCATCCGCTGAACTTCGGGGTGGCCGGTGGCGATATCCGCTCCAATGTCCGCATGGATGCGCGCAAGGCGCAGATCGATACCCGGCTGCAGGCGCAAATCCGCAACGTGCATCTGGGCCAGCTGTTCCCGAATGCCGAGCTGGCCAAGCAGGCCTCTGGCGCCATCGGCGGCGATATCACGCTGAACGGCACGGGCAATTCCATCGCCCTGATGCTGGGCAGCAGCGATGGCGACGTGGGCGTGGCGATGGGCAAGGGCCACGTCGGCAACCTGATCATGGAGCTGGCCGGCCTGGATATCGCCGAGTCGCTGAAATTCCTCATCACCAAGGACAAGCAGATTCCGCTGCGGTGTGCCTTCGCTGATTTCGGCGTGCGCGATGGGCTCATGACCAGTCGTGCGCTGGCGTTCGACACCACCGATACGATCATCGTCGGCGAAGGCACGATCAACCTGAAGGACGAGAAGCTCGACCTGCTGCTCAAGCCACGTCCGAAAGACCGCAGCATCCTCACCTTCCGCTCGCCGCTGCACATCGGCGGAACGTTCGCCGATCCTTCGTTCCTGCCGGATTTCAAGGCGCTCGGCCTGCGCGGTGCAATCGCCGTGGCGCTGGCCACCATCGCGCCACCGGCCGCATTGCTGGCCACCATTGAACTCGGCCCGGGTAAGGACGCGGACTGCGGCGGCCAATACGCGCGCTGAGGGCGTGGTGCAGGCCGACGGCGCCGCCACTGGCGGCGCTGCAACTCAACCGGCGATGTAGCGCTGCAATTGATCGATGTCGCGACGCTGATCTTCGATCACGGCCTTGACCAGGTCACCGATCGAGATCACGCCCTTGACCACCCCGGCCTCGACCACCGGCAAATGCCGGAAGCGCCGCTCGGTCATGATCTCCATGCAACGCGCCACGCTCTCATCCGGCTCGACGGTCAACACCTCGGCGGTCATGATCTCGCCTACCGACGTGCTCTTGGAGGCGCGATCGCGCAGCACCACCTTGCGCGCGTAGTCACGTTCGGAAAGGATGCCGACCAATCGCTGGCCCTGCATCACCAGCACCGCGCCGATGCTCTTTTCGGCCATCAGGCGGATGGCGTCGATCACCGCCGCATCGACGCCGACGGCGAAAACCTCAGCCTTCTTCGTCCCCAACAGTTGCCGCACCGTAAGCATGGTTCGCTCCCTGCTGCCTGGAAGGATGGGCGGAGGATACGCCTCCCCCGCCGATGCGGGTGTCGACGAGGTACAAGGGGCGCTGCTTGGCTTCGTCGTAGAGCCGGCCCAGGTATTCACCGATCATGCCCAGGGCGACGAGCTGGATGCCGCCGAGGAACAGGATCACGGCCATCATCGTCGGCCACCCTGCGACCGGGTCGCCCCATAGCGCGGCCTTCACCACCACCCACACGGCGAAAAACAAGGCAAACGCCGCCGTCAGCAGGCCCAGGTAGGTCGCCGCGCGCAACGGTGCCGAGGAAAAACTGGTGATGCCTTCCAGGGCAAAATTCCACAGCTTCCACAAGGTGAACTTGCTGCGCCCGGCCACGCGCGGCGCGCGATCGTACGGCAGGGCGACCTGGCGAAAGCCCACCCAGCCGAACAGGCCCTTCATGAAACGATGACGTTCGCGCATCTGCTGCAGCGCGCCAACCGCGCGCGGCGAGAGCAGGCGGAAGTCGCCGGTGTCGGCCGGGATGGGCGTGCGCGACAGCCGGCCGATCACCCGATAGAACGCGGCGGCGGCCGTGCGCTTGATCCAGTGTTCGCCCGCGCGCACCCGGCGCGTGCCGAAGATGTTGTCGTAACCCTGGCGCCAGAGCGCCACGAATTGCGGGATGAGTTCGGGCGGGTCCTGGCCATCGGCATCGAGCAGCAACACGGCCCCGGTGGCGACCTGGTCCAGCCCGGCGGTCAGCGCCAGTTCCTTGCCGAAGTTGCGCGACAGGCGAATCGCACCCACGCGCGCATCGGTGGCAACCAGCTGCGCGAGGATCGCCCACGTCTCATCGCTGCTGCCGTCATCGACGTACAGCACGCGACCATGCAGATCCGGCACCTGAGACAGCGCCGACATGATGCGAGGATGCAGGCGCGGCAGGCTTTCAGCCTCGTTGCAGGCGGCGACGACAACGGTCAGCAGGTCAGGCGACATGCGCTGATGGTACGGAGCTGGCCACGGCACGGCCAGCGCTGGCACTCATGGCGACAGATACGCCGGCCCACCCAGCTGGCGGGCCTGGCGCTGGATCCACGCCGCGCGCCGCTGCACGTAGGGCCCCGGATTGCGCGCATCGTAGCGACGCGGCGCGGGCAGCACGGCCGCCAGGCGCGCGGCCTCGGCCGGCCCCAGTTGCGCGGCGTCCTTGCCCCAGAACTGCCGGGCCGCTGCCTGCACGCCATACACGCCGTCGCCGAGTTCGACGATGTTGGCGTACACCTCGATGATCCGCTGCTTGGGCCACAACAGTTCGATCAGCACCGTGTACCAGGCTTCCAGGCCCTTGCGCACCCAACTGCGTCCCTGCCAGAGAAACAGGTTCTTGGAGACTTGCTGGCTGATCGTGCTGGCGCCACGCAGGCGTCCGCCGCGCGCATTGTGATCGCGCGCCTTCTCGATGGCCTGCAGGTCGAAGCCGCTGTGCAGCGGGAAGCGCTGGTCTTCGGCGGCCACCAGCGAGATCGGCACGCTCGCGGCGATCTGGTCGAGGTCACGCCACTGGTAGTGGACCCGAAAACCCCAATCGCCCTCACTCCAGGCTTCGACATAGCGCAGCGCCATCGTGGTGGTGAACGGTGGATCGACGAAGCGCAGCACCGCCACCTGCAGCACGCTGGCCGCGGCGAACAGCAACGGCAACGCCAACAGCCAGTTGCGCCAGCGTCGCCCGCGCGACCTGGTGGTCGTCTTGAGAACTCCTGCTTCCGCCCCCATCGTCACTGCTTCCCCCGTTCCCGTCGCCTGCTGCATTATCCGGCAACAGGCGCCACCTACGCGCATCCTGACCATGACCGCACAAGACCAGCTGACCCGTTTCCTGCTCCCCGTCGCCGGTGTTCGCGGCGTGCATGTCCGCCTTGGCCCTGCCTGGCAGGAGATCCGTGGGCAAGCCGAGTATCCGCCGGTCGCCCGCCGACTGCTGGGCGAGGCCTGCGTGGCGGCAGCCCTGTTCACCGGGCACACCAAGATCGATGGCCGCTTGTCGGTGCAGTTGCGGGGCGGCGGCGATACGCCGCTGCGCACGCTGTTTGCCGAGTGCACGGCTGCCGGCACGTTGCGCGGCATCGTCAAGCTGGACGACGAAGGCGACGCACCGACTGACCTGCGCGCGCTCGGCGATGCGGCCATGCTGGCCATCACCATCGAAAACCCCGGCCTGGATCCTCGCGAACCGCAGCGCTACCAGAGCCTGGTCGCGCTGGACGCGGTGACGCTGGACGAGGCTTTCGAGGATTATTTCCGTCAGTCCGAGCAGTTGCCCACCCGCCTGTTGCTGGCGGCCGACGACGAGCACGCCACCGGCCTGCTGCTGCAGAAGCTGCCCGGCGACAAGGGCGACGAGGACGGCTGGATTCGCGCCAGCGCCTTGTTCGACACCTTGGATACCGCCGAACTGCTGGCCGTGGATGGCCAGACCTTGCTGCATCGCCTGTTCCATGAGGAGCAGCCGGAGCTGCTGGGCGACAAGCCACTCTCCTTCGCCTGCTCGTGCTCGCGCGAGCGTGTGGAGGCCATGCTGCGTTCGCTTGGCGAGGAAGAAGCACGGGCGGCGGCCGAAGACACCGGTGCGGTCGATATCCGCTGCGAGTTCTGCGGCCGTCAATATCACTTCCCTTTGACCGAATTCGGCGTATTGTTCAGCCAAGTGCCGGCCAGTCCGCCGGCCTCCGAACGGCTGCAATGACACTCTTTCTATATAGAGAGATGGCCGTCACGTAACGGGACTGCGTTCTGGGGAGGACGGAGACTTGTTAAAGAATCATAAACCGCCTAGCATCGTCGGCCCGGCCTCCCGGGAACTAGACGTCCGCCTTTTGGTCTGAACGGTCGACATGCGCATCCTTACCCGCCTCTCGCTGGCCCTGTTTACCGCGTTCGCCGCGGCATCGGGCGCGCACGCGCAGGCCTTGCCCAGCAAGGACGGCGGCACGGTGCTGCCGGTGTGGAACCAGGGCAGCGGCAAGGTCGAGGCCCTGCTTTACCTGGAGCCGACTGGCGAGCAGAAGGCCGGCGCACGCTGGCATTTCGGTCGCAATTCGCTGGATGCGGCGTTCGGCGTTTCTTCCGGCGACTCGCTCGGCCTGCTTTGCAACAGCAGCCGCGGCACCAGCATCAGCGGGCTGGCCAGCCATTGCATGCTGGCGACGCTGGGCGATGACGAGGACGAAACCGGCGGCAACCGCCATCTCAGCGGCACGGTGGGCTTCAATCGCGGCACCAGCCGGCTGGGTCTGACCGCCGGCACCGGTCGCGACAACCTCCCCGCCTGGCTCACCGGCAACGTCCGGTCACCGGCGTCGCGGATGGAGCAGAATGACCTCACGGTGTTCGGGCAGAAGAACATCGGCAGCGAAGGCTTCGTTTCGATCGGTGGCACGTTCGCCAAGGCGCGCCTGGTACCGCTCGCCGATGCGGCGCCTGGCATGGCCGACCAGTGGGACAGCAAGACCCTCAGCGTGGGCGGTGGGTATGGCGCATTCAGCGCCAACATCATCGGCCGCGTGGTCGATGTACCGGGCCAGCCGGAGAAGTGGCAGGGCCTGGGCCTGGGCATCACCTGGCGCACCCCGTGGAGCGGCCAGCTCACCGTCGGCGCGGAGAACATCGTCACCCGCGGCAAGAATCCCTTCGCCCCGAACAACGAAAGCAACAGCGATGGCACGGTGCCCTACGTGCGCTACGAGCAGGACCTCTAAGTCGCTGATTGCACGAAGCTTTACCTGACCACGCCCGCCCTTGCGCGGGCGTTTTTCGTGCACGGCGTGCACCGCGACGGTGCATACGCCGCCGTGCGGTGCAAGCCAATTTCACGCATTTCTCCCCTGGCGTTAACGGTACTTTAATTCTCGGCGGAACGCGGCTACCATCGGATCAAGCCTGTCGGTTTTGGGTTCGCTTCTTTCGAAACCTCCGCAGGCCAAACCCTTGGCAAGACCAAGATCTCACTTGGAGAGAGAGCTAATGAATTGCAAGTCCAACACGCTGCGCGATGCAGTTGTGCTCGCGCTTGTCGTCGGCGCTGGTGGCACTGCCACCGCCGCCTTCGCACAGGAGACGACGGGTAACCCGACCAACCTTGACCGCATCGAGGTCACCGGTTCGCGCATCAAGAGCGCGGACGTCGAAACCTCGCAGCCGGTTCTGACGCTCTCGCGCCAGGACATCGAAAAGCAGGGCGTGACCTCGGTCGCCGACATCCTGCAGCGCATCTCCGCCAGCGGCGCGGCGCTGAACCGTACCTTCAACAACGGCGGTGACGGCTCGGCCGGCATCAGCCTGCGTAACCTCGGCAGCCAGCGCACCCTGGTGCTGGTCAACGGCCGTCGTTGGACGACCGGCCTGGACGGCAGCGTCGACCTGAACACCATCCCGACCGCGATGATCGAGCGCATCGACATCCTGAAGGACGGCGCTTCGACCCTGTACGGTTCGGACGCAATCGCCGGCGTGGTGAACATCGTCACCAAGCAGAACTTCGAAGGTGCTGAAGCCGGTGCGTATTTCGGCCAGTACAGCGATGGCGATGGCGAGCGCGAAGCCTATGACTTCAGCCTCGGCACCGTGACCGACCGCGCGACGCTGATGATCGGCGCCTCGTACGTCAACGAACGCGAAGTGATGGCCGGCGACCGTGCGATCTCCGCCGGTGGTCCTCCGTTCTTCAGTGGCCAGTCGGGCACCGGCTTCCCGGGCTCGTACATCCGCAACGGCAAGCGCTACGTCATCATCAATGGCGTGGAAACCCCGTATGTGGCCAACGTGCACGGCTACAACACCTCGCCGGACAACTACCTGCTGACCCCGAACGAGCGTACCTCGCTGTTCGCGCAGGGCACCTTCAACGTCACCGACAACGTGACGTTCCGTACCGAGGCGCTGTACAACGAGCGCAAGTCCGAGCAGCTGCTGGCCGCCATGCCGGTCACCGGCATGACCCTGGACGCCGACAGCATGTACAACCCGTACGGCGTCGACCTGACCAGCGTCAACCGTCGTTTCATTGAAACCGGTGGCCGTTCGTTCAACCAGAACGTCAAGAACTGGCACTTCTACGGTGGCTTCGAAGGCTTCTTCGAGTTCGCCGATCGCAACTTCGACTGGGACGTGGGCTACCGCTACGACAAGTCGGACGAGAACGACCTGACCTACGGTCTGTTCAACGTTGCCAACCTCGACAACGCCTACGGCCCGTCGGAAATCCGCAATGGCAGCCCGGTCTGCGTGACCGCGCTGGGCGGCGACGTGATCCCGGGCTGCGTGCCGGTCAACCCGCTGGGCGACATCGGTTCGATCACCCCCGAAGCGCTGGCCTACACCGCCTTCACCGCGCACGATTCTTCGTCGGTCGAGTCGAAGGGCTACACCGCCAACATCTCCGGTGAAATCGTCAACCTGCCGGCCGGCCCGCTGGCCTTCGCTGCCGGTTACGAATACCGCAAGGAAAGCGGCCAGTTCGATCCGGACGCGTTCATCGCTGCTGGCCTGAGCACGGGCAACGGCGCCAAGCCGACCGCCGGTTCGTACGATCTGGACGAGTTCTTCGTCGAGTTCTCGATCCCGGTGCTGGCTGACCTGCCGGGCGCCAAGCTGCTGGACTTCAGCGTGGCTTCGCGCTACTCGAAGTACAGCAACTTCGGCAACACCACCAACAACAAGTACGGTTTCCGCTGGAAGCCGATCGAAGACCTGTTGGTCCGCGGCAACTACGCCGACGGCTTCCGCGCGCCGAGCATCAGCAACCTGTTCGCAGGCGATGCCGACTCGTACGAAACCTACGCCGATCCTTGCGCCACCCAGCGCAGCAACCCGACGGTCGTCCAGCGCTGCAACGCGCAGGGCGTGCCGGCGAACTTCGTCCAGCCGGGCGCAGGTACGGGCGCCAAGCAGACGCTTGAGCCGTGGACCTGGGCCTCGAACGATCAGCTCAAGCCGGAAACCTCGACCAGCAAGACGCTGGGCCTGGTGTACAGCCCGAGCTTCGTGACCGGCCTGAACGTCAGCCTGGACTGGTGGCAGATCAAGGTCGAGGACGCGATCACCCGTCCGGACGCCCAGTTCATCCTGGACAAGTGCTACGCCGGCTCGGATTCCGAGGCTGCCGTCTACTGCCCGCTGATCACGCGTGATCCGAACTACGCCGACCAGGCGTACTACATCACGAACGTCCGCCAGCAGCTGATGAACCTGTCCTCGTACAAGGTTGAGGGCTGGGATCTGTCGGCCAACTACCGCCTGCCGGAAACCTCCTGGGGCCAGTTCGGTTTCCGTTTCGACGGTACCTACCTGTCCAAGTGGGAAACCAAGGCAACCCCCGAGTCCGATCCGGAGCTGTACCAGGGTCGTTACCTGAACCAGGATCCGTACTGGCGCGTGCGTGCCAACCTGTACCTGGATTGGACGCTGGGTGACTTCGGCGTGACCTGGGGCGTGCGTTACTTCTCGGGCCTGTCCGAGAGCTGCCCGCTGGGCGCCGCGCTGGCACAGCAGTACTGCTCGGATCCGGACCGCGTCAACGCCGACGGCGCCGACCCGCGCAACCACATGGGCACCACGGTCTACAACGACCTGCAGTTCCGCTACAACACCCCGTGGAATGCCACGGTGTCGGTTGGCGTGAACAATGCGTTCGACCGCGATCCGCCGGTGTCCTACAGCGTGTCGTACAACATGTTCGACCCGCAGTACGACCTGCCGGGCCGCTTCATGTACATGTCGTACCGTCAGCGCTTCTGATCGATCGATCAGTCGCACGGACAAAAACTACGGCCCCGAAAGGGGCCGTAGTTCTTTGTGCATACCGCGCGTAATGGCGAGAAATACAATGCCCGCAGCGACGCGCGCAGCGCCTCGCACCCGCTTGAACGCCAGCGGGTCTGCTCGGAGTTTTGATCAGAAGGGCCGCCTTGGCGACGGCCCCCGAACTCAGGCCGGGATCAGCGTCGCGATCACGTGTTCGACGTACGCCTCGAATTCCTCGCGCGCCTGCTTGGGCTGCTGCAACTGCAGCGACAGCTGCAGGAAGCCGACATACGCCGCATAGGCCAGGCGCGCGCGATGCTGCGCATCCGTGCGGCTCAACCCCGCCTGGCGGAACGAGGCAATCAGATACTCCATGCGCCGTTGCGAGACACGATCGATCACCGGCCGCACCGAGGGATGGTCCAGCGCCTTCAGCAGCTCGCTGTAAATCACATGCGGCTTGACCTCATGGGCGACCAGCTGGAACAGCGCGCGCAAACGCTCACTCGGATCGGCGACATCTTCCAGGCTGCCGAACACCTGTTCCTGCTCGAACAGTTCCCAACGCTCGAGCGCTGCCTGCAGCAGGGCATCGCGCGACGGGAAGTGCCAGTAGAAGCTGCCCTTGGTCACACCCAAGCGGCGCGCCAACGGCTCCACCGCCACCGCGCCGACGCCCTGTTCGGCGATCAGATCCAGCGCCGCCTGGGCCCAATCTTCAGCGCTGAGGCGGTTGTTGCGACCGGCCGACCGGCCCGGGGCGTCGTTCTGCGATGCGTTGTCTTCTGTCATCCGCTGATTTAACCATACGCCGGAGTCGGTTGCAGTACGCGCGCATCGATGACAGGGCCGAAAGCCCCGCCGCACGCGGCTTCCAGGCTCCATACGAAGCAGTATTGACACCACGCCAGCGAGGTCCATACCATTAGGTATGGTCAACCCACTTCCGCCTGCCCTGCATGTTCCCGACGTCCGGCTGGCCGGCGCGGGCGACACCGTGCTCGCGGCATCTCGCCACGGAGACGGCGATAAGGGAACCGTGCTGTTGGCACATGGATTCGGGCAGACGCGCCGCGCCTGGGACGACACCGCCACGGCATTGGCCCAGGCCGGCTATGCGACGGTGTCCTATGACGCACGCGGCCATGGTGATTCCAGCCGCAATCGCGATGACCAGCCATACGACGGCCATCAGTTCACCGATGACCTGATCGTCATCGCCGGCGAGATGTCGCCGCCGCCGATCCTGGTCGCCGCCTCGATGGGCGGGCTGTTCGGCCTGCTGGCCGAATCGCGCTGGCCGGGCTTGTTCCGCGCCATGGTGCTGGTCGATATCACCCCGCGCTGGGAAACCGCTGGGGTCGAACGCATCCTGCGCTTCATGCGCGCGCATCCGGACGGCTTCGATTCCCTCGAAACCGCCGCAGACGCCATTTCCGCCTACGTGCCGCACCGCCCGCGCAAATCCGGTGACGGCCTGCGCAAGTTGCTGCACCAGCGCGACGATGGCCGCTGGTACTGGCATTGGGACCCGCGCCTGGTCGACGAGCTGGCCGGCGGTGACCCCGCGGAGCAACAGCAAGTGCTGATGCACGCCGCCGCCCAGGTGCGTTGCCCGGTGTTGCTGGTGAGCGGCGGTCGCAGCGACCTGGTGACGCCACAGACCGTTGCCGAATTCCTTGCCCTCGTGCCGCATGCGCAGCACGTGCGTCTGCCGGAGGCCACGCACATGGTCGCCGGCGACGAAAACAGCGCATTTACCGCCGCTGTGTTGCACTATCTGGACGCTTTGCCCTCGGCTCGCACCGCCACGGCGTCCGCCGACTTCACGCACGCTATCGAGATCGTTACCGGAGCAGGACCATGAGCATCGTCGCGCCCTTCCTTCTTGTACTACTGGCGGCAGGTTTTGCCGCCTATCACCGCATGCGCCTGGCGGCCTGGGTCGCGATCAGCGCCACCCTGCTCGTCGCCGGCTGGCTGCTCGGCGCCAACGCCACCGCCACCGTCGTGGCTGCGGTATTGGTGGCCCTTGTCGCCGTGCCCGTGCTGCTGCCCTTCATCCGCAAGCCGCTGCTCACCGCGCCGTTGCTGAAGGTCTTCCGCAAGGTGCTGCCGCCGCTTTCGCAGACCGAACGCATCGCACTGGAAACCGGCTCGGTCGGCTTCGAGGGCGAACTGTTCACCGGTGATCCGGATTGGCAGAAGCTGCTCAATTATCCGAAGCCGGAACTGTCCGCCGAAGAACAGGCCTTCCTCGACGGCCCGGTGGAAGAACTGTGCACGATGATCAACGACTGGGAAATCACCCACGTCTACGCCGACCTGCCGCCGGCGCTGTGGGACTTCATCAAGAAGAACAAGTTCTTCGGCATGATCATTCCCAAGCAGTACGGCGGTCTGGGTTTCAGCGCATTGGCGCACCACAAGGTCATCCAGAAGCTGGCTTCGGTGTCGAGCGTGGTCAGCTCCACGGTCGGCGTGCCGAACTCGCTGGGCCCGGGTGAGCTGCTGGTTCATTACGGCACCACCGAACAGAAGGACTTCTACCTGCCGCGCCTGGCGCAGGGCGCGGAAGTGCCGTGCTTCGGCCTTACCGGCCCGTTCGCCGGCTCCGACGCCACCTCCATCCCGGACTACGGCATCGTCTGCAAGGGCGAGTGGAACGGCGCCAACGTGCTCGGCGTGAAGCTGACCTTCGACAAGCGCTACATCACCCTGGCCCCGGTCGCGACGATCGTCGGCCTGGCCTTCCGCATGTACGACCCGGAAGGCCTGATCGGCGACACCAAGGACATCGGCATCACCCTGGCGCTGCTGCCGCGCGAAACCCCCGGCGTGGAGATCGGCCGCCGCCACTTCCCGCTCAACTCGCCGTTCCAGAACGGCCCGATCCATGGCCGCGAGGTGTTCATCCCGCTGAGCCAGCTGATCGGTGGCGTGGACATGGTCGGCAAGGGCTGGAACATGCTCAACGAGTGCCTGGCCGTGGGCCGCTCGATCACCCTGCCCTCCACCGCCAGTGGCGGCGCCAAGTTCGGCGCGGTCGTTACCGGTGCCTATGCGCGCATCCGCAAGCAGTTCGGCCTGTCGGTCGGCCGCTTCGAAGGCGTGGAAGAAGCCCTGGCCCGGATCGGCGGCAAGGCCTATGCGATCAGCGCCCTGGCCCAGGCCACCGCTGCCGCGGTTGACCGTGGCGACGTGCCGTCGGTGCCGTCGGCGATTGCCAAGTACCACTGCACCTCGATGGGCCGCGAAGTCATCAGCGACGTGATGGACGTGGTGGGCGGCAAGGGCATCATCCTGGGGCCGCGCAACTTCGCCGGCCGCGCCTGGCAGGCCGCGCCGATCGGCATCACCGTCGAAGGCGCGAACATCATGACCCGCAGCCTGCTGATCTTCGGCCAGGGCGCGATCCTGTGCCATCCGTGGGTGATGAAGGAAATGAAGGCCGCGCAGGACACCGACGCGGCACGTGGCCTGGAAGAGTTCGACCAGAGCCTGTTCGGCCACATCCGCTTCGGCATCTCCAATGCCGTGCGCTCGTTCTGGTTCGGCCTGACCGGCGCACGCATCGGCGGCGCGCCCGGCGATGACTACACCCGCCGCTTCTTCCGCAAGCTGGACCGCTACTCGGCCAACCTGGCGCTGATGGCCGACGTGTCGATGATGATGTTGGGCGGCAAGTTGAAGTTCAAGGAATCGCTGTCTGGCCGCCTGGGCGATGTGCTGAGCCACATCTACATGACCAGCGCGATGCTCAAGCGCTACCACGACGAAGGCGCACCGCAGGCCGATCGTCCGCTGCTGGCCTGGGCCTTCCACGACAGCGTGCACAAGATCGAGGAAGCCCTGTCGGCCGCGCTGCGCAACTTCCCGATCCGTCCGGTGGGCTGGTTGATGTGGGCGCTGATCTTCCCGCTCGGCCGCCGCGCCGAAGCGCCGGGCGATCGCCTGTCGCGTCGTGTCGCCGCCCTGCTGATGGCGCCGAACGAAGCCCGTGACGGCCTGGCCAAGGGCGTGTTCCTGACCCCGTGCGAGAACAACCCCGGCGGCCGCATCGCCAGCTACCTGGGCAAGGCGGTGATGGCCGAGCCGGTCGAGCGCAAGTTCCTCAAGGCGCTCAAGACCAAGGGCATCGAAGCGCTGGAGTTCTCCGCCCAGCTCGACGAGGCCGTGGCCGAAGGCGTGATCAGCGCCGAAGAACGCAAGCTGCTCGAAGAGCTGCGCGAGATCACCCTAGACACGATCACCGTGGACGATTTCGACGCGCACGAACTGCGCGCCGCGACGTACTACGAACAGCACAAGCCGGGCCAGTCGCGCGAAGCGGCCTGAGCCTGTCCAGCACCCCATCCAGACGGCGGGCTTCGGCCCGCCGTCTGCGTATCCGGAGCAAGCCATGACTTCCCTGCTGCGCCTGTACCAACGCATTACCCGCTGGCCCTGCGGCCACTGGCTGTTCTCGCGCGCGATCTGTTTCAAGGCGCCCTACTTCGGCACCATCGCCCCGCGCATCACCCGGCTCGAACCCGGCCTGTGCGAAGCGCGCATCGCCGATCGCCGCCGCGTGCACAACCACATCGGCACGGTGCACGCGATCGCCCTGTGCAACCTGGCAGAGCTCGTGGGCGGGGTGATGGTGGACGCCAGCTTGCCGCCCTCGATGCGCTGGATTCCCAAGGGCATGCAGGTGGAATACCAGCGCAAGGCCACCGGCACGATGCACGCCACCGCCACGCCGGCCGTGCCGTTGCGCGAGGCCGCCGAAGGTTATGAACTACCGGTCGAGGTGGCGGTGCGCAACGATGCGGGGGAACAGGTGTTCCATGCCCGCATCGCGATGTGGGTATCGCCGCGGAAGGGCTGAAGCCGCCGCCTCAGAGGCGCGCAAACAGCGCGCCCAGCGCCAGCAAGGCCGGCAGCGCCTGGATCCAGAAGATCCGCCGGCTCACGCTCCACGCCCCGTACACACCCGCTACGACCACGCAGCCGAGGAAGAACGCAAGCACGTCGCCGCGCGAGGCCAGCAGGCCCCACAGCAGGCCCGCGGCAAGGAAGCCGTTGTACAGGCCCTGGTTGGCGGCCAGCACGCGGGTGATCTGCGCCTTCTCCGGCGTGTTGCGGAAGACCTTCAGGCCCAGCGGACGGGTCCACAGGAACATCTCCAGCACCAGGAAGTACACGTGCAGCAATGCCACCAGGGTGACGAGGGTACGGGTGAGCATCATCGGCAGCGTTCCTTGGCCATGCATCCGGAGTGGATGCACGCATCATCGTCGCGCAGGTAAGGGCCAGACAAGCGGCAATCAGGGTGTGGCACGCGCCTCATCGGTTGCGCCATCGCCGCGCTCGGCCGGCAGCCTGTCGGCCTCGCGCAGCAAGCGCCAGGCGCCCAGGGTCATGCCGCTGGCCACCAGCAGGCCGGCGCCGAACACGACATGCGAACCGAAGGCAGACAGCACCTTGTGCACCCAGACGAAGGTCAGGTCGCCACCGCGATAGATCACCGTATCGATGGCCGCACCGGCCTTGTAGCGCCACTCACGGCCCACGCGGGTATAGATCGTCTCGCGCGCCGGCTTGGCCAGTGAGAACTCACTGGCGCGGGTCACCACCTGCACCACGGCCACGATCATCGGCAGCGGCGACACGGCCAGGATCGAATAGCCCAGGATGATCGCCGCGCCGGGAATCAACAGCGCCGGTGCGATCCCGTAGCGCGACAGCAGCAGCCGGGTAAACAGCACCTGCACCGCCAGGGTCAGCGCGTTGACGGCCAGGTCGATGCTCGCGTAATACGCCGTGCTCGATTCCGGGTCGGTGAACAAGCGCCGCACGATGGCCGCCTGCTCGTTGTAGAGCAGCGTGCCCACGCCGACACCGAATACCGTCATCACCGCCATCCAGCGCAGCAGCGGCTCACGCGCGATCAACCGCAGGCCGGCCAGCACGCTGCCGCCCATCGGCACCTCGCCACTGACCAAGCGCTGCGCCTGCTCGCGCTTCACCGCCCACAGCCGCAAGCGCAGCACGCAGACAACGCAGATCACCAGGAAGCCGGCCGACACCAGCATTAGGTGAGCGATGCCGATGCGCTCGACCAGCACGCGGGTAAGGACCGGCCCGAGGAACGCGCCCAGCGTGCCGGCCGCGCCGATATAGCCGTAGAAGGCCTTGGCTTCGGTATTGCTGAAGACATCGGCCATGAAGCTCCAGAACACCGCCACCGCGAACAGGTTGAACACGCTGGTCCAGAGGAAGAACGCCATGCCGCGCCCGGGCACGCTGCTGTCGAACAGCACGTAGAAACCCAGCAGGGTGAAGATGAAAAAGCCGTACACCACCGGCAGGAACACGCGGCGCGGATAGCGGCTGACCAGCGCGCCATACACCGGCTGCAGCACCAGCATGATCAGGAACGCGCCGGTAAACAGCACCTGCAGGGTGAAGTCCTTCAGCGGCATGCCGCGTGCGGCGAAGAAGGCGATCATCCCCTGCGGGAACACCGCCTGGACATCGGACGAGGCAGCCATCGCCTCACGCACCGGCCGCAGCACGTAGTAGCCGCTGAGCAGGCAGAAGAAGTACAGGAACGACCACCACAACTGCGGCGAGCCCCGCAACGCATCGCGGAAGCGGCCGATGACGCCGGGGGTTGCGGAGGCGGCCGTGCTCATGGGCACCGGCGCGAGCGCGCGCCTGGGCAGTGGAGGAACATGGTCCGGCTCCGGGGGAGGAGAAAGCGCGCAACTTAGCTGATGCCCCGCCGTACCGCCAGCACTGCCGACGCGACAGCGCGTTGCCGGCGGCAGCAGGCTTGCCTATGCTCGCAGGCCACGGCTTTTCGGGGAGGGAAAGCGTGTACGACTACGTCATCGTTGGCGCAGGATCGGCCGGCTGCGTCCTGGCCAACCGACTCAGCGCCGATCCGGCCTGCCAGGTGTTGCTCATCGAGGCCGGCCCGCGCGACCTGCATCCTTTCATCCACATGCCGGCGGGCCTGGCGCGACTGGTCAACCAGCGCTCGGTCAACTGGAACTACGACACCGAACCGCAGGCGGCCCTGGGCGGTCGTCGCCTGTGGTGGCCGCGCGGCAAAGTGCTGGGCGGCTCCAGCGCGATCAACGCGATGTGCTACGTGCGCGGCGTGCCGGGCGATTACGACGACTGGGCGGCCGCCGGGGCCAGCGGCTGGCACTGGGACAACGTATTGCCCTACTTCCGCCGCAGCGAGCGCAACGCGCACGGCGCTGACGCACTGCATGGGGGCGACGGCCCGCTGCACGTCAGCGCCTTGCGTCATCGCAACCCGTTGTCGGAGGCGTTCGTCACCGCGGCGGTGCAGGCCGGGCTGGGATTGAATCCGGATTTCAACGGTCCGACCCAGGCGGGCGCGGGTTTCTACCAGGTCACGCAGAAGGACGGCGCCCGCTGCTCCGCTGCCACTGCCTACCTGCGGCCGATTCGCGCACGACGCAACCTGCGCGTGCTCACCGGCGTGCAGGTGCATCGGGTGCTGATCGAAGCGGGCCGCGCCACGGGCGTGAGCTATGCGCGCCGTGGCGTCGCCAAGACCGCACGCGCAGCGCGCGAAGTCGTGCTGTGCGCCGGCGCGGTGAACTCGCCGCAACTGCTGATGCTGTCCGGCGTTGGTCCTTCGGCACACCTGCGCGAGCACGGGTTGACGGTGCATGCCGACCTGCCGGGTGTCGGCGGCAACCTGCAGGATCACCTCGACATCTGCACGCTGTTCCACACCGTGCCGGGCGTGAGCTACGACCGCATGAGCGAACTGGCGATCGCCTTCCACTACTTCCTGCGCGGTCATCGCGGCGCGGGCACCAGCAACATTGCCGAGGCGGGCGGTTTCTATCGCTCTGCCCTGGCGCGCGATGACCGGGCCGACATCCAGATGCACTTTGTCCCGGCGATGCTGGATGACCATGGCCGGCATCGCCTCGAAGGCGATGGCTACACCTTGCACGCCTGCTTCCTGCGCCCACACAGCCGCGGCACGCTGCGCCTGCGCGACGCCAACCCTTTGAGTGCGCCACGGATTGATCCGGCGTATTTGAGTGATGCGGAGGGGTTCGACCTGCGGATGATGGTCGAATGTGCGCGGCTGTCCCGACGCATCCTGGCCGAGCCTGCGTTCGATGCGTGGCGTGGCGCGCCGATATTCCCGGCGCGCGGTGACCTGGATGATGCGGGGTTGGCGGATTTCGTTCGCGCCAAGGCCGAGACGATCTACCACCCGGTCGGGACGTGTCGCATGGGGGCCGAGGACGATCCGCTGGCAGTGCTGGACCCTTCGATGCGGGTGCGGGGCGTGGACGCTTTGCGCGTGGTCGATGCGTCGGCGATGCCGAGCTTGCCGGGCGGCAATACCAATGCGCCGGTGATCATGATGGCTGAGCGGGTGGCGGATTTAATGGGGGTGTGATCGATCCCCCGCGCCTGTCGGCGCGCCCCTGAAGTTCGCGATGCGAACTCCAGGGGCCAGGCCCACACCTTGCCTACCCCCGCGCCTGTCGGCGCGCCCCCCTAACAAAGGGGGGCTGTTTCTCCA
>Ga0160473_100073_pt1 | contig 111077 bp, 100 predicted proteins | sample HID1975I_E11MG_FD_108217 | JGI IMG/M metagenome (GOLD analysis project Ga0160473, IMG submission 108217) | Enriched soil microbial communities from UW Madison campus, WI, USA - HID1975I_E11 MG | ecosystem: Environmental > Terrestrial > Soil > Unclassified | place: USA: Madison, Wisconsin...
ATTATATCGAGTGTGATTACAATCGCTGGAGACGTCACAGCGCCTGTGGCGGACTCAGCCCGGAACAGTTTGAAAACCAGAACCTCGCTTAGGGCCGTGTCCACATTACGTGGGTAGGATCAGGGAAGCGCCGGTAACCATCAACGAGCTACGCCTGGTGATCGGATTTGAGCCACTGCCTGAGCCAAAAGAACCGCCGAAACCGGAAGATATGGTGGCAACTGATGATCCACTGGCCGATGACGACAGAGCAGACGGTTAAGGGGGGCCTGACGATAGTTCCGCGCAGCAAGGCTGACCCAACCCGATCGGCAAAGCATGTCACCGCTATGTTCCGGGATGTCGAAGAGCGATATTTCGGCATCAGCGCGCGATTAAAGCCCTTTTCGACCAGCTCCTGCATCTTTGTACATTCCCCGAATCTGGATAATGCATTGTTTCAGGTCCTGCGGATGAACCATGGAGTTGTTTCGTTTCTGGAAGATGGTAAAAAGTTGGTTTATTGGGATGCCTTTAGCGTCATAAAAATTTAGCCTGTATGCGTAACCCTTCAATTTAAGCCCTCATACTGAGTTAGATCACGTTTGCACTATGAGAGAATTATTGTTCATCATAATGATTTCATAGAGGCTTTAAACATGCATTTACGCACAAACCTTTTTGAGCAAATCCTCCTGAACCCTTTGCCGACCTACTTTGAGAATTGGCCGCTTACACCAACAGACTTAATGGGGTTTTTAGCTTCAACTTTAATTATTCTGGCGGTGGACAGAGTTTCGTATTTAAAGCTTCGGGATAATACATTAGGTTTTTGGAAGGTTTTTGTCTGTTCACGAAAATAAAAAGGTACTTTTGGGCAAATTGGCCCTGGCGAACAGGATTGAATGCCTATGGCGTCTCAGGATGGAAACAGAGCCGGGTGTAATGCCCGGCGTAATGTCAATACCTACTCGCGTTCGCGTAGCTGCGGCATCTGATCCAGGGCAAACGCCAGAACCTTTTCACCATCCAGTGAAGCAAAAGGGTAGCTTTCAATCACCGCGACAGGGCGGTCCGGGCCAATTTCCTTTTTGAGTTCATCAAGCTTGTACTGGATATGGGGGGTGACAAGGAAGCAGTCAAAGGCGGGTGCCACGCTTGCAAAATTATCTACCCCTACGGCGCTGATGATCATCTTATAGCCGTGTTCATTCGCGACGTTTTGCATCTTTTTCGCCAGCGAATTAGCGGTATTACCGAACAGGCAACATATAAGCAGTTTTTTCATGGAGGTATCCTCGTGGAAACTGCGCCTACACTATGCCTGCGGATGACAAGGAAATGAGAGGTTGCTCAATATTCATACGGTGAATTGGTCAAACGACAGATAAGTTGATATTAAGCAACTTCAGGGCACAGGTGTATCGACCAGCTTGAGTCGGTGACCATTAGTAATCATCTTTCAAATCCTGCATAGCAGAAAGCAGCGTAAAACCCATGACGATCACGGCAAGAATGCCAAGGATCAGCAGTGTAATAATCATTCGCTCTCCTTATGGTGTCCTTAACAAAAGAATAGCGTATGAACACGTTACTCATGGCGCGGCTGTTCTACATTCGGAATTCACCTTAAACCTCATACCTGCCCCACATGTAGACAGGAGTGACTCGTTTAGCTTTCATTTATCCTCCTCGTGCTAGCTTGGTAATGATCCGCAACCAGGTATGGAATGCCCGGTTCGTAGATATCAAAATACAAATCTATCCATGCAAGCATTTACCGCCAGTTTCTGGCGGTTTTTTTTTGCCCCTCCGCAGCATCATGAATTTTTTTCAACACAGATGAATTTTTCTCGTTTGCCGTCGGCGTAGCGCTGTGACATCTTTTTTAGACATTTAGCCATCCAGATGTCTAAAAATTCACATAATGAATTATCACTGTCGGCAATTATCTGCCGGCAGTTAAAGGAGATAAGCATGCAGCGACAACACGCCCCGAACCGCGCCGATGTGGTAGGCAGTTTCTTACGTCCCGATGCCATCAAGCAGGCACGAGTGAAGTTTGCCAGCGGCGAGATCGACGCGCGCCAGCTGCGTGCAGTAGAAGACGAGGCGATTCGCCATGTGGTTGAACAACAGTGCGCCTGCGGTCTGCAGGTAGTTACCGACGGGGAGTTCCGTCGCGCCTGGTGGCACTTTGATTTCTTCGACGGGCTTCAGGGTGTGGAGCGCTACGACGCCAGTCAGGGTATCCAGTTTAACGGGGTCCAGACCAAAGCTCACGGTGTGCGGGTGACCAGTAAGCTCGGGTTCGGCAGCCATCCGATGCTGGATGACTTCCGCTACCTGCAAAGCATCAGCGGCAGTGCGCAGGCGAAGATGACCATTCCGAGCCCGAGCGTGCTGCATTTTCGCGGTGGGCGCAAAGATATCGATGCGACGGTCTATCCTGAGCTGGATGTCTACTTCGATGACCTGGCGCAAACCTGGCGCGATGCGATCCACGCGTTCTATGCGGCGGGTTGCCGCAATCTGCAGCTGGACGATACCGTCTGGGCGTACCTGTGCTCAGACGATCAGCGCCGCCAGATCCGCGAGCGTGGCGATGACCCGGACCAGCTGGCGCGCACCTATGCCCAGGTGCTGAATAAGGCGCTGGAAGGCAAGCCGGACGATCTGACGGTCGGGCTGCACGTCTGTCGCGGTAACTTCCGTTCGACGTGGATTTCCGAAGGGGGTTACGAGCCGGTCGCTGAGATCCTGTTTGGCACCGTTAACGTCGATGCGTTCTTCCTGGAATACGACAACGATCGCAGCGGGGATTTCGCGCCGTTACGTTTTGTGCGTCCGGGCAAGCAGCAGGTGGTGCTGGGGCTGATCACCACCAAAAGCGGCGAGCTGGAGAACCCGGAAGGGGTAAAAGCCCGTCTGGAAGAGGCGGCGAAGTACGTGGCTAAAGCGCAGATCTGCCTGAGCCCGCAGTGCGGTTTTGCCTCTACCGAAGAGGGCAACAGCCTGACGGAAGCCCAGCAGTGGGACAAAGTTCGTCTGGTAACGCAAATCGCCAGCGAAGTGTGGTAACAGGCTTGTTTTGCGATATGTTATAATATAACATCCTCGCTCTCTAAAACGGAGTGAGGATCTTATTTTGGCTGGACATATTGGTAAATTTGCAATGACTCTGGGGGCGCTGCTGGTCAGCGCCCAGGCGTTCGCCCATTCCCACGGCCATCAGATGACCGAGGCGGAACAAAAAGCGGCGAACGGCGTGTTCGAAGATAAAGACGTCAAGGATCGTAAGTTGTCCGACTGGGATGGTGTGTGGCAGTCGGTGTATCCGTTTTTACTGAGCGGCGATCTGGATCCGGTATTTAAAAAGAAGGCCGAGAAAGATAAGAGTCAATCTTTTGACGAGGTAAAAGCCTATTACCGCACGGGCTATGCCACGGATGTCGAGACCATCGGCATTGAGAATAACGTCATGGAATTCCATGTCGGTAAAACCGTGAGCAGCTGCCAGTATGCCTACAGCGGCTACAAAATTCTGACCTATACCTCCGGCAAGAAGGGCGTCCGCTACCTGTTCGAATGTAAAGACGCCAGCAGCAAAGCGCCGAAATTCGTCCAGTTCAGCGACCACACCATCGGCCCGCGCGCCTCGGCCCATTTCCATATCTTTATGGGCAACACCTCCCACGAGGCGTTGTTAAAAGAGATGGATAACTGGCCGACCTATTACCCGAACGAAATGTATAAAGCGCAGGTCGTTGACGAGATGTTGCATCATTGATTGAGGGCCTGACGCCCCCTCCCGGGGAGAGGGTATCAGGCCGTTTTGCAATGCCGCACGGCGTCAGGCTAATTTTGGCGCCTCACCCCACGCTTTTACGCTCATCCCGCGCAGGATCATCAGCCATGCCACCACGATCGCCACCATCATAATCACAAACAGCGACCAGTGGGGAAGATGGGTCAGGATAAGCCCGGTGATCATCGGGTTAAATGCTGCACCCAGCCAGCCCAGCGCCTGGGCGGAGAAGTAGCTCGCTTTCATTCCCGGCGGGGCGATGTTGTCGATCAGCATATATTCACCCGGGGCATAAATTATCTCACCCACGGTAAACACCGCCGCTGCCAGTCCCCAATACAGAAGATTCTCCCCGGAGAACATGAATCCCGCCAGGCCGAGCACGAAAAACACCGTACCCAGCGTCATCAGCGGGCGAATATTTCGCGCCGACAGTTTTCGACCAATAATGTATTGCAGCGTGACCACCATCGCCGCATTCACCGGCAGCACCACCGCCACCACGTTCTGGGCAAAATCGCTATCGTAATCCGCTGCCAGCACGTACTGAGAAATACAGCTGGCAAACGACCCGCCCACGTAGGAGGCCAGCAGCCCGGAAAGCGTATACCAGAACAAGGCCCGGTCACGCAGCAGCACCGACGGCTGCCACGCCACGGCGACCTGCTCACTCTCGGCTGCGATACCTTTCTGCACATAGCGTTGAATTAACACCAGTGGCAACGCGGCGCAGAAGGCTGCCATCCAGAAAGGCAGCTGCAAACTGTACATCATCAGCAGGGTGCTTAATGGCGGCCCGATGGTCCAGCCAATGTTCAAAAAGCTGTAGTTAAGTGAGAAAATCCGCGCTTTTTCCGCCGGATTCAGCACATCGGCAAACCAGGCTTTAAGTACCGTCGAGAAAACCGAGTAGGCGCAGTTGATAAGGGAGAAGGCAAGCACCACCAGCACAACATTATCCACCAGCGGGATCGTCAGAAAGCCCAGCGCAACCGCCGTAATGGCGATCAGCATATAGCGATTTTTATCGAACTTATCGGCCAGAATGCCAAAGCCCAGGCTGAAAATGACCCCGATAGTCAGGGCAATTGTCAGGGCATAACCAATATTCGCCACGCTCATGTTGTAGACGCGCGTCAGGTAGATGGTCATAAATGGCAGCGTGGCGCCGCGCCCAATGGTGAGTAATAACGACGACGCCAACAGCGCGGAGGTTGATCGCCTGATTGATAAGTTCATTTTCCTGCCCGACATTACGAGAATTTTTGTTATGTCTTATCAGGATTATCACGCCATAAGCGGCTTGTATAGCACCTAATTTATCCGTAAGTGCTTCCACTGGCTGCCAGAATTAATGATCTGTTCCTGAGCGTTTTTTTTCGTTACCTTGAACAGTCTTTACAAAAACTGAATAAACAGGGGCAGGGTATGACGCGCAAAGACGGGCTACTGGCGTTGCTGGTAGTGGTGGTATGGGGGCTGAATTTTGTGGTGATTAAAGTCGGACTGCACAATATGCCCCCGCTGATGCTGGCAGGTTTACGCTTTCTGCTGGTGGCCTTCCCGGCGCTGTTTTTTGTTGCCCGTCCGAAAATTCCGTTTCGTCTGCTGCTGGGCTACGGTCTGACCATCAGCTTTGGCCAGTTTGCCTTTTTGTTTAGCGCCATTAACTTTGGCATGCCTGCCGGTCTGGCTTCGCTGGTGCTGCAGGCGCAGGCCTTTTTCACCATCATCCTGGGTGCGGTGGTGTTTGGCGAACGCCTGCAGGGTAAACAGTTGGTGGGGATTACGCTTGCGGTATTTGGCGTGCTGGTGCTGGTGCAGGCCAGCCTCAGCGGGCAGCACGTTGCGCTGCTGGGCTTTATGCTGACCCTGGCGGCGGCGTTCAGCTGGGCGTGCGGCAACATCTTCAACAAAAAAATCATGCAGTTGGAATCGCGTCCGCCGGTGATGTCGCTGGTGGTGTGGAGCGCGCTGATCCCGATTGTGCCGTTTATGGCCGCCTCGTGGCTGCTGGATGGCCCATCGGTGATGTGGCAAAGCCTGGTCGCCATCGATCTGACCACCATTCTTTCACTTGTCTACCTGGCGTTTGTCGCGACGATTGTTGGCTACGGCATCTGGGGCTCGCTGCTGGGGCGTTACGAAACCTGGCGGGTGGCGCCGCTATCGCTGCTGGTGCCGGTGGTGGGTATCGCCAGTGCGGCGCTGCTGCTTGGTGAAACGCTGGGCGCGCTACAGTTGTTCGGTGCGCTGCTGGTGATGGCCGGGCTGTACATTAATGTCTTTGGTTTGCGACTGCGTCGGTCGACACGGGCGAGAAGCTAAAAAAAGCCCCGCACAGGCGGGGCAATACAAACTAAGCGCCCTGGTTGTAATAGGGCACGCCTAATTCGTCGGATTTGTCGCTGCCTGCGCCCATATGATTAAAATCATGAGGCGACTGGCCGTTGGCCGTTGGCAGGAACGTCGCGTCGTGGCTGGTCTGCTGCGTCGCGTTCAGGGTTTGCTCCGCAAAACTCGGGCCGGAGAACAGCACCAGAGCGGTGAGGGCGGCGGAGGCGAACAGTTTCATAATTTCCTCGATACGTCTTAATACAGGCGTTTAGCAGTTACAGTGGTTGATAGGGAGTAGATAACGAGATTCACCGCGCATATTGGTGATGCGATATTTATGCGGTGGAACGTCGAAATAGTTCTTGAACGTGCGGGTCAGGGTCTGTTGCGATTCAAACCCGTAACGCTCAGCCAGATACAGGATCGGCTCGTTGCTTTCCTTCAACTTCTGTGCGATTTCAGTCAATTTACGGCTGCGGATGTACTGACCTAATGAATGACCGGTCTCTTTTTTAAACATCCGTTGCAGGTGCCATTTTGAGTAACCTGAACGCTCGGACACTTTCTCAAGTGACAGCGGCGATTCCAGGTTATCTTCGATCCAGCCCAAAATGCTATGAATAGTGATGGCGTCAGTATTGCGTCTGGACATCGTCATACCTCTTTCTGTTTACGGCAGGATTTTCTTAAGCAAATGCTCAAGCGTTGCCACTTCATCCGCCGCTAAGTTTTTTGTTAGTTCCTGGTGCAGCTTTTGCCCGACTAATTGATGACATTGTTCACATACGGCTGCGCCGTCGCGGGTTAACTGCACCAGCACACCGCGTTTGTCATTCGGATTAGGGCGTCGTTCAATCCATCCCTTACAGACCAGACGATCCATCATGCGCGTCAGCGCACCCAGGTCGACAGATAAGATTTTCTTTAGCTCACCCGGCGTGATGCACCCTTCGCAGCGCACGGAACACAGCACTTTGAACTGGGTTGCGGTGATATCCAGCGGTGACAGATAGTCATTGAGCAGGCGATCTTTTTTCTGGTTAACCATATAGATCAGGCGCCCCAGCGGAATAATATCGTTGAAGAGGTCACTGGCGCTTGTCACAATGGTTGCCCTGGCAAGTAGTTTAGTTGCGGCAGATATTATTGCTCAGGCAACTATAAGTCAACTGAATGCATAAGCTTATGACACGTTTTGCTAAAACGATTCAGACACATTTTTTGCCGTCTTTAACTATTCATTCATAACCAGGAATAATTGATTTCGGTGCGAAAATATTACTTACGATGTGCGCGTGGTCGAGCCGGCCATTTTCACCGTATACTTGCCGGGGTAAATGTTGATAAAGGACGATGACGTAACATGGTGGATTTATTTAAAGCAATTGGCCTTGGGCTGGTGGTGTTACTGCCGCTGGCTAACCCGTTAACGACGGTGGCACTCTTTCTGGGCCTTGCCGGTGATATGAACCGGGAGGAGCGTAACCAGCAGTCTTTAATGGCTTCTGTTTACGTTTTTGCGATCATGATGGTGGCCTATTACGCCGGACAGCTGGTGATGAATACCTTCGGGATCTCCATTCCCGGTCTGCGTATCGCCGGGGGGCTGATCGTGGCCTTTATCGGTTTCAGGATGCTGTTCCCGGCGCCTAAGGCGCATGAACCTGCGGATAAAAACGCACTTGAGGATCAGCAGGACAAACAGTCGCCGAATATCGCGTTTGTGCCGCTGGCGATGCCGAGCACGGCAGGGCCGGGGACGATAGCGATGATCATCAGCTCCGCCTCCACGGTGCGCACCGGTTCTACTTTCCCGGACTGGGTCGTGATGGTGGCTCCGCCGCTCATTTTCGCCCTTATCGGCCTGATCCTGTGGGGTTGTTTGCGCAGTTCAGGCGCGATTATGCGCTGGGTGGGTAAAGACGGTATCGAAGCTATCTCCCGTCTGATGGGCTTCCTGCTGGTCTGTATGGGCGTGCAGTTTATCATTAACGGCGTGCTGGAAATTATCCAGACCTACCCGTAATCGCGGTGCCGGGTGGCGCACGACCACCCGGCCACAGCGCTAACCGTTTTGCGGCTGTTCTTCCAGAGTGACAGGCCATTTGCGGAAGATCAGCACCGACCAGATCAAGGCCGCCAGCGCCGGGATCGCCCCCAGATAACCAATCGACGCCATCGACAGATGCAGGCTTATCTGATTCCCCAGCAGCGCACCTGCGCCAATCCCCAGATTAAATATCCCGGAAAACAGCGACATGGCTACATCGGTTGCATCAGGCGCCAGCGCCAGCACTTTCACCTGCATGCCGAGGCCGATAATCATGATCGCCACCCCCCAGACGATGCTCAGGATGGCCAGGTTGGTCTCGCTGCCCGACGCAGGCAGCAGCAACAGCAGGCACGCCAGCAGCAGACCGATGGCGCTGCTGACCAGCAATGAGGCATGGCGGTTGCCCAGTTTACCAAACAGCACGCTGCCGATAATACCCGCGCCGCCCAGTAGCAACAGCAGAACGGTAGCGAATGAGGCGCTAAAACCGGCGATAGTCTGCACGAACGGCTCGATGTAGCTGTAGGCGGTGTAGTGCGCCGTGACCACGACGACCGTCAGCAGATACAGGCTCATCAGCGCCGGACGGCGGAACAGTACCGGCAGGCTTTTTAGCGATCCGGAGTGTTCACTCGGTAATTTTGGCAGGAGTTTGATCAGGCACAGCAGGGTGATCAGCGCTCCAAGGCCGATGATGAAAAAGGTGGTCCGCCAGCCGAAATACTGCCCGACAATACGACCCAGCGGCAGCCCGAGCACCATCGCCAGCGCGGTCCCGGTGGCCAACAGGCTCAGCGCCTGGGCGCGTTTCCCGGCCGGGGCCAGGCGGATCGCCAGTGAGGCGGTAATCGACCAGAAGATGGCGTGCGCAAAGGCAATCCCGATCCGGCTTATCACCAGTACCGTGAAGTTCCACGCCAGAAATGACAGCACGTGGCTGGCAATAAACAGCACAAACAGCCCGATCAGCAGCTTGCGGCGCTCAACCTGGCTGGTAAGCAGCATAAACGGCAGCGACAGCAAGGCCACCACCCAGGCGTAGATGGTCAGCATGATCCCCACCTGCGCGGTTTCCATCTGGAAGCTGGCCGCAATGTCGGAGAGCAGGCCAACGGGAACAAATTCAGTGGTATTGAAGATAAACGCCGCAATCGCGAGCGTCACCACCCGTAGCCACGCGACCCGGCGGGAAACGGTATTGGTTGTCATAAAAATGTCCGGGAATCGTTACATAAATGAGGTGAGGGCGATCTTAAAACCATCCCTGCTGAAAATACAATCATTTTGTGATGCAGATCTCAATTCAATGCTGAAGTAAAGGCTGGTGAAAGGCGTTATTTTCCATGAATATAGAATGCAACATTAGGTTAACAGTGGGTAAGGCGATGCAGGAGAGTGAGTTTTATCTGGTGGACGCATTCAGCGACGGCGCATTTGGCGGCAACCCGGCGGCGGTGTGCCCGCTGACGGAATGGTTGCCGGACGAGACGCTGTTAAAGATGACGCAGCAGCACAACCAGTCGGAGACCGCCTTTTTTGTTTGCCACAAAGGGGGCATTGAGCTGCGCTGGTTTACCACCCACGGTGAAGTTAACCTCTGCGGCCACGCGACTCTGGCTACCGCCTGGGTGCTGTTTAACGAACTGGATTACCCCGATGCCCGGATCCATTTTGATACGGCATCCGGCAGACTGACGGTCAGCCGCGACGGGGAGTGGTTAACGCTTGATTTTCCTGCCTGCCCCACCGAGGCGCAGACCCCGCCCGCAGAGATGCTGAGCGCGCTGGGGATCGAGCACTATGTGGAGGCCCGGAAAGGGCGTGCCTGGATGCTGGTGCTGGAAAATCGCCAGCAGGTCGAGGCGGTGACGCCAAATATCAACGCCATGACACCGGGGGAACATAAGGTGTCGATCACCGCGCGCGCAGACGGCAAGTACGATTTTGTCAGCCGCTTTTTCTCACCGGGCGTGGCGCTGTGGGAAGATCCGGTCACCGGCTCTGCGCATACCATGCTCATTCCTTACTGGAGTGAAAAGCTGGGAAAAACGTCGCTTTTCGCCCGGCAGGTTTCGCGCCGGGGTGGCGATATTCGTTGTGAACTGAAGGGCGAGCGGGTATTGATGAGTGGCAAAGCCTCGCTGTATATGAAAGGTCATCTGTTTTTGCGCTAAAAAAGGTTAACACAATGAAAGAAATTGCATTTTATCTTGTCGATGCGTTCAGCGATCGCGCGTTTGGTGGTAACCCGGCAGCCGTTTGTCCCCTGGAAGACTGGCTGCCGGACGATACCCTGTTAAAAATGGCACAGCAGCATAACCAGTCCGAAACCGCTTTTTTCGTGCGGACTGACGCGGGCTTCGAGCTGCGCTGGTTTACTACCCAGCACGAAATCAACCTTTGCGGTCACGCTACGCTTGCCAGTGCGCACGTGATTTTTGAGTATCTCGACTATCCGCAGACCGAGATTGTCTTCTCCACCCGTTTTGTCGGCGACCTGACGGTCACCCGCAAAGGCGACTGGCTGACGCTTAACTTCCCGGCCTGGGGCTGCGAGGCGGTCGATAACCCGCCTGAGCTATTGTTCAGCACCCTGGGCATCAGCGAGGCGAAAGAGGTGCGGGCAGGGCGCGATTACATGGTGGTGCTCGAAAACCAGCAGCAGGTTGAAGCCCTGACGCCGGACATCGACGGGATGATGCCGCTGGGTAAGATGGTTTGCGTGACCGCCCCGGGAGATAACGATGATTTCGTCAGCCGCTTTTTCTGTCCGGGTGAAGGAGTAGCGGAAGATCCGGTTACCGGCTCCGCCCACAGCATGCTGATCCCGTACTGGAGCGAAAAGCTGGGTAAAACCCGGCTGCAGGCGCGTCAGGTCTCCGCCCGCGGCGGGGATCTGCGCTGTGAGCTGAAGGGCGATCGGGTACTGATAGGTGGCCAGGCAGCCCTGTATCTGAAAGGCACCGTGTTCCTGCGCAGGTAAAAGCAAAACAACAACCCAAGGTTGTTGTTTTTAATGTTTGCCCCCTCTCCCTGTGGGAGAGGGTTGGGGTGAGGGCAACAGGCCGCACAAATCACCCCAACGACGCCCCGCCGCACAGCACAAGCTCCTGCCCGGTGATCGGCGCGGCCTCAGCACCCAGCAGGTAGTTGACCATCGCTGCCACCTCCTCAGGGGCGATTAGCCTCCCCATCGGCGGCACTTTCGGCGGCGAGGTCTCCCGACCGGGGGCACTCAGCATCGGGGTTTGCGTTGCGCCCGGCGCCACCACGTTGGCGGTGATCCCGCGCGGAGCCAGCTCTGCCGCCCAGCTGCGCACCATCCCCACCAGCGCCGCTTTGGTCGCCACATACTGCGAACGCCCTGCAGCCCCCTGTGAGGTACGGCTCCCGATGGCAACCAGCCGGCCACCGGCGCTCATCCGTGGCGCAAAATGGTTAAACAGCAGCTCGGCGGCATGAATGTGCAGCCCCCACAGGCGGGCGCTGACGGTCGGATCCAGCTCGCCGAGCGGGGCGGCGGCCATCATTCCGGCGGCGTGCACAATCGCCTGCGGCACCGGGAGGGTGGCGAGCGCTGCAGTCAACGTGACACTGTCACTCAAATCTACGCGCAGGCTGGTAAAGTTCGGGTGGGCGCAGTCCACGCCGCGGCGGCTTAAGCCCGTTACCTGCCAGCCTTCGGCGAGCAGGCGGTTGACGATAGCTTCGCCGATCCCCGAGCTGGCACCGGTCACAATTGCATGGCGCATATCACTCCTCCAGCAGGGCGCGCGGTACCTTAAACACTGCCTTGCGCACCGTCATCGGTTCATTAACCGCGCACAGCGCCTGATGCGGCTCGCCAGGAAGGAACACGGCAAAATCCCCGTAGCCCAGGCTGATGCTCACCGGATGCACCGCATCAGGCGCAATGTAGAGATCGGGTTTCCGCTCCTCATCGCCCACCTGCGCCAGCGACTGCATCCCGGCGTTGATGATTTCCACACCCGACAGCACCACCTGAATATCAGCCCACTGGTGATGATATTCCGTATGGCGCTGCGCCAGTGGCTGAGTTTGCGCCGGGCCGATATGGCAGAACCACGGGCAGCCTTGCGGCTGCCAGCGTCCGTCATCCCGAGCGGTCAGCGCCGCCAGAGAACAGTCGGCGCGATCGAGGATCTGACGTAGCCCCGGGGGTAACCCTGCCAGCGACAGGGCGTTAAGATGACCGATAATCACCGTTGCGCCTCCTTCACCCACTCCGGCGACACGCGCACGTACTTGATTGCCTGACGGAAGTACGTATAGGCGATATGCAGCGACCCGTCGGCACCCTGTTTGATGCTCGGGTAGGAGAACTCGCGGTTGAGTTTTTCCAGCGAATTGTTGGTCATGCAGTAGCCGTCGCCCTCGTCAAGATTGCGCTGCCATTGCCAGCTTTTGCCGCCATCGGCGGAGATCGCCACCGTCATCGGCGCGCGGGGCGCGCCCCAGAATGCAGCTCGCCCGTTGCCTGGCTCGGGCTCTTTGCGACCATCCCCGTCGTCGATCTCGTCATACAGCGAGGCGCGGCGCTCGAGTGCTCCCGCTGCACTCATGTGGTTAAACACCAGCGCCAGTTCGCCGCTGGCGAGCGTGGTCACCTGAATCGACGAGTTGTTGTTGGGCAGTATCGTCGGCTCCGGTACCGACCAGCTTTCGCCGTTGTCCAGCGACTGGCTGATATAGATATTGTCCGCCCAGCGGCTGCGATACAGCGCCACCAGCTGGCCGTTATTCAGGGCGGTGATGTTCATGTGCACGCAGCCCAGGCTCTCCGGCACCTCGACGTCGCGCCAGCTTTGGCCCTGATCTTCAGAGATTTTGACTGCGCTGATATCGTCGTTTCCTACCCATTTTTCACCCGGCTGGGTGCGGCAATAGAACACCGGCAGCAGCCAGTTACCGTTATCCAGCACCACTATCGGCTGGCGAATAAAGGTACCGGGTTTATCCAGCAGGGTGGCGATCTCGCCCCAGGTTTGCCCCAGATCCGCAGACTTACGGTAGCGCACGATAGCAGTATCCTGGTTGCCGGAGAGCTGGGCGGTCCACAGCAGCCACAGCACGTTATCCGGGGCGAGGAACAGCACCGGGTTCTGCTCAGAGCGGCTGGCGTCGTCCGACAGCTTAACCGCTTCACTCCACTGGTGGCTGCCAGGGGCCAGGCGTGAGCCCCATACAGAGATATCGGCAATCCCTTCCTGAGTGCCGCCAAACCAGACGCACATCAGGGCGCCATCCGGCAGCGGGAGCAGGTTCGCAGCGTGATTCTGCGGACAGGAGGAGGGCAGCATCGCCGTTTCCACGCGGGCATCCTGCGGCTGCGGGCGAACAATCCCGTCACGGGTTACGGTTACAGACATATCAGACTCCATTATGTTGAACAGGGGCAGGCGCTGTGCGATCCGCTTTATTCGGGATCAGACGGTCGAGGACCATAATCACCGCAGGGGTGATCAGCGCGATATACATATTGTTAATGCCAAACGGATCGCCCAGCAGATACCAGACCGAGGTCACGACGCAGGCGCCAATCAGACCGGCATTCGCACCGCGGGTGCTCTTGAAGAACGGGGCGTAGAAGGCAATCACCGCCACCACCGTAATCGACAGACGAATGGCGCGGGTGAAGAACGACAGTTTCAGTACCTCTGGCACCAGCAGTACGAAAATCAGCGGCAGGAAGCCAATCAGGAGTGAGATCCAGCGGGTGGCTTTAAACTCCTGCTCCGGGGTCGGGTTGCGGTACGGGACGTAGAAATCTTTCACCACCAGCGAGGCGATGGCCAGCGCCACGGTACTAACACTCACAAAAATGGAGGCTACAAGTGACGTTGTCACTAAACCGGCTAGCCACGGGTTCATGTCCTGCAGGAAGATCGGCATCGCATACAGGCTGTCGATCTCCGGGTGCAGATACTTCGCCGCCACGCCAATCACCGCAATCGCCAGCGCAATCGGCAGACAGAAGAAGAACGCCACCCAGGTCGAACGTTTGGCTGACTTCACGTCCTTGGTCGAGGAGATAGCCTGAATCACAAACTGGGTACAGAAGATGGAGCCAATGGTGCCGATCAACCAGGCAACGATGGTGGTGGCACCGATATTGCCATCCCAGGTCCAGTAGTACGACGGCATCTGCTCAATCATCGGGGCAAAGCCGCCGGTTTTCGACAGGGCGAAGCCCATGATCACCAGAATACCGAAGTACTTCAGAGCGCTGTGCAGCAGCGTCACCCAGGCCACCCCTTTCATGCCGCCAAAGGCGAAGTAGAAGGTACTGACAATGGCGGTGATAAACGCCGCCACCGGCAAGTTAACCTTCAGCACGGTAGAGATCGCCGCCGCGCCTGACACATAGTTACCGACGTTCACCAGCAGCAGGGCGTAAATCATGATGATCGAGATGATGTTTTTGGTGCTGGTGCCGTACTTCTCGGCAATCGCCCCGGAGATGGTGATTTTTCCGGTGCTGTAGATGCGTTTCACCAGCAGCAGGCCGAACAGCGGGAAGCCAATGGCTGCGCCGATCACCGACCACGATGCCGCAAAGCCATCTTCGAAAGCGGCCTGGGCGGTGCCGATGGTGGATTTGGCGCCGATGTATTCGGACATCAGCAGGATCCCGACGATAAACGCCGGCATCGCCCGGGAGCCCTCCATAAAGTCGCCGGAGTTTTTACTGCGCAACCGGAAGGTCAGCCAGGTGGTAAACAGGATGTAGACAATCACAATGCCTACGATGATGAGGGTATCTTCAGCGGTAAAGTTGTTCATCTTTGCCTCTCTCAGGGCGTATGAATCCTGGGCGCCTGAGGCACCCGAACTCTTATGGACGAAATCAAGCGCCGTTTACTGCAGTGACTTCGTCACTATCTGGCGGATCTGTTCTGTCTGTTGCACATCGAAAGCCACCGCATAGCGGCTTTCACCCACCTCTTCGCCCATTACCTGGAGCGCCTTTTTCACGGCGGCCGGGGAGAAGGCAATTTTATATAAGTTTGTTCGCAGGTCAGTGACGCTCTCCTGCGCCTGGCGTGAACCCTCGATATCCCCCGCCTGGAAGCGCGTCCAGATGGCATTGATTGCCTCCGGGGCAACGTTGGCCAGCCCTGAAATACAGGCTGAACAGCCCTCGACAAAGCCCTGATGGATCAGCGAGTCCGGGCCGTTCAGCACCTCAAAACTGTCGATACCCTGCGCCGCTTTCAGGAACCCGCTCAGGCTCTCATGGCTGCCCGCGCTGTCTTTGATGCCGACAATGTTCGGGTGCGCGGCCAGCACGCGTGCGGTCTGTGGCTCGATGGTATTGCCGGTGCGCGCCGGGATGTTGTACAGAAAGACTGGCACCGTCAGGGCATCGGCGATGGCGGTGTAGTGGGTGATCAATTCCGACTGGCTCAACGGCACAAACCACGGGGTGATCACCGATACCGCATCGACGCCCAGCGTCTCAACCTGTTTACCCAGACGGATAGTGGCCCGGGTGGAGATCTCCCCGATATGCGCCACCACCGGCGCACGTCCGGCAACCTCTTCCACGCAGGTGCGGGTAACGGCCACTTTTTCCTCTTCGTTCAGCACAAAAAACTCGCCGTTGGTGCCGCCGCAAAAAATACCGTTTCCCGCCGCCAGCTGGCGTTGGATCTGGCGCTTCAGGCCCGGCAGATGCAGACCGCCATCCTCAGTAAAGGGGGTGACGATCGCCGTCAGCACGCCTTCAATCTTGTTACGCATGTCTCACTCCTTCGATGTTAAATTTCGGGGAACAGGGTCTGGTAAATACCCTGTACCTCGGCATGGCTGACCTGACGCGGGGCATTGTTCATCAGGCGTTTGACGTTCAGCGCCGCGTCGGCAAGAGATGCGATGTCATCCCGCGGTACGCCCAGCGCTTCAAGGTTGTCCGGTAAGTTGAGGCGGCGCACCAGGGCGGCAAAGTACGCCACCAGCGCGTGGGATTTCTCTTCCTCCGACAGGGAGGTATCCGCACCCGGCACCAGATCCCACACCTGGGCAAATTTTTCGACGGCATCCGGGCGCACCACGCGCATGCAGGGGGCCAGCAGAATGGCGTTCGCCACGCCGTGCGGCAGGTGATATTTGCCGCCCAGCGGATACGACAGGGCATGCACCAGATGGGTACCGGCGTGGGCAATGGCCACGCCGCCGTAGTAAGAGGCCCACAGCATTTCGAGCTTCGCCGCCAGGTTGTGCGGTTCGGCGCAGGCGGTTTCGATGTTGTTCAGCAACTTGCGCAGGCCAATCAGCGCTGCGTTATCGCTCACCGGATTCGCTACGGTGGCGGTGTAGCACTCAATCAGATGACAGAGGGCGTCGATCCCGGTTGAAGAGGCGATGTGCGGCGGCATGCTGGTGGTCAGCTCCGGCAGCAGCGCGACGTAATCCGGCAGCAGTATCGGGGAGATAATGCCGATTTTGGTGCTCTGCTCAGGAATGGCAAGAATTGCATTTGGCGTGGCCTCGGACCCGGTCCCGGCGCTGGCCGGAATTAACAGCGACGCCAGCCGTTCAGTCGGTTTTTCACCCGCCAGCAGGGCGTCTAAACCCGGCGAGGCCGGGTGGCACAGTACGGAGAGCAGCTTCGCCACATCCAATACACTGCCGCCGCCGACGCCGACCACCAGATCAAAGTCGCTGTCGTGCATCTCTGCCAGCAGGCTGCGCACGTCGTGGCGGGTAGGCTCCGGCGGCACGCGGTCAATGATGCTGACGCGGCGGTTGTCGGCTTCCAGCAGGGTGCGGATGGCGCGGGCGGCGTCGAGACGGGCGATATTGCCGTCGGTGACCAGTAAAAGGCGCGACTTACCTGCCAGCAGTGGTGCGAGGGCCGGGATAGCCCCCGCGCCGCTGATAATCGTACTGTTAATGGTTAACACATTGCTCTCCTGTTGCTGTGTCTGTGATTGATTTCGCTCAAAGCAGGCAATCACAGTCATCGTGTGGCTAAATTTATAATTTATTCGCAAACTGAATAACTTGATCTTGCTCACATATAATCAATCATGATTGAATATAATCATTAGCAGGAAATGAGAACCCGGAGTGGGGATGAAAGAGAACAACCTGAACAGAGAAGTGGTGGTGATAGCCGATGACTTTACCGGGGCCAACGATGCGGGCGTCAGCCTGGCGGTATGCGGTAAAAAAGTCAGCGTGGCGTTTCAGACTCCCTTTACCGGCGACACCGATGCCCTGGTTATTAATAGCGACAGTCGGGCGATGGTGGCATCAGAGGCTGCTGAAAAACTGGCGCACTACGCCGCGGATGTTACCGCTGCAACATGGCTGGTGATGAAAATCGACTCCACCCTGCGCGGCAATCCGGGGGCCGAGGTTGAAGCGCTGCTTACGCTCAGCGGCAAGCGTCAGGCGATTATCGCCCCGGCGTTCCCGGCGGCCGGGCGCACCACCCAGGGCGGCATCTGCCGGGTGTTCGGCGTGCCGGTTACGGAAACCGAATTTGCCAGCGACCCGAAGACCCCGGTGCGCCACGCGCAGGTAGCCAAGGTGCTGGCAGAGCAAACCGCGCTGCAAAGCCGGGTCATCACCCCCGACAGGCTTGCGGACGCGCTGCAGGGCGACGCCCCACTGCTGATTGTGGATGCCCAGAGTGACGACGATCTGGACCAGATTATTGTGGCGGCCTGTGGCTGCGATGAGCGTCCGCTGCTGGTGGGTTCGGCAGGGCTGTGCGATGCCCTGGCCCGCCGTCTGGCCCGCCCGCGCCAGCTGCTGGCGGTGATCGGCTCGATGAGTGAAATCGCCCAACAGCAGATCCAGCGAGCAGGCGAGGTGGCAAACGTCAGCAGGGTATTAATAGATATCGATGATGTCTTTCGCAACAACATGGCGGGGTATCTGCAGCAAATAAGCACGGCGTTAGCGGCAGGCCATCACTGCCTGGTGCACACCTGCGCCGATGTGCAGGCTCGTCATCAGATAGAAAAGCTGTGCCAGCAGCGCGGGTTAAGCCGGGCCGCGCTGGGGGAGACCATCAGCGCGTTTTTGGGCACGCTGACGCGCACCGCGCTGGAGGCCAACACCCCGGCAGCGCTGTATGTCTCGGGGGGTGATGTGGCGATGGCGGTGGCCAGCGCGCTCAACGCACAAGGTTTTGCAATACGCGGACAGGTGGCGCAATGCGTGCCGTTCGGTCGTTTTTTGGGTTGTCGCTGGCAGGGGCCAGTCATGACCAAAGCGGGCGGTTTTGGTACAGAGACCACGCTGCTTGAGGTTTTGCATTTTATCGAGGAGAAGATGAGTGACTAATATCATTGCTGTAACGATGGGCGACCCGGCAGGCATTGGCCCGGAGATCATTATCAAATCCCTGACCGAGGGTGAGCTGTCCGGCGCACCGGTGGTGGTGGTCGGTTGCGCGAGAACCCTGCAACGGGTGCTTGAGAAGGGCATCACTGCTCCGGCCGAACTGCGGGTGGTGTCTTGCGTCAGCGAGGCGCAATTTGGCCCGGCGATCGTCAACGTACTCGATGAACCGCTGGCCGAGCCCGAGGCGTTACAGCCGGGCGTGGTGCAGGCGCAGGCCGGGGATCTGGCCTATCGTTGCGTGCGTCGCGCCACCGAGCTGGCCATGGCGGGTGACGTCAAAGCCATTGCCACCGCGCCGCTGAATAAAGAGGCGCTGCATCTGGCAGGGCATCACTATCCGGGGCACACCGAGCTGCTGGCGCACCTCACCGACAGCAAAGATTACGCGATGGTACTGTATACCGATCAGCTGAAGGTCATTCACATCACCACCCATATTGCGCTGCGCAAATTCCTCGACACCCTGAACCAGGATCGGGTCAAAACCGTGATTGGTATTGCGGATACCTTCCTGCAACGCGTCGGGTACAAAAATCCGCGTATCGCGGTGGCCGGGGTCAACCCGCACGCCGGGGAGAACGGTCTGTTTGGCGATGAAGAGATTAAGATTGTTGGCCCGGCGGTACAGGCGATGAAAGCCGAGGGATTGAATGTAACCGGGCCGTGCCCGCCGGATACGGTGTTTATGCAGTGCCACGAAGGGATGTACGATATGGTGGTGGCGATGTATCACGATCAGGGGCATATCCCGTTAAAATTACTCGGTTTTTACGACGGGGTGAACATCACCGCCGGGCTGCCGTTTATCCGCACCTCTGCTGACCACGGCACCGCATTCGACATTGCGTGGACAGGTAAAGCGAAGTCTGAGAGCATGACGGTCTCTATCCAGTTAGCGATGCAAATCACACGGGAATAATATGAAGGGATATAGCCGGTTAGAACAGATCATGGACTACCTGAAAGGGCACAATCTGGTGACGGTAGATCAACTGGTCGCGGCTACCGATGCCTCACCGGCGACCATTCGCCGGGATCTGATTAAGCTCGATCAGGAAGGCGTCATCAGCCGCACCCACGGCGGTGTGACCCTGAACCGGTTTATCCCTTCCCAGCCCACCACCAGTGAAAAGATGCAGCGCAGCCTGATGGAAAAACACGACATCGCCTGCGCGGCAGCCCGTTTTGTCAAAGCCGGGGATTCGGTGGTGCTGGATGCGGGAACGACGATGATTGAACTCGCGCGCCAGCTCACCCATCTGCCGCTGCGCGTGATCACCAGCGATCTGCATATCGCCCTGTTTTTGTCCGAGTTTAAGCAAATTGAAGTGACGATCATTGGCGGGCGCATCGACGACTCAAGCCAGTCCTGCATTGGCGACCATGGTCGCCGTCTGCTGCAGAACGTCTGGCCGGATATCGCCTTTGTCAGCTGTAACGGCTGGGATCTGGAACGCGGCATAACATCGCCAACGGAAGAAAAAGCAGCGTTGAAGCGCGATCTGATTGCCAACGCCCGACGCCGCGTACTGCTGGCCGACAGCTCAAAATACGGCGCCTGGTCGCTGTTTAACGTGGCCCATCTCAACACCCTGACCGATATTGTCACCGACCGCCGTCTGGACGAAAGTGTCCAGCAGACCTTAAGCCAGCTCGATGCCAGCCTGACGCTGGCCCCGTAACGACTCAGGGCAGCAGGGCGATATTATTTCTGATCACCTCTGCCGACTGGCGGAATTTTTGCTGTTCATCCTCCGCCAGTTTTAGCTCGATAATCTGCTGGACCCCGCTCTGGGCCAGCACCGCAGGCACCCCGATCGCAATCCCATCAATCCCATACTCCCCGTCCAGAATGCAGGAGATCGCCAGCGCCCGGTGGCTGCCGGTGAAGATATTGCGGCAGATCTCGGCGATGGTCCCGGCGATCCCGTATTCCGTGCAGCCTTTACGGGCGTAAATTTCGAAGCCCTGCTTGCGCACGCTCTCGGCGAGGGCGTCAACATCCAGCGTTTTTCCGGTATGGCGTTGATACACGTCGGCAATGGGTGAACCGTACACCGCCGAATGGGACCATACCGGGAACTGGGTATCGCCGTGCTCGCCAAGAATAAAGGCGTCGATGCTCTGGGCACCGATATCCAGCGCCTGCGCGAGGGTACGCCGCAGGCGGGTGGTATCGAGCCAGACGCCGGTGCCAATGACCTGGCTGCGCGGCAGGCCGGAGAGCTGCCACACCTGCCAGGTAATGATGTCACAGGGGTTGGTGGCGATCAGGAAAATGCCGTTAAACCCGCCAGCCATCATCTGCGGCACAATGTTTTTGACGATTTTTGCCGTGGAGGCCAGCTCATCCAGCCGGGTCTGGCCGGGTTTGAGCGCGCCGCCGGAGACGGTGATCACTGCGATATCCACATCCGCGCAGTCGCTCGCTTCGCGGGTGGTGATGGTCATCATGCCGGGCATATAGGCCGCGGCATCCGACAGATCCCGGGCGTGGCCTTCGCTGCGCGCCTGGTTAATATCCACCAGCAGCAGCTCCTCGCAGATATTCTGGTTCAGCAGGGCATAGGCGGCTGAAGCGCCGACGTTTCCGGCACCGATAATCATCACTTTGCGGGCTTTGGTGTTCATTGTTTTTCCTGAGGTTTTAACCGTATCTGCGCCAAACTTACGCCGCAGGAGAAGGCGGCGCAATGGCTGGCGGCAGCTATAAGTTAAAAATATGCCTGTCGGTGAATCGGCTGGCGCTATGGTGGAGAAAAACGACGAAGGAGCTTGCCATGTATTCCATTTCCTCTGTATCGCCCGCGCATCCGGATATCGTTGCCCTGATTGCAGCCCTCGACAGCTACCAGAGCGCTCTCTACCCGACCGAAAGTAATCATCTGCTGGATCTCACCCAACTTCCTGCCCAAATGCTCATCATGATGGTGATCCGCGACAGGCAGCTCAACGCCGTGGGCTGCGGGGCGGTGGTCCTGAACAGTGATGGCAGCGGCGAGATGAAGCGGGTCTATATCGATCCGGCGCACCGCGGTCAGCAGCTAGGCGAAAAACTCCTGGCGGCGCTGGAAGACGAAGCCCTGAGCCGCAGCTGCCACACCCTGAGGCTGGAAACCGGGATCGAGCAGCATGCGGCGGTGCGGCTGTATGAGCGCTGCGGGTATCAGCTGCGCGCGGCGTTTGCCCCCTACGTGGAAGATCCTCTCAGTCTGTTTATGGAGAAACTGCTGGTGGCTGATCTTCGTTTAGCAGGGCTATAAACGCCTCCAGCTGCCGGGTCATCGCTCCGCGACGCCACACCAGCCAGGTGGTGAGCCAGCGCCAGTTTTCGGCCAGCGGCCAGGCCTCCACCTGATGATGACCGGGCATACTTTCCAGCATTGAGCGCGGCATCAGCGCAATCCCGGCCCCCGCAATCACGCAGGCCAGCATCCCGTGATAGGACTCCATCTCGTGGATGCGCCCCGGCGTGGCGCGATCCGCATGAAACCAGCTTTCGAAATGGCGGCGATAGGAGCAGTTGGCGCGAAAGGCATAAATATCACGCCCGCTGACCTCGGTCGGCCGCTGCACCGGCGGGTGACCAGCGGCAGCGACCAGCATCATCTCTTCCCGATACACCGGCATCCCTTCCAGCTCCGGATGGGTTAACGGCCCGTCGACAAAGGCCGCGCTCAGTGTTCCCTCCAGCACGCCGTCGATCATCGTCCCGGACGGCCCGGTAGAGAGGGCAAACTGAATGCGCGGGTAGCGCTGATTAAACGCCGCCAGCGAGGCCGGAATGCGCACCGCCGCGGTGCTTTCCAGCGCGCCCAGAGCAAACAACCCCTGCGGCTCATCCCCTGCGACCACCATCCGTGCTTCATCCACCAGGGCCAGAATTTGTCGGCTGTAGCGCAAAAAATTATGTCCTGCCGGAGAGAGGCGCAGCCGCTGATTCTCGCGGATGAACAGTTCCACGCCGAGATCGGCCTCCAGCTGTTTGATGCGGGTGGTCAGGTTGGATGGCACGCGATGCACCTTCTGCGCGGCCTGGGTGATGCTGCCGGTCTGGGCGACAGCGTTAAACATCTCAAGCTGGGTCAGATCCATATCATTCTCGTTTCGTGAATAAGGTGGTCATTATTATTCATTTTTAAGAAATAGCAGAGTAGGCCACACTGAATCAACTGTTATTACACGGAGCACATTATGACTATTTCCTCTGCGACTCATGCCTTGTCTGTTAATCCGGCGACGGGCGAAACCCTGACCGCATGGCCGTGGGCCACTGAAAACGACGTTGATCGGGCGCTGGCGCTGGCCGACACCGGTTTTCGCCAGTGGCGCACCCAGCCGGTGGAGGCTCGCGCGCAAAAGCTTCGCGATCTGGGCGCTGCACTGCGCAACCGTGGTGAAGAGATGGCGCAGACCATCACCCGCGAGATGGGCAAGCCCATTGCCCAGGCGCGTGGTGAGGTGGCGAAATCGGCCAGCCTGTGCGACTGGTATGCCGATCATGGCCCATTAATGCTACAGACCGAGGCGACCCAGGTGGCGGACGCGGTGATTGCGTATCGTCCGCTAGGCCCGGTGTTGGCGGTGATGCCGTGGAACTTTCCGCTGTGGCAGGTGCTGCGCGGCGCGGTGCCGATCGTTCTGGCCGGCAACAGCTATCTACTGAAGCACGCCCCGAACGTGCTGGGTGCAGCAGCGCTGATTGAGCAGATTTTTGCCGACGCCGGTTTCCCGCAGGGGGTGTTTGGTCAGCTGAACGCCACCAATGACGGGGTCAGCCAGATGATTGCCGATCCGCGCATTGCGGCGGTGACCGTCACCGGCAGCCTGCGTGCCGGGGCGGCGATTGGAGCCCAGGCGGGGGCGGCGCTGAAAAAATGCGTCCTCGAGCTGGGCGGCTCCGATCCCTTTATCGTGCTGAACGATGCCGATCTGGATCTGGCGGTGAAAGCGGCCGTGACCGGACGCTATCAAAACACCGGGCAGGTGTGCGCGGCGGCGAAGCGCTTTATCGTCGAAGCGGGAATTGCCGAGGAATTCAGCCGTCGCTTTGTGGCCGCGACCGCTGCCCTGAAAATGGGTGCGCCTGACAATGAAGAAAACAACCTTGGGCCGATGGCGCGCTACGATCTGCGTGACGAGCTGCATCAGCAGGTACAAGCTACCCTTGCCGAAGGCGCAACCCTGCTGTTGGGCGGCGAGAAGGTAGCCGGGGCAGGGAACTACTATCCGGCCACGGTATTGAGTAACGTGACGCCTGCGATGACCGCGTTTCGCCAGGAGCTGTTTGGCCCGGTGGCGGCGATTACCCTTGCCACTGATGCCGATCATGCGCTGGCGCTGGCTAACGACAGCGATTTTGGCTTGTCGGCTACCGTCTTTACCGCCTGCGACGCCACGGCTGAGCATTTTGCACGAAATCTGGAGTGCGGCGGGGTGTTTATCAATGGCTACAGCGCCAGCGATGCCCGCGTGGCGTTTGGCGGGGTGAAGAAAAGCGGCTTTGGCCGGGAGCTATCCCACTTTGGCCTGCGTGAGTTCTGCAATGTGCAGACGGTGTGGAAAGATAGGATCTGATTGAGTGCTCGCATTTCTGCCGTGCGGCGCAGCGCCGCACGGCAATTCCCGGGCACTGTCATCTCCCTGAAATAGTTCTGTCATTTTCACTGCGTAGACTCGCTCGCGTCTAAGGCTTTGTTAATGAAAACAATTATGAACCTAACGCAAATTATTCGGCGTCTTGCTCCCCGGCAGTTTGGTTTGCTGGTGGGGATTTTCTGCATCATCGGTCTTTTTTCGGCCCTGCAAATTTCCTCTTCGGTCCTGCTTTCCGTCTCGCTGAGTGATGCTCAGCGCAATGAACAACGTAATCAGCTAACCCATCTGCAGCAGGCGAAGGTCGATCAGGCGAGGATTTCGCTGCTGGCGGCGAGCGACCTGCTGAACCGGGCGGGTGTCTATTTTATGCAGGATAAAGAGACCGGTTCAGACGGGAGCTGGCATAGTCTGATGGATGAAGCCCAGCAGGCATTGCGTGATTCGCAGCAGGCCTGGCAGGGGTGGCTGGCGATGAAGCCAATCCAGGACGAGGCGCTGGTCAATAGCTACCAGTTGTTCTTCGGGGCCATCCAGGAGCAGGCCGACGGGCTGGTGAAGAGCCAGTCCATCGACGCCTTTTTTGCGGTGCCTGCTCAGGCTTTTCAGGCGGATTTTAACGACAACTATGCCCGCCATCAGCAGGCCAGCGAACAGCGCGCGGCGCAGGGACGACAGCTTCTGACCGCCAGCCTGTCGAACCTGCAGTCGCTGTTCCTGCTGGCGCCGGTGCTGCTGCTGGCGATCGCCATTGCAGTGTGGTTCGGCATGTCGCGATGGGTGATCGTTCCTCTGCGTCGGTTGATTGCCCATATCAACCTGCTGGCGGCGGGGGATTTATCGGCGCCGCCGCCGACGGTGAAGCGCTTTAACCGCGAGATGGCTCAGCTCGGTGACAGCGTTGATACCCTGCAGGCGGGGCTGGCACAGCTGGTGATGCAGGTCAGTGAGGCCACCACCTCGATGGTGACCAATATCGGTTCGCTGGCGCAGGGCAATCAGGATCTGTATCACCAGTCCGCCCGCCAGGCGCAGGAGCTGAAAGCGGTCACCGCACACATCGCGGCGCTGGAGACCCATGTGGAGGGCAATACCGGCTATGCAAAACTGGCGAGCTCCCGGGCGGATGAGGCGCGGGTCATGGCGGCAGGGGGCGACCGGATGATGGAGACGGTCAACGCCTCGATGGCGGCTATTGTTGAGCGTTCTGCAGAGATGCAGGGCATTGTGGCGATTATCGATAACGTGGCGTTTCAAACCAACATCCTGGCGCTGAATGCGGCGATAGAAGCTGCGCATGCGGGCAACCAGGGACGCGGCTTTGCGGTAGTGGCGAAGGAGGTCGGCCTGCTGGCGCGCAAGAGCAGCCATTCGACGCAAACCATTCAGCAGCTGATTAACCATTCGTTGCAGGGCGTCGAGGATGGCTCGAAAGCGGTGACCCGGCTGGAGGATAACCTCCAGCAGGTGATCGCGCTGGTGGGCAATCTGTGCAGTTTACTGAACGATATCTCCATCGCCACCCTCAGCCAGGGCGAGAGTATTCACCAGATGACCTGTCAGCTGCAGGCCCTGAATCAGGTCGCCCGCCAGACGGATACGCTGGTCAATACTGCGTCAGAGGCCTCTCAGCGGCTGCATAACCAATCCGGTCTGCTGTTACGGGCGGTGGCGCGTTTCCAGCTCCCGACCTGACGTCATCCATTCGCCTCTGTTATACTCGCAGGCCGTTTTTGGCCGGTGAGCAAGGAGCAATGTATGGCTGCGAACATCAACAACCACATGCTGGAATCAATCCTGGAGCAGGTGCGCCCGCTGCTGGGGCAGGGAAAGGTGGCCGATTACATCCCGGCGCTGGCCTCGGTCGACGGCAATAAACTCGGTATTGCTATCTGTACGGTGGATGGACAGCGCTTTCAGGCCGGGGATGCCACCGAGCGTTTTTCCATTCAGTCAATCTCCAAGGTACTGAGCCTGGTGGCCGCCATGCGGCAGTATGACGAGGACGAGATCTGGCAGCGGGTGGGTAAAGATCCCTCCGGCCAGCCGTTTAACTCCCTGCTGCAGCTGGAGATCGAGCAGGGCAAGCCGCGCAATCCGTTTATCAACGCCGGGGCGCTGGTAGTGTGCGATATGCTGCAAAGCCGCCTCAGCGCGCCTCGTCAGCGGATGCTGGAAATTGTTCGTCAGCTGTGTGGCGTCGCGGATATTGCCTACGATGCCACCGTCGCCCGGTCTGAGTTTGAACACTCAGCGCGCAATGCGGCCATCGCCTGGCTGATGAAATCCTTCGGCAATTTTCATAACGATGTCTCCACGGTTCTGCAAAACTACTTTCACTACTGTGCCCTCAGGATGAACTGCGTTGAACTGGCGTCGACGTTCCTGTTTTTGGCCGATCAGGGCAGAGCCCCGCATCTGTCAACGGCGGTGGTGACACCGCTGCAGGCCCGCCAGATTAATGCCCTGATGGCCACCAGCGGGATGTATCAGAACGCGGGTGAGTTCGCCTGGCGGGTAGGGCTGCCGGCGAAATCGGGGGTGGGCGGCGGGATCGTCGCCATTGTGCCGCACGAGATGGCGATTGCCGTCTGGAGCCCGGAGCTGGACGCCACCGGCAATTCGCTGGCGGGGATCGCGGTGCTGGAACAACTTTCCCAACGCCTGGGACGCTCGGTGTATTAATCAATAATGACAATGCAACCCCCTTATTCAGGTAGTCCGTTTGGGCTATTGCGTTGTCCGGTCTATGGTATATAGGGATGTAAGCGCTTAACCTTTCTCCCGCCGGTTGTTAATTAATCGCTTTAAACTTGTATGGATTGATATTGCATGTCTCCTTCTCAGGTCAGGACGTTCAGGTTTTTCAGCGAGCACAACCCATTGCGCAATGTGGTTGGGATCGTTGTGCTGACTACGCTGTTCTATTTCATCGGCGCGGAGTTACGCCTGGTACAAGAGCTCTCTCTGTTCTGGCCGCTGAACGGGGTGATGGCGGGGGTATTTGCGCGCTACGCGTACCTTAACCGCCTGCACTACTATGCGATTTCCTATATTGCGATGCTGGTGTATGACGCGATCACCACCAACTGGGGTGCCGTCTCGCTGGTGATTAACCTCTCTAATATGGTCTTTATCATCACCGTTGCCCTGCTGGTGACGCGTGACAATCGCCTTAAAAAAGAGACCCCGGATCCGGTCAATGCCCTGCGGCTGTTCAACTACTGCCTGCTGGCGGCGCTGCTGTGCGCCCTGGTTGGCGCGCTGGGTTCGGTGGGCATCAACCGTCAGACCTTCTGGCCGCTGTTTGCCGACTGGTTTAGCGAGCAGTTCTCGACCGGCGTGCTGATCGTGCCGTGTCTGCTGACCATCAACTATCCCCGCTTCGAACGCAGCCTGCGCCTTGAGCACCTGATGCCGGTGGTGGCGCTGATGGTCTCGGTGGCGGCATCGGTGGTGATTGGCGGCGCCGGTGCGCTGGCGTTCCCGTTACCGGCGCTGATCTGGTGTGCGGTGCGCTATTCGCTGCCCGCGACCTGCCTGCTGACCTTTGTGACCGGGGCGCTGGAGATCACCCTGGTCGCCAATTCGATTATTGATATTGCGGCGACAACGGCCCTGACCACGCCAATGATGTTCTCTGCGCGTCTGGGGATTGCCACCATGGCGATCTGTCCGGTGATGGTCTCGGTCAGCGTGGCGGCGATCAACTCGCTAATTCGCCAGGTTTCCCTGCGCGCCGACTTCGATTTTCTGACCCACGTGTACTCCCGTTCCGGGCTGTATGAAGCGCTGAAGCGCGAAGAGGGCCTGCGTAAGAATCGTCACCTGACGGTGATGCTGCTGGACATCGACTATTTCAAGAGCATCAACGACAACTACGGTCACGAGTGCGGAGATAACATGCTGGCTGCTTTTGCGCAAAAAGTGCAGGAGACGGTGGGTACCGACGGGCTGGTGGCGCGCATGGGTGGAGAGGAGTTTGCGGTCGTGGTCAACAGCGTCTCAACCCAGCAGGGCTATGCCCTGGCGGAGCGTATTCGCACCTCAGTTGAACACTATCCGTTCAACTGGCGCGGTAAGACGCTGTTTTTGACCGTCAGTATCGGTCTGGGCAGTGGGCAATACGGCACGTCGACCTTAATTGACGTTTTTAATCGGCTGATGACCGAAGCAGACGATTATCTTTATCGTTCGAAAAAAGCAGGTCGAAATCGCACCAGTGCGCAAATTACAGAGGTTCCCACTAAAGCGCGCGCGTCCTCCCCGACGGAACAACTGTAATCGTTTGCATCGCGGGTAGAATGTACTCTGGGATATATTCACAAATCTAATAAATGGCTTGATACGCATTTTCAACGTCAATAATATAATAGTCTGAATGTATCGGAATAATCGTGTGATGAACGGAACTGACAGACTCAGTAAAGCCCCTCGCGTACCAGGTAGTCGGTTTGTCAAACGCATGTATCTGATGCGGATCCTCGGAACATTCCTCTGCTTTTTACCTATTCTTTCTGTGCTGCTTGAGCAGCAACGTTCAGCGTGGCTTATTGGTCTGCTGGGCCTGAACGCCTTTGTCTGGCCCACCGTGGCCCTGCTGCGGTCGCGTCGCTCTGCCACTCCCTTGACTACTGAGCATCAGAATCTGGTGCTGGATGCCGGTGCGGGTGGGTTCTGGATCGCCATGATGGCGGCCAATCCACTGCCTTCCATCACCATTGCCACCATCCTGCTGGCCGACCGACTGGCGGCCGGGGGGTATCCGTTGATGAAAAAAGCGGCCGCCGTGATGCTGGTTGTCTTTCTGGCGAGCTGGCTGACGCAGGGGATGGCGCTGGTGCCGTGGGTCTCCCAACGCACCCTGTACGCCACGCTGCCGCTGATCGGTATCTATACGGTGGCGCTGAGCGTGCTGACAAACAGTATTGCCATGCGGCTGCGCTTTAAGTCGCGCGAGCTGGAGCGCATTGCGATGATGGATCCGCTGCTGGATATCGCCAACCGACGGCTACTGGAGAAGCGCATTGATAATGAACTGCGCAACCTGCGCCAAAGCCGTCGTGAATCGGCGCTGATGTTCATTGATATCGACAATTTCAAAGAGGTTAACGACCGTTTCGGCCATAAGGTCGGGGATATGCTCTTGGTGACAGTGTCACAAATTTTGCATATCGCCACCCGCCAGACGGATACCCCGGCGCGGTTAGGCGGGGATGAATTTGTGATATTGCTGCCTGATACCTCGCTTGAAGAGGCGCGAGTGGTGGCCACCCGGATTATGGATGCCGCCGCGGTGATTGAGGATGTGGCCGAAGAAGCCGTGCAATGTACGATGAGTATCGGCATTGCCAGTGCCACCCGGGAGATGGACGATGTTACCGACTGGTTACAGGCTGCGGATAATGCTCTTTATCAGGCAAAACGCGAAGGGAAAAACCGCATATTTGCCCACTAACTGACGTCAGTATGCACTAAACTTTTAAAAAAAAAGTCGGCCCTGGAGTTTGTATGAAATCACCCTCACTGCCCACTAACGAAACAGTGCGTCTCGCTGCGTTGCGCGAATCCGGTCTTCTGGAGGCGAATAAGCACGTAACTTACGATCGCCTGACCCGACTGGCAAAGCGCCTGTTTAACGTCCCGGTGGCGATGGTCAACCTGATTGATGACCATGTGGTGGTGGTGAAATCGGCCGATGGGGTGAGCGCCGACAACCTGCCGCGAAACCTCTCATTTTGCGCCCATACGCTGCTGGCCAATGCGCCGCTGGTGGTGGCAGACTCCTTAGACGACACCCGCTTTGCGGATAACCCGCTGGTCACGGATATCTACCCGGTGCGTTTTTATGCGGGCTATCCGCTGCATCTGCCCGACGGCACGGCGGTGGGCACGTTGTGCATTATCGATCATCTGCCGCGTCAGTTTTCTTCTGATGACCTTGCCGCGCTGGCCGACCTGGCCGCGCTGGCAGAGGTTGAGTTCGCGGCTACCTGCACCACCATTACCGATGAGCTGACCGGCTTGTATAACCGACGCGGCTTTCATCATCTGGCGACCTACGGCATCAACGCGGCCCGTCGCCGTGCTGAACCCCTGACCCTGGCCTGGCTGGATCTTGACCGCTTTAAACAGATTAACGCGCGTTATGGTCGCGCGGATGGTGATACCGCGCTGAAGGCGGTTGCTGGCCTGCTGCGATCCACCTTCCGCGAAGCCGATGTGCTGGCGCGCTACGGCGGGGACGAGTTTGCGATCCTGTTCGCCAATAGCGACGAGAAAGGGGCGTGGATCGCCATGCAATTTCTGACCGAGCAGGCTGCAGTCTGGAATGAGCATTCCGAATACCCGTGGTCGCTCTCGTTTGCCTGGGGCGTCAGCGAGTTTAATCATGAACGCGACGATCTGAACAGCTGGCTGAAAAAGGCCGATGAGATGATGTACTCCATGAAGCAGCAGCGGGGTACGGGCGTTATCAGCGAAGAGTGAGATAAGAAAAAGCTCTGTCAGAGGCTGTTGCGTTAAAAATTCGTTACGTGCATGGTGATGTTATTGATTAAAAGGATAAAAAATGACGTCATCACCCTCCATCCAGATTTTCTCGCGTGAGGCCATTCTCGCGCATCTCCCGCAATTAGCCGAGATCCTGCACAGCTGTGTGCTGGGTGGCGCATCGGTGAGCTTTATGCTGCCGTACAGCCTTGAGCAAGCTTGCGATTTTTGGCGCGGCGTCGCAGAAAGCGTCGGGCGCGAAGAGCGTTCCGTGCTGGTGTGCCTTGATGCCGGGGGGCAACTCGTCGGCACCGTCCAGCTGATCACCGACCAGCCTGCCAACCAACCCCACCGGGCCGACGTCGCCAAGTTACTGGTTCACCAAAATGCCCGCCGCTGCGGGGCCGCCGGACGGCTGATGCAGGCGCTGGAAACGGTCGCTCGCGAGCAGGGCAAAAGCGTGCTGGTGCTGGACACTGCCACCGGCAGCGGCGCTGAGACCTTCTACCATCGGGCTGGCTGGCAAAAAGTGGGTGAGATCCCGCGCTACGCCCTGATGCCAGACGGTGAGATGACCGCAACCTCGGTGTTCTACAAATTTCTCTAAAATGATTCACAATTGCGGTTGGGTTTGATCAAAACAGGGTTTTGTGGTCGTAAAGTTTGATAAGTTATCGTACCAATCTTATCAGGCTGTATGACTAATCATTACAAGGACCCCATTGTGAACACACTGAACCGTCGTGATTTCCCCGGTGCTCTCTATCCTGAACGTATCATCCAGTTTGGTGAGGGCAACTTCCTGCGTGCATTCATCGACTGGCAGATCGACCTGCTAAACGAACATACCGACCTGAATGCCGGTATCGCGATTGTGCGCCCGATCAAAAGCGATTTCCCGCCTTCACTCAGCACTCAGGACGGCCTCTATACCACCATCATTCGCGGCCTGAACGAGCAGGGCGAAGCGGTGAGCGATGCGCGTTTGATCCGTTCGGTAAACCGCGAAATCAGCGTTTACGACCAGTACGATGAATTCCTGAAGCTGGCGCACAACCCGGAGATGCGTTTTGTCTTCTCGAACACCACCGAGGCGGGCATCAGTTACCACGCCGGGGATACGTTTGAGGATGCGCCAGCGGTAAGCTATCCGGCCAAACTGACCCGTCTGCTGTTCGAGCGCTTCACCCATTTCAACGGCGCAGCCGATAAAGGTTGGGTGATCGTGCCGTGCGAGTTAATCGACTACAACGGCGACGCTCTGCGCGAACTGGTCCTGCGTTATGCCCGGGAGTGGGCGCTGCCGGCGGCCTTTACCCAGTGGTTGAACGAGGCTAACAGCTTCTGCTCGACGCTGGTCGACCGCATTGTGACCGGGTATCCGCGTGATGAAGTGGCCGAACTCGAAGCCTCGCTTGGCTATCACGATGCATTCCTCGATACTGCCGAACACTTCTATCTGTTTGTGATCCAGGGGCCAAAATCGCTGGCGGCCGAGCTGCGTCTCGACAAGCTGTCGCTCAACGTGTTGATTGTTGATGACATCAAACCGTACAAAGAGCGCAAAGTCGCGATCCTCAACGGCGCGCATACCGCGCTGGTGCCGGTGGCCTTCCAGGCCGGGCTGGATACCGTGGGCGAAGCGATGAACGACGAAGAGGTGTGCGCGTTTGTCGAAAAAGCCATTCATCAGGAAATCATCCCGGTGCTCGACCTGCCGCGCGATGAGCTGGCATCGTTTGCCAGCGCAGTAACCGGTCGTTTCCGCAACCCGTACATCAAGCACCAGCTGCTGTCGATTGCGCTTAACGGCATGACCAAATACCGCACCCGCATTCTGCCGCAACTCCTGGCAGGGCAGCAGGCAACCGGACAGCTTCCGGCGCGCCTGACATTTGCTCTGGCGGCGCTGATTGCCTTCTATCGTGCTGAGCGTAACGGCGAAAGCTACCCGGTGCAGGACGACGCGCACTGGCTGACGCGCTTCCAGCAGCTGTGGACCCAACATCATGACCAGCAAATCACCACCCGCGAGCTGGTGACGGCGGTGCTGAGCGTCAGTGAACACTGGGAGCAGGACCTGACCCAGGTCAGTGGACTGGTTGAACAGGTGGCGCAGGATCTGGATGCTATCGTGCAGAAAGGGATGCGTGAAGCGGTTAAACCGCTGTGCTAAGCCTTTGATGTCCGCCACTCTCGTAAGGGGAGAGGCGGATAACTGCGTAGCCGGGCGACTGCCCGGTTTTTTTACACAGGTAGTTAGTTACAACATACTTTGTTTTTCTCCTTCAAACCCGCTACTGCAACACCCTGCGGTCTGTATCTGTCTGGCAATAATGCCATAACTTTTTAACATACTTGCAACCGTGACGACGATCACGTTTAATAGTCACCGCTCTTTTTTCCCGATGAAGCTGACTATGATTGTTCGTCCTCAACAGCACTGGCTGCGTCTGATTTTTGTCTGGCACGGTTCTGTGTTGTCCAAAATTTTTTCCCGGCTGTTTCTTAACTTTTTGCTCTCCATTGCCGTGATCATCATGCTGCCCTGGTACACCTCGCTGGGCATTCGGCTGACGGTCGCGCCGTTCAGTATTCTTGGGGTCGCCATCGCGATCTTCCTTGGTTTTCGCAATAACGCCTGTTACTCACGCTATGTCGAAGCCCGGCAGCTGTGGGGACAGTTGATGATTGCCTCCCGATCTCTGTTCCGGGAAGTGAAAAATACCCTGCCGGACGATCCCGCTCTCGGCGAATTTGTCCGTTTGCAAATCGCGTTCGCCCATTGTCTGCGCATGACCCTGCGCCGACAGCCGCAGGCCGACCAGCTTGCGGCGTATCTCTCGGCGGAGCACCTGCGCGTGGCAATGGATTCCAGCTCGCCCGCCAACCGCATCCTGCTGATCATGGGCGAATGGTTGGCGGTCAGACGTCGGGAAGGTCAGCTGTCGGATATTCTGTTCCACAGCCTGAATATTCGTCTGAATGATATGTCGATTGTGCTGGCCGGCTGCGAGCGGATTGCTAACACCCCGGTGCCGTTTGCCTACACGCTGATCCTGCATCGCACCGTCTATCTGTTCTGCATTATGCTGCCGTTTGCGCTGGTCAGCGATTTGCATTACATGACACCGTTCGTGTCGGTGCTGATCTCCTACACCTTTATCTCGCTGGATACGCTGGCAGAAGAGCTGGAAGAGCCGTTCGGTACCGAAAACAATGACCTGCCGCTGGATGCCATCTGCAATGCCATGGAAATCGACCTGCTGCAGATGAATGATGAGTCGGTGATCCCGACGCGCAAGCTGCCGGACAAGTATTATCAGCTGACGTAACGCACGCAATTGCCGCCGGAACAGCATTCTGTTGCGGATGATGCTGCCCACTAGCGGGACAGAATTGATTGATAATCCTCCTGTTTATTGCTAAATGTCGACATCAACATTGCGCAATGAGGAGAACGTCGATGCACCTGAGAAAAGCACAACCGCATGAAGCAGAAGCGTTATGGCATCTGCGTAACCAGGCGATCCGTCACGGCTGCCACACGTGCTATGCCCCGGAGGTGATCGCGCGCTGGACGCCGGACGTGATGCCGGAAAAGGCCCGGGAGATGATTGCCGGAAATCCCTTTTTTGTGATCGAAGACGAAGGGATACTGGCGGCAAGCGGTTTTCTCGACCTGCAGAACGCCAGCGTGGAGGCGGTGTTTACCCTGCCCGCATTTGGCGGCAAAGGGCTGGCGACGCAAATAATCCACGCCATCAAGCAGGAGGCCCGCGCTCGCGGCATGACGCGCCTGACGCTCTCCGCCACGCCCAATGCAGCAACGTTCTATCTCCGGCAGGGGTTTGTGTCGCTGGGAGAAAGCCTGTACCCGTCGCCGCTGGCCGGTGCCGATCTGCAATGTGTTGATATGGAAATCGCGCTCTGAGCGTCAGGGTTCATGTCGGGCGACGATAAACAGTCTTGGAAAGGCCAGCAGGATCTGCCCGTTTTCCTGCAGGGGATACTGCTCCTGCAGCAGCTGATGGTAGCGGTGCAGATACTGCTTCTGTTCGCTTTCATTCAGATCCTGCAGCCAGGGACGTAAACCGGTGGCGCTGACCCAGTCGATAATCGCCTGATGCGAACTCATCGGGTGATAGTAGGTGGTGCGCCAGATATCCACGTCGCAGCCGGCTTCGGTCAGGATGTCGTAATAAGCATGCACCCCAGGAAGCAAGGGGCGCGTGCGATCCGGGTAATCCTGTTCAAACGCCACCTCACGCATCAGCACATGGGTGGGCTCCAGTGCATTATCGGGCATCTGGATCGCCAGCACGCCATTTATCTTGAGCCGGGATACCAGCTGCGGCAGTAGCTCATAATGATCGTCGATCCACTGCAGCGAGGCGTTGGCATAGATAACGCTCAGGGCATGTTCCGGCCGGAACTGGCGAATATCCGCCTCGATAAACCGGCAGCCCGGCAGCGCGGCTCTTGCCTCTGCCAGCATCGCGGGGGAACGATCCACCCCGGTGATCCGTGCTGATGGCCAGCGCTGCTGCAACAAGGCGGTGCTGTTGCCCGGCCCACAGCCGAGATCAACCACATCCGTCACGTCATTCAGCGCAATGCGCGAGAGTAACTCCACGGCGGGACGGGTGCGCTCAGCACCGTATTGCAGATACAGCGAAGGGTTCCAGTCGGACATGCGTGCCACTCCTGTTTGTGCCTTTTCTGCAAGTGTAGACGATTTCCCGGCACGTCTTATGGATGAGGTAAAACTCTCTTTTTAGCACTATAATATTGGGTGTTAACTTTGATATAAGGTTATAAAACACATTATTATGGATTTAAAACTCAGTAAGCCAGACGAGATTGTAAAACTGCTGTGCGAGCGGATACGCAAAGAACGTATCAGTATCCAGATGACTCAGTCTGAGCTGGCGCAAAGGGCAGGCGTGGCAGTGAATACCGTTTCCAATCTGGAAGCGGGGCGTAACGTTGGCTTTGAAGTAGTGGTGCGTATAGCGATGGTTCTGGGCAGAGCGGGAGAGCTGGAGTCATTGTTTATGCCTAAGCTGGAAAGCCTTGACGATCTTCGACGCTATGAACAAAACGCCACTCGGCAGCGGATCAAGAAAAGGAGTTCTCATGATTAATCACATCGAGGTGTTCTATGAAGGCTGGGGCGAACGCTGGCTATGGGGAACACTGGCCAGTACCACAGCCCTGACCGGGCGCCCACTGATTATGTTTGAATACAGCCAACAGGCGCAGGAGAGGGCGTTCGAGCTTGCCGCCTTGACACTGCCTCTGCGGGGGCCGAAATTGCGTCAGACCTTCCCGGTGCATCAACTGGGGTTACCCGGCCCGGTTTACGACTCTCTGCCAGATGGCTGGGGGATGTTGCTGATGGACCGCTTGTTCCGACAACGGGGTCTGAATGCGGCACGCATCGGTCCGCTGGAGCGTTTGACCTATATTGGCAGTAACGCCATGGGGGCGATGTCATTTATGCCCGTTCAGTCAGATGCCTCGGCCTCACAGGACGATATCCCTTTACAGCAACTGGCCGCAGAAGTGCAGGACGTGTTAGCAGGTGAAGGTGGCGCATTTTTACATCGGCTACTGCAAATGGGGGGGTCTCCGCAGGGAGCGCGGCCGAAGGCGCTGCTTTATCGTGACGTTGTCACGAAAAAATTTACTACGCTGGCATCATCCACGCTGGAGCCATGGCTGGTTAAATTCCCGGCCCGGCATGAACACGCAGAGGTATGCGCGATTGAGAAGATTTATGCTGAGGCCTTGCTTGAGTGTGGCATTCCGGCACCCGAGACCGAATACTTTGAGCTACCTGATGGGTATGCCGCATTTGCAACAAAACGATTTGACCGCAAATGGGGCATGCGCGTTCCCATGCAAAGTCTGGCGGCTTTCACCGGCGCGAATTACCAACTGGCGGGTTCAATGGATTACGTCAATTTTTTGCGGGCGACGCAGCTCTGTACCAACGATGTTCGCGAGAAAACACACGCCTTCGCCCGAGTGCTGTTTAACGTTATTTTCAATAATCGCGATGACCATCCCAAAAACTTTGCTTATCTGATGTCATCCACCGGTTCATGGTCGCTGGCACCTGCCTTTGACGTCACCTTCTGCGAAGGTCCCGGCGGTTATCATCAGATGGATGTGATGGGTGAAGCGCTGGATATCAGTAAAGCGCAGATTTTACGACTGGGCATCGACGAAGCAGAACTTTCAAAAGCCGACGTTATCCAGTGGATCGCGCGTATCTCAGCAGTCGCGGCGGGTTTTAGCACCAAAGCAAGGGATCGGCTTCCGGGGCAAATAAGAGAAGAGACCCTGCGCTACATACAGTCGCTTATCGATCAAAATATCAGCCGACTCAGCTAAATGCGAAGCCGTAAGCCGGGACCTGAACTACGCTTGAGCAGAAGAACCCTTGTGGAAGGAGTGCATGATGATCCCAAAACTGCGTATCCTGTCTCTCACCTGTCTGGTCATCGCCGGATGCGCCTCTACCGACGGTACCTCGCCCGAGGAGCAGAAATATCGCAAAGTCGAGGCTGCCGCCAGCCAGTGCGCGGAAGAGGTGAAAAACCAGACTATTGAACTGACCGCTGAAGGACAGTCCGCCAATACCCGCTGGACGACCGTTGAGTACGTCGTGCCGGAGCAGCACACCCGAACGGTGGAGTACCGGACCTCAAGCGCGGTAGACAATGGCCAGCCGGGCAGCGCATGGCAAGCCTGTATGAAGAATAAACATGCACTCGTCCCTGAACTTAAATTGTGATGCGCTCGGGAGTATCCGACAGCCATGCCAGCCAGTCCGGGCAGGATAATTTGTGATGCCAGGGCATCACAATTTCACTCAACAGCGCCAGAAACGACGCCGTACCCATCTCCGTCGCCGGGCAGGTTCGCTCGCCACCCCAGTCATCAAACAGATCCCAGTAACAGGAACTCAGTTGACTGACGCAGGCGTCTACAAACGGAACCGGGGATGAGAATGCGTGCAGGGCCAGCGTCTCCATGCGGCGTTCGGCTGCGGGAATGTCGGTGCATTGCAGAAAATCGCCAAGGGTGATCCTGAGCCACACCAGGGCGGCCATTCGCGTATTGGGCCAGGCTTGCTGCTGTTCGGCAAGATAGCGCTCCAGCCAGTGGGTCACTTCATGGCACTCGGGATTGGCCTGCAGGCCCAGCGAGGCGAGGATCAGTAGCGGCTCAGAGTCATCACCGGCCATCACGCGGTGTTCCGCCCAGCAGACAATCTGTCGGGATGTTTCGTCGCGCGGAATCAGCGCGTCCTGAAGGAAAACGTGCATGCACAGCAGTTCATGAAGCGTGTAGGGGGGGGTATTGCGAACGGTCATATTCGGTCCTCCATGGTTGCCGTCATTCCAGCCTGGGGATCGAAGATACCGGAGCCAGTAGGCTCCGGTAAAGGGATCAGAACTCGATACGGGCACCGAAGTTGTAGCGGCGGCCTTCCAGCATCGACGACTGGTTATAGGAAGTGGTGTAGATCGGGTTAGCATCGAACAGGTTGTATACGCCGCCCATCAGGGTGGTGTTCTTGTTCAGATGATAACGCGCACCCACGTCAACCAGGGCATAGGCATCGGTTTCGCTGGATTTGCCGATGTCCGGAGAAGTGCTGCGCCAGCTGGATTTGGTCCACAGCTCCAGGTCGTTCATCGCGTTCCAGGTCAGAGAAACGTTCGCCATGCTGGTCGGGAAGTCCGTCAGGGCATCGCCTTTGTATGGGCCGCTCTTCTGTTCGCTGTGGGTGTAGGTGTAGTTGGCATTAGCCTTCAGGGAAGGGGTTACCTGCCAGTCACCGTTCAGCTCGAGACCGTAGATTTCCGCATCGCTGACGTTGTAGTACTGGGAGACGGTGTCAGCAACATAGCCGTTGTACGTACACTGTTGGGTATCTGTGGCAGTACAGATGGTGTGATCGCTGATTTTGTCTTTGAATTTGGTGTAGAAGACCGTGGCATCCAGCGCCAGCGCGTCCTGCTGCCAGTACACGCCCACCTCGGTGTTGACGCTTTGCTCCGGTTTGAGGTCGTCATTACCGATGCCGATTTCGGAATACGGATAGGCGCCATACACGCTGGTAAAGCCTGCGTTGTTCTGACGCAAGTCCGGTTTTTTATACCCGGCTGAGACGCCGCCTTTCAGCGCCCAGCTTTCATCGATTGTCCAGTTGCCGTAGAGCTTCGGCGTGACGTGGTAACCAAAGTAGCTGTCGTGATCCAGACGCGCGGAGGTGGTCAGGGTGAAGTCAGGCACAATCATCCACGCATCTTCGGCAAATACCGCCCAGCCGTTACGCGAGATTTCACTGACCGGCGTTACACCCGGCGCTTCTTTGTCCTTGATACCGAATTCGTCATCCAGTTCGTTACGCGTAAAGTTCACGCCCAGCGTCAGCTTATGATCGCCGAGGCTGAAGGTGTTGGCGCTGTTGGCTTCGTAGTTCTTCTGGGTAATAAACTGCGAGTCCATACCCGGTACACGATATTCAGTTTTGGCTTTTTCGTAGCTGATGAAGTTTTTCACTTCCAGCACATCGCCATACCAGGCGTGCTGCGACAGTGACGCCGCATCACGATCGAAGCCCCAGTACCACTGCTTATCGTTGTGCGTTTTCTCCTGATTGCCCTTCGAGGCATTCAGATCCCAGAGCTGGGTATCGGTCGGGGACATGGAGAGGGTCGCGTCCAGGTTGCCGGACTGATGCTTAACAAAACGTTCGTCTTTCTCGCTGTCATCATCACGGCGATCCAGATAGTCGGCAGCCACGCTCACCCCGAGCTTGCCCGGAATAATCGGGCCCATCAGGAAGGCATTGGTCTGGTTGGTGTTACCGAATTCGCTTTTTTCCTGCAGGAAGTAGTTATCTTCCAGTACCCCGGTCCATTTCTCCAGGTTATAGGCTTTTTTGGTGATGACGTTAACCACGCCCCCGATGGAGTCCGAGCCGTACAGCGAGGACATCGGCCCGCGGATCACTTCGACGCGTTCAATCGCGGCCATGGGCGGCATAAAGGCCGCTTCGGTGCCGATATGGTGCCCGTATGGGCGAGATTCACGGGTCGCCTGCTTGATACCGTTGACCATATAAGAGGTATAAGACGAGTCCATACCGCGCATCTGCACATCACCGGATGCCAGGCTGCCGTGACCGTTGCCGACCAGCACGCCGGGTATTTCGCGCAGCGCTTCGGTCACGTTCTGATTGGAACGGGTATTGAGCTCCTTTTCGCTGACCACGGAGATGGTCGCGGGCGCTTCGCGGCGTTCCTGGCTAAACCCGGTGGCGGTCACCACCAGTTCATCTTCGTTGACCGGTGCGGTATCGGCAGCAAAAACGGCCGCAGGGAGGTTAGCCAGGGCGAGCGAAATCGCCACGGCCATGCGTGTCTGAGTTATCACAAAAAAATCCCTTAAAGTTTGGTTAAATCAATCTTGAGAACGTAGTCAGCCTTGTTGTCTTTTTCGTCCTGCTTGACGCTGGCATAAAGCGTGCGGGCATCAGCGGAGAGCGCCAGGCTGTTTGGCATTGCAGCGGTTTTGATGGTGTGCTTCAGGGTATTGCTGTTCGCGTCGATCACGCTTATCTGACGATCGTTGCGGTGCGTGACATACACCTCTTCACGCGCGGCGTTATACAGCACCGCCACGGAATTCGGGCTCGGGATGCGCTGAAGGAGTTTGCCGGAGTCCAGCTGCACCACCAGCACATCGCGGGTGTTGGTGTCAGCGATATAGCCCACGCCTTTGGCGGTGTTCAGGGCAATATTCAGGAAGTAATGCTTCGGCTCGGCAGGGTCAACCTTCACGCGCGCCAGCAATTTTGCGTTTTTGCCATCAAGGGTGATCAGCTCGCCATTCCCGTTGACGACGTAGACTTTATCGCCCGCGGTATCGACCGCAAAGCCAACCGGTTCGAGCTTTTCGAGGGTTTCAGCAAGCTGCTGCTTCTGGGTATCAACCACCCACAGCAGGCCTTTATCCTTGCGGCCAATCCCGGACACATACAGACGCTGATGCTTTTTATCCAGCACCACTTCGCGGACGTGGGCTTTTTTATTCGGATCGGAATCGTCGCTCAACTGAATGGTTTTGATCTCTTTGTTGGTGCGGGTATCGAGCAGGGTAACGGAGCCTTCCAGCGCATTGCCCAGATAGAGAATATGGTTTGCTTCATCCAGCGCGACGGCAAACGTGCGGCGCTGAGTGGCGATTTTCTTATCAATCTGCAGCGAATCAGCCCCCAGCAGGAAGACTAATCCGGCCGTTTTGTCTTTATCAAAAGAGGGCGCAGAGGCGGCATACAGTGATTTCTGGGCGTTATCATAGGCCAGTTCATACACGTTGTGCCCCAGCGGCTGGGAGTGGAAATCCGTCTCGGAGAAGTCTTTAGCCAGCACGGTGCCAGCGTGGAAGGCCAGCGAAATGGCCAGTGCACAGAGGGTTTTATTTTTTAACGTAGAGGTCATAAGTATAATTTTCTTTACAGTTGCTTACGTAAAGAAAATGATAATGATAAGTAGTTTCATTTGCAAATGATTGCAACTCTCATTTACCTACCAATTTTTAGAGTAGACCCGTTGCCTTAAACCAAACAGGCCGGAGCATCAGTCCCCGGCCTGTCACTGTTACTTGTTTACCGCAGCTTGAGGTGCCGCGCAGGGTTTACTGCTTAAGTAGATAAAACACAGCGCAATCCCCAGGCAGACGACGGCGCCCAGGCGGCTCAGCGAAAACGGGATGGCCGGATTACCGAGCCAGCCAAAGTTATCGATCAACATGCTCATGGTCAGCTGGCCGAAGATCACCGCCACCGTGGCAACTGCCGCCCCAATGCGCTGCACGGCAAGCACCATAATAACGATATAGGGCACGCCAAACATCGCCCCCAGCAACTGCCATTTAGGGACATCCATCAGGCTGACCGCGTGGGGTGGCTCAAAGAAGACGATGAGCAGAGCGGTAATCAGTGCCCCGACCGAAAACGTCAGAAACGCACTCTTAAACACGCCCACTTTGCTGCCAAGCTGTCCGTTGATGGCGGCCTGAATGCTCAGCATTGCGCCGCCAATCACCGCCAGCATAATCATAATAATTATCATCGTGTTACCTTACCCCTGTGCAACCAACACCAGCGCCGCAATGATGAAAATCAGGGCAATGATGCGTTTGTGGTCAATTTTCCGCTGGGGCGTCCCGAGCAGGCCAAAGTGATCGATGATCAGACTTTTACTCACCTGACCCGCAAGGATGCCAATCATGGTCATGGCGATGCCGATTGCAGGGGTGGCGACAGTCAAAATAATGACGTAAATCGGGCCGAGCACGCCGCCCAGCAGCTGCCATGAGGGCTGTGAGAAAAAGGACGGGCTGTTGCGGGGGCTGAAAAACAGCATCAGCATAAACGTCAGCGCGGCACCGACGCCAAACACGCTGAACGTCGCCCATAGGTCACCCACTTGCCCGCCCAATGGACCCAGCAGGCCAGCCTCGACGGACAGTCCCATGCCCCCGGCGATAACCAATAAAATCAATATAAAATGCATAGCACACCGTCTCTCGTTATTCAGGCGCAGAAGACTACCCCTGTTCAGCGTTGAGAAAAATGCCATAATGCGATAAACACCTGTGCAGGATTTGCATCAATGTACGACGCCGGAAACATCAGCATTCGCGCGCTGCGCATCTTTATTCAGGTCTATGAAACGCAGAATTTTTCCGTGGTGGCGCGCCGGGAGGGGATCTCCGCCTCGCAGGTGTCTCGCGTTATTCACCAGCTAGAGGATGCGCTCGGACAGCAGCTTTTCTACCGCAATACCCGGGCCGTTATCCCGACCGAAAGCGGGCATCTTTTTATCCCCTATGCCCGGGCGATGGCCGGTCATCTTGAGGATGCCCGCCGGGAGCTGGATGAGCGGTCGCAGGAACCGTCTGGTCTGATCCGCATCAATGCCCCGGTGTTTTTCGGCCAGCGACACGTTGCCCCAGGCCTGCCGGGACTGACGGATCGTTACCCCCGGCTCAACATCGAGCTGACGCTGACCGACGATTACATCGATCCCCATCGTGATGCCGCTGACGTAATTTTTCGCATTGGTGCGCTGACCGATTCCTCCTTCCACGCACGCATTTTTGGTCAGCAGTATTACCATCTTGCGGCTTCACCGGCGTATCTGCGTAAACAAGGTCAGCTTAATAGCCCGGACGATCTCAGTCGCCACAAATGCCTGGTCTATCGCGGATCGTCCGGGCCGAATCGCTGGCTGCTGCGCCCGCCGGGCGGGGAGTGGATCCATTATCCCATCACGCCGCTGATGTCCTCGAACAATGCGGAAACGCTGCTGATAGCCGCCCTCGGTGGGATGGGGATTGTGCTGTTCCCTGACTGGCTGATCGGTGACAGGCTTCAGCGCGGCGAGCTGGTGGCGTTGCTGCCGGAGATGGAGACCGGCATTAAGACGGAACCACAGAATATTGCGGCGATTTATCCCCACGCGCGGCACCCGCCGCTGAACGTCAGGGCGCTGATTGACTATTATGTCGAGGCGTTTGGCTCGCCGCTTTACTGGCAGTCAGCAACCTCAGGCAGGGATGTTTAGCGATCGAAACACCAGCATCACCAGGGCGATGATCACAATCGCCATCAGGATGCTGGCGCAGCGCATCACCGCCTGAACCGGTTCGGTAAGCCATAAGGTGTCCTGGATAAAAACAATAATCCACGCCACGGTAAACTGACGGCCAAAATAGCTGAATGACGGTTTGCCCTGTTGCAGGTGACACCCCAGCCACACGGCAGCAATCAGCGTGATGAGGTAAAAAACAGCGGAGTGGTGCAGCAACGGCAATAGCAGCAAACTCAGCAGCGTCGCGGCCAGGCAGCCCGCAAAGCGCTGCTGCATGCGCTGATTAATCTGTACCTGGACCGGCTGCGCAGAGGGCGGCAGTACAAACAGCGCCAGCACTGACACCATCGCCTGCCAGAAACCGGTCATCTGGAAAACAAGCAGTATCGGGGTCACCAGCAGCAGGGCGACAGCGGCCTGCAGGGGCAGCAGCAATCGTGAGGTCGGCTTAGGCTGGTTTTCAGGTTGATGCGGATGCAGCGAGCCACGGTTCAAAGGATAAAACAGGATCGTGACCAACACGCAGATCGTGCAACCCAGCACCACTTCTTCGATACGGCTAAATGTGAAGCTGAAAAGCGGCCGAATATCGCTTGTCTTCTGCGCCTCCGCCATCACCATCATCGCCGTTACTCCGCCCAGCACCCAGGAATAGGACCAGGGAGAAACCCCGGCCCGCCAGACGGCGATCCCCCCGATAACGGCACAAAACACCACCAGAAAAGCCGGGTTCTGGCTGAGGTACGGGGCGACCAGCAGAGCCAGACCGCCGCCGACCAACGTCCCGGCGACCCGGTGACAAGCCCGCAGCGCCGATGCCTTAATGGCGGTGTTCATGACCGCAAAGCTGCTCAATGCCGCCCAGCCGGGGTAATCTAGCCCCAGGAGATCGGAGCACAGCACCGACAGCAGCAGCGCAACGATCACCTGAATCGCGAACATGTCCTTGCGCGTCGTCGCAAGCCCGTGACGGAGCCATTGCTTGAGTTGAGCGGTGATTGTGTTCACAAGACGGCACCTTTTTTATGGGTGCTTTAATTCTATCTCAGGTTGATGTCTCTGCCTGGGCGGATCACCGGCCAGAACCCGGACAGCTCCGAAGGGGGGCTCGCCTTCGCTGATCGCATAGAGTGATAAATAACAATGTCCGGCAGGCTGTTAGGCTTTTGCGTTCGATCCAGGAGAGTATATGAACACCATTATTGATTTGTTTAACGAGCATAAAAGCGAGCGCAGCTTTACCGAACAGCCTGTTGATGACGCCACGCTGGAACGGATTATCAGCACCGCGTATCGGGCTCCGACATCGGTGCATTCCCAGCAGGTTTCTGTTGTGGTCACGCGCGATGCGCAGATGCGGGCGAAGATTTCGCAGATTGCCGGCGGCCAGCCCTGGATTGCCAAAGCACCGGTCTTTATTACCTTCGTGCTGGATATGCATAAAACCAGGCTCGGGATGACGCTTGCCGGTAATGAGCAGCAGGCGCATAAGAGCATTGAGAGTATTGTTGCAGGCTCAACGGACGTGGGGATTGCGCTGGGCTCGGTGATGGCCGCCGCGCGATCTGAAGGGCTGGGTATTGTGCCGATTGGCGGGATTCGTCTGCATCCCGAGGCGCTGATTGATCTGCTCGAGCTGCCCGAACATACCTTCCCGGTTGCCGGAGTGGTGATTGGCCATGTTGATGTGCCGTCCCATCCGAAACCGCGTCTGCCGCTGGAGACGTTCCGTCACGATGAGACCTACAAGACTGCCGGGCTGGAAACGAAGATTGCGCGCTATAACCAGCAAATGACCGATCACTGGCAGGCCATCGGTCGCAACGACGGAGAAACCTGGAGTGCCAGCGTTAGCGGTTACTATCAGCACATTTACTTCCCGGATGTGTTACCTGCGATCGTCAAACAAGGTTTTGGCATCGATAAGTAAGGGCGTCAATGCGGCGACGATGATGTCGCCGCATTCCTTATGATGTGGAAAACAGCCTGGCTTCAGCCTATTTGATTGGTGAGAGATCAATGTCACGTTCGACCGTGGCGTTACCTCCCCAGACCTGATCGTATTCATAACCGGTCAGCTGCTTGATCACCACCCGAGTGTTGTCATCGCAGTCACGATAGTCACCCCCGAGCTTGCGGCGGGCGATCTCTTTCAGCAGCAGTTTGTGTGTTTCCCGGGTCAGGCTGAATTTGTAGGTGGCAAAGAAACTGACGGCCAGCAGAACCGCCGTGGCAAAGATCATCAGCCCAATAATGGCCTGTATCGCTTGTTCAGGCTGCGCGCTGCTCCCTTTCACAAAGCCTGCCTCTTCGAGCACCAGCCCGATTATCATGATGGCAATCGCCACCGTGCTCTTACGCGTGAGCACCATCACCCCAGCAAAGATACCCTCGCGACGCTGTTGAGTGACCATCTCGTCGATATCGGGAATAAAGCTGTAGATATTCCACGGGATGTAATACAGACCAGACCGCGCGGCACCCAGCAGGATAAACACGGCAGAAAACAGCAGGGTGGGAACCTGAATATGCGTAATGTAGACCGTGAACAGAAACGCCAGCACGCAAAATATACAGCCGTACGAGAGGCGTAATGCCGCGGAAGGGGTGATATTTAAACGGTTTAAAAGCAACATAAAACCGTACGTTCCTGGGACCGAGGCAAAGGCGGCAATACTTAACCAACCTGATACCATCGCGGTATTGCCCTGCAGGCAATAAACAACGTAAAAGGTAAAAACAGAACCAAATACGTCCATCGCGGTAAACGAGAAAATATAGATAATAATATGTAAACGAAATGCCCTGATGCGAAATGACGATAACAGATCCAGAATAAGGTATTTCAGGTGATTAAATATCCCGCCGCTGCGCTGGCTATCGACTTTGAAATCCGATTCCTGAGGAACATCTTTGGCCTCCCAGGTGCAGTACCAGGTGATAAATACGGCCAGGCAAAACACGCAGGAAAATATTATTCCCGTCAGAGTATAGGTAAAGGAATTATCCTTGCCGGTGAAATGCATAATAACGCCAGGAACCGACACGGCGAGGAAACCGCCCAACTGCGAGCAGATCATCCGCACGCCCGAAAGGCGGCTGCGCTCTTCGTAGCGATTAGTCATCTCTGCCGCCAGCGTCTCCCACGGCACCAGCACCATTGCTGACAGCAGTTCAATAGACAGGTACGTGCCGAGATAATACCAGTACCCCATATCTGTTATCCACAGCAGGGCATAAAGGAACATTAAGGGTGAACTGAGTAATAAAAAGAAACGACGGCGACCAAATTTTCTCCCTAACCAGGTATTGCCAAAATTATCGGTAATATAACCCATAACAGGGCTGAGTAATGCATCTATTACGCGGGCAATAGCAAATATCGATCCGGCCTCGAGAATTGTCAGGCCACAATAGGTGGTGTAAAAGAATAATAACCAGGTGCCAATAATGGCAAAGGCACCGCCACCAAACAGATCGGTTATACCATAACCCAGTGCGACGCCGTAGCTTACCCGGCGCTCAGTCGGCTTGACCATAATACCCCCAAAATGACTATTCCATAGTCAAATAGATTATTTAACGGTTGTCGTAACAGAGACGTGCTTTAATCAATAATATTCAGCCATTGTCTGGTCTGGGAAGAACGATAAATAGCGTCAATGATAGATAATGACTTACTGGCTTCATTGATATCGATGGCATATTTAGCGCGCGTACTTACTGCCTGATAAAAATGGTGGATTGCCTGCTGGTGGCCCTGACCCCAGTAGCTTTTGCTGCTGCCGTTGGGCGAGGCATCGCTGACCAGTTCGGTTTGCTGGTCTGCCGTGATGCGCCAGAGCCGGTTGTCGTTCAGCCGCAATGTGCCACGTTCGAAGTGGATCTCCAGCAACAGCGGTGAGTCCGTGGTGTGGCAGTTGCTGGCATAAAACAGACCGCGGGCGCCGTTGGCGAAGTGCAGGGTGGCCATGGCACTGTCTTCGCCTTCGGTCACGTCGGCCAGCTCGCCGCTATCCACCACGCCTTTCAGACGCGTGACGCCTCCTGCAAACCACTGCATCAGATCGAGGGTGTGGATTGCCTGGTTGATCAGCAGGCTGCCACCCTCGGTCGCCAGCCGCCCGCGCCACGGGCTTTGCGTATAGTACGCGCCAGAACGGGACCAGGTCAGTACCGCCCGGATGCTGAGCATCTTGCCCAGCCCGCTGTCGGCCACCTCCCGACGAATACGCAGGCTGGTGGGGTTGTAGCGGTTTTGATAGCACACGCCCAGCATTCCCGGCGCCCGCTCGACGGCCTGGCAAATATCGGTAAGTTCACTGGCATTCAGGCCCACAGGCTTTTCGCAGAACACATGCTTTCCGGCAGCCAGCGCTGCCAGGATCATGTTCTTGTGCTCAAAATGGGGAGTGCAGATGTGGACTACGTCGATGGCCTCATCCCGCAGCATCTCCCGGTAGTCCTGATAAAGGTGGCACCGGTAGTTGTCTGCCAGCGCCTGGCCTTTGGCAATGTCGATGTCCACCAGGGCGCGCAGTGTCACATTGGGCAACAGGCGAAGGGCGTTCACATGACAGCCGTGAATGGCTCCGGCCCCGATAATTGCGGTATTGATTGTCATAGGGGCCCCCGTTAGCCAGCCGCATTCGCCAGCATCTGCGCTTTGATGCACAGTTCTGCCGCTTTGAAGGCGTGCGCCTGGGTCATCGCGTTTTCACTACGATGCAGGCAGTCGAGGATCAGGGCACCAAAGTAGGGGAACCCAACCTGACCGGCCACCGGATAGCGGAATTCACCCTCTTTATTAACCAGATAGACCACATCCTGTTCGCCACGGGTGATATCGACGTATTTGCGGATCTCAATGTAACCCTCGGTGCCCAGCAGCGTCAGACGGCCATCTCCCCAGCTGCTCAGCCCGTCAGGGGTGAACCAGTCGCAGCGGAAATAGCCGCTGGCACCGTTTACGCCTTTTAGCATCGCATCGCCAAAATCTTCAAACGCCGGATATTGTGGGTGATTAACGTTGCGTACCTGACTGGCTACCACGGTGGCCTCGCTGTTGCCGGTATAAAACAGGAACTGCTCGATCTGATGGCTGCCAATATCGCACAGGATCCCGCCAAAGTAGCGACGGTCGTAGAACCACGCCGGGCGGCCTTGTCCCTCCCGGTGCGGGCCGGTGCCCAGCGTCTGCACCACCTGGCCAATGGCCCCTTGCTGCACCAGCTGTCCGGCGAAGACCGCGCTCTCAACGTGCAGGCGCTCGCTGTAGTAGACCGCGTATTTCTTACCGGTTTTTTCCACCATCGCTTTGGCATCCGCCAGCTGTTCAAGGCTGGTGAGTGGCGCTTTATCGGTGAAATAGTCCTTACCGGCGGCCATCGATTTGAGCCCCAGCGCGCAGCGCTCGGACGGGATAGCGGCACCCGCCACCAGACGCACCGTATCGTCGGCGAGGATCGTCTCCAGCGAATCGGCAATTCTGGCCTGCGGATAGTGCCGCTTAAAGTTATCAACTTTTGCCGGATCCGGGTCGTAGACCCATTTCAACGTTGCGCCCGCTTCAATCAGCCCGTTACACATCCCGTAGATATGGCCGTGATCGAGCGCGGCGGCAGCAAAAACGAATTCTCCCTCCTGAACGACCGGCTCGGGTTTGCCCACCGGGGCGTAATTCATTCCGTCTTGTTTGTTCATGTTCAGATTCCCTGGTCCAGATTTTTGCCCAGCGAGATGGCTTCAACTTCGCTGAAGTTCGCCACGCTGGCGGATTTTTCATAAAAACGGGGGGCGAGGGCGCTTGTCCCGCCGGTACGGTAAAACGGATCGTCAGGATGGATCGGCAGCGCAACAACAGCGCCGGTTATGGCTGATTTATAAATGGCGGTAATCAGCTCCAGGGCACGTTTGCCCTGCATGCCGTCGACCAGCGGGGCGCGGGCGTTGTCAATGCTCTGCAGCAGATCGTGGATTTGCCCGGCGTGCAGCGTCCACTCGAGCGTCGGCGTCTGCTGAAAGACGGCGTTAAGCTCGGCTTCACGCCGGGTATCGTTCGTTGACTGTGGGAAGCCGTTATCCGCGCTGACGCTGGCAAAGGCCTGCCACGGCGCGGAGATGCGCGCTTTTTCGCCCTGAATAATGATTTTCTGATCTTCGCCATGATGTACCACTGAGGCGGTGAGTTGCGTAAGGGCACCGTCGGCGTATTTGAAAATAGCGGCGCTGAGATCTTCGACTTCTGCGTTGTCGTGCGCGACGTTGCTTACCATTGCCACCACTTCACTCGGGAATCCGAGTAGCCACTGGATAGCGTCGATGTGATGTACCGCGTGGTTAAGCGTGCAGCCGCCGCCCTCTTTTTCCCAGGTGCCACGCCACCACAGGTCGTAGTAGCTATGACCCCGCCACCAGAAGGAATCCACCTGCGCATGGCAAACCTTGCCCGCCAGCCCTGAGTCCAGCGCCGCTTTCAAGCGCCAGAAGGCATCGGTGAAGCGGTTTTGCGCAATAATCGACAGCGTTTTTCCGCTCGCCTGCTGGGCGGCGATCATCGCATCACACTCTTCCAGCGAGGCGGACATTGGCTTTTCGCATAACACATGGCAACCGGCATGCAGGGCATCAATGCTGATCTCCGCGTGCACGTAGGGAGGAGTACAAACATCGACAATATCAATGTCGTGTTCATTCGCCAGCATCTGCTGGTGACTGGCGTAAACGCGGGCATCGGTCAGGCCGTAGCGCGCTTTTTTCTCGTGGGCCTTTTCCGGGTAGATATCCACCAGGGCAACAATCCGGCAGCGCTGACCAAACTGTAAGTAAGCCTGAATATGGTTATGCGAGATATTGCCTGTTCCCACAATCGCGATAGTTAACATCGTTGGATCTCCGGGAGTCACCAGGTGCCTGACGCATCTAAGGTGCGACTGGTGGCGGCTTTATCCGCTGACGTCGCAATACGTTGCTGCAGCAGGGATAAATACAGTGATTCATCGAGCGGCAAGTCGACCCAGTCGTCCGTCCAGCTGGAAAGGTGCATCGCATTGGAGAGCGTCAGCCCGTGAATACCGTCCTGTCCTGGCGCAATCAGCGGTTCACCGCGCAGGATAGCGGCGCAGAAGTTGGCGGTAATGACGTGATGCTCGCTGCATTCCGGCGCTACGGGGAGGGTGACCTCCCAGCATTCGGGCTCGCCAAAGCCATCCTGCCAGCGGGCATTAAACGCCGTTTCGGACTCGCGCAGCCGCCAGTAGCGCAGTTTCCCCTCCTCGACGACCACTTTGCCCCGATCGCCGGTGATTTCCAGCCGGTTGGTGCCCGGCGTTTCGGCTACGGTCGTGATAAACACGCCGGTGGCACCGTTGGCGTACTCCGCATAGGCGGTAACCTCGTCCTCCACTTCAATGTCGCGATGCTTACCAAACTGGCAGAACGCGCGCAGGCGAACCGGCATCCCGACCAGCCACTGCCACAGGTCGAGCTGATGCGGATCCTGATTAAGCAGCACACCGCCACCTTCACCTTTCCAGGTGGCGCGCCAGCCGCCCGAGTTGTAGTAGCTCTGGGAGCGATACCAGTTGGTGATTATCCAGCTGGAGCGACGGATGGCCCCCAGTTCGCCGCTATCAATAAGATCTTTCACCTTGCGGTACAGCGGGTTGGGGCGCTGGTTATACATTATCCCGAACACCACCTCGCACTCCTGCGCGCAGGCGTTCATCTCCCGGACCTGAGCGGTATATACGCCCGCCGGTTTTTCACACAGGGTATGGATGCCATGACGCATCGCCAGCACAGACAGGCGAGGGTGTTCGTAATGGGGAGTGGCGACAATTACCGCATCAATTAGCCCGCTCTGGAGCATCTCCTGCGCATCACTGAACAGGGGAATGGATTCACCCACCAGTTGGCGAATGGCCGGGTGCTTTTCGGGCGCGTTATCGCAAACGGCCGTCAGCGTGGCATCCTTTACGATGCCCGACAGAAGATAACGCACATGGACGGTTCCAATATTACCTACACCAATAATGCCAAAGCGTACATTTTTCATCTCACACCTTACTTTCAAATTTTAAGCCCATAACAGAGGGGTGAATTGAAAATATGGAGGGTGCATCGCGGCGGCAAGATTATTTTATGATTAGAATCCCAGCACTCCGCGTAAAATCAGAGGTATTTGTTTTTGCAGTTATAAATCAGATGGTTACGTTGCAAATTTTTGCAAAAAATGAATGTGAATGAGGTCACATTATGTCAGACAGGCTTAAAATGAAGGAAATTGCGTCCCTGACCGGTTATTCCATTAGTACCGTTTCTCGGGTGTTAAGTGGGAAATCTTACGTCAGCGATCAGGCCCGCGAGGCCATTGTTCGTCAGGCGCTGGAATTGGGTGTACTCGATTCAATCGTCAGCGGGCGGCTATTAATTAACCGCATTGCGGTGTTTGCGCCGGAAAGAACCTTCCAGGGGCGGGGGGATATTTTTTACCTCGAAGTGACCAAGGGTATTTCTGAAGCCTGTGCCTCCCATAGCGTCCGTATTAGCTATCATGGACTGGAAGAACAACGTGCCGATCTGCAATTGTTTCTGAGCAAAGCCGGACATAAAGAGACGGATGCGGTGATTCTGATTGGCATTGACGACGTTACCATCCTGAAACTCGCCAGTACGCTGAATAAACCCTGCGTGTTAATCAATTCTGTCGATCGCGAGATGGCGCTGGACACGGTTTCGCCCGATCACCACGCGATTGGTTTTACCGCGCTGCGGCATATTTTTGAAACCGGGCATCGCCGTGTTTTGACGATCACCTGTCTACGCCGGCAAACGCTGGTTACGCGTCTTGAGGGGATCAAAGAGGCTTATCGTCTGTTTCATGTGCCTTTTGAACCGCAGCGCGATTTACTGGTAACCGAAGGCTTCACGGCAGAAGAGGCCGAGCAGTCACTCGATGAATGGCTTTCCAGCCACGATCGCGATGCCTGGCCCGACGTGATTTTCACCAACCGGGTGGGGATGACAGGGGGGGTGATAAACGTCCTGCAGCGTTACGGGCTGAGTGTTCCGGGCGACATCTCGATGATTACCACCGATGTGGCGTGGAATTTACAGAATCAGTCTACGCAGCCGATAACGGGCGTCACGGTTCCCTGCCGGGAGCTGGGCTTTGAAGCGGTGCATTTACTGCAGATGCGACTGAGTCGCCCGCAGGCTCCGGTTTATAACGTGCTGCTGCAGGGGAAGGTTATTGACCGGGGAACGGTGAGCCACGCGACCCGCCACGCTGCGCGCAGCGAGCAAGGGATCATGTAACGATACAGACTTCTCTGCCATTTCTGGCGCGTCCCCATAACGCGTCCTCATCGCTGTCCAGCCACTATTCCCCGATTTCAGATGTTGTGCTTAAATAGCTAAACCGGTTTAATTAATTTAGCTAGAGGTAAAAATGAACAAAATATGGGTCCTGGGCGATGCCGTTGTCGATTTGTTGCCTGATGGCAAAGGGCGTTTACTGCAATGCCCGGGCGGAGCACCTGCCAACGTGGCGGTCGGCGTTGCGCGTTTAGGCGGCGAGAGCGGCTTTATAGGTCGGGTAGGAGACGATCCCTTTGGCCGCTTTATGCGCCAGACGCTGATCGACGAGAGGGTGGATGTGCAGTCTCTGTCTGTCGATGCGCAGCAACGCACCTCGACGGTGGTTGTCGAGCTGCAATCCGACGGCGAACGCGCGTTCACCTTTATGGTCCGCCCCAGTGCCGACCTGTTCCTGCAGCCGCAGGATTTACCGGCTTTCCATCAGGGGGAGTGGCTGCACACCTGCTCCATTGCGCTAAGCGCCGAACCGAGTCGAACCACCACCTTTCAGGCAATGGATGCCGTTAAAAAGGTGGGTGGTTCCGTCAGTTTCGACCCCAATATCCGCGCCGATCTCTGGCAGGATGCCGTTGTTTTACGGGATTGCCTCTCTCAGGCGCTACGCAAAGCTGACATGGTCAAGCTGTCGCGAGAGGAGCTAGCGTTTCTCACCGGTCACCACGCTGTCGAACAAGGTCTGAGGCACTTAGTGGATCACTATGCGCTGCCAATGGTGCTGGTGACATTGGGCAAAGAGGGCGTTGTTGTCTGGCACAACGGGCAGTTAACTGCCTACGGCGCACCGGTGGTAAAGAGTGTGGATACCACCGGCGCGGGCGATGCCTTTGTTGCCGGGATGCTGTATGGCCTGGCGAGTGGCGCCTCAGATTTTGCGGCTATCATCGCACTGGCGCAGCGTTGTGGTGCACTCGCGACGACCGCCAAAGGGGCGATGACTGCACTACCTTATCGGCGCGATCTTGATTAACCAGGTACTCCGGACGCTGCCTCGGGGTCTGATTTGTCGTCCGGGTCACATTTACTAAAACGGTTTAGCAAAATAGGTTGCCCTGGCAAAATTGAGCGGTTTAGTATCTGCGAACTAAACCGGTTTAGCAATTTAGCAACTTTCAATAACCTCTTTTAGGGATGCGACAAAATGTATAAGAAACGCAGACTTGCCGTGATGATTGGCATGCTGGCCGGAAGTGCCTCTGTCTATGCGCAGACAGATATGAACAGTATCGAGCAGCGTCTTGCCGCGCTTGAACAACGCCTGCAGGAGGCCGAAGGGCGTGCAACGGCTGCTGAAAAACGCGCCACCGCTGCAGAACAAAAAACACAGCAGCTGGTCACGGAACAGCTGCAAACACAAACCCGCACGCAGGACGTTGCACAGCGCACCGCAGCGTTAGAGAAAAAATCAGACCAGGCCAGCGGATTCGAATTTCACGGTTATGCTCGCTCAGGACTGTTAATGAACGACGCGGCATCCAGCAGTAAAAGCGGCCCGTATTTGACACCCGCAGGTGAAACGGGCGGCGCGGTAGGGCGTCTCGGCAATGAGGCAGACACCTACGTTGAGCTGAACGTGGAACATAAACAGACGCTGGAAAATGGGGCGACAACACGCTTTAAGGCGATGCTCGCCGATGGTCAAAAAACCTATAACGACTGGTCAGCAGACTCCAGCGACCTGAATATTCGTCAGGCGTTTGCAGAGTTGGGCAGCTTGCCCGATTTTAGCGGACCGCTGAAGAGCAGCACCTTCTGGGCCGGTAAGCGTTTCGACCGTGACAACTTCGATATCCACTGGCTCGATTCTGATGTTGTGTTCCTGGCCGGGACCGGGGGCGGGGTCTATGACGTGAAATGGGACGACGATTTCCGCAGCAATTTCGCTATTTACGGGCGCAACTTCGGCAGCGAAGAGGAGATCGACAACAACGTTCAAAACTACATTTTGAGCATGAATCACTTTGCCGGTCCACTGCAGGTGATGGTGAGCGGCATGCGCGCAAAGGACAACGAAGACCGTCAGGATGCCAACGGCGATGCGATCAAAACCGATGCCGCTAACAACGGCGTCCATGCGCTGGTGGGCTTGCACAACGACAGCTTCTACGGTCTGCGTGAAGGTTCTGCCAAAACGGCATTACTGTACGGTCACGGCCTGGGCGCAGAAGTGAAAAGCATCGGTTCCGACGGGGCGTTGCTGTCAGAAGCCGATACCTGGCGCTTCGCCAGTTACGGTGTCACGCCACTCGGCGGCGGCTGGCATATCGCGCCTGCGCTGCTGGCGCAGAGCAGCAAAGATCGTTATGTCAAAGGCGACAGCTACGAGTGGGTCACCCTCAATACGCGGTTGATTAAGGAAGTGACGCAGAACTTTGCCCTTGCCTTTGAGGGTAGCTATCAATACATGGATCTGAATCCGGAAGGCTACAAGGACCGCAACGCGGTGAACGGGAGCTTCTACAAACTGACGTTTGCCCCGACGTTAAAAGCGGGCAAGATCGGCGATTTCTTCAGTCGTCCGGAATTACGGTTGTACGCAACATGGATGGACTGGAGCAGCAAACTGGATAACTACGCCAGCGATGATGCCTTTGGCAGCAGCGGCTTCAACGCAGGTGGGGAATGGAACTTTGGGGTACAGATGGAAACCTGGTTTTAACCCTTCACGCTCCCGCCTGGCGGGGGCGTCACTGTCATCATAAAAATAAGTTCAGGTAGAGGTGTTTATGGATTTCGATAATATTGCCCGCGCGCTGATTCCGCTGCTCGGTGGAAAAGAGAACATTGCCAGCGCGGCGCACTGTGCCACGCGTTTACGTCTGGTACTGGTTGACGATGCGCTGGCCGATCAGCAGGCGGTAGGCCAGGTCGAAGGGGTCAAAGGGTGTTTTCGCAACGCGGGTCAAATGCAGATTATTTTCGGCACCGGCGTTGTTAATAAAGTCTATGCTGCCTTTATTCAGGCTGCGGGAATAGGTGAGTCCACCAAGTCTGAAGCTGCCGACATCGCGGCGCGCAAGCTGAATCCGTTCCAGCGTATCGCACGCCTGCTGTCGAATATTTTCGTGCCGATTATCCCTGCTATCGTCGCATCGGGTCTGTTGATGGGCCTGCTGGGAATGGTAAAAACGTACGGTTGGGTGAATGCCGATAACGCGATCTACATCATGCTCGACATGTGCAGTTCCGCGGCGTTTATCATTTTGCCGATCCTGATTGGTTTTACCGCCGCCCGCGAATTTGGCGGTAACCCGTACCTGGGGGCGACGCTGGGCGGGATTCTGACGCATCCGGCGTTGACCAACGCCTGGGGCGTGGCGTCGGGTTTCCATACCATGAACTTTTTTGGTCTCGACATCGCCATGATTGGCTATCAGGGGACGGTATTCCCGGTGCTGTTAGCGGTATGGTTTATGAGCCATGTCGAAAAACAACTTCGCCGGGTGATCCCCGACGCGCTGGACCTGATCCTGACACCGTTTTTCACCGTCATTATTTCCGGTTTTATTGCGTTGCTGATTATTGGCCCGGCGGGTCGCGCATTGGGCGACGGTATCTCGTTGGTACTGAGCACCTTGATTGAGCATGCGGGTTGGCTGGCAGGGCTGTTATTCGGTGGTTTGTACTCGGTGATAGTGATTACCGGTATTCACCACAGCTTCCACGCTATCGAAGCCGGATTGCTGGGCAATCCGTCGATTGGGGTTAACTTCCTGCTGCCGATTTGGGCGATGGCGAACGTCGCGCAAGGTGGGGCGTGTCTGGCCGTATGGTTCAAAACCAAAGATGTGAAGATTAAAGCGATTACCTTGCCGTCTGCATTTTCCGCCATGCTGGGGATCACCGAGGCAGCCATCTTCGGTATTAACCTGCGCTTTGTGAAGCCGTTTATCGCGGCGCTGATTGGCGGTGCAGCGGGCGGAGCCTGGGTCGTTTCAGTGCATGTGTATATGACGGCCGTGGGACTGACGGCGATCCCCGGCATGGCGATTGTGCAGGCGAACTCGCTGCTGAACTATATCATCGGCATGGTCATTGCCTTTGGCGTCGCCTTTGCCCTCTCTTTACTGCTGAAGTACAAAACGGACTCTGAATAATGACGATGCCTTCTCGCTGGCCTGCGGTACTGCAGGCCGTTATGAAAGGCCAACCGCAGGCGTTGGCTGACGATGATTATCCCCGGTGGCATCTGGCACCGGTTACGGGATTGATGAACGATCCCAACGGGTTTATCTGGTTTGCCGGGCGTTACCACCTTTTCTATCAGTGGAACCCGCTGGGATGCGATCATCGCTATAAATGCTGGGGCCACTGGAGTTCGGCTGATTTAGTGCAATGGCAGCATGAACCCATGGCACTGATGCCTGATGAAGAGTATGACCGTAACGGCTGCTACTCTGGCAGCGCCGTGGATGATCAGGGTGTATTAACGCTGTGCTACACCGGTAACGTCAAATTCGATGACGGCAGTCGCACCGCATGGCAATGTCTGGCGGTACAAAACGAGACCGGAGGTTTTGATAAGCTCGGTCCCGTACTCGCCTTGCCGGAAGGGTACACTGGTCATGTGCGCGACCCCAAAGTGTGGCAGCACGAGGGTCACTGGTACATGGTGTTGGGCGCACAGGATTTACAAAAGCGCGGCAAGGTTCTGCTGTACCAGTCTGCTGATTTGCGCAGCTGGCAGCCCCGCGGCGAAATAGCGGGTCATGGCGTAAACGGCCTGCAAAACGCGGGCTACATGTGGGAATGTCCGGATCTGTTCGAGCTGGACGGTACGCACGTGCTGATCTGCTGTCCGCAGGGGCTCGCACGCGAGCCACACCGCTATCTCAATACCTATCCCGCGACCTGGATGCACGGTGATTTTTGTTATGACCCGGCCACCTTTACGCATGGCGAGCTGCAAGAGCTGGATGCCGGGTTTGAGTTTTATGCCCCACAAACGACATTAGCGGCTGATGGACGTCGGATCCTGATTGGCTGGATGGGCGTCCCGGACGGGGAGGAGATGTTACAGCCAACGCGCGAAAATGGCTGGATCCATCAGATGACCTGTCCGCGAGAGTTGCACTTCCGCGAGGGGAAACTGTGGCAAACGCCGGTTCAGGAGTTGCAACAGCTACGCCAGACAGAACACAGCTGGCAAGGATCTGCAGACAATGCGCCGCTGCTGGACGCAACGCGCCTTGAGTTTGAGCTTAGAGCGGACGCACCGGTTAAGGTGAATTTCGCCAACACGCTGTGGCTCAGCCTGGATGAAAAGGGAATAAGGCTGGAACGAAAAAGCCTGCACAACGACGACATGTTGACGCGTTACTGGCAGGGGAAGGTCACCTCTCTGCGCGTGTTGTGCGACAGCTCCAGCGTGGAAATTTTCGTCAATGAAGGTGAGGGCGTTATGAGCAGTCGCTATTTCCCGCACCATCCGGCGCAAATAGGCTTCGAAGGTGCGTCAGCCATCACATTACGCTACTGGTCGCTTCGCGCCAGCATGGTAGAATGAGGGTTTTGGCAGCCGGATCTAAGTCGTTGTGAGAAAAACAAAACGCATCACTATTAAAGACGTAGCAGAACTGGCGGGCGTATCGAAAGCGACCGCCAGTCTGGTTTTGAATGGTCGCAGCAAAGAATTACGTGTCGCGGAAGAGACCCGCGACCGCGTGCTGGCCATTGCCAAACAGCATCACTATCAGCCCAGCATTCATGCGCGATCGCTGCGGGATAACCGTAGCCATACCATTGGACTGGTCGTGCCAGAAATCACCAACTACGGCTTTGCTGATTTTTCTCATGAGCTGGAGACGCTGTGCCGCGAAGCCGGTGTCCAGTTGCTTATCTCCTGTACGGATGAAAATCCGGGACAAGAAACCGTGGTGGTGAACAATATGGTTTCCCGCCAGGTTGATGGCCTGATTGTGGCCTCCAGCATGTTGAATGATACTGACTACCAAAAACTCAGCGAACAGCTGCCCATCGTGCTGTTTGACAGGCATATGAACGACAGCTCGTTACCGCAGGTCATTACCGACTCCATAACCCCGACCAAAGCGCTCGTCGCCGACATTGCTCGCCAGCATCCGGATGAAATCTATTTTCTGGGTGGACAGCCGCGACTTTCACCCACGCGCGATCGTTTAGAAGGATTTAAACAGGGGTTAGAGCAGGCCGGCGTCACATTGCGCCCGGAATGGATTGTTCATGGGAACTATCATCCAAGTTCCGGCTACGAGATGTTCGCCGCGCTGTGCGCACAGCTGGGTCGTCCACCTAAGGCCGTTTTCACTGCCGCTTGTGGGTTACTGGAAGGGGTGTTGCGTTACATGGGCCAACACAATCTGTTGCAAAGCGATATGCGACTGGCAAGTTTTGACGATCACTACCTGTACGATTCCCTGGCCATCCCCATTGATACCATCCGCCAGGATAATCGCCAACTGGCGTGGCACTGCTTTGATTTAATCGGCAAATTGATTGAGGGCGACGTCCCGGAACCGCTGCAACGCAAGCTGGATGCGACGCTGCAGCGGCGGTATAAACCGGCAGGATGATAAGGGTTACTCAACCCTTACTCTGACGTTCGGTTTGGATAACAGAATCTTGATCAGCTCCGTAAAGGGGACGGGTTTATAGAAGTAGTAGCCCTGCAGAAAGGTAATGTCATTGCGGTTGAGATAGTCCAGCTGCTCCTGCGTTTCCACGCCTTCGGCCACGATGCTAATCGAGAGTTTGCGCGCCAGGTCCAGCACCGAGTCCAGAATTCGGGTCGAGTCTTCATGCGCATTGACCCGGCCAACAAAACTTTGGTCAATCTTGATGTAATCGATATGCAAATCATACAGATATGAGAGACCCGAGTATCCGGTACCAAAATCATCCAGCGCAATGGCAAAGTCGTTTTCATGCAGTCGGTTCAGGGTCTGGACGAGATGGTCGTTGATATCCAACGGCTCACGCTCCGTGAGCTCAATAACCAGGTTCAAATCGTGCCGGGTAAAACTGTCTTTATATTTTAAGCACTCTTCCACGAAGGCGGGGGTACAAATATGAGACGCGCTGTAGTTAATCCCCACATGAAATCCCTCCGGCAGCTTGCTGGCAATAAGGTTCATATTTGCCGCCACTTGCGCCATCAGGCTTTGCGTGAGTGGCACAATTAACCCTGACTTTTCTGCGAGCGGGATAAACGACGCCGGAGAAATATAGCCTGCCTGCGGATGCTTCCATCTGGCCAGCACTTCCACACCGCGCAATGTGCCTGCTTTACCGTTTACGATCGGCTGATAAAAAGGGACGATCTCATTTCTGGCAATCGCTCTACGCAATGACTCTTCCGGCAGGGTATTTTTATTCAAGTACTTATGCAGAATATAGGCCGCCAGGCAGGACATCAGCAGTAAAAAAAATAACACGGCTCCGGCCTGGTTAATTAACCTCTGCAGGCTAAAAAATGGGGGAGGGGTGAACTCGATGCGGTAGGGATAATCTGTGGCCTGAACGTGTCCAGTGGGATGTTGCGTGTCTTTTACCATCATCGCGTCGCCGGTTATCCCGATAACGTTATTTCCCACTCTTAATGAATACCGGACATCTTTTAGCGGGATATTCAGGGCATCCCGTAGATGGTGGTCGCTGATGGTGACCACCATCCGACTTTCTTCGACGTTCGTTTGATATAGCAGAACGGGACGTTCATTGACCGAGCTTCTGGCAGGCACCAGCAGCAATTGCGAATCCGGTAACGCAGAAACATTCACCAGCAACACACGGTTACCCGGAAGGGACGAACACCAGGCCTTTCCCTGTCTGAGAATGATGATAGTTCTGAGATGGGGTTGAAGGGCCGCCTCGATACCCAGCTGATACTGTTCATCCAGCTCACAGCCTTTCGCAGCAATCTTCATTGCCGTGCGGGTGGCAAGCCGCGCTTCATCAAGGATCGCATTGATATTTTTTATTGCATACCTGGCCCCCGTAAAGCTGTCGGCGCGCGCAGAGTACCAGAGCTGTGTACTTAAAATAAAAACACCCAACACAAACATGGCCACAGCAACAGCGATGGGAACAAGTGCATTGCGCATTTACGCATCCTTGGTATGAGAGAGCCGATGGCGCTGGCAGCATCAGAAGTGACTGATTCTATAGTTATAAAAAGCATGGTCGACAAAATTAAAAATAACCATGCTGGTGGGTAAATTTTTGTTTAAAACAGCAGACGGTCGGATTTATTTAACCATGCTGGAGGCTATTAACGACCAGGGTCATCAGGACTGAAAAATGCTGGATTCTGCCTGGCTTCATGTTGGTGCGCATAATGTATATTATGTTAAATCACCTACTGTGGTAAATAAGTTCATAAGACACTCCCACTAACTGATAAATCAATACGTTAGGATTTCTGATCTCCCTCTCGTTTCTTGCATTAGGTACAGAGTACATTCTCTTCATATCCATGATAATTTTGAGGTAAATATTGTGTATTCACTAAAGCAGTTGGTTATCTCAGGCCGTAAAAGGCGATGGATCCTGATGGACTTGGAAACCTCTCTGCCGTTGCTGTATCCCCTTAGGTACCAAATTGACCATTTGGCTTTCCGCTCATTGTCCACACAGTCAGCTTCACTTCAATCTGTGAAGTTTTTTTACGAATTCTGGAGGCAAAAATATGGTGTCTCGTTTTGCTACAGCTTCTATTCATCTGATCACAATCCAGACATTGCTGTCGGTGAAATGCCCGCATTTTGGATGTATCTAGAAAATGGCCACAACGTCCAGTCAAATGTGTTGTCTTTAACGAGAGTCACAAAAGCCAATAGCTTAACTCATACAGTCAGAGTTCGTGCTGTGATCCATTTCATTTCTTTTTTGATTAACACCTACATATCACCTGCATACCGGGATGACTCTCCCAAAGCATTATCACTTTTGGCTTCGCGTTTACACACCCGTTTACAGCTTTGCCGGGAGAATTATCGAACGCTTACACCAAAAAAATTTTCACAACACAGTCACAGCAGCCAGGGATTTCAGAGTTTGTCTGGGACAATGGTGCTCAGCCTGTATGGAATAATAACCCCCTCTTCTGCCCAAAAGCATAACCCGCTAAATCCTTTCCCTTCCGGGCACCTTCAGTTCCGCAATTTTTTGATTATTCGTCTGTTGTTAAATTATGGTTTACGAACAGGTGAGCTATTGTTGTTAGAGTGCAGCTCAATTAAACCTAATTTAAAAGGTGATAAGTTTAGTTTGATTGTGACAACTGTCGACGAGGCATACGAACCAAGAAAGAATGCGCCATCTCTCAAAAATGCATGGGCTAATCGTGTGTTGGAACTCGATAAGCAGGATTATATTTTTTTAAGCATTTATATAGCAAAGCTTCGACCAAAAACTGATAAACATGATTTCATCTTTACATCGAGTCAACAGTCAGCGAAGCCTTTGTCCTACACATCAGTTCATTCTATTTTTTCGAAAGTCGATAAGGTCTTCACTAACCAATACCCAGAGTACAAATCACCATTGTACTCTGACTCGTTGCAGCGATTGACTCCGCATACAACCCGACATACTTGGGCCTTTTTGACATTGCAAAAAATATGGCATTCAAAATATTTGAAAAGCCAGCAAAATAAAACACACTTTATTGCTGGAGTCCCTTCCCCCTCAGGGATAATGGAAGAAGCCAAAGATGAACTACGACTGATGGGTGGATGGAGTCCGACAAGTCAAATGCCTGATCTATATGCAAAACGTTTCCTGTCTGAGCAGGCTAATACTGCCAATGTCCAACGAATTATTCAAGACAATGCAGCGCTACATAATACGTTAGATACTATAATGGATAGATATAACGATGACATCATTTGATAATGCATTAAAATCTGACGAAGGGAACTCAGTTTTCCCTCCTGATTTGGCTCAGGCTATCTTTGAACTCGATATTCCTGATCGAATTTATCTAAAAACGGCAATGGAGTTTGATGATAAATATATTATTAACAAAGGAAATAAATGGACTTTCGATTATTCAGGCAGTCGGCGATATCTTGTTTTCAATCAAGATCATATCTCAAATAAATTAAACAAGTATATCTGTTTCAAATATGCATCGACGAGATTTCCAACCAAACTTCCAGCGTTGCACCTTGATTGGAGGAATATCATTTCATATTGTCGAGAACATGGTGGGTTTTCGCTTAGTACGCTCCGATTATTTATCGAAAAAGAGGATATTAATAATACTGCTTTTTATTCCGTGTTATTCGGATTAAAAATACTTTGTGCTGAAACATTCCCAGGTTTCAATCTTGAAGATTACGATGATCTTGAGTTCGTCCCTCGACCGTATCTCGAACATTGGGGGGTTTACCAAGAAATCGATAATATTCTTGACCCTCTTGAAAAAAACATGATTTGCAATGGACTGTTTGAAATGGCTTCGTTGTTACGCGATGGCAAAAGTTTCAGTCAGAGCGAAGTGCGAAATGCAGCTATCCTTGGGTTGGCTTATGTAACGGGTGCACGCCCAGTACAACTCGCTAGGCTGGCGGTCAAAGATGTTCGTATCGATACACGAAATCAGGAATCTGGTCTTATTCGATACAGTGTTTTTTTACCATATGCTAAACAAAGACGAGTGACGACAGAGCGGTTATTTCTGGCGATCCCCCCAGAAATTGGGGAGTTAATTATGAACTATACCGTGAGATACAAGAAAAACCCCGAAGATAAACTATTCGATTTCAGCGTTTCAGCTCCGCGTTATGTGTCTCAGGCAATTAATCAGGCAATCCTAAATTTCTGTCCTCCTGAATATCAAGCCGCCGTAGCATGTGGCGAAGCTGCATTGCCCACAATTACACCCACTGATTTACGGCACAATGTTGGGCACTCTTTGGCGATGCAAGGTGCTAGTGCTGAAGAGATAGCACATGTACTGGGGCACACCTCTCTTGCCGTAGCTAAATACTACATTTTGGCAACTCCCGCCTTGGCCTTGATCCGTGCTAAAGCGCTTGGGTCGAATCCCGTTTGGCAAAATATGGTGGCTATGATGCTCACTGGTGAACTGGTCGACTCAGCACATTGGAAAGGCCATCCAGTGGTGGGACTTGTTGGTGACGAGTTGCATGATAAAATTGGTGGTTGTTCCAGGAACAGTAGTAAATGCCCTTTCAGCGAAGTGCGTTCTTGTTACGGCTGTCTGTATTATCGCCCTTTTACGGATGGTGAACATCAGGCTCTACTTGAATGCGTCAAAAAAGAAGTCGATGAACTAATCGCTATTTCAGACGGTGTAGGTAATTCCCGAAATCCGCTCATTTTAATCCATGAAACCACACAGTTTGAAATTGAGTCTGTTATCGCCCGCTGCCGTTTTCATCAGGAACAGGTGAAGTCCAATGAAAAATCACTTTGAGCATTTTCAGGCTTTTATTGAAGAGCAAAAAAAATGGTTCGAACAGCACCTGTCTGCTGATTTTGCCCAAACATGGAATGATCATATCTGGGTAAGTGGTAACCAGGGAAGTGGATGGTTGCGAGGGAACGGCAGAAATACATTACGTTTTGATGAGATGAACAGATTCAAAGGTATTGTAGAACATCTGCCCATCGACAAAGAATATAGTCAGTTCATGAAAGCTATGCTGGTAGTGGTTTACCGACAGGGAAATAGGAATATGTCGCCAGCGGTGGCAAAGGCAACTTTAATGATTCTGAAACGATGGTACCATGCGATGCTTTATGAGACAGGACAGACCCATCCATCTTACCTGAGCACAGTTGTCATTCAACGAGCGATGGATCTTCTCAGTAGCGTTTCATCTCCTGGTGACCCCAATACAGCTAACTATAAAGGGCGGTGCGTTAGCCTTCAAAAATTGGTCAATCACTTCACATTTACGTTGGTTAAACTGCAATACAACTCTGATGTGAAGTATACCAACAAAACCAACCTGACCCGCAAAGCCCGGGAAACCATGGCGCTGAAACAGCAGGCCAAGCTGTCTGATACCACTACCGATGGTGAAGATGCGTTGATTACCATTCGCGGATTTCTGAACATAGTTGCATTAATCCAGCGGGTGGAAAGTGATGCTGAGAAAATCGCGTTAAATTGCCTGTTGTTATTGGTTATTACCGGCTTTCGCTCCATTGAAGCGTTTAATCTCAGACAGGATGCCCTGTTTAAACGCCAGATTGATGATCCGGCAATCTGTAAACGATTTCAGGACAAGGGATTACCCGATTATTTTCTTGGTATCCGTTATGTTGGTGTCAAAGGTGCTGGGGAGCGAACGCATTGGGTAGAACCGCTGGCAGTACCGCTGGTCGAGAGTATATTCAGTACCGTTAAAATGTTGACCGCACCAATACGCAGCCATCTTACCTATCTACGGGCAAAATCTTTTGATGATTACCTGCCACAGGCCATCAGCAACATGCCCGGTGAACGAGTCGAACTGGATGATGTGGTGAAGTACATCACCCAAACTACCTCAAGTTTCCGGGGCCGGGCAGGACAACGGGACAAAACATCCAAAGCCCTTAGCAAAAGAGGTGTGCTGCCCGTTCAAGAAATACCAGGCCTGAAAAACAGCAAATCTATCTATTATTCCAAGACTGATCTCAATCATTACATTAAGACCGAATTTGGCCTGACGAATGCCAACGAACCCTGTACACACGCCTGGATGGAAAATGGCAAACGCTACCAAGTTAACTACGAGGACCTGCTATTTCTACACGAGAAGGGTTCGCTGGCATTAAAGCGCACACTGGCTTTGCTGGCTACACCGATACCCTTCACCAACACACTTATGAATAAATTCTTAGGCAACGTTGAGCCTGATGGATCAGTATTCAGCAAATATCAATTACTGGAGGAGGATGGCACCTCGACGCGGATGCGTACCCACATTCCCCGGCACAACATCAATACCTTTCTTGCTATTGCGGATATCTCTGACCACTTACAGGCAATGTTGATGGGTCGAGTGGACATCACGCAGAATCAGCATTATCAACATCTGGCGCTTGCAGAACGGCGAAAATCCGCCTCGTTGGTGCCCTTGCAGCCAATATCGACAGCACTAACTGCCGCGCCCTCTTCGTCCTCCATTGCTACGCCACTGGAAATCGTCAAACGGACCGGCCAACTGGCGGTCACGGAACACATGACTTTGGACAATACCATCAAAACCAACCTGCATACTTTTGACGATCGGGATGATGTAGCCAGGTTTGTCGAGGCGTCATTTGCTAACGGCCTCTTTGAAGATGTTGCTGCCGCCTTTGAAGAAATCCGCGACGCAGAAGGACCAGAGCAAGCCTCTGCCATGGTGGCAAGACATGCCGTGCTGTATCCGCTGAAATTTGGCTCCTGTATGCGGGAAGTTAACCTCTGGGGATGTCCTTATCGACTGAAATGCCAGAGTGCTGCCTTTTGTGAACATTTCACGCTGACAGGCCGGATAGATGAGCTACCAAATCTGATTGCCAAAAAACAGGCTTTACAGCAAGCACATTCGAAGTTGACCCAACTTACTCAACATCAGCCTGATTACCAGACCGGACTGGCCGACATCGAACGACGGTTACAGCAACTCGAGGCAATACAAGCACAATGGCATCGTCGTGCCAAGACTCAACAACTGGTTGCTGCGGAGAGTGTGTTGTCTGGTGGAGTAATCACCGAGGGCAAAGTCCGTACACTGGCCCAGCTTTTTGCACTTGAATACCAACAATTGGTGCAGGAGAACGACTGATGCGCGGCAAGGAACTGAACACACTGATTGAGCACGAATTACAACTGATGCTGGTTGAAGGCTTTGACAAGTCCCCTATTTCCGCCAAGGCCCTGCATATTAGGCTCAAGGCAAAAGGTATCGTTAACGGTGGTTTAAGTACGCTGAGCAGCCTAGAGCGTAAACGCCTAATTGCTGCCTATGTTGATCAGCAACTTAGCCCATTGAATCTACGCCCAAAAGAAAAACAGCAATACGTCAACCGCAAAACCCGTCAGGCTTTGCTGGCCAGAAACCAGCAGTTGCAGGCTGAAGTAAATGAATTGCGAGACCAATTAGCGCAAAATACCCTTTCGTTGATAGAAATTGTCAAAGCGGTAAAAATCAATTCGGTTATACCGGTGGAAAGCCTGTTGGCCAACCATATGATTCGGGAACTACATAAGTAGTCATATTTCTGACATGGAAGATTTAGCCGACAGCTTCCCGGTTGTCGGCAGAATGCTGGTTGTATTGATAAACATATATTTATGGCTCCCTCTTTTGAGTTTGTTATCTGAGAGGGCGTCTTCCACTGTAATGCCCTGCTTGGTTCATTACATCAGTGTAATGCTACACTTTCGTTACCTTCAAAAAGTTCAGTCACTTTATGTGTAATATCATTTTTTGTCAGCATGCTTTTCGCCTGGATGCTTTTTGAGTGCTTCGATAAGATTACTTCGCTCTTCCTCTGTCATCCGTGATATGAGTAATGCAAGTTCAGCTGTGGTCTGATCATCACAAAAAAAGTAGTTCAACGGCACGTTTAACTCTGCCGCCATCCGTCGAAGCGTATCAATATCGGGGACATGGCGCCCTTTCTCATAATGATTCATACGACTGCTAGCCGAAGCGGGATCAAACCCAACAAGGAGGCCCAATGAGCGCTGTGATAAACCCGCCCTGCATCTTGCTTCCTTAAGTCTTTCTGGTATCGGATTTTTTTCAGACACTGATTCATCTTCATTGGCCTCGAATGCTTAGATTGTCTAAGTATCTGCCATTGTTGTATACTTAGCAATCCTAAGTTAACTGCCTTGTTTTAGTCATATGAATAGTCGAGTATCTAACCCTGAGTCGTACATATTTTCTGCAATAATCCACATTGGCAAGGATAACTTCACCAGTAATGATGTAGCAAAAATTCTTGTCGAGCGATTCTCACTCCCGAAAACTTATCGAAAGGCAAAAGCTTTTGCTTATAACCAAATTCAATACCTGGTTAAAAAAGGATTATTAAATAAAGTAAGAAAATCAGGCGTGTATCAATATTTATACTCAATCACATTAGAATTCAATATAGCAAAAGAGAATGTGCAATTAATTGAGGTAAGCCAAAAAACCTCGCTTCAACTTTCAAGTGCTACCAGCCATGAACACAGTGATGTAAACATTCAAATAAGATCTCTTATTGAAAAATACAGCAGTGAATTGGAAAAAGTTTCAGGAGCAAAAGAAATTTATGAAGAATTGATAATTGCCGTGCCGAGCAGGGAAAATGAATTCCGGAAACTTTCTCTTGAGCAAGATAAAAGACATATTAAGATAAATGAAAAAATAAACACACTGATTGGGATTGTTAATAACAATAATGCAATAATGCAATGAATTTTAAAAAGTATTTGAAGTTTAATACAGTCATGAAAAAGAGAGGGCAAAGCCGACCCCGCCCTCTCCCTTCATGCACTGTTAAGCCTCACTAATATGAGTGTTAGCAGCGCGTACCACTATATGCTAGACCTGAAAAATATAATCTCAGTCAGTCCCAGATGCAACCTTTAACACTTCAACGCAACAAATTAAACAACGAGTTCATCCTTACACCTTAAAGGTTGTAAAGTAAAAAAACACCCTGGAGGCTGTGTTTTTACGCAAAGTGAACTTATTTTAAAATAATCGACATGGTCACCTACTTATGGATAATGTTTTCCCGGTCAGACTTCTTAACCAGTTACGACCACTTTTAATTGGTTTTCGTAAATCAAAAGGATTAACTCAAAGAGAATTATCCGCCAGGTTGGGTGTCACTCAGCAGACTTACGCTCGCCTTGAGGCAAACCCTTCAAAAGCAAGTTTTCAGCGTCTATACAACGTGTTTAATATTTTAGGAGTTGAGATTTCGCTTAGTTCTGGACCTATTTCAACTTATACAAAGGCTTCAAATTTGGTTGAAAAGGAGTTTGATTCACCGGCAAGGCGTGAAGAATGGTGATAGAAGCCAGGCTAGTTGATAGGGCTGTACGTCAGGCACTGCCCTTAAGGAAGGTGCGATTTTCGAGCAAGGGCGCTTTGCATCGGAGTTAGCGGGCCGTCAATATGGGAGTTAGCGAGCACACAACCAGCCGCGAAGATCCCCGCGTCATAGCGACATAGAGGTGTCGTGCATCCATCTCTTCCGGGGATGTGATGACTGCCACCTCCCCTTCCAGTCCCTTTAGCAACAATGTGCTGCCGATTACACGCCGGGCCAACGGTCGACTCTCGTGGCGATTGCGTTCGCGCTCGTTTACCGTGGCGTCTGCAAAAGTGCAGCTTCCGGCAGCAGCCGACTGCAGGGCGCGCAAACAACAGCGCAAAACCTCTGGCCGATAGACTCGCGCATTGTCCTGACGACTCAGAAGGCGCAGCGCCTCTGCGGCCAGCGTAAAACCTGGTCTCTCTGCAAATGCCACTAACGCTGCTTCTGCAACCGTCGGCGGATTGCGGGCTCTCCCTCTTCGTAGCGTTTCCAGCCGGGGCAGCAACGCTGCGGGGCCAACCTGGGTCATGACGCCTGCGGCAAACTGTACCAGGCGCGTCAACGCATCCGCAGCCTCCAGGTTAAACCCTGCACCAAAGTCGGTAAGGTCAACCAAATCGACAGCTTCGACGGTCGTCGCCCCCGGGGTCTGGCTGGCCATCTGCTGGCGCCCGCGAGTGTCGTAGCTGTTTCCAATCACCAGTACCTGCCCGGTAGCGGTAACCGCTCGGGTCTGGGCGGCAGTAAGACGCTGCTGTGCAGCCGTTTCTGCCTGTAACGGTACCCAGACTACCTCAGCAGGCACCTGGCGAAGGTCAATGGCATTGCCATTCAGCAACATCCTCCGGCAGTCCAGAAGCCAGCGACCAAGTTCCGGCGCCCCTGAGTTAGCCCAGCGCCATGGATGATTCAGCTCACCAATCAGTGGAAAGTTAGCGAGTACATGTTGGTCCCAGTTCACGAGCTGATTACCCCGAAAGCCAAAAATAGCCTGCATAGGGTCACCGAGTACACAGGCAGGCAGCACTATTGATAACGCGGTTACCATTGCATGTTGCACTAGGTTGCAGTCCTGGTATTCGTCCACAATGAGGTGAGTGTAACTTGCAGCCAGAACATCATTAAGATGCCCTCCTTGCAGCAGTTGGCAGGCAGCCAGACGTATAGCGGGATAGTCAGCCCCGCGATTGCGCAGTTGAAGAACTTCAACGTTGAGCCCACTGCGCGCCGGAAACATCGCCACTAGACGCATGGCAAATCCATCAATGGTGGCTATACGGTAGGTCGCAGCAGAAACACCGGCACGTTGCATACGCAGACGCAGTGTTGCCACACCCGCGTTGGTGTGCGTGAGGATAAGTACCGGCCTGGCTCCCGTATGCAGAGCTAGGGTATCCGCGATGATTTGTGTTTTACCGCACCCGGCCGGGGCTGTGATCGTCCCCCGATGATATTCCAGCAGGTTGTAATCAGGCGGCATGTGCCCACCAGTAAAGCCGGTTAATCAGCTCCTGGAACCCGGCATCAGACGCGGGGAGATGAGGACCAAGGATATCGTGCGCCACATCTTCATACCGGGTCACCGATTTAAACCACCCGTTGCGTCGGTTACGCGCAGTGAGTCCCAATAGTTGTCGTATTTCAGGAGAATAAGACCCCCCAATCAGTTGCCGCTGGTGCCGGATATGGGCAAGCGTAACCTGACCGTTGGACTGCGTCTGGATATGTGCCGCCACCAGTTCCTCCTCCATAAGATCAATACCCCGCTGAAGCAGCGCGTCGACGCCTGCATCCGGCAGGCTCATAAACAGTTCATCCTCCAGCGCATGACCGGCTCGCCATGTGATATGTTCTCCACCCACGGCCTCGAAGGCCTCGACCGTCGCTGGGGTGGGCAGCTTATCTGCATCCACCAGAACCAGCACACGGTAACCAAGTCGACGCAGTGCTAGCCCACGCACAAAACATCGGTCAGGATCTCCTCCACCAACATTCACGAATGCGGTTCCTGCACTCAACATGGAATTACCGTTGAGGGCGGTCCAGTAATGATCCAGCCCGCGAATCAGCCCCACCTCGCTCGCACCTTCACAAACGATAACGCTACGAGCTAGAAAGGCTTCGGGGTCGGCCCGAACCGTACTTTGAATATCATCGGCAATGCCCACCGGCAGCACCTGGTGGGGAGCTGTCGGGTGGCCCCGCACAACGAAGAGCTGATTGCCATTAAGCTCGCGCACTGCCACGGGAGAGTGTGTGGTCAGAAAAACCTGAAGTGGCGGCGGTGTTTCCCTGGCACCCAGGGAGTTCAGTAACCGGGTAAGCCGATGCGGTTCGAGTCCGTATTCCACTTCATCGACCAGCGCCACGGAGGCCCGTTGCGCGGCAGCACGCTGCATTCCTGCCACCAGAAGACGGGACGACCCGGTACCAAGAGAACGCAGCGGCACACCAGCGGCGTTGTGCAGCGCAATTGCACCATCGCCGATGGAAACCGCGTGAGCATCCAATAAGGCCTGAGTCCGACCACCGACCGGCACACCCAACTCATTGGCCTTCTGAGTAACTACGTCCAGCGTTGCCGCGAGTTGTACTGCAGCCTGACCACCGAAACTGGTTCGGGCCTGACGCGCAGCATTTGACAGTTCAGCCCCCAGATTAGGGCGCTCCTCCGTGAGCCGATTAAGCACCGATCCGCGTGCCCAGGATAAATTTGAGCTTGCATAGGTGCCAAGTCTCGCCGGTGCGATGAGCAGCCGATCTTTCCAGGCCAGATTGCGTTCCTGACCTAGCGCTTCGGCACGCTGAGACACCAGCGTCCAGTTAGGTTCCAGTTCACTGTCGACGCTAAGCCGCAGACACAAAACCGTTTCCAGCCCGAACTGGGGCTCTTCCTGAATCTGCCCCGTCGCGCTGTTGAACGCCTGCAAATAATTGCCGTAGGTTTCCATTGTCCTCAGAGCATCCGGCAATGACCCCAGGGTCAGGGTAATGCTGATGGGCTGAGTCACATCGAGACCAAAAAAATCGGTGTCGCTGAAACTGACATTACGTCGCGCCCCCAGGCACAAATCTATAGCGTCAAGAATTGTGGTCTTGCCACTGTCCCCAGGGCCAATGAGACAGTTGATCCCTGGCGAAGGCAGCCAGGTCAGCAAACGAATAGATCGGAAGTTCTGGATTTCAACTTTGCAAACTCTGACCACGGGACTCTCCCTTTTTTATTCTTTTTGTCCACTCGCCTGTCGTAAAGATAACTACAAATGCGCAGCCAGTGCACCGACACGTATAAAAGTAACGCTCCCGAATTTCTTAATCAATGATATATAGCCTGTTTTACTGACATATCTGACAGCGGGTGGACTTCCTTCAATTTATTGATGTAACACCATACGAACTACATCTGCCTCTCTCAGAATATGAGGTGAAATTGTTGCGCACCGATCAATCCGGGTGTTCTGGTCAAACTTTTGGTAGCCATACTTAAGTTCCATTACGCACGCTGATAGGTAAATCTTGGATACTTCTGACAAGTAACTTGAGGAACAAAAATGAGGGGAAGCAAAGAAAAATCTATGCCGGATGTTCTGGACTCTGCCCAGTTGGTACGTATTGAAGCCGTACACCGGGGATTCTTTTATCAGCACTTGTATGCCGTTGGCTGCTTGCTGCTGGCACAGAAAGACAGCGTGGAGACAGTAACCGTTGAGCTGGATGAGGATATTGAACTCAACTCCAGGCAGGAGCGCATTTACGTTCAGGTTAAAACCCGCCTGAAACCCATCATTCTCAGCGATGTGTCTGGCGCGCTCGCGCGGTTTGCGGAGCTGCGTAACGAGCACACTGATGGGCGCCGCCAGGGAAGCGCTTCTTTCGTTATCGTCGCCAACCAGGCGCCAGGTCCACATCTGCAGAAGATGATTGAGGATAAGACGCTTCCTGCGGATGTCCGTTTTATCTGGCCCCAGTCAACCGCTGAGCGCTATCCCGCACTTCCCCCTGCCTGGGACACCGTGGCTGATGCGGCCGCGTGGTGCATCGCGCAAGCAGAGCAACTGAATTTTTCGTTATTGTCGCCAGAATCCCTGATCTGGAAGCTGGCCGGTCTTGTCCAGCTCGCCGCCACCGGAGGTGATGCCGACGGACAGCATGCGTTTTATACCCGGGATCTTCCTGCCCTGTTCGAACAGCTCATCGTTCAGTTACAGGACTTCCCTGCACCGCCGACACTCTACCGGCCACAAAGAGAGGAACCCTCTTTTGTGTCGGATGAGCGGATACGCATCATTTGCGGCTTGTCTGGTGCAGGTAAAACAGCATGGGCAGCACAGGCCGCCCAGCACAGTACTCAGGTGTGTGCGTATTACGACGCTGGCGACCTTCCGGGTCCTGCACTTGCCAGTACGCTGGTTCGTGAGCTGGCAGCCCGGTTTGCGACTCAGGAGCAAGGTGGCCTGCGAAGAATACTGCTCCCTGGTGCCAGTGGCGTTGAAGCGCTGAGAACGTTCGACACCTTCTTGCAGCAACGGAACGACAATCTGCTGCTGGTTCTGGATAACGCGCATCGTATCCCTGTGGAGAACTTGCGGAATGTTCTACACGCCACAACCCGTATCCATTTTGTGCTGCTGTGCCAGCCCCATGACAATGTCCGTCAACTGGAGGCGATGACTGGACTTCAGCGTGAATCGTTACAGGGATGGGATATCGACACAGTGGCTGCCGCAGTGGCCGACCTCGGTGGGCACGCCAGTGCGCTGGGATATGAGCAGCTACGAAGCTACACCGGAGGGTTGCCGCTGTATGTCGAAAGCGCGGCGAGAGTTGCCGCAGAGGAATACAAAGGGGATATAGACACGCTGTGTGCTGAACTGCGGCAACAGGAAAACAGCACGGAAACCGCGCAGGAAGTCATTCTCAGCCGTGTCTATCAGGGGTTTGAGCCACTTGTCCAGAACGCTCTGGCGTTGTTCAGTCTGTCCGATGTGGGGCTAAGCCGTGATGAAGTTTCAGGGTACCTTGCCCGCTCATTGAATATCCCTTCAAACGGGGCAGCCACATTAATTAAAAAAATGCGGGCCACCGGAACCATTGAAAACTATGGAAACCAGACGTTAAAGGTACACGATGCTGTCAGGGCGCTGGGGCTGCAACACCTGACCATGATGGACGTGGATATCGTAAATAACGCGTTACTGGCGTTAAAAGATCTTTTGATTGAGAGCCTTCAGCAAGAACGCGACACTTCGCGATTTTCTCTTCTAACGCAGATTTACATCAAGCTTAACGATGTCATGACGCTCATCGCTCTATCTGGTGAAGAGCTGTTTTATGAGATGGGCATTACTGTCGACATTATGGAAAGCCTGAAACAGGCGACAGCTTCGGACTCTCTGGCGCCTTTACAAAAGTTCTGGGCACTCGATGGGCTCGTTTTTTCCGAGCTTAAAGACGGTGTTTCTGAGCAAATTGCACAATGGCTGGAAGCGATGGGAGCTTTGCTTACAGAACATGAGTTTGGTTACCGGGAACGCACAGCCTACACCATGAAACGGATGCTTTTCTTATCCGAAAAGGGAGACCTTAGTGAAGTGCAAACGCTGGCTGAAGATGCCCGCCCCAGCCTTCCGGATGAGGAGCATGCGCGTATATTTGACTATAACCATGCTATCGCGCTCTGGAGACTGAAAAGATACAAACAAGCAGAAGCACTGTGTCTGAGCGTAGTGAATCGCTACTACGCGTTATTTGGTATTTCCCCACAGGATGTCATGGGTAAAAACTCGGATGTGCTGTGGGCAATCATCAACCAGCCTGAAAATGTTCACGAGCACATCAAACATCTGGCCGATGCCCTAGAGTTGCTTGCCAGAATTAATGACGCGCAGGGAAAGGTGTCACCGTTTCTGCGCATTCACGCGATGAAATTTTACAACATGACCGCAGCCCCCGAATCTCTGGTCCGGGTAGGACAGGATCTAGCTGATGAGTTTGTCGCAATAAAGGACTATGTCGGTGCCAGAGAGGTGATGGAGCAATACGTCCTGCCAGTCGTCAATGAAGCCGGTCTGGTACAGCGACTGGTTCAGGTCCGAAGCCAGTACGCCGTTATACTGGCACTTGCAGGCGAACATGAGCAGGCAGAAGCGGAGATGTGTCGGCTAGCCCCTTTTTTTGAAGGGTTAACAGGTGAGCAGCGACAGGAGGTTGAAAATCAGTCGAACTACATCGCGCAGCTTGCTTACAAGGCGGCTAAATCCGAAGTAACGCGATTTTTCGGGGCGGTAGGCAGAAATGAATCTTGTCCCTGCGGGTCGGGAGTAAAGTATAAAAAATGTCATGGAGCCTGAGTGCTGGCTTCGCTATGTTGGACGCGGTTGGGGGGTAAGTCCGTGGGAGCCATATCAGGATGCTGTCCACATCGTGCAACCGAGCGCTTTTTATTGGTATTGCCGTTGACTCTCTTAAAGCACATCGTCGTGCGTGGGAGCAGTATATGGCCTGCGAAAGCAGGCCAAATTCACTCAAGAGGGAGAAATACGCGAGTGCGCTCTAAAACACGCTATCGTAGCGCTGACCTTTAGTTGCAACGTCAAAAATGAACAACTTCCAGGCAGGGTTACTGGCTTCGGCTCAACGCATATGGTTAAAAACCCACCAGGAAAATTGTCTCTCTGCTTCCATTCTCAGTTCTGGGTGAGTTTTCATCGATGCTGTATCAGGCATACCATCCGGACAAAAATCAGCAAGCTGACTTTGAATAAACTTTAGCTTTTCTTCTTTTTCCCCTGCGTTCTCAAACACCATGAATGGCAGCTCGATAATCGGCGGTTTGGTCTGGGTGGTTAACGGCATGGTTATGCCTGAATTATGGCCAGGCAGTGAGTGTAATTCTCTGATATGACTCAACAGATTGTAGGGTAAGGTGTTTTTTACGAAGTAAAAAACGTCTGCATAATAATCAGTTACGAATCCATCCCTTTTTCCTGGATAAGCCAGCGTATCCATCTCTGGAAAGGGAAACTGTAAACCCTCATTTCTGTAATGTACGATTGTCACTCGTTCAAGTACACGCCCACGGTATTTGAGGATGTATTCATAGTGACAAGGTTGCTCAATGCTAATCGTTGACCACCAGTGATGTCCTCCTATATCTTTTTCTGTGTCGCCAATATGAATGGCATAATCCGGGTCCAACCGATAATAGGCCTCGCTGATACTGTCATATTCCCAATTGTCGTAATCCAGAAGCAGTCTGACTATGCGGTCAGCGGGTGCCAGGTCCAGGTTAAAGCGCTCTCTCCACATTGCCATGACATCTCCAGGGCTGGCACAGCTAGTTACGGGCGTATTGGCATCTTGTTGACGGGTGTAAACGACACCGGCTCTGACAGTTTTTCCCTCTTTTATATAGTCCTGGGTTAGATAGTAGGGTTTCATTCTGACGTTACGAATTTGTAGAATAGCCAGCACCTTATTCTGGAGTGTGATGTGGTGCAGCTGAATATCCGGACAATGGTGCTCTGCAAAACTGACTTTTCTTAACAGATCGATTAAATTTGCCTGGTTAAGTTGCTTACCATCTTCCGGCACGCCAGTAATCAACCCTTCATCATTCACGCCAAAAATCAGATACCGGTCACCGTCATGCAGGACGTTTGCCATGCAGAGGATATCGTGAACAAGGGCTGCATTGTTTTGGTGGTAGGTTTGTTTAAAGTCCCACCATGGCCCTTCCTTTCCACTGGCAATCAGTTTTTCGATGGTTTCGTTCATAGTCCTCTCTATCCGATATGGCGTGCGTTTGCTTGTACCAAGTATTCCTTCAGTCTACTTAAATTGGTAGTGTGAAATGGCTGCCCTGGCATTCGATGCCAGGGCAGCCAGTTGATTACATAATCAGTATCGTTGTCAGCAGTTAAATGGCAGTTCCTCTTCTCGTAAAACTACTGGCGCCTTGTCTGCCCGGTACTGGAGCCAAGTTTTCAGGTCTATTTGCGAGCCGTTACGGCCAGCTAAATCAAAATATCCCCTGTTAGCAAAACGGCGATATATAAGTTCTTCACCTGTTATGGACAGGTAGGCGTTCAACGCCGAACGATGAATGAAAAGTCCGCTTTGTCTTACACCTTTATGATGGAAGGCGATAAGTTTGCCAGAACGATCAACCCAACCGCTTTGACAATCCCATAAAAGTTCGAGTTTTTGAATGATTCCCTGGCATGGCGCAATGAGGTTATCTTGGCGCTCGGGCGTGGTATATGAGTAGTCATATTCCCATTCGCTTCCGCGTAGTAAACTGACTTCTGTAAAATTAAATGCTTCACTATCTTCCTCATTATTAAGAAGTTGTATGTACACTGGGCTGTCAGGATATTCAGCAAGATAACCGCGATAACAGCTATTTCCCTGGTTATATTGGAAAATATCGCGCGCACTTTTCTGTTTAAAGTTCTGGATGCTTTCATTTATGAGTGCGCTTGAATAATAAGCACGCACTGCCAGGTAAGGTGAATTCCAGCTATTTTCATTCGGCGCTTTATCCTCGTCCCAATAGCTGTGTGAAAGCGCTACCCACTGTTCCCCTTCCTTGTCAGTTCGAATCAGACAAGCTTCATAAGGTGACAAATCATCGGTCCGAACCCAACCTTTGATATCTGAATTGCGGTCAGGGAATGCATAATTTGTTTCTTCCATCAGTACTGGATAGACACTTTCTGCGGTGATGTCGCGTACATCGGTCAGGTCGACTTTACGGACGTCGACTGACCATAGATGATCACTTGTAGGTTCGTAGTCGGAATATGGGTCTTCCAGTGCGGGAACATTACTGGCCAGAATGCCCAGTAGTCGATGTAAGGCGATCCAGTAATATTTTTTACCGAGTCGGTCAGCATACCCTTTTCTACCCCGTCCCGAGCCATACTGACTTCCGATATGGCGATCATAATTGAGCGCGCAGTGGTTATAACCGGGATATCCTAAATTAAGTGCTTCTCGCATTAACCAACAGGCAATGTTTTCATGGCTGATATTCGCGCTCTCCAAGTCAAAGCCGGAAATCTTCGATTCCACCTGATAACGCCAGAAATCCGGGGCCATGGACTCTCCCCAGAGCACCATGTTTGATGGTAAATGTTCCAGATCTAGGAGGGGTTTGACATCCGCCAGTACAGGCCATCGTGATGGTAATGATACGTTTGTCTGGTAATGCTGTAATTGGCTTGTTACGGCTGTGGGAAATTCTCCTGTTTTCAACAAGTTTACTAATAGCTGAACCGTATCCCGGAGCAGAATATTCTCGCTATCGGACGCAATGCTTAATAGACCAGGGAGCGCTGGCATAAACGCATTTCTACGTTGGCGTGACAATAAGCATGCACTGTAGATAGCAAGGCTAATACGCTCTAATACGTAATCATCATCACAATATGCAAATTCACTGATTACTGTTTGGCAGTTTTCCGGGTAGTTTGCCAGGATTCTGCTTAGCCCTTTTGAGGATAAATCCCTGATTCGGCGGTCAGCACACGAAGTGAGCCAGGCAAGTGTTAGACTGGCCAGCCTCCGGCTTTCAGCAGGCCAATGGGTTATGTCAGCAAATAGTGCTGCATGGATGAGTGAATAGACAGCAGTCTTGTTATCAAATGATCCCAGCGCAGCTAATGACATGTAGGTGTCACGTTCAGCTAAGGATGACTGCCGTAAAAATGGCCCCAGCCAGTTAGTTGCGTTTAGACGATGATCAGGAACCAGACTAAGTGAAAACAGCGCTTCATAAACCGACTCCCATAATCCAGGTGTATGCAGTGCTGCATGGATGTGTTCATCAATTTCTTCCACTACACTTTGTCGGGAGCGCCAAACCAATGACTGGATGAACAGCTTATGGGCTTGTTCGGATGGTAATCCTACTTCTTCAGCAGTAATTTCAAGAGCAGTTTTCTCTGGCAGCACGGCGGCAAGAGCTTCCAGCAATCCAGCATCTTCTTCTGTTAACGCTGCAATTTTCTCCGCTAGTTTTGCTGTATCCGAATCAAGAGCTTCCACAAGGCTGATAGCACGGAGTATGTCACCGTAGCGTTGATAACCCAGACGGATCAGGAAGGTATCCTCATCTACAACAGAAAGGATAATGAGGCCTTCATGTGCCAATGCATTTAAAAAGGATTCAGGTGTGGTCTCAGTTCCCACTATTTTGCTCAGTGCTTCGCAACAGGTTTCCCAGGTTCGGTTCTGCGGCAACTCATGTGTCAGGGTATTCGCGAGTGCCATCATTGCAACCCTTACCAGATTGCGAGGGTTTGCGTAGTGGAGGCGTTCTCGAATTAAAACATCGCAATGTTTGAGATGTCCTTGAAACAGAGAGGTAAAACCCGGCAAAGAAATATCCAGACTATCACGGCCTTCGCCCTTTAGCGTTTTACAGGCCAAGTGTAAAAATAAAGGATTACTGAGTTCGGGTGAAAAAAGTGGTGTAATCTCTGCATCCAGCCCATAGTAGGCTGCGAAAGCTTGTACCGCTTCGAATTGATGTCCTGAAAAACCGATGTGTTCGAAAGCAAACCCTGGAAAGCGTGAATCGACCACAAGATTGCGATAGGTATCTCGGGTTGAAACGCAGATTTTGATGTCTGGATAAGACTTGCATTGAGCGAGCAATTCGGGAAGCTTGTCCTTCCAGCGCACTTCTCGCGGGCTTTCGTTCAAGGCATCGATATAAATGACAAAAGGTAAGCCAGTATGTTCGGCGCAGGCCTGTATGCATTCAAATAATGTCGAACGATCGATGGCGGCACCCAGCCCTATTTTACTGCGTAGCACTTCCCAAGGCTCTGCTTTGCCAAAGTCGTCTCCAAAGACGACCAGGGAAAAACCACCATGTTCCAGTCGACGCAATGCTGCGCTGACAATCGCGTGGGTTTTGCCGATACCCGCTGGCCCAACCAGCAGTAAGGAATGTGCTGTTGCGGCACCAACGACCTGAGAAGTCAGCAAATTTTGCAGTTGCTGCGCCTGCTCTTCCCATTTTCTCGCCGCATCCATATCTCCGGCAGGAAATGCACACATATACTCTGCGTGGAACTGTCGGAACGATTCTGTATCACTATGCTTGCCATGCTTTTCATAAAATTTATCTTCTTGAGCATGGCGGGCATCAGCGAAAAGTGTCAATAGGGATGACAGAGCGACGCAAAGATCTGTAACCGATGTGGCCGTGACATTGTTATCTCTCATGCTCTCACAGTAGGCAATTATTTCTTCAATCAATGCCGTGGCGGATGTAGCTCGGGTTTCGCCGAGTATATCCAGCGATTTGCGTCCGTATCCATTCAGTGAATGGAACTCTCGAACGATTGGTGTTAATGATGTTTCGTACCACTCGCAAAAGTCACCAGTCCCACCAAAGAAATCCAGGCCGACATGAGCATTCGTCACCACATCCAGCATTGAAGTATATCTTGGCCCTGCAAAAGCAATGGCGTCATCCAGACATTGTTGAATTTGAGCTGCTGTCAGCAACGTGTCATCAAACCAATACCTGCGCATCCCTCCGTAAGGGTCTATCTCAAGTAATTGATTGCAGATAACAGCAGCGGTACAAAGGATAATAGAAAGTGACTTCCCTTTCGCTGACGCTTCCGATTCGACTTTACTTTTCCATTCTTCAAAGCGTTCCGCCTGGCTTTTTCCTCGATTTCCCGCAGCAACACGCCCGGTCAGGTCAAACGGTATATAAATCCAGTATTCGGTTAGTGTGGGATGGTTGCTTAGCGCGGCTTTAAGGGAACTATCAATCTGTGTAAGCTCTGCGGAAGCAAGCTGGAAAAAGTATTTTGCCTGAACACCGAATACGGCACCGTCCGGTGAGCGGAAATATGCCTCAACGCCACCGTCTCCACCATCTCCACGCAGACTAATAAATGTTGAATTTGTCGGTACTCGACAGGTTTTCCAAAATAACTGTACGGCGAGTGCTTCAAAGCTATCGTTACGGCTTTTGGGGGCGCTGCGAATTAAACTGAAATCAATATTCATCACCAGTCCTTGTTCCTGTCACTAATGCGGCAAAAGCAGTCACATATTATACCCATTAAAAATGTATTGGTATTGAGGCGAGGTAAGATGTTCGCTGTTATCAGGCTTGATAGCCCGTAGCCACTTGTAGAGGCTGTGCGCAGAAACGCCCAGACGGTCTGATACTTCGGCAACAGAATAACCGCGCTCCGTTATCTGGCGGACGGCTTCTTCCTTAAATTCAGGTGTAAATCGTGGTGTGCCCATACGCTCCTCCTATGCTCAAACAATAAGGCAGGATCGTCTACCGGGGCGGGGTCAGTCCATAAATGACTCTGAGGTGTCTGTTACTCCCGTGGCGATTCAGGTCAATGAAAAATATGGCTAACTTACTATTATCTATAAATAATTTATCAATATTTTGTCATTTAACAGGTATAGAATAACGCCTAACCATCAGTGCTGTAATTAAGGTGCCAGCGTTTGACCTAATAACTAACTAAGTGGTTGAATATGGGCTATGGGCAGATTCACCATCGAGTTGATGATTATGTTCCAAGCAAGAGCGTCGTGCTCTGCATGCCGCGGGCGTCACCGGACAGTTAAGTAAAGGCTTCTCAGGTACCTGCGACCTTCACTAGCCTGAAGTTAAGTCGTAGCGTAACGTACCAACTCACTTGAAACCGTTCGGAGGCCATATCGTGAGGACAAGGACTGTAGCGAACCTACATAATAGTATTTCTGAAGAATTAATTTACTTTTATCCACCCATGAAAGGTGAAGTTTACAAATGTTAGATTTCAAAGAGTTGAGCAAAGATGGAAAAGAATTTGAACTCCTAATTAGGGAGTTGCTTTTTTCCAAAGGGTTTAAGGTCTATTGGAGTGGTGTCGGGCCAGATGGTGGTCGAGATCTCGTTTGTATAGAAGAACATAAAAGCTTCTTCGCGCCCAGTCAAAAAAAGTGGTTAATTCAGTGCAAGCATAATGCTAACGGAGGCGGATCAGTAGGAATCAAGGATCTTGATGATATTGTTGATTCATGTTCTCAACATGGTGCGACAGGCTTTATTTTGGCGTGTTCGACTCAGCCATCATCAGCTGTTGTCGACCGACTTGAATCGATTACTAATAATCAAAGGAATGATATCACAGCCATATATTGGGATTATATTTTTATTGAGCAAGCGCTTTCCACCCCAGCCCTTTGGCGAGTGGCTCAACGTTTTTTCCCAGTATCATCAGAAGCAACTACTTGGAAAGTATATGCGACTGAAAATCCAAATCATTGGGTAGTAAATTATAAAGGTTACTATTTCCACTTAGCTAATAGAATCGGCTCATATCATGAGCACCATTTTGAGAGTATAAGTAAAAGAATTGAGGAAATTGAGTCAATTATAATGCCTGAAAATCATTTTATACGGGTTAGATCAGTATATTTCGACGACAAGAATGGAAATTATACATGGTACTTGGATTACATGTACCCAGATGCAGATATGCCAAAATATAGCTCAGCTGAAATTAAACATTACTTAGGTGACGGGTATGCATTAGAGGATGGACAATGTTATACATTTGATGTAAAACTAAGATCTTATTTCCAGTTTAGTGACCACTATGACCCAGATCACTACGATTACTATTCACCTTATATCAACAATTATTTATATGGTATGAAGCGGGAGGGTAACTGGGATGATCACGAAGAGGCATATCGTTCGGATCAGGAACTAAGAGAGAAGTTAGAGGCATGCAGAAATGTGAGTTTTGAAAAGCTATCTGAAAAGTTTAAAGAACTTGATTTTTGCCGATTGATGCGGTCATCAAATGCGCGCCTAGAAGATCTAGATAAATTCCATCTACAACGGAATTGGTCTGAGTTAATGTCTTCCTTAGATATTGAAACTGATAGGTTTTTTTCGGCTTGGTTTATTTTTGACGTCAGTAACGTTGATAGATTTCATGAATTAGTGTCATATATACCTCAGTACGTTCTTTATAACTTTAGACTTACCAGGGCTTATATTTATTTGCCTGAAAGTGACAATAGAAGCGTTTTGGATTCAGATGATGATGAGTACATTTTCGAATTAACATTATCAATTCATCCTGCAGAACTTCCTAATAAATTCATTGCAAGGAAAAAGTTAAATGAGTACTTTGATTTGATTATCGATGGAATTAATGAATTTCAGTCTAAATGCTATTAATTTGCTGGTTAAATCGTTAGTGTATATGTTATTTATACGTGTTAGCATCGACCTTTGACCATGACCCAGAATATGATCCAGGCATAGTTAGAAATAACCTAACTCATGACCCTGACCCCGAATATGCTCCAGTCATAAGCAGGAATAACCGGCTTCATGTTGGTTGCATATTCTGGCAACCGGTAGATTTTTCTGCAAATTCGGACGGGGTCATCCATCCCAGAGCAGAATGGGGACGCTTCTGGTTATAGTGTATGCGCCAGGCCTCGATTTTGCACCGTGCATCCTCCAGGGACATGAACCAGTTTTCGTTCAGGCACTCCTGTCGCAGCCTGCCGTTGAACGACTCCACCGTGGCATTGTCCGTCGGTGTTCCCGGCCGTGAGAAGTCTATTCGGATCCCTCGCTCATACACACATTTGTCCAGCATTTTCCCTGCAAATTCAGAGCCGTTATCGGTTTTCAGTAACTCTGGTAAGGGGCGTCTGAGCGCAATGGTGTTCAACATCTCTGCGACCTCCGTTGAGCGCAGATTCTGGCCTACGCAAATCCCCAGACATTCGCGCGTGAGCGGCTCAAGTCGCTTTAAGAGGAGAACGCTCGTCTCAAGAAGTTGCTCGCTGAAGCCATGCTGGATAAGGAGGCGCTTCAGGTGGCTCTGGGCCGAAAGTTCTGACGACAGACCAGAAGCGGGAAGCCGTGGAGGTCATGTGTGAGGCAACGGGTCTGTCGCAACGCCGTGCCTGCAGGCTGGCCGGTCTGTCACTTTCAACCTGCCGTTATCCGGCCCAGCGTTCGGCTGCTGACGTGCAACTGTCTCTACGCATCACAGAGCTGGCACTTGAACGCAGGCGATTTGGTTACCGGCGTATCTGGCAGTTATTGCGTCGGGAGGGCCTTCACGTCAACCACAATCGGGTTTACCGCATCTATCACCTTAACGGTCCGGGTGTAAAACGCAGGCGCCGCCGTAAGGGTCTGGCGACTGAACGGCTTCCGCTTCTTTGCCCGGATGCGCCGAACCTGACCTGGTAGATGGATTTTGTCATGGATACACTTGCCAGCGGCCGCCGCATTAAGTGCCTGACCTGTGTGGATGATTTTACGAAGGAGTGTCTGACGATCACCGCCGCTTTCGGGATTTCAGGTGTTCAGATCGCTTCTTCACGCTGATGTGTATTCAACAAACAATAGACTGCTTCGAATGCTAATGAACCTTCTACATCATTAAGCAGTCAGCGCGGTAATGATTTCAGTATTCCATAATACATCAGGCCGGAGTCATAAAAAATATTTGTCGCTCCAGTTCCAAACCAATATCCCCCGACATGCTGACATAGCATCCGGGGGTTTGAGACTTTTTCTCGCTTTTATAGTGAATAAAGTTGTGTGAATATCATTCAGACATCGAAAGTAAACCATCATCCAGTCGGTTCCCCTGGATTTTGATACTTGCTAACAAAGCATCCATATTAGCCAAGTCTTCAGTGCTCAATTCAAGATCAATCGCTCTTAGGTTATCGTCGATGTAGGCGATTTTATCCATCCCTGGAATCGGTACGATCCAGGGTTTTTGTGCCAATAACCATGCCAGAGCAACCTGTACAGGTGTCGCGCCTTTACTGGCCGCCACCTCTCGGAGCATGCTGATTAACGGCATATTCGCTTTTATTGCCTCTGGGGTGAAGCGCGGGAAATTTGCCCGCAAATCAGTCGCGCTATCGAATTTTGTTGAAGTATCAATCGTTCCCGTCAAGAATCCAGTCCCCAGTGGCCCCCATGGCACAAACCCGATCCCCAGTTCCTCACAAACTGGCAAAACTTCTGCCTCAGGCTCACGGGTCCACAAAGAATATTGGTTTTGTACAGCTGCGACTGGGGTTACTGCATGTGCCCGACGAATTGTTGCAGCGCCAACTTCGGAAAGTCCATAGTGACGGATCTTACCTTCCTTAATTAAATCTCCCAGCGTTCCCGCAACATCTTCAATCGGGACATTCGGATCCACTCGGTGCTGATAAAACAGATCGATATAATCTGTTTTAAGGCTTTTCAGGGATGCTTCGGCAACAGCGCGGATATTTTCAGGACGACTATCAACGCCCGTTGTCACGCCATTTTCCAGTTTGAAACCAAATTTGGTCGCAATAATCACTTTTTCACGGTGTGCAGATAACGCACTACCCACAAGCTTTTCATTCGTATAGGGACCATAGGCCTGAGCAGTGTCAAAAAAGTTAACCCCCCTGTCTAGAGCAGCATGAAGAACCTTAATCCCGGTCCGCTCATCAACCGCGCTACCTGTTCCAAAGCTTAAATTCATTGCTCCCATACCCAGTGCTGATACGGTTAGTCCGCTACGACCTAACTGACGATATTTCATATTTATTTCCTTACTCATTAGTCACGGGCGATGCCCAGGCTGTCATGTAAAAAAAGTGATGGTTCGATCACTATGCGGTTAATAAGACTGGCAATGCTTAATCGGGAAACGCTGCTACCCCGAAAAGGTTCATTCCTGTGCGTTAGTTCATATTCAACTTCATGCCCGTTGGTAAACCACGCAGGCCGGATGATGGTATGATCGAGCCCCGCACTTTCTATAATCTTTGCTGATTCCCGGTAAGGAGCCAAAATACTGCCGTATTTTTCTCCCGGCACTTCATCATATATTCCCATTGAGCTTATGAAGATCAAACGACGCACGCCCGTTGATTTCATTGCACGAACAATTGTTTTAGCCTGTTCTTTCATATTCCCTGACAAGTTGGCGTACACAATATCTATATCGAACATAGCGAGCCTGAGTTGTTCATAATCCAGAACATCCCCTTCAATTATGGTCACCCTGTCTGTATCCGGGTTTTGCAGGCGTGCACTGTTACGTAAATACAGCGTTAACTGAGCCTTGCTGTTATCCAGTAAGTAGCGGGTAGCAACCCGGGCTAGGGAGCCCGCTGCGCCCAGAATCAGTACGTTTGTCATTCTTTCCTTCCTCATTTCAAATCACTGAGGATAATACTAAAGTGTATGATTGTGTTTGTATGTGGATTTATATTGCATTCAGTATTCTGAATTATGGAACAATAAAATTCACTTTGATCAGCGACAGACGATAAAAGGCTATATTCATGAGCGCGACTCATAACGCTTATCCAGCCTGCGATGATTATTAATTTCCACAAGGCCACTATTATTGAACACACTATCCTTCCTTAAGCAGGCATTTATGAACCGTTCTCCGTCCGTTAAGACAACCGGACTACTTTTTATTATGATCCTCAGCGCCCTGATGGCTGTTACCTCTTTATCAACCGACATCTATCTTCCCGCTATGCCCGTCATGGCAAAAGATTTACAGGGTGATGCAGAATTGACAATCACAGGGTTTCTTATCGGCTTTTGCCTCGCACAACTGATTTGGGGACCGATTAGCGATCGTTATGGGCGTCGTCTGCCGCTGTATATCGGTTTAGGTCTATTCATCATCGGCTCGGTGGGCTGTGCATTATCAACTGATATTGTACAAATTGTCTTCTGGCGTGTTTTTCAGGCGTTAGGTGCCTGTACCGGCCCGATGCTGGCTCGAGCCATGATCCGCGACCTGTTTAGCCGCACTCGAGCAGCACAAATGCTTTCGACTCTGATGATCATCATGGCCATTGCCCCGATTGCCGGGCCACTAATCGGCGGGCAAATGATTAAAGTTACCTCGTGGCATGCCATTTTCTGGCTTCTGGCGGTTATCGGAACATTAATGTTGTTGTTTTTATTCTGGTTGCCGGAGACATTACCTGCCGAAAAACGCTCGAAATCCTCCGTAACCAAAGCATTTCACAACTACTATGCCTTGCTGACCAACGCCAGATACATGCGTTTTACGCTATGTCTGACATTCTACTACGTTGCAGCCTACGCCTTTATCACCGGCTCTCCGTTTGTGTACATCACTTACTTCGGCGTTGATCCGCAGCATTATGGTTGGCTGTTTGCAGTAAATATTGTGGGATTAATGGCTGTGAGCATGGTTAACAGACGCCTGGTTCACCGCTATCCACTGGAAGCGTTGCTCAGGAATGCCGTGTTCATCGCCACTATCGCGGCAATAGTGCTGGCGGTCACAACTGGACTGGGTGTAGGTGGAATTTTCGTGATTGTCGGCGCTGTGTTCGTGTTCTTCTCTATGAATGGCATCATCGCTGCAACGTCCACGGCTTGCGCACTAGATGCAGTACCAAATGTGGCTGGTTCCGCGTCGGCGCTAATGGGCGCGTTACAATACGGCAGCGGTATCATCTCTTCACTTCTTCTTGCTCTGTTCAGTGATGGCACACCATGGACGATGGGCTGGATAATTGCGTTGTTTACAGCAGCCAGCGCCTTGATGGCGCTGACCGTTCAACTAAAAAAATGACCACCACATGTCCGCCACGCTTATGAATTCAACTCATAGCGCCTATTCAAGCTGCGTAATTATTTTTAACAGCAACTTCGTTAATCTGGATATATCGCGAGAATATGCAATGTGAAATACAGCGGAAACTTTACTGACAGGCACACCCCGCCTGTGCGGCTGGGGTGTCATCGGAGACTGTTTAAATATTCTTTTCGAAAAAGACGTCTAACTTTTGCATCGCCTGGTCAACGTATTCAGGTACCCAATACGTCTCAATGTGGGTAGCCCCATCGATCAGGAAGAGTTCTTTGTCATTCGTACCGGTAGCTTTAGCAAACGCATCTTCAGTCATATAGAGCGTATCAGCTTTTGTACCGGCAATCATCAGCAGTGGTTTATTGATGAGATTGATATGGTCCGTTACGTCAAAGCTCATCAAATCCAGCAGGCTGCTGGTGGTGTATTTAAATGTCGAGTTCGGGTGTGCGTGGGTTTTCCAGTAATACTCGTAGCCCTGCCGATATAAAGCAAAAGGTAACTTAGCAATCTGTTCATCAGTCAGGCTGGCATCGCCGGAGTAAAGCACCTCACCTCCCGCAGCTTCCTGAGCACGTGCGGCAGAAGCCTGCTGAAGACGCTGCTGGATAGTATCCAGCTGTGAATCTTGCATACCGTTGCGGCGCACGAGGCCTGAATTAAACATGCTGATGGTTGCTATCGATTTGAACCTCTTGTCAGTTTCAGCCGCAACAAGTGAATACCCGCCGCCTCCGCAAATACCCAGCAGACCAAGGCGGGCGATATCTACACCAGGATACTGGCTGATGTAGTCAGCCATGCCATGGATATCCTCAATGCGATTAGCGGGTTTATCCACGCTACGAGGCATCCCCCCACTAGCGCCCTGATACGCCGCGTCGGCGGTGATCGTGATGTAGCCTTGCTCGGCGAGACGCTGGGCATACAACCCGGCGACCTGTTCTTTTACGCCGCCATTAGGATGTGCAACCACTACGGCAGGATATTTTTTGGCAGGATCGTAGTCAGCAGGGGTATAGACATTCGCAGCAATCTGGATGCCATGTAGATCGTATTTCACGGAATGAATATTGACCTTGCCTTTGACGTTCTCAGTAATGGCACCGTCATAGACGAGTGTGAATGGATTTTTTTTGTAATCAGCCGCATTGACTGAGGTCGTTCCAGCCATTGCCGTGAGTAGCATTGCACTTATAAGCGTAAATTTCATGGATTCTCCCGATGAGAGTTGGCCTGGTTATGCAGGCTCGCGGAATCAAATTTGCAGACTAAGAGTAGGCCTGGAGGGCTGTCAGCATCGTGACAGGGAAATAACATTTTTGTCAGGAAACAGACTGGAAAAGGTTGGTGTTTCTGACAACGCTGTCAGCTATCCGTCAGCTTTATGTTGGCAATCACAACGCAGAATGGTCTCGCTTAAATGAGATTCATGTTCAATTTTCTGAGAAACGGAGAGATCAATGAAAAGCCAGAATGCCCCAACAATGCCAGACCGTCGCAAGCTATTAGTCGCCGGGGCCGGTATTGCCGCCGCCTCGCTGATTCCGCACGTATCAGCGGCGAGCCAATCCTCTCTGGTCGATTCATCCAGACAACCCAGCCAACACCCTGCAGCTCCTGGCAAACGTAAACTCAGGAATCTGGAAGTTTCTGCCGTCGGTCTGGGCGTGCAGAACATGAGTCGTAAATACGACACCTCCGCTCCCTGGCGTCCCGAGATGATCAATGTTATCCGCAGGGCATTTGATGAAGGGGTAACGTTCTTCGATGCTGCTGAAGCCTACGGCCCGTTTGAGGTTGAAAAAATTCTCGGAGAAGGCGTCGCCCCGTTCAGGAACAAAATCGTTATCGCCACCAAGTTTGGCTGGAACATTGACCAACAGACGGGTAAGCGTCTGCCGGGACTTAATAGCAGGCCTGAGCATATCAGGCAGGTCGTCGACAATATGCTTAAACGCCTGCGTACCGATCGTATCGATTTACTGTATCAACACCGGGTTGATCCGCAGATCCCGATCGAAGATGTCGCCGGTGTAGTTAAAGATTTAATGGATCAAGGGAAAGTCCTGCACTGGGGTCTGTCTGAAATGGGCATCAACACGTTGAGACGCGCTCATGCAGCATTACCGGTTACCGCCGTACAAAGTGAATACTCTATGCTCTGGCGCGGCCCTGAAAAGCTGGTACTTCCGGTGTGTGAAGAGCTGGGCATTGGGTTCGTGCCATGGAGTCCACTCGGCGTGCAATTTTTAACGGGCTGGATTGATGGGAATACCCGCTTCGCTGCCGGTGATTTTCGCGCGACAGAAACGCGCTTCTCACCTGACAACCTGCCACACAACTTACAGCTGGTTGAATTACTGAAATCCTGGGCAATCAGAAAAAATGCCGCACCGGGACAGATTGCGCTGGCCTGGCTCCTGGCCCGCAAACCCTGGATTGTTCCCATCCCTGGCACCACTAATAAAGACCATATGCTGCAAAACACGGCGGCTTCTACTGTTTCGTTGACTGCCGCAGAAATGACCGAACTCACCCGCTCCCTGGATGCCATCACTATCCAGGGGCAACGTCTGCCGGATGCTGTGCAGGTTTATTCAGATGTTGAAGCACCGATAAAAAGTTAAGAGGAAGCCCCGCTATGCGCCTGTTGTTAGTAGAAGATGAAGAAAAAACGTCAACCTATCTCAATCGTGCGTTGAGCGAGTCTGGATTTACGGTAGATGTCTCTGCAGATGGAGTTGAAGGTCTTCATTACGCGCTGGAGTTCGACTACGACGCGATAATCCTTGATGTGATGTTGCCGGGGATGGATGGTTACCGGGTACTTGAGGGTGTGCGAGCAACCAAACAGACGCCGGTGCTGATGCTCTCGGCGCGGGGATCGGTCGACGAGCGCGTAAAAGGGCTGCGTCTTGGCGCGGATGATTATCTGCCCAAGCCCTTTTCGCTTATTGAGCTGGTGGCGCGTATTCAGGCACTGGTGCGTCGTCGTGCTACGGATGGCGCGGACATCACCCAACTGCGAATTCACGATCTGCATCTCGACCTGCTGGCTCGTCGCGTATTTCGTGCCGGAACGAGACTGGAGCTGACTGCGAAAGAGTTTTCCCTGCTAAGCCTTCTGGCCCGGCATCAGGGGGAAATTCTGTCAAAGATGATGATTGCGGAGCAGATATGGGACATGAATTTTGACAGTGATGCTAACGTTGTTGAAGTCGCCATTAAACGACTTCGAGCCAAAGTGGATGCCCCATTCGATATCAAACTGCTGCATACCGTTCGTGGAATGGGCTATGTTCTCGAAGTCCGGTCAGAATAATGAAGGGGATAAGCATGCTTAAGCGCTCCATCTCCGTTCACCTGGCGCTGATGTTTGCCTTATCCGCGCTGCTGATTGTGTCCGTTATCGGTATTCTGCTCAGAAGCTCCTTGCATGATTCTCTGCAAAAGCAGATGCACAACGAACTGCTGTTCCGGGAATCATTAATGAGCCCATGGATCACCGCACGAACCTCGGCTGATGGCTGGTCTACGCTGGCCAATAAATTCACAGTGTTAACCAATTCTGAAGGTGAACGCGTTCGCTACTGGATAGTGAGCAATAACCCGCGCTTCAGCATGGGGGGAATGCCGCCAGTGGGTGTTCAGTGGTCTTCATTACAGGAAGGCTTTAATAAAGTGCCCGGTGCATCAGAAGAAGCATGCTCGCTGTTCCTGTTAGTGAAAACTATACCAGCCAATGGTGAAAGGCCTGAGCTCCGCTATATTGTTGCCATCGACTCCACACCCTACATGGGCACACTGAATGCCTTCACCCGGACGCTGCTAATCATAACCGCACTGGGCGTAGTGATTGTCGCCTTGCTGGGATACATCGTATCAAGGATCGGTCTTCGTCCAGTCAGAGTGCTTAGTAAAGAGGCCCAGCATCTCGCACCGGGAGACAATGGCCAGCGTCTGAATACCTGCGCTTTGCCCGAAGAACTTCAGCAACTGGCATCTTCATTTAATGGCGTATTAGAGCGTCAGGAAATCGCCTGGCGTCAGCTTGATAGCTTCAACGCCGATGTTGCACATGAACTCCGTACACCGTTGACAAACCTGATCGGCCAGACGCAACTGGGGCTCTCGCGTCGACGTTCGCATGATGAACTGGAAGAGTTATTAGGTTCCAATCTGGAAGAACTTGAACGCATGACATCTATCGTTAATGACATGCTGTTTCTGTCCCATGCCCATGCAGGTGAACACGCTTCCCAGCTTACGCAGGTGTCCCTGCGGGAAGAAACTCTGAAAACAGCGGAGTATGTTGAACCTTCTTTTGCTGAAAAGCAGCTCGCTCTGAATGTTGAGGGCGACGTCACCGTGCATATCGACAGGCGACTATTCCACCGCTCACTGGCCAATTTACTGGAAAATAGCGCAAGACATTCACCAACCAACAGCACAGTTACGGTGCGATTAAGCGAAAAAGGTCATCATGCCTGGGTAGAAGTTTCAAACCCGGGCGATCCGATAGCACCAGAGCACTTACACCGACTTTTCGAACGCTTTTATCGCATCGACACCTCCCGGGCCAGGAGTGATACCCATCATGGTCTGGGTCTGTCGATCGTGCGTGCCGTGGCCGTTATGCATCAGGGAGAAGTTTTTGCCCGTAGCGAGAACGGTATCAATACCTTTGGTCTGACGTTTGCTAAACAGCCTGATGCTATCCGTCCTGAAAAACTGCTATCAGGGACAAAATCAGGACGCCAACGAGCTAAGCCTGCTGACAAAATTGTCAGAGAATCGTCAGTCTGATGTCAGGCTACCTGCGCCAGAATCACTGCTAAGACCAACCACTGCTTATTGAAGGAAGGATCTAGTGATAATAAGAAAGGTATTTAGCGGGTTTCTGGCGATGATTATCATGGGGCTTCTGGGACAGTCCGCGTCCGCCGCAGACAATTCACCCACACCGTCCCGCACGCTGATTATCTATTTTTCTCAGCCCGAGGAAATGAAGCCCGATGCCGTTGATGGTTTTTCCGGGGCCAGCGTATTACAAAAATACACGCCGGAGACCGGGAGCACGCAGTTTGTTGCGCAACAGATTCAGAAGCAGACTCACGGTTACCTGTTTCGCATTGAAACCGCTACCCCCTACCCTCGCCAGCATGATGCACTGTTACGCGTTGCCGAAAAGGAGCAGCAAACTAACGCAAGGCCATCACTAAAAACACCGCTGCCTGATCTAAGCAATTACGACACCATTTACGTTGGCTATCCCATCTGGTGGTATACCATGCCGATGGTGATATATAGCCTCTTTGAGCAAAATGACTTTGCCGGTAAAACGGTCATTCCCTTTACCACCCATGGCGGCAGCCGGTTAGCCGACTCCCTGCGACAAATAGCCCGTATGCAGCCGCAGGCCAGGTTAGTAACTCGTGCACTCTCGATCTCGCGCAATGATGTTTCAGACCCTGACGTACCCGCACAGGTTGAGCAATGGGTAAAACAAGTCCAGCCACAGCGTTAATCTATAGACATGAAGAAAATTTATATTTTCCAGGTCATGCAGGATACGCTGATGACGTTACTTCTGCTGGTACTGATGGGATTTCATCTTCACGGTGAAATCATACATGAATGGGCGGGGATTATTTTTACGCTGCTCATCATGTTGCATTTATACCTTAACCGCCATCGATTATGGTCACTGTCGCCGAATATTCCGTTAACGATGCAGATAGTTAACAGGATCATTAATGCAGTGACTTTCGTTGTCATCCTTACCGCTATTGTCTCTGGCATGATGCTGTCCCGACATATTCTTCTGTCGCTGCCATTCCACAACCCAGCGAACTGGGTCAGAAAAGTACATATGACGTCGGTCCATTGGGGAATGCTCATTCTGGCGCTTCATATCGGGGTGCACTGGAAAATGCTGGCCACGTTTTTCTGCCGGGTCCTGAACATCTCCGGTAACTCACATGTTGCAAATGTCATTATACCAGGTGTTTTTTCGCTCATCGCACTACTTGGATTGCACGGGTTACTGAGCCAGAACTATCTCGATTATCTACTGGTGAAGGTCGATTTCTCCTTTTTCGATTACGATGAATCTGCCCTTCTTTTTTATCTACGCTACCTGGCCATTATTGTTTTATTTGCATTAATGACGCGTTTTTTGCTTTGGTTTTTTATTTTTAGGAAATGCAAAGCGATGTCACCACAATAGGGGTTAACTGACAGAATTGTCAGGCTGGCGTCAGTCTGACGACATGTCACCCTGATTAGAATCATTGCGACCCTCCACATCATCGTAGATAAGGACGCTTTGCATGATCAGAAATATACGTTACCTCGGGTTGTTACTGCCCCTCTTCACATTTTCATCCAGGGCAGCAGAGCAAGATCCCGCTGTCCATATCGCCCCGGCAGGAAGTCAGAACGCGGTGTACGGGCCTGCTGAGAACTTTACCGGGCGAGTCAGGGTTGATCCTCTCTTCAAACCGGATAACGACATTCGTATTTCCGGGGCTTATGTCACGTTTGAGCCTGGTGCCCGCTCCGCCTGGCATACGCATCCGGCAGGTCAGCGGCTGGTTGTGACCTATGGCGTTGGGTTCACCCAACAAGAAGGCCAACCGGTACAGACTATCCGCGCGGGTGACGTTGTCTCTTGCCCGGCGGGGGTCAAACACTGGCACGGCGCGGCACCCGGCAGCGCGATGACACATCTGGCGATAACCGGGATTGTGGATGGCAAAAGCGTTAACTGGATGGAGAAAGTGACAGATGAACAATACCGCGCCCATTAAGGCATTAGCGGCAGCAGTACTGCTGACTTTTAGTTTTGGTCTCGCGGCAAACGCTGCACCCGTCAATAAAGGAGCCTCAGAAATGAACCACGAAAAAACGGTTTCAGAAACGCTGTCAGCTCGCCAGCAGGCCATCCCGCTGATTGCCGCATCGATGGCAAGCAGTCAGATGGATAAGCTGAATACTGTTCTTAATCAGGGGCTTGATGCCGGGCTCACAATAAACGAAACCAAAGAGATCCTCGTCCAGCTTTATGCCTACACTGGCTTTCCCCGTAGCCTGAATGCGCTTAGCGAACTAATGAAGGTCGTCGAAGCGCGTAAACAACGTGGCATCGAAGACGTTGAAGGCAAAGAACCGGTCGCCACCATGCCCGTCGGGGATGAGCTTCGCCGCGTCGGTACCGCAAACCAGACGAAAATCTCAGGCGCTCCTGTCCAGGGTCCGCTGTTTGATTTTGCCCCGGTCATTAACCAATTTCTGCAAACGCATCTGTTCGGCGACATTTTCGCGCGCGATAACCTCGACTGGCAAAGCCGCGAGCTGGCAACTGTTGGCGCATTAGCGGCCACACCAGGTGTTGAAGCCCAGCTGTTATCACATACACGAGCAAGCATGCGGGTCGGCCTGACGGCAGCGCAGCTGCGCCAGCTGGCACAGGTTCTGCGTGAACATGGCGAAAGTGATTCCGCCAGACGAGCTGAAAAGGCGCTCCAGCAGGCGCTCGCAAACAACTAGGAGTTCATTATGGAGCATGATCCCAATCGCAGAATGTTAATCACCGCATTTGCCGGGCTGACGCTTGCGAATGTCTCCCTGGCGACAGCTGCCACCGAAAACGCAAACGTACTGGGCAAAAGCCGAATGCTGGTGGCGTACTTTTCCCGCAGCGGAAATACACGGGTGATTGCGGGCATCATTCACCGTAGTCTCAACACCGATCTGTTTGAAATTGAACCGGCCACACCTTATCCGGAAGATTATTTTCAGACCGTTGAACAGGCGAAAAATGAGCGTGAGCGAGGAATAAAACCTGCATTAAAAAATAGTGTCGCAGATATCTCACGCTACGAGACCGTATATTTAGGCTTTCCGATCTGGGGTACCAGCGTGCCACCGGTAGTACAAACTTTTCTCAGCAGGCATAACCTTGCGGGTAAATTACTGATCCCCTTCATTACTCACGGCGGTTACGGTAAAGGAGACAGCGACGACATACTTTCCAGTCTGGTCCCAACTGCGCGTAGGGAAATTGCGCTGGTCATAGAATGCGACCAGGAACGGAAAACAACAGAAACGGTCGCCAGTTGGTTAGAGACAATACGCAACTAAGTTATTTTATTGATGATGCAGACCAAATATAAGAGTCAGAAAATGGTGAAAATCAGAGGAATATCAGCGTGCCGATAACAATACTAAAGGGTCTTGGAATATTTCTGTTTGCATCAGGTTCAGCTTTTGCTGGATTAACTGTAAGAACGCAAGAGAATAACCAACAGGTATATGTTAACTCGTTGGGAATGCGCTTTGTCACAATACCAGCAGGACAATTTCTGATGGGTTCATCGGATACAACGGCCGACAGTCGGGAGAAACCCCAACATTCAGTGATATTTTCTAACGATTTTTTTATAGGGCAATTTGAAGTCACACAAGCAGACTGGTTGGCTGTGATGGGGGAAAACCCTTATGTGCGAGATCGCTCCAATCCCTACTATCTTCTTCCTGGCATGGCAGAGCGCATTACGCACCCGGATCATCCCGCGACGGTATCCTGGCAGGATGCAATGGAATTTGTTGAAAAACTCAATCAACGAGAAGGTACAACCGGCTACCGATTACCGACAGAAGCTGAATGGGAATATGCCGCTCGCGCAGGTAGTACAACACGTTATTTTTTTGGTGATGATGCTTCTGCGCTAGATAAGTATGCCTGGCACGGAGAAAACTTTATTTCTGGTGGCACACATCCCGTTGGTATGAAAAAACCGAATCCATGGGGATTGTATGATGTTTACGGTAATGCCTGGGAATGGGTTAGCGATTATTACAATACCCGCTACTATGCTCAAAGCCCGGAACACAATCCGCAAGGACCCGACGGTGGTACAGAACGTACCGTGCGTGGCGGTAGCTGGCATAGTACAGCGAATGGCTGGCATAGCGCATGGCGAAAACCCTACCCCGAAGATTACCGTGGGATAAGCATTGGATTCAGAATGGTTTACATCGACTTACCAGAATCATCACTTAGTCATTAGCGTCCACAGCATTGATGACGGCAAACACTTCTCACCAGCTATAACCTTACTGGTAAATACTCATCCCGTTAATTACGCACTGTGTCTATGGTTAAAGAGATGATACGCATTCATGAGTCAGCCAAATAAGGGCAATCAAGACTGCTAAATACTGAATGCTGATAACTCAGATATGATTGAACGGCAAACATAACAGAGGATGTAATATTGAAGACAATCTTAAAAACACTGGCCATATGCGTGATGGCGGGTGGCCTGGTGGCTCAGGCGGTATACGCCAAGCCGCTGGTCATTCAGGAACAGGGAAGCTTTTCTGCGGGTGGTACTATCATCACAGCACCAGGAACATTTGACGCGAAAAAGCCGCTGGATTCTGCTGGTCAAACCTATCATGGCGATCATGCGTCAGTGTTTTACCAGACCCCGGAAAATCCGCATAAATACCCTATCGTCATGCTGCACGGCGCAGGTCAGTTCTCCCGTACATGGGAAAGCACTCCGGATGGTCGTGAAGGGTTCCAGAACATATTCCTGCGTCGCGGGTTCTCAACCTATCTTGTCGATCAGCCACGCCGGGGCAGTGCCGGGCGCACAACTGTAGAAGGAACTGTTACGCCAAAACCGGATGAACAACTGTGGTTTAATCAGTTCCGCATAGGCATATGGCCAGAGTATTTTAAAGGCGTTCAGTTCTCTCACGACAAAGAAGCACTGAATCAGTATTTCCGTCAGATGACCCCGAATACCGGGCCGTTCGATATCAATGTTATCTCGGATGCGATGTCCGCCGTCGTGGATAAATCCGGCCCGGCGATCCTCTTCACCCATTCTCAGGGTGGCGGACCCGGCTGGTATACGGCGATGAAAAACGACAAGGTCAAAGCCATTGTCGCCTTCGAACCCGGCAGCAGTTTTGTCTTCCCGGAGAAAGAACTTCCTGCCCCTATACCAAGCGCGTTCGACACGCTGAAGGGGGAGCCCGTGCCGATGGAACAGTTTATGGCACTCACGAAAATCCCGATTCTCATTATTTATGGTGACAACATTCCGGATAAGCCTGTCGCCATGCCTGCACAGGACAGCTGGCGCGTACGCCTGGCCATGGCGCGTGAGTGGCGTGACGTGGTGAATAAACATGGCGGTGATGTCACCGTAACGCATCTTCCTGAAATAGGAATCAAAGGGAATACCCACTTCCCGTTCTCTGATTTAAATAACATCCAGATTGCTGATTTGGTTAGCAAGTTTCTTCAAGACAAAAATCTCCAGTAGCCATACATAAGCAGTGCTCATCATTCATTTATGAATACTGCTAATTAACCTTAAAAAATTTCACTCTCTAATACTGGCAAGCCGGTGCCAGTAAAGAAGTGGGGATCCTGGGAATTGGCGGGCTTGGGCATGTTGCGATAAAAATTGACGGGTTCGTTGTGCTTGTTGGGCTACCTCCAGAACCTATTGAAATTTCCGCATTTAATATCGTGAAACGCCGTCGTAGCTTCTCTGGTTCCAATATTGGTGGCATTGTTGAAACCCAGGAGATACTTGATTTTTGTGCTGAACACAATATTACCGCAGATATCGAACTGATTGATGCCAGCCAGATATATGACGCCTTCAGCAGGCTGAAAAAAGGAGCCGTGAAATATCAATTTGTTGTTGATATGACAACATTGAAATAATCAGCATTTTGCAATGCAGCCTTCGGGCTGCATTTTTTTTGCTATCGCTATGAGCGCCTTCAACATCATCTATTAGCCACCATCAACAATGACAGCACTTTTAAGTGATGGCGTTATCAAACTACAGGTGTAGAATCCCTGAGGTACAGATTATTTATGTTTTTTATTCATAGGTGTATGCGGTCTGGCTATCTTAATCAACCACGCTAAACCCGTTATGATTTCCTCGTTCCGTCATATTGTTAAAAATATTACTTACGAGGTTTACCATGAAAAGTACCGTATTAATTCTCTCCGCACTTTTGTCTCTGTTTACCATTAACAGTGCATTTTCCGCACAGGCAATCTCAAGTGATGCTGGCAAAGAAAAAATTGGCGTTGTTTCCGCCAGTGGTGCCACTACGCTTGATGAATTAGTGGCCAAACTTGCTGACCAGGCAGATAAAGAAGGCGCATCATCATTTAAAGTCCTTTCCACAACGGGCAAAAATAAACTACATGGCGTAGCAGAGATTTACAAATAAGAAGTTAACAAGCATCTAATTGCGCTAATTTTTTCACGGGATCACTGACCCGCCTTGCCATTTTTGACATAGTGGATCCGAAGATGATTAAACTCGAAGCACTTATTTCTGAAATTACCCAATGGATAGATGAAAGTATTCATCAACCACTAAGTGTTAATGATGTTGCTGTACGCTCTGGATATTCTAAATGGCATCTTCAACGTATTTTCTTTCGAGTGAAAGGGGTTAATTTAGCGGCTTATATACGGGATAAAAAACTATCTCTGGCAGCACGGGATCTTATTGCAAGCCGCGATAAGATCCTTGATATTGGTTTTCGGTATGGTTTTGACTCTCAACAGTCATTTACCCGATCATTCTCAAAAAAATACAACATTCCACCTCAAGCGTATCGCCGCTTATATAGAGAAAAGTATTTCTAAACTGCACAGATAATAAGAGTAAAATATGATGAAATGTTCGGTGGCTTATTCTCCTCTGGCTATGCTATGCATTTTTGCTACGACTACAGGGCTGGCCGGGTGCGACAGTAAGGACGCATCTACCGCAAGCAAAGTTATTCCTCCTGATGTAGTTGTCGAGACTGTAAAAGCAACGCCCCTCACCCTGACCAGCGATCTCCCGGCAAGAACAGTGGCATCCCGTATTGCGGAAATCCGCCCGCAGGTTTCAGGGATTGTGCTATCCCGTGATTTTACAGAAGGCAGCGAGGTTAAAGCCGGTCAGCCGCTCTACCATATCGACCCGGCGACCTTCCGCGCTTCGGTGGATAATGCCCGGGCGGCAGTCAACCAGGCGAAGGCCCAGTCCCAGCTCGCCCAGACGACGCTTTCCCGCTACCGGGCACTGAGCGGGAAAAATTATATCAGTCGTCAGGATCTCGATCAGGCTCAGGCCACTGCTCACCAGTCGCGTGCGGCAATCGATGCGGCCAGCGCAGCCCTGCGATCTGCCGAAATCGATCTGGCCCACAGCACGGTGACCTCACCACTCAATGGCCGCATCGGTTTATCGAGCGTGACAGAGGGGGCCCTGGTACAGAACGGACAAAGCACTGCGCTGGCCACCGTGCAACAGTTAGACCCAATGTATGTTGATATCACCCAGCCGGGCGAGGCGTGGTTGCGGCTACAGAGTGCGCTGGCAAGCGGCCAGATTAAGCAGGAAAATGGCAAAGTACCTGTCCATGTGCTCATGCAGGACGGAAGCCCATATCCGCTGAGCGGCACGCTGGCGTTCTCTGATGTCACGGTGGATCAGACCACGGGCGCAATTACCCTACGCGCCATTATTCCTAACCCAAATCATCAACTGCTCCCAGGTATGTTTGTTCGCGCCCGTCTTGAAGAAGGTGTCGCGCCTGAAGCACTGCTGGTTGCCCAGCAGGCTGTCACCCGTACACCACGCGGTGACGCCACCACGCTCGTTGTCGATAAGCAAAACCGGGTGCAGCCCCGCGCAATAACCGTGACGGGAACGTCTGGTGATCGCTGGCAGGTCACCGAGGGTCTTCAGGCGGGTGAACGGGTCATTGTTTCAGGCAGTCAGCGCGTTAAACCTGGCGCCGTTGTGACCCCACATGAACGCGCCACGCTCTCCGGTTCGTCTGCACAGGAATAATTATCCATGTCTAAATTTTTTATTAACCGCCCTATTTTCGCCTGGGTATTGGCTATTATCGTTATGATTGCCGGGGGAATTGCAATTTTGGGGTTACCCGTGGAGCAATACCCGGACGTCGCGCCAACGGCGGTACAGATCCGCGTGAGCTATCCTGGTGCCGATGCCACCACACTGCAAAACAGCGTCACGCAGGTGATTGAACAGAACATGACGGGCCTGGATGGCCTGATGTACATGTCCTCAACCAGCGACTCCTCCGGGACGCTGCAACTGACCCTCTCCTTTAAAAACGGCACCGATCCGGATATCGCACAGGTTCAGGTGCAGAATAAGCTTCAGGTCGCCACCCCCCTTCTGCCGCAGGAAGTGCAGCAACAGGGAATAACGGTGATGAAATCGTCCAGTACCTTCTTCCTGGTACCCGGCTTTGTTGATGAAACCGGGCACATGAGCATGGAAGACATCGCCGACTTCGTGGCATCGACCATTAAAGATCCAATCAGTCGTATTGACGGCGTGGGCGACACGACGCTGTTTGGTTCACAGTACGCGATGCGCATCTGGCTGGACCCTAACAAGCTCAACAACTATCAGCTGACCCCCGTTGATGTCAGCAATGCCCTAAAAGTGCAGAACGCGCAAATTGCCGCAGGTCAGCTGGGTGGCGCGCCAGCGATGAAGGGCCAGCAGTTGAATGCGTCTATCATTGCGCAGACCCGCCTCACCTCCCCTGAAGAGTTCGGTAACATTTTACTGAAGGTCAACAGCGATGGCTCACAGGTGACATTGCATGATGTGGCGCGAATCGAACGCGGCGGTGAGAACTATCAGTTTGTGGTGAAAATAAACGGTAAACCGGCTTCCGCACTGGGGATCCAGCTTGCCAGCGGTGCAAATGCTATGGATACCGCCAAAGCCATCCGGGCGAAACTGGCTGAACTGAAGCCTTACTACCCGCAGGGACTGAAGGTCGTTTACCCTTATGACACCACGCCGTTTATCAGCATCTCGATTCATGAGGTGGTGAAGACGCTGTTTGAAGCGATTATCCTTGTCTTCCTCGTGATGTACCTTTTCCTGCAAAGCTTCCGCGCGACGCTTATTCCGACTATCGCGGTGCCAGTCGTGCTGCTGGGGACATTTGGCATCCTGAGCGCGCTGGGCTATTCCATCAATACCCTGACGATGTTTGGGATGGTGCTGGCCATCGGCCTGCTGGTTGATGATGCCATTGTGGTGGTAGAGAACGTTGAGCGCGTGATGGCCGAGGAAGGACTCAAGCCCCGTGCGGCAACGCGAAAATCGATGGATCAGATCCAGGGCGCACTGGTGGGGATTGCGCTGGTCCTGTCAGCAGTATTTATTCCGATGGCCTTTTTTGGCGGCAGTACGGGCGTCATTTATCGCCAGTTCTCCATCACTATCGTCTCGGCGATGGTTCTGTCAGTTCTGGTTGCACTCACCCTGACGCCCGCACTTTGCGCCACCATCCTGAAACCGGTCAAACCCGGTGAACATGCTAAAGATCGTGGTTTTTTTGGCTGGTTTAACCGCCGCTTCGATGCCAGTAGCTCACACTACTCACGAGCCATTGCCCGTATGCTGAACGGTACCGGGCGCTATTTAATCGTCTACGGCGTGATCGTACTCGGTATGGCCTGGCTGTTTGCCCGTCTGCCAACCGCCTTTCTCCCGTCAGAAGATCAGGGCGTCCTGGCAACGCAGGCGGTTCTGCCTGCTGGCGCCACGCAGGAACGTTCGCAGCAGATTCTGGATCAAATTAACGACTGGTATCTGAGTGATGAGAAGCACAACGTTGCCAACGTGCTGACCGTTAACGGCTTTGGTTTTGCCGGGCGCGGGCAGAACATTGGTATCGCCTTTATCGGTCTGAAAGACTGGTCTGAGCGTGACGGCAGCGAAAACAGCGTTGATGCCATCGCAGCCCGTGCTAATCAGGCGTTTTCAAAGCTGATTGATGCACAAATAGCGGCGTTTAACCTGCCGCCTATCATTGCACTGGGTAACGCCACCGGCTTTGATTTTGAGCTGATCGATCAGGCGGGTCTGGGGCATGAAAAATTGATGGAAGCGCGTAATACATTGCTACAGATGGCGCAGCAGCATCCTGACGTGCTGATGGCCGTGCGTCCAAACGGCATGGAAGATACGCCCCAGTATCGTGTCAATGTCGATCAACATAAGGCATCCGCGCTGGGTGTATCGCTGGATGATATCAACACCACACTCAGCACGGCCTGGGCAGGCAGTTACGTCAATGACTTCATGGACAGAGGCAGGGTTAAAAAAGTCTATGTCATGAGCGATGCGGCATGGCGCATGATGCCTGACGATCTCAATAACTGGTACGTTCGCGCCGGTAACGGCAAGATGGTCCCCTTCGCAAGCTTCGCTGACGCGCAGTGGATTTATGGCTCGCCGCGACTTGAGCGTTTCAATGGTCTGTCATCTGTTGAAATCCTCGGCCAACCCGCGCCTGGTCGAAGCTCAGGCGAAGCAATGGCACTGATGGAGCAACTGGCCTCGCAGTTACCGAAAGGGATTGGGTACGACTGGACCGGGATGTCGTACCAGGAACGCCTGAGCGGCCAGCAGGCTCCGGCTCTTTATGCCCTGTCGTTGATTATCGTTTTCCTGTGCCTAGCGGCGCTGTATGAAAGCTGGTCCATTCCGTTCGCCGTGATGTTGGTTGTACCGCTTGGCGTCATCGGTGCGCTGCTCGCGACAACCATGCGTGGTCTCAATAACGATGTCTATTTCGTTGTCGGACTGCTGACAACAATCGGTTTATCGGCGAAGAACGCGATCCTGATCGTTGAATTTGCCAACGACATAATGGTGAAGGAAGGTAAAGGTTTAATTGAAGCGACGCTTGAGGCGGCACAAATGCGTCTGCGCCCGATATTAATGACCTCACTGGCCTTTATTCTTGGGGTCCTGCCTCTGGCATTAAGCCGCGGTGCGGGGTCAGGCGCGCAGAATGCTGTCGGCACTGGTGTCATTGGTGGGATGGTCGCGGCCACGCTGCTGGCTATCTACTTTGTGCCAGTGTTCTTCGTCGTGGTACGCCGCCGCTTTACCGGCAAGCGTGTCACTGATGACGAGGATGATGAGTAATTAAACCCACCGGAGCGCCTGCTCCGGTGATTTTTTTACGCGCTATAACGTAAGGCATCAATCATCAACGCAAAGGCAGGTGGATGCTGCTTTCGGCTGGGATAGTAAAGGTAATAGCCGGGAAATACCGGACTCCACTCCTGCAATACCTCAATCAATGCACCCGATTCAAGCTGCTGCTGAATCATATCTTCAGGGACAAACGAAAGCCCGAAGCCTGCTTCAGCCGCATCGATTCTTTCAGAGAGATGATTAAAGGTAAGCTGGCCGTCTACTTTCACCTGAAGCGGTTTTCCGTCCTTTTCAAACTCCCACTGATATAACCCGCCCAGCGTCGGAAGCCGCATATTAATACAACGGTGGTGCCGAAGATCATGCGGAGTATCAGGAATACCATAACGGGTAAAATAATCGGCTGAACCCACCACGATCAGCCGCAGGTCAGGCCCGATGCGTACCGCAACCATATCCTTATCGAGACTTTCTCCCAGACGAACGCCCGCATCAAAACGGCCTTCAACGATATTCACAAAGCCATTATCAACAACCAGTTCAACATTGATTTCAGGATATTCGCGCAGGAAAGGTTTGAGCTTTGGCCATACCAGACTCTTTGCCGCATGCTCTCCAGCCGAAATACGGATATTCCCGGCTGCAATGCCATTAAGCTGCACCACTTGCTCAAGCTCTTGTTCCAGTTCTGTCAGACGAGGCTCCAGACAAGCAATGAGCCTCTCCCCCGCCTCCGTGGGTGCCACGCTGCGCGTGGTGCGGGTAAGCAGACGGATGTTGAGCCTGGCCTCCAGCGCCTTCATGGCATGGCTCAGGGCTGACTGGGAAACACCAAGTTTGGCCGCTGCCCGGGTAAAACTCCGCTCCCGCGCCACGGCCAGAAAGAGCTGAAGTTCATTAAAATTTTCTTTAAGCACGCGAATTCCCTAAATGTTTTGGTTACTAAATTAATCATGAGAAGGGTTCATAGACGCAATCATTTTAGCCCCGTTACTCTCAATAATCACAGTTGATACACTTCTTCAAAGTGAAATTTTTCGATTACCCTGAAGGTTTATAATGAAAGTTTTAATTGTCGGTGCGACCGGCAGTATTGGTCGTCTTGTTGTAGAAATGTCGATAGAAATGGGACATCAACCGAAAGCCCTGGTCCGCTCCCAGCAAAAAAGCAAAATGCTCCCACGGGGAGTTGAGATTGTGTATGGCGACGTCTCTGTCCCGGAAACATTGACCGGCATTGGTGATGATATAGATGCCGTTATTTTCACCCTTGGGTCTGATGGATTAGGCCGTATTGGCGCGCGGGCAGTTGACTACGGTGGGGTGAGAAATATTCTGCAACGACTAAAACATCGGCCAGTCAGAGTCGTACTGATGACAGCTATTGGCGTGACAGAAAGAGAAGGTTCGTATAACCGCCAGACGCAAGCGCATGACTGGAAGCGACGCGCGGAACGCCTGGTACGCGCAAGCGGCCATCCCTATACCATCGTCAGGCCCGGTTGGTTTGATTACAACAAACCGAATGAACAACACATCGTCATGCTACAGGGAGACAGACGTCACTCAGGTACACCGGCTGATGGCGTGATTTCCCGTAAACAAATTGCCAGGGTACTGGTTTGTGCATTAACAGACGACGCTGCTAAGAATAAAACACTGGAACTCATTGCCGAAAAAGGGAAAGAGCAGCAGAGCCTCACTCCGCTTTTTTCGTGCCTGCAACAGGACAGCGCAGGTAACAATGACGGTGTTCAGGATTTAAACAATATGCCCCTGGACTCAGAGCCTGAGTGCGTTATTCGCGATCTTAGTGCTATGACGCAATAAAGAGAAACATAAAAAAGGCGGTAGAATCTACCGCCTTTTTTCATCACGCCTTCAGTGAAGACATATCAATCACGAATCGATATTTCACATCACTCTTCAGCATTCGCTGCCATGCCGCGTTAATATCCTGAATATTAATTAATTCAATATCAGATGTTATCTGATGCTCCGCACAGAAATCGATCATTTCCTGTGTCTCCGCAATCCCGCCAATGACCGAACCGGCCACCGATTTTCGCCCTAAAATGAGCGGTGCGCTGTTCAGCATAGGATCCAAATCCCCCAGATACCCTACAAGCACCAGTGTTCCGCTCAGCGCCAGCGTCGGAATATAGGGATTCAGATCATGAACATAAGGCACCGTGTCGATAATCAAATCAAACTGATTATGCGCGCCTTGCATCTGTTTTTCATCGGTTGAAATAACAATATGCGTGGCCCCCAGACGGCGGGCATCGGCCTCTTTATTCGGCGAACGACTGAATAACGTGACTTCCGCACCCAGCGCTTTGGCTAATTTTATCGCCATATGCCCCAGACCACCCAACCCAACGACCGCAACTTTGCTGCCCGGGCCAACATTCCAGTGACGAAGCGGTGACCAAGTGGTGATACCCGCGCACAGCAGCGGTGCTGCGCCTTTTAAATCCAGCGTCTCAGGTACTTTGATAACGAATTTTTCGGTGACGACAATCTTGTCAGAATAGCCGCCATAGGTTGGCATATGGTCATGCCTGTCAGTATCGTTATAGGTTAAGGTATTACCCTCTTCACAGTACTGCTCCAGCCCCTGCTCACAGGGCTTGCAATGCTGGCAGGAGTCCACCATACAGCCCACACCAGCATAGTCACCCACGCTAAATTTGGTAACCGCCTTGCCAACCTGAGTAACACGGCCAATGATTTCATGCCCCGGCACCATTGGATACTTTGCACCGCCCCAGTCATTAAACGCATTATGGATGTCTGAATGACAAACGCCACTGTATAAAATCTCGATAACCACATCGTTATCGCGCGGATCGCGGCGGACAAAGCTGTGCGGCACTAAATCCTCTTTTGCGGCAAAAGCGGCATAACCTTTCACATTTAAGGTCATCTTTGAATCTCCGAATAAGAAGTGAGGCGACATGATGGCCACGCGGCGGCCATCATAACGTGGGAAGAATAAGTGGGTTTATTGCGGGCGTAATTCGCCATACTTGTAAGACGCCGTTGCACCGCCATCAATTAACAGATCGCTTCCGGTGACATAGGTGCCATTAGGGCCAAAGAGAAATTCTGCCAGCGCGGCAATTTCATCCGGTGTGCCACCCCGGCCTGCCGGCGATTTTTCCAGCATATTGCGATAAAATGTGCCACGCTCTGCGCTATTAAGCTCATCATAGGCTAGCGGCGTAAAGATGATCCCGGCGCTGATGCAATTAATTCGCGCCCCACGCTTGCCCCACTTCACCGCTTCAGACATTACACGCAGCGCATTACAACGCTTGGAAATCTGGTAAGCGTATAAGCTGTCTTCAATGTCTTTCACCAACGGCATCTCAAGTAGCTCTTCCGGCGGCAATGTGGCCAATGCATCTGCCTGTGCCTGGGTCAGCGCATCAACGGCTAAGCGGTGGCTGGACTGCGAGCCAATCACCACGCAGGAGCCCCCGCGTGCAATCACGTCGCCAAACTCCTCAAAAAGCACGGCGGTACCGTACAAATCGACCCGAAGAAGATCCTGTGCTTTGGCCTGTGAAGGGGAAAGCCCTGCCGTATGAATAACGCCTTTAATCTCACCCAACGCACAGGCTGACTTAACCAGTGCCTGAATAGACTGGCGAGAGCGGACATCGACAGTCGTTGTGCTGACCTCAAAACCCGCACGAGAGAGCGTATTTTCTGCCTGTTGGGCATTTTCTGGATTAATATCAGCCAGTAGAATATGTTTCCCGACGCTGACGCGTCGCGCAATGGCCTGCGCGATAGAGCCACTACCAATAACAACAATCACATCTTTCATTTTTATCTCTCTCTCATGAGGCTAACTGAAGAAGCATAGCGACTGGATAAGCGTTGGTTAAGGCTGTCAAAGAACTTGCCCTTATGAGCCTTGTTCATAAATAAACATCTTTAGTACAGAGATATCTTTTTGGTTACCCGCACGACATTCGGCGCGATTAATCCAAACGCTTCAGGACTCGGGCTGGAGAGCCGCCGACAACAACATTTGGTTCCACATCTTTTGTGACCACCGCGCCGCCAGCAATAACGGCATTTTCACCTACGGTTACGCCAGGCAGAATAAGCGCCCGAGCGCCGATCCATACATTACGTTTGATATGAATCGGTTTGCACAGCAGGGTAAAACGATCGTCGAAATCATGATTGGTGGTTGTCAGCGTAACCTGCGGGCCAATCTGGACATCATCTTCGATGACAATCCCGCCAGCAGACATCATGGTGCAATTATGGTTGATGAACACATTTTTCCCGACCTGGACCTGACGACCAAAATCGATATAGACAGGCGGTAAAATCTGACTGGTACTCTCCATTTCCCGACCAAAAAGTGCGGTAAACAAAGGATGTAAAGAACCGTCCAAAAATGCATATTCTGCACGATTAATAGACGCATTAATTGACCATGACTGGCTCATATCCTGAATAGCTTCACGGTATTCTGGAGACCGCATGTTGACCGGTTCGCCTGCGGATAACTTCTGGTATAACGCTGTATCTGACATTTTGTTTCCTGTTGTAATGAAGGGTTATCTCGTTTCGATAGAGGTATTATCCTTTTGCATTAAACTCAAAACCATGAATTGTTTTTGCTTTCAGTATTCCATTTTTTGATACAATGACGATATTCAAGGCACAGCAAAGGACATCTACAGATGTTAGATAAACTCGATGCATTAAAGATTTTCTGTACTGCGGCAGAAACACTGAAATTTCGAGAAACTGCGAATCGACTTGGGCTTGCGCCTCAGATGGTGACAAGGGCTATTGCTGAGCTTGAACAACAGTTAGGGGAAGTACTGTTCATGCGCAACACCCGGCAAATGGCGTTAACCCCCTTCGGACAGCAACTCTGGCCAAAAGCCGAATTACTTCTTTCGGAAAGTGAGTCTTTGTTCGCTGGAGGGAGAAAACAAAACAGCCAGGATATGACCGGGCGCGTGCGCGTTACATTACCGCCGCTGTTCGAAAATCAGGATATTGTGCGTCACTTGCTCCGTTCGCTTGAACCTTACCCTGATCTAACTATTGAATGGCTCCCTGCTGATGCACATCTCAATATTATTGATGAGCAAATCGATATTGGGATTCGAATAGGTGCAATTCCGGATAATCGATTTATCGTAAAAACAATTCGACCTGTTGGCATCAGTATCGTTGCCGCACCAGATTTAGTTATGCGAATGGGAATGCCTGATTCTTTGAAAACATTGCAGTATGAATATCCCCTTAGCGCTTTGAGTAACAGTAACTCCGGCCGTGTATGGCCCTGGCAGTTTGCTGATGGCAACTCATTTTTTCCTGCAAAGCCCAAATTTATCGCCAGTGATATTGGCAGCGAGCTGGCTGCTGCACTAGCGGGAAGAACATGTAGCCAATTGCCGGATATCACCGTTCGCCCTTATTTACAGCGCGGAGAACTGGTGAATATTTTCCCTGAGCTGAATTATTCCCCCTATCAGCTATACATATTCCGACCGCACCAGCCCTTGATTCCTATGCGTATTCGGGTTGTCTTTGATAATCTGACTAAAATCCTTCATGAACTGTTCAGAGAATAGAGGGGTTACTGGCATAAAACATGCTGCAGATTAGCATTCGTTTCTGGCACAAAGCGAATGAACTGACTGACCTGAAGGTCCACAGTGAGCGAGGTGAGGAAGCTCGCCATTGTTATTAGCGCATAGAATGCAATTACTAACGTTGCTACATGTTAACGTATGGGGAGCTGGTCACACGAACTGCCATGTTTTTCATGATTCACTTAGTACTTGTGGATACTGTGGAGAAAGCTCTACATCAGTCAGTGAAATGAGTGGGCTGGTTGTCTGCGGATTTTTTGACGGGAATACTAAGTACCTTAATGACAAAAATGGACAGATGAGCCTGTCAGATTAGTTTTAGCAGTGTGCCGTACCAATGTCAGATCAAATAAGAGCTCACACATTTGATCTGACACCCGTCGTATATCCCCGATATCAGCGGCTCAGGGAGCAGCTTTCAGCGCCCTCTTCTCACTTCCTCAAACGTACCTCACAACGCCACTGACTTGCTCCCTATAAACGTAAGCGTACAGCGTGAACCGTCTGGTCATCATCTGAAGCATTGGACAAAGTGGTGTCCACCAAATAAGTACCAGGAACCAAAATGTCAGATATGCAGAAAAAATTTGATTTCCGGCAGGCGTAAGAGCTGTCTATAAACAAACCTTACACTATGCAAGCAACATCAGCTTCTGGCACATAGCCGACCGAAAGCCATACTAGATTAATGAACATAACTAATAAACCCTAGCTATTTACCCTGGCTAATCGAATAAATACCTTTGAGTTATGCTTTTCCTGGACAACAGCTGAAGGATAACGTCATGCAAACTGTAAAACTGAACAACGGTATTGAAATGCCCCTGCTGGGCTTTGGTGTCTTCCAGATGACGGATGCTGCTGAATGCGAAAGAGCCGTTATTGATGCCATCGAAACAGGATACCGCCTGATCGATACCGCCGCGTCTTACCAGAATGAAACCCAGGTCGGGAACGCACTGAAACAAACCGGTATCGCCCGCAACGAACTCTTTGTAACGACCAAATTGTGGCTACAGGATACCAATTACGAAGGCGCTAAAGCCCAGTTCCAACGCTCCTTGAATCGACTGCAACTTGATTACGTTGACCTGTACCTGATTCACCAGCCTTACGGTGATATCCATGGAGCCTGGCGTGCTATGGAAGAACTTCATCAGGCAGGCAAAATTCGCGCCATTGGTGTCAGCAATTTCCATCCTGACCGACTGGCCGACCTTATCGCCTTCAACAAAGTTGCCCCTGCGGTGAACCAGATTGAGGTTAACCCCTTCAATCAGCAGCTGCATGCTGTTCCATGGAACCAGAGCCGTGACATTCAGCCGGAAGCTTGGGCACCGTTTGCTGAGGGTAAAAATGGTCTGTTCCAGCATCCCGTGCTAACAGCAATTGGCCAGAAGTACGGCAAAAGCGTGGGCCAGGTTGTACTGCGTTGGATCTTCCAGAGAGGCATCGTTTCACTGGCGAAATCGGTGCGCAAAGAACGCATGGAAGAGAACATCAACATTCTCGATTTTGAACTCAGCTCCGAGGATATGCTGCAAATTGCCGCCCTCGACACCGCAACCAGCGCCTTCTTCTCTCACCGCGACCCGGCGATGGTGGAATGGCTGACTGGCCGCAAACTTGATGTTTAAGTCGCGATAAAAGAGGTATTCATTCAATGCAAAAACGTTATCTGGGTAAATCCGGACTCGAAGTCTCCGCACTTGGGCTCGGTTGCATGGGCCTCAGCCATGGTTACGGCCCGGCGACCGATACTCGTCAGGCTATCGAGCTCATTCGCGCAGCGGTTGAACGTGGCGTCACCTTCTTCGATACCGCCGAAGTGTATGGCCCCTTCCTTAATGAAGAGGTTGTCGGTGATGCCTTAAAACCTTTTCGTGACCGTGTGGTCATTGACACTATGTTTGGTTTTACCTTTGGCAATGACAACAAACAGCAGATTTTAAACAGCCGTCCGGAGCATATCCGTGAAGC
>Ga0160473_100075_pt1 | contig 110641 bp, 104 predicted proteins | sample HID1975I_E11MG_FD_108217 | JGI IMG/M metagenome (GOLD analysis project Ga0160473, IMG submission 108217) | Enriched soil microbial communities from UW Madison campus, WI, USA - HID1975I_E11 MG | ecosystem: Environmental > Terrestrial > Soil > Unclassified | place: USA: Madison, Wisconsin...
CGTCCGCGCGCTGCCGCCGGAGAGCTCGGGCGGGCAGGGGGCATCGACGAACTTCACATATTCGTGATCGGTGAAGGCGCCGCTGACATAGGCATTCAGGCGGTCGCTCGGACGGACGGAGAAGTCCGCCTCGACCCCGCGCACGCGGACCTTGTCGGCATTGGCGAGGTAGCCGCGCAGCACGCCGACCTGGTTGTTCGTCACCGTCGCCTGATAGTCGCGGATCTCGGTCCAGAATCCGGCGACGTTCAGCGTCGCCTTGCGATCCAGGAACTGGGTCTTGAGGCCGACTTCGAAGTGGTCGACCTTCTCGGGATCGACGGTGCTAACCGCCAGGATCGGGTTGTTGGCCGCATCGAGCGGCAGACCGGACAGGTTGATGCCGCCCGACTTGAAGCTCTTGGCGTAGGTCGCATAGCCGAGGATGTCGTCGGCCAGTTCGTAGGACAGCGTCAGGTCGCCCGAGACGTTCCAGTCGCTGAAGCTCGGCTGATAGCTCTGTGGTGCCAGCACGCCGCGCTGATCGGAGGTCAGGGTCGTGCTGCCCGTGCCGGTCGTCACGACCGCGACGTAGGAGCCGCTCTTCTTGTCGTAATTGACGCGCAGGCCGGGCTGAATCTTGAACCGGTCGGTGAGCTTCCAGCTGAGCTGGCCGAAGGCGGCGAGGCTGGTCGTCTTCAGGTAGATGTCGTTCTCGGATCGCAGGCCGTTCAGGATGGCGGGGTTGCAGGCGGCCGTGGTCGGCGTGGCGCAGCCGCTCGATCCGACCGGCACGTTGCCTGGGTTGAGCAACCAGCGGCTGGCGGCGACACCCTGTTCCTGGGCGCCGGTCGTGTGCTGCTTCTGATGGTAGGCGAAGACGCCCGCAACATAATCGAACCGATCGCCGGAAGCGGCGTAACGGAATTCCTGCGAATACTGGTTCTGCTTGGACGGGTTCGCGGAAACAGGCGTGATCGGCAGACCAGTAAAGTCGCGGTCGTTCGACGGGCCCCAGTTCCAGAAGCGCCATGCCGAAACCGACGTCAGCGTGCCGGGACCTACTTCCAACTCGGCGCGGACCGAGGCGCCGCCAATCTCCTGGAACGCATCGAGCGGCGAATCGACATCGGTCAGCCGGTCGAAGGCGTTGGTGCTGGGCGGCGCATAGTTGAACGCGGCGGCGAGCGCGGCGAACTGGCGATTGAGCGGCCGCTGGGTAGCGCCCGTGCGCACGTAGATCTGCGCGCAGCATTCCGGGTTCTGGCGGTTATAGTCGGCGTTCAAGGTGATATCGAGCGTCTCGGTCGGCTTGAACAGCAACGCGCCGCGCAAGCCGAGATTGTCCTGCTCGTTGACATACTTGTCGCTCGTGACGTTGTAGATCGTGCCGCGGCGATGGGTGAGCGACGCGCCGAGCCGGACCGCCAGGCGATCGTCGACCAGCGGGCCGGAGATCGACGCCTTGGCCTGCAAGAAGTCCAGGTTGCCGCCTGAAACCTCGATCCGGCCTTCGGGGGAGAAGCTGGGTGCGCGGGTCGTAATGTTGATCGCGCCGGCCGTGGTATTCTTGCCGTAGAGCGTGCCCTGGGGCCCGCGCAGGACCTCGATCCGCTCGACATCCAGGAAGTCGAAGGTCGCGGCGGCGATGCGGCTATTATAGACCTGATCGACGTAAAAGCCGACGCCCTGTTCGATGCCGTCGTTGGTGAGGCCGAACGGCGCGCCGAGGCCGCGGATGTTGGCCGCCGAGTTGCGAGGGTTGGTCGAATAGAATTGCAGCGACGGCTGAAGCTGGGTCAGCCGATTGACGTTGTAGGCACCGGTCGCCGCGATCGTGTCTCCGCCGACGGTCGAGATGGCGAGCGGCACGTCCTGCAGCGATTCCGCGCGGCGACGAGCGGTGACGAGGATGTCGCCACCGACATCGGCCGCCGGTCCAGCAGCCCGCTCGGCCGACGCCGGTGCCTGCGCGGCGACGGGCGCCGTGGTGCCGACGATGATCGCGCAGGTCGCGAGAAGCCTTGCAGAAACACGCACTCTTAAGTCCCCCCGTGGTTGTGAGCCGCTTCTCAACCAATCGGATCGACAAATAGAAGCGTGCTTTTCTACTCATACGGTAAGCAAAGCTTCTTAGCAGTGGCGACCTGGCTTCGAAGCCGCCCGGCGCTGGCGGCGTGCGGCGGTCGCTGCTATCCGCTCGAGGATGACCGACCCAGCAGCGGGCGTGCTCGACGCGCCCTTCGACGATGCGCTGTCCCAGCGTTATCTCGTCTACGCGCTATCGACGATCACCGCGCGCTCGTTGCCCGACGTGCGCGACGGGCTGAAGCCGGTGCACCGCCGGCTGCTGTGGGCGATGCGGCTGCTCCGCCTCGACCCGACGACGGGGTACAAGAAGTGCGCGCGCGTCGTCGGCGACGTCATCGGCAAATATCATCCGCACGGCGACCAGTCGGTCTACGATGCCATGGTTCGGCTCGCCCAGACTTTCTCGCTACGCTACCCGCTGGTCGACGGGCAGGGCAATTTCGGAAACGTCGATGGCGATAACGCCGCGGCGATGCGCTACACCGAGGCGCGTCTGACCGCGGCCGCCGGTGAACTGATGGCCGGCCTGGACGAAGGCACGGTCGACTTCCGCCCGACCTACAATGGCGAGGAGGAGGAGCCGGAGGTCTTTCCCGGCCTGTTCCCGAACCTGCTCGCGAACGGCGCGTCGGGCATCGCGGTCGGCATGGCAACCGCCATCCCGCCGCACAACGTCGCCGAGCTGATCGATGCCGCTACTCATCTGATCGACCAGCCCGATGCCGAGCCGCGGTCGCTCATGCAGTTCGTGCAGGGTCCGGATCTGCCGACCGGCGGCATCATCATCGATGCACCGGCAGCGATCGCCGAAGCCTATGCCACGGGCCGCGGTGCCTTCCGGGTGCGCGCGCGCTGGAAGGAGGAGAGGGAGAAGGGCGGCGGCTGGCAGATCGTTATTTCCGAAATCCCGTTCCAAGTGCCGAAATCCAAGCTGATCGAGGAAATTGCGGGCCTGATCGCAGACAAGAAGCTGCCGATCCTCGCCGACGTCCGTGACGAATCCGACGAGTTGATCCGCATCGTGCTGGATCCGCGGAGCCGCACTGTCGACCCGCAGATGCTGATGGACAGCCTGTTCCGGCTGACCGATCTCGAAACCCGCGTGCCGCTCAACCTCAACGTGCTGGATGCGACCCACACGCCGCGGGTGATGAGCCTAAAGGACGCGCTCGCCGCTTGGCTGACCCACCAGTTCGAGGTGATGATCCGCCGTGCCCGCCACCGGCTGGCCAAGATCGACGACCGCATCGAGCTGCTCGACGGCTATCTGATCGCCTATCTGAACCTGGACCGCGTCATCCAGATCATCCGCGAAGAGGACGAGCCGAAGCCGGTGATGATCGCCGAATTCGGCCTGACCGACCGCCAGGCCGAGGCGATCCTCAACATGCGGCTGCGTTCGCTGCGCAAACTGGAAGAAATGGAGATCCGCCGCGAGCGCGACGGTCTGGACAAGGAACGCACCGGGCTGGCGGCATTGATCGAGTCGCCGGCGCGCCAGCGAACCAAGCTTAAGAAGGATCTCGCCAAGCTGCGCGAACGCTACGCGCCGGAGACGGAGCTGGGTCGGCGGCGGACCACGATCGAGGAGTCGGCGCTCGCCCGCGAGATCCCGCTGTCGGCGATGATCGAGCGCGAGCCGATCACGGTCATCCTGTCGCAGCGTGGGTGGATCCGCGCGCTCAAGGGGCACGCGGACCTCGCCTCGGCGGATGCGCTGCGGTTCAAGGAAGGGGACGGGCCAGCCTTCGCCTTCCACGCCCAGACGACCGACCGGCTGTTGCTGGCCGCCGACAATGGCCGCTTCTACACTCTGGCCGGAGACAGGTTGCCAGGTGGCCGAGGCTTTGGCGAGCCGGTTCGGCTGATGATCGACATGGATGGCGATGCGGGCGTGCTCGCGCTGCTGCCGGTGCGGACGGGCGAGCGGCTGCTGGTCGTCGCGAGCGACGGGCGCGGCTTCGTCGCGCCGGCCGAGGGCATCGTCGCCGAAACCCGGAAAGGCCGCCAGGTGGCCAACCTCAAGCCTGGTGCGAAGCTGCGCATGGTCCGGCCGATCGCCGGCGATCACGATTATGTCGCGGCGATAGGCGACAATCGCAAGCTGGTCGTCTTCCCGATGGAGGAGCTGCCCGAGATGGAGCGCGGATCCGGCGTGGCGCTGCAACGCTACCGCGACGGCGGCATATCGGATGCGATCACCTTCCGCTTTGCCAACGGCCTGAGCTGGGCGATGGGGGGCGAGACCGGACGGACCAGGACCGAGGCGGATCTGAGCCCGTGGCGAGTCGCCCGCGGCGCGGCCGGGCGGATGCCTCCGGTCGGTTTCCCGCGCGACAACAAGTTCGGCAAGTAGGAGCACCCGAGCCGGCGATCCTGCTTGGCGGTTAAGGTTGGCGTAAGTTCTCGCCTACCAGCTGGGCGGCAAGTTCCCGGACGCGTTCCCTTGGCGGGAAGCCCTCGGCGATCCACGCCCGCTCCGTGGCCTGGAGCGTTGCCGCAACCACCGGGCCGGGCCTGAGACCCATCGCGATGAGATCGCCGCCGCCGATCGGCAGGGTGGGGCGCTGCCAGTGCTCGATGGCTGCAAGCGCCGAGGCGACTTCCGCATCATCGGCACCGAGCAGCAGCCGGTCGGCAGCGCCGTCCACACCCAGCCGGTAGGCGAGCGCATGGACACCGGCGTCGCCGTCGCCGCGCTCGGCCGCCTGAACCAGGCGACGGCGCGCGCGATTGGACAGGCGCAGCCGTGCCGCAACGTCCGCCGCAACCTCAGGATCGGTCGGCAGCAAAGCGGCCAGGCGCCGCAGCGGGTCCGGCGCGACCCCCGTCGCCTTCTCGCGCGCCTCCAACGCGGTGAGCGGCTGCACGCTCTCGATCTCGGGCAGAACCGGCGCAAGGATGGCGTGATCGATCATCAGCGCCACGGCAGACGAGGGTGTCGGCAAAGCGAGGATCTTGAGCAGTTCGTCGGCGATGCGCTCGCGCGAGAGCGCCATCAGGTCGTTGGCGCGCGCGGTGCACGCGGCCAGCGCGGCGGCATCAGGCTCGCTTTGCCCGAAACGGGCGTGAAACCGGAAGAAGCGCAGGATCCGGAGGTGATCTTCCGCAATGCGGACCAGCGGCTCGCCGATGAAGCGGACGCATCCCGCGGCTAGATCCTCCTTTCCCCCGAAATAATCGTGGATCTCGCCGGAGAGTGGGTCGGCGGACAGCGCGTTGATGGTGAAGTCGCGCCGCGCCGCATCTTCGCGCCATTCATCCGTAAAGGCGACCACCGCGTGGCGGCCATCGGTGGCGACATCGCGGCGGAGCGTGGTGACCTCGATCGGTCCGCTCGGCAGGACCGCCGTGACGGTGCCATGGGCGATGCCGGTCGGCACGGCCTTGAAGCCCGCAGCCACGATGCGATTGCGGGTGTCCTCCGGCAGCAAGCGGGTGGCGCAATCGACGTCCTCGGCATCGAGGCCGATCAACGTATCGCGCACCGCGCCGCCGACGAACCGGGTCAGCCCCTCGGCAGCACCGAGCGCATCGAGCAGGCGATCGATACCGTCGCGGTGGCGCCAGGCGGCATCAGGCAGCTTCATGCCGACCATTCGAGCCGACGGCCGAGATTGACGATCATCGCCGCGGTGGCACCCCAGATCCGCTCGCCGTCCCACGGGATCTCGTAGAAGGTCCGTTCCGCTCCCTGCCAATCCATCGTCCGCTCGACATGGTTGGTGGGGTCGAGCAGGTGGGCGAGCGGCACTTCGAACAGCGCCGCCACCTCCGCGTCATGCGGGACGAGGGGCAGATCCGGCGGGATGACGGCCAGCACCGGCGTGATCTCGAACCCGGTGACGGTCTCGTACAGATCGGCGGTGCCGACGATCTCGGCCCGGTCGCTGGGGAGGCCGATCTCCTCCCACGCCTCCCGGAGCGCGGCGGCAATTACGTCCCGGTCTTCTGGGTCGACCCGACCGCCGGGAAAGGCGACCTGCCCGGCGTGGCGACGCATCGCCTCGCTACGCCGGGTCAGCAGCACACCCGGTTCAGGGCGATCGGTCACCGCCACGAGCACCGCGGCCGCGTGCAGCCGTTCGCCGGGAGGAAGCGTCCGGACGGTGTCGCGCGCCAGCAGCTCCGGCGCCCGGCGGCCGCCATCCTCCAGTGCCGATCTCAGGCGATCGGCGAGGGTCAAGCGGCCGTGTCCAGTGGGAAGAAGACGCCGTCGCTCCATAATCCAGGCGGGCATGCCTCGTCCGCCAGCGCCAGTTCCGCCAATTCATAATAGACCGATCGGGAGACCAGCGCGTCGAGCCCACCGCGAACGCGAAGATAAGGGTGGGGGCCGTCTTCGCGCGCTTCAAAACGAAGCGGGTGTTCGCGCCCGGCGACGATCAGGTCGCCCGTATTCAGACGGAAGGCCAAGCGACGCTGCGCTCCGCTACCTTCGCTGCGCAACTCGACGGCGACGAACGGGGCATCCTCGACGGCGATGTCGAGCTTTTCGGCGGGGGTGACGAGCACGTACCCACCCTCGGCCTCCCGCCTCAGGATGGTCGCGAACAGCCGGACCATGGCCGGCCGGGCGATGGGCGAACCCTGATGATACCAGGTGCCATCGCGGGCGATCCGCATCTCGCTGTCGCCACAGCGGGTCGGATTCCACTGGTCGACCGGAGGCAGCCGACGCTCCGCGGCGAGGGTCGCGATCTCGGCCAGGCTGAGGCCCTCTATATCTGGAGGCGGAGCGCTTTCGGGCATGTCCTTCGTTAGCCCAGCGCGGCCGCGTTTTGAACCGCCGCCGCAACCTGCCGTGGACGAACATATCCGGTCGTGGGCAGGGTCCGGCCTTCCGGCACGCGGGCGAGAAGCCGCCGCCGCTCGAACGGTCCGGGCAGTTCCCACCCCTGCGTGGGCCCGGCGTGGAAACCGAACAGCCGCTCGTAGTATTCCGGATCGCCGATCAGCATCAGCGGATCCGCAGCGGTTGCATCGGCCGTCGCGAGCGCCGCCCGCATGAGGGTACGTCCGATGCCATGCTGTTGGCGGTCGGGCACCACCGCGACCGGCCCCAGCAGCACCAGCGGCACCGCCGAATCGTCCGCCTGCACCAGCTCCACAGGCCAGCACTGCACCACGCCGACCAGTGCACCCCGATCGAACGCTGCGAACGACAGATCGGGAACGGCGGAGACGCCTTCCCGCAGGCGGTAGGCCGTCCGGCGGTGGCGATCCGGACCGAATGCCGCATCGAGCAGCAGCTCGATCTCGTCCGGGTCAGCACGGGCGATGGGGTGGATCAGGATCGGCACGGTCGCCCCGTCACGTGCGGCGCGGATGGCGGCCGGAACGCGGCGCCTCTAGCCGCTCTATGGCCAAAGGGAAACGGACTTTCCGTTATCCCCAGCCTCCGTGGAAAAGCTGTGGATAAGATGTGGGCCGGTTCCAGCAAAGCGCGGCCAGCCGCGGCCGTGACCGGCTTGCCCGATTTTCGGGCAGCGGCTAGGCGAGGGCCATGACCCCGGAGTTCGGCAGCCCACGCACCGCGATCGTCACCGGCGGGGCGCGGCGGATCGGTGCGGCGATCGTGCGTGCCTTGGCCGACGACGGGTGGCACGTCCTGATCCACTGCCGCGATTCGTGCGATCATGTGGATGCGGAGCTGCTCGCCACGGCCGGCGACCGGGTCCGGATCGTGACCGCCGATCTGGCCGCAACGGATGCCGCCGACCTGGTCTTTGCCGGACTCACCGGAATGCCGCCGCCGGCACTGCTGGTGAACAATGCCTCACGGTTCGTCTATGACAGCCTGGACGATTTCGACGCGGCCGGCTGGGAGGCGCATTTCGACGCCAACCTGCGTGCCCCGGCGTTTCTGACGCAGGCATTTGCCCGCGCCGTCCGGCAGGGGGCAGGGGGGCTGATCGTCAACCTGCTCGATGCCAAGCTCGCTCAGCCCAACCCGGACTTCTTCACCTACACGCTGTCGAAGATGGCGTTTGCCGGGCTGACCGAGCTGTCTGCCCGCGCGCTGGCAGGCCGCGGCATCCGGGTCTGCGCCATTGCGCCCTCGGTCACACTCGTTTCCGGCCCGCAGAGCCGGGACAATTTCGATGCGGTCCACCGCCTGAACGCGCTCGGTCGCGGTGTTACGGTGGACCAGATCCTTGCCGCTCTCCGCTTCCTGATCGCCACGCCGACCTTGACCGGACAGACGATCGTGATCGATGGCGGCCAGCGATTCCTGGCGCTTCCGCGCGACGTCCAATTCATGGTGAACGAATGACCACGCCCCCGCCGCTCGACGGTCTGGTGCCCGACGCTCTCACGCCGCGCAGCCGCCGCATCTTCCTGACCGATCTCGACGTGCCGGTCGATATCGGCTTCCACGACAGCGAGGTGGGCAATCCCCAGCGGTTGCTGATCTCGGTCGACGTGTGGGTGGACGATGCCTCGTTCGCCTCCGAGGACACGGCGGCCGCAGCGTGGAACTACGATTTCGTGCGCAGCGAAATCCACCGCGTCACGTCTGGCCGTCGCTTCAACCTGCAGGAGACGCTGGTTCGGGAGATCTATGCGCTGATCGCAGCGCGGGTGGGCGTGACCGGCCTGCGCGTGTCGACGCGCAAGCCGGACGTCTACCCCGACTGCCTGGGCGTAGGGGTGGAGCTCGCGTCTTTTTGAGCAGTCAGGACTGGTAGTTACGCGCGCAGGGGCCGAGTCCGGAGCGGACCAGCTGGTAGTCGTCGCGCGCCGCCGCCGCGTCGGCGTCGCTCAGTTCGCGCGTGCTCGCCGCCGGCAGCGCGGGCGGCAGGAAGCAGGCCAGCCCGTACCAGAGCAACGTGTCACGCGCGGGGGGCGCCGCCGCCTCGTCGACCATCTCGCCGGTTGCGACTGCCCAGCGTGGAGTCTCTCCCGGACGTCGCAGGATGCTGAGCGAGACGGGCCGACCGCCGGTCGTCGCCAGGAAGATCTGCGTCTCGCTCTCGCCCGGCAGCGATCCGGGCACGTGAAAGGCGCCGTTGATACCGGTGATCCGCGGCGGCGGGGTAGGGCCGTTGGCTTCGGTCAGGATGGCCCGCAGTTGCCTCTCCAGCGGCTCGGTCCAGGGCAGCTGGGCGTCACGCGTGGTCAGCCGCAGTTCGCCGGGTCGCCCGGGCACGGCTTGCGCCAGCACGATCGCACGCGCCTTCTTGAGCTTGGGAGCTCGGTTGCGCGCATCGAGATCCATGTCGACCAAGTAACGGACGAAGCCGGGCAGGCCGTCGCGCCCGCGGATCAGTGCCTGCACCTGTGCCTCGACGTAGAAGCGGACTCGGCCGGCAGGAACGCCGGCGGCAGCCTCGCCCTTCAACCGTGCCGCATCGGTGATGGTGACGCCGGCTACGACCGGGGCGGCGAGCGCCAGATCGGCCAGGTCGGCATAGGTCGGCTGCTGGGCAAGCGGGACCTCCGGCGGCGGAGCGGCAGCGCCTGCCGGGGTCGTCGCCAACGCGACAACAAGAAGTCCAAGTACGGGGATACGCATACCGCCTCCAGCGTTACAATTGGACTCGACGGTCCGGGAAGTCCCTCGTTGTGAGGTCTGTGCCATGCCGCGAAGCCTGCTTTCAACCCGCCGACAAAGCATTTGCGTCGTGCAAACCATCGCGATACACACTGCCTCGTCTGTCGAGGACGCAAGGAAATAGGGCGAATTGGGCGCCTTAGCGGAGCTCCCCGGAACCCCGCCGCCCATTCGCCAGGAAGCTCATCACTAGGGAGTAACATTTCCTAATGGCTTATGCTGATCAACGGATGAGCTCTCGCCGGATCGTGGCAATCGGCCTGGTCGCAATTCTGCATGCGATCATCGGATATGCGTTCATCACGGGTCTGGCGTACAACGTGGTGAAGAAGGCGGTCGCCGACCTCAAGACGTTCGACGTCGAGGAAGCGCCACCGCCGCCGGAGGAGAAGCCGCCGCCCCCGCCGCCTGAGCAGAAGGTGGAGCCGCCGCCCATGGTAGCGCCGCCGCCGATCGTGCAGTCGCCGGTCGTCGTCGCACCCCCGATCCAGACGGTTCGGGAAGCACCCCCGGTGGTCATCACCCCCACCGCGCCGCCGGCCCCGCCGCCGCCGCCGCCACCTCCGTCGGTTGCCAAGGCTGCCTCGGCTCGTGGCAGCATCGGCTCCTGGGTCACGCCTGACGACTATCCTTCGCGGGCCCTGCGCGAGGAACAGGAAGGCGTCGTCGGGATTACGTACGACGTCAGTGCCGACGGTCGTGTGAGCAATTGCCGGGTGACCACGCCCAGCGGCTTCCCCGAACTGGACAATGCGACTTGCGCTCCGTTCACCCGTCGTGGCCGGTTCAACCCGGCGCAGGATGCGGCGGGCAACAAGATCGCACAGAACGGGCAGAGTCAGCGCATCCGCTGGCAGATTCCGAAGGATTGATAAGAGGCCGCCGGCGCGGATTCGCGCCGGCGCTTCGTTATGATCAGAGCTGACAACTCCAAAGCTGACAAAGGAATATCAGACCATGGCCGCACCCGCTACCGGCGCCGCTGGCGCAGCATCCAATCCGTACGGCCTCATGGCCGCGCTCGAGCAGGGCGGCACGATCGCCTGGACGGTCTTCATCCTGCTCGTCATCATGTCTGCCGCTTCGTGGTACATCATGCTGACCAAGCTGCTCGAGCAGCAGAAGATCATGAACCAGGCCAAGCGCGCCCGGACGAGCTTCTGGTCGGCGCCGAACCTTCGTGAAGGTGCCAACAAGCTCGAGAAGAACTCGGCTTACCGCCAGCTCGTCGACGACGGCCTGATCGCCCAGGACCAGCACACCAAGCTGACCGACCCGGTCGACCAGCATGAGTGGATGCTCGGCTCGCTCGCCCGCAGCCAGGCGGCGATCAATTCCAAGCTGTCGGGTGGCCTCGCGCTGCTCGCCACCGTCGGTTCGACGGCTCCGTTCGTCGGCCTGTTCGGCACCGTGATCGGCATCTACCGCGCCCTCATCAAGATCGGTGCAGCCGGTCAGGCATCGATCGACGCCGTCGCCGGCCCGGTCGGTGAGGCGCTCATCATGACCGCGCTCGGCCTCGCCGTCGCGGTTCCGGCCGTGATGGGTTACAACTGGCTGATCCGTCGCAACAAGTCGGTTGCCGAGCAGCTCAGCGCCTTCTCGAACGACCTGCATGGCTACATGATGTCGGGTGGCGCCGTGAAGCCGGCGGCTCTCACCGCGCGCGGCACCGCGCCGACCCCGCCGCTGAAGACGGGTTCGGCCGCGATCAACCCGAAGGCGTAAGCCACTTCTCTCCTGCGCCCGGCATCGGCCGGGCGCAGGAGGATACGGGTCGACCGATCGGCGCCCTGCCGGTCCAAACTGACGCAGGACAGGACTGAAACTATGGCCATGAGTGCAGGCCCATCCGAGAGCGGCGAAGTCGAAACGCCGATGTCGGACATCAACACGACGCCGCTGGTCGACGTCATGCTGGTGCTGCTGATCATCTTCCTTATCACCGTGCCGGTCGTGATCCAGACCGTGCCGATGACCCTTCCGAAGGTCGCGTTCGAGCCGACCACGACCAAGCCGGAGAACGTGTCGCTTTCGGTGCGCGCCGGTCCGAGCGGTGCCTGCGAGGTCTACTGGGGTCTGACCAAGGTCGGTCCGCAGGAGTTGCTCGACCGGGCGGTCGTCAAGCTGCGCCGCGAGATCGACAAGCAGGGTGGCCCTACGGCTCCTGGTATCGAGCTTCCGGAGGCTCACATCCGTGGTGACGTGAGCACGCCGTATCGCTGCATCGGTGGCGCCATCTTCACGATGCAGCGCGCCGGCTTTGCCCGCGTGGGCTTCATCTCGGAGCCGCCGGCGGGTTATCAGACGGCACGCCTGTAAGCGTCCAAGTTAGGAGTAGACGTCATGGCAATGGCAGCAGCGACCGCCGAAGGCGATCCGATGATGGACATCAACACGACGCCGCTGATCGACGTCATGCTGGTGCTCCTGATCATGTTCATCATCACGATCCCGATCCAGACGCACGCGGTTAAGCTGGATCTTCCGGTGGACGATCCCAACAACAAGACCCCGCCGCCGATCGATCCGGTGAAGAACAAGGTCGTGGTGGCGGCCAGTGGCCAGATCCTCTGGAACGGCACGCCGATCAATCTCGTGACGCTCCGCCAATATCTGGATCTCACGCAGCAAATGCCGCAGATCCCGGAACTGCATCTCCAGCCCGAGCCGCAGGCTCGCTACGAGCTGGTCGATCAGGTTCTCGCGGTTACCAAGCGGGCCCAGGTCGAGAAGATGGGCTTCATCGGTAACGAGGCTTACGCGAGCTGGTAGCGAGGGTCGACACGACGTCCCGCCACTGGCGGTAGGTCGGCTGATCTTGAAGGGGCCGCATCCAGCGTTGGATGCGGCCCCTTTCGTTTGAGCTGAGCCCTCCGCCGTACGAGGAGGGACACCGGTTTGTGCCGACGGCGCTGATTACCAGTCCGCGACCTGGATAATCCGCCATCGCCCGCGCGCAGAGCGTTCTCACATGTCTGTGCGGACATCCTGCGCCTGGTGCAGGCGCCAACTGGGAAAGAAGTAACCATGTCAGCAGTGCTCGGCATCGACGCGGCCTGGACGGCGATGCATCCCAGTGGTGTTGCCCTAGCCGTTGAGCGGAACGGGCACTGGCACCTCGCCGCTCTTACCGCGTCCTACGCTGAGTTCCTCGCGATTGGTGGCACATCCTCTGTCGTGGAACCTGCTCCAGCTAACGGCATTCCGTGCGCTCGTGATCTGCTTGGTACGGCCGAGGCCATAGCAGGGCTCCCGATCGACCTGGTTGGCATCGACATGCCGTTGGCGCGGACCGCCGTCAGGAGCCGCCGTGTCGCCGACGATGCGGTTTCCCGGAGCTATGGCGGCCGCAAGTGCAGCACGCATTCGCCGACTGCGAACCGGCCCGGGACCTTCAGCGACGAATTTCGCACCGCGTTTGAACAGTCCGGTTACGTCCTGTGCACCGATGAGATCACGACGCCCGGCTTGATCGAGGTCTACCCGCATCCGGCGCTCGTCGAACTGTCCGGCGCGCCGGAGCGGCTTCCCTACAAGGCCGGCAAGACGCGCACTTATTGGAGAGACCTGCCTCTTCCCGAGCGCCGGGCCAAGCTGCTCGGCATGTGGGAAGCTATCGTGGCGATGCTCGACAAGGAGATCGCCGGAGTGGTCGATGCCCTTCCTCCACTCGCACCAGTGGCAAGCGTCCGGGCTCTAAAAGGGTATGAGGATCGCATCGATGCGGTTGTCTGTGCCTGGTCGGCGATCGAGGCGCTTGCCGGACGCGCCCGCCCCTATGGCGATGCCGATGCCGCCATCTGGATCCCGCACCGGGCGTAGTCAGATGGCCGATGAGGCGGCTTGGTGCCGTGACCGCCGCACATGGCTGATCGGTGGACGGTCCCGTGATGCGAATCGATTTTGATCCTCGGCCTTGAGAAGGGCGGCGGGCCCACCGCCGCCGCCAGGTGTCAGGCGACCTCGCCCTCGAACTGGAGGCGGGCGAGACGGGCGTAGAGGCCACCTTGCGACGAGAGCGCATCGTGGCTGCCCTGTTCGACGATGCGGCCCTGCTCCATGACGATGATCCGGTCGGCAGCGCGGATCGTCGCCAGGCGGTGGGCGATGACGATCGTCGTGCGATCCACCATCAAGCGTTCCAGGGCACGTTGAACGAGGCGTTCCGACTCGGCATCAAGGGCCGAGGTTGCCTCATCGAGCAGGAGCAGTGGTGCGTCGCGCAAGACAGCTCGGGCGATGGCAAGCCGCTGACGCTGGCCACCGGAGAGCCGCGCCCCGCCTTCGCCCATGAACGTGTCCAAGCCATCGGGTAAAGCACGCAGGAATTCGGCCGCATTCGCCGCCTCGGCCGCGGCCCAGAGAGCCGAATCGTCGGCCTCCCACCGGCCGTAGCGCAGATTGTCCCGCGCCGACGCCGCGAAGATCACCGTCTCCTGCGGTACCATGGCAATCCGCGACCGGATCGCAGCCGGATCGACCGCGCGCAAGTCCACCCCATCCAGGCTGATCGTGCCTTCGCTCGGGTCGTAGAAACGCTGGGCGAGCTGGAACAGCGTCGACTTGCCGGCGCCCGACGGGCCGACCACCGCGACCATCTCGCCCGGCGCGACCTCCAGTGAGAAATCGTCCAGTGCCTTGGTATCGGGGCGAGTCGGATAGCGGAAGACGACCCTGTCGAAGACCAGGCGTCCCTCGCCAGGATCGGGCAGGGGGCGGGGGTTCGCCGGTGCGCGGATCTCCGGCTGCTCGGCAAGGAGTTCGGCGATACGGCCAGCGGCGCCGGCGCCGCGGAGCAGATCGCCGTAGACTTCGGTCAACGCGCCGAATGCGCCGGCGACCAATCCACCGGTCAGCACAAAGGCGGCGATCGATCCACCGGACAGCTGGCCCGAGGCGACATCAATCGCGCCTTGCCACATCACCAGGGTAATGGATCCGAACACCAGCAGGATCACGATGCCGGTCATTACCGCGCGCAGGACGATGCGGCGTCGCGCCGTTCCGAACGCCGCCTCGACCGCACCCTTGAAACGGGCACCCTCGCGTCCCTCCTGGCCAAAGGCCTGGACGATCTTCATCGCGCCGAGGGTTTCGGCGACCATCGCGCCAACGTCCGCCACGCGATCCTGGCTGGAGCGCGACACCGATCGCAACCGTCGACCGATCACGACGATCGGCAGGATGATGACCGGAATGCCGATCAGCAGCATGGCCGTCAGCTTCGGTGCCAGCGTGAAGAGGTAGATGACCCCGCCGATGCCCATCACGATGTTGCGGAGCGCCACCGACACGGTCGTGCCGACGATCTGCTCGATCACGGAGGTGTCGGCAGTCAGCCGTGAGGCAATCTCCGACGGGCGATTCTCCTCGAAGAAGCGCGGTGCGAGGGTCAGCAGGTTACGCTGTACGGCGCTGCGCACGTCCGCCACCACGCGCTCGCCGAGCCAGGAGACGAAGTAGAAGCGCATCGCCGTCGCGATCGCGAGCACGACCACGATCATCAGCAGATAATGGAAGTACGGGCTGACCTCGCCGCCGCGGGCCACGAAGCCGCGATCGATGATCCGCTGGAACCCACTGGGAATGGCCAGGGTGGCGCTCGCCGCGACCAGCAGGGCGACGGCGGCGCCGGCGATCCGTCCGGGGTAAGCGCTGGCAAAGCTCCAGATCAGCCGGAGGTTGCCGATCTTGCGGGTGGGCACGGCGGCGGGGGCTGGTTCGAGCATGGCTTCCGCCTAGCAGCCGCGGGACCTGGGCTCAACGTGCCAGCGGGCAGCGCAGGGGTTCGCCGCAGGGCTGGCAAGCGGTCGCTCGGATCGCTATCTGCAGGCGCATGAGCGAACCTCTGAGCCAGCCTTCCGCCCCGCGCGCGCGCAAGCCCGACTGGATCCGCGTCAAGGCGCCGGTCGGCGCCGCTTACGCCGAGACCAAGGCCCTGATGCGCCGCCTGAACCTTGCCACCGTGTGCGAGGAAGCGGCCTGTCCGAACATCGGCGAGTGCTGGACCAAGAAGCACGCGACGGTGATGATCCTGGGGGACACGTGCACGCGCGCGTGCGCCTTCTGCAACGTCAAGACCGGCATGCCGCGCACCGTTGATCGCACGGAGCCGCAGCACGTCGCCGATGCCGCGGCAGAACTCGGTCTGGAGCATATCGTGGTGACGTCGGTCGATCGCGACGATCTTCCCGATGGCGGTGCCTCGCAGTTCGTGAAGGTGATCGAAGCGCTGCGCCGCACCACCCCGCGCACCACGATCGAGATCCTGACGCCCGATTTCCGCAACAAGGCGGATGCAGCGGTGGAATCGATCGTCGCGGCGCGGCCGGACGTCTACAACCACAATCTCGAAACCGTGCCGCGGCTTTACCCGACGATCCGTCCGGGTGCGCGCTACTATGCGTCGCTGCGCCTGCTGGAGAGCGTCAAGCGGCTCGACCCGTCAATCTTCACCAAGTCCGGCCTGATGACCGGGCTGGGCGAGGAGCGGCTTGAGGTCCACCAGGTCATGGACGACATGCGCTCCGCCGGCATCGATTTCCTCACCATGGGTCAGTATCTTCAGCCGACGCCGCGCCATGCCAAGGTGCAGGAGTTCACCACCCCGGCGACCTTCTCCGCTTACGCGGCGATCGCTCGGGCCAAGGGCTTCCTGCTGGTCGCGGCGAGCCCGCTGACGCGGTCGAGCTATCATGCCGGTGACGATTTCGCCCGGCTGCGCGCCGCGCGCGAGGCACAGCTCGGACGCGTCTGATGCCTCGCCACGCCGAAACACGGCATCTGCCCTACACGCCGGAGCAGTTGTTCGATCTCGTCGCGGATGTGCCGCGCTACCAGGAGTTCCTGCCCTGGGTAGCCGCCGTGCGGGTGCGATCGGACACCCCGACCGAGATGACCGCTGACCTGGTCGTCGGGTTCAAGGCGCTGCGCGAACGCTTCACCTCGCGCGTGATCAAGGATCGGCCGAACACGATCCGCGTCGACTATGTCGATGGACCGCTCAAATATCTGCGCAACGATTGGACGTTCCGGCCGGATGGGGCAGGGGGCACGCATCTCGACTTCGCTGTCGATTTCGCCTTCCGCTCGCGGATCTTCGAGGCGATCGCCGGGCAGATGTTCGATCGCGCGCTGCGCAAGATGATCGGCGCTTTCGAAGCGCGCGCCGCCGAACTCTACGGCAATTCGGCATCGGGCATCAGCCAGTCAAGCGCGCACAGCGCCGCCTGAAGCCTGATCCCGCCGCGACCGAGATCGCCGAACTCGCGGCGGTCGGCGGCGACCTCGTCCGGGTTGCCATCCCGCCTGGCACGACCGAACACGACCGTGCCGACGGGTTTGCGATCGCTGCCGCCGCCGGGGCCGGCCACACCCGTGATGGCAACCGCCACGTCGGCCTTGCTGCGCGCCAAAGCGCCGCGCGCCATTGCCCACGCCACGGCGATCGAGACCGCTCCGAACGTTTCGATGACGTCAAGACTGATGCCCAATTGGGCGATCTTGGCTTCGTTCGAATAGGTCACGAAGCCCCCGTCGAAGACGTCCGAGGAGCCGGGCACCTCGGTGAGCGCGGCGGAGACGAGGCCACCCGTGCAGCTCTCGGCCACGGCGATGCAGCGGCCAGCGGCGCGGTTGGCCTCGATGACGCGGACTGCGGCCGCAACCAATTCGGGTGGCAGGATGGTGTCGCGCGGCTCGTTCATCGTGCGTCTGCCTTGCAGATCCCGACCGGCAGCGGTCGCCCCTTGGCCTTGCGTAGTCCTTCGACCGCGAGCAGCGCCGTCACTTCTCCGAGGCTCGCGACCGGCAGGGGCGAGAGCAAGGCAACCAGGCGGTCGGCCGTGGCGCAATCCCGTGGATCCAGCCGGTCCAACGCGCCCTCGACGATCAGCGCGCCAGCGAAGCCGTCTCCAAACAGAGAGAGTGGCGTATCCCCGGCAACTCGGCGAAGTGCCGCACGTGCGGCATCGCTGGCCGGCCCGGCGTCACGCCGAAAGCGGGCGGCCAAAGCGGGTCCGGAGCTCACCAGAAACGACTGGCGCGACAGCGTGCCGCGGCAGCGGCGTGCCAGACCATCGACCGCGTCCGGCACTAGCCAGGTCGTCACCGCCTGAAGCACTGCTGCCGTGAGGCAGGCGGGGGCCTGCTCGTCCTGGTCCTGCGCCATCGCCGGCGCGGCCAATAGCGCGAAGCAGGCTAACGAGGCAGCCACAGGCTTCATTCGGTCTCCGGTAACCTGATCGTCGCGATCGCCTGGGCCGCGATACCCTCGCCACGGCCAGTGAAGCCGAGGCGTTCGGTCGTCGTGGCCTTGATGCTAACTTGCCCCACGCGCACCTGCAACAGCTGGGCGATCCGGGTGCGGATCGCGTCCCGATGCGGGCCGACCTTGGGGCGCTCGCAGATGACGGTCACGTCGACGTGGTCGATCCGCCCGCCGCGCGCCAGCACGAGCGAGCGGGCATGTTCGAGGAAGCGGCCCGAGTCCGCTCCCTTCCAGCGCGCGTCGTTAGGCGGGAAATGGCTGCCTATGTCGCCGTCCGCGATCGCGCCGAGCAGCGCATCGGTGAGAGCATGGAGAGCAACGTCGGCGTCGGAATGACCAATCAGCGCCCGATCATGGGGAATGGCGACGCCTCCGAGCACGATCCCGTTCCCGGGGCCGAAGGCATGGACGTCGAAGCCCATACCCGTGCGAGAGATCATGCGCGCGGCCATAGCTGCTTCCGCCGCGGCAAGGTCGGCAGGGTGGGTGAGCTTGTCGAGCCGCGGGTCACCGGCAACCGTCGCGACGAACAGACCGGCGGAGCGCGCAACCTGGGCATCGTCCGTAGCCTCGGTACCATCCGGCCAGTTCTGGTGAGCGGCAAGGATTGCCTCGAAGCGGAACGCCTGCGGCGTCTGAACCCGAACCAGCCCGGCCCGATCGACGGGACCTCCGAGACCTGTTCCTGTTCGAGCCAGACTGTCGACGACCGGAAGAACCGGCACTGCCCCCTCCGCTTCGTCCAGCGCTGAGAGCAGCCGATCGATCACCGCCGCAGGGGCAAACGGCCGCGCCGCGTCGTGGACCAGTATCCGTGTCGGCGCGAGCGCCGCCAGTGCTTCGAGGCCGGCACGCACGCTGTCTCGTCGCGCCGCACCGCCGATCAAGGGTGGTGGCAGCGTTCGATCACCGATCGCTTCCTGGTAGAGCGCCTCCTGGCCGGCGCCGATCACGACCTGCACCACATCGATCGCTGGGTGCTCCACAAAGGCATCGACGGCATGAGCGAGCACCGCCTTGCCGGCGATGCGGGCATATTGCTTCGGCACGTCGCCCCCGGCCCGTTCGCCACGGCCAGCGGCAACGATCAGGGCGAAGGTGCGCGGAGAGGTCGTCTGGAGCGACATGGGCGAGCCGCTTAGCGGAGCGCGACCTTGCCCGCCAGCAGGATCGCGCCTAAGGCTGCTGCCGAAATAATAGGCAGTTTCGAACGAGCATCATGCCCCGTCTCGCCCCCATCCATGTCGGTCCGGTGACGATCGACAATCCTGTCATTCTCGCGCCGATGACCGGCGTGACCGACATGCCGTTTCGCCGCATCGTGCGCCGCTACGGATCCGGCCTCAACGTCACGGAGATGATCGCCAGCCAAGCCGCTATTCGGGAGACTCGACAGTCGCTGCAGAAGGCGGCGTGGGATCCGATCGAGGAGCCGATCTCGCTCCAGCTGGCCGGCTGCACGCCGCATGAAATGGCGGAAGCGGCCAAGCTCGGCGCCGACCGCGGCGCAGCGATCATCGACATCAACATGGGCTGCCCGGTTCGCAAGATCGTCAACGGCGAGGCCGGTTCGGCGCTGATGCGCGATCTGGTCAATGCCGCCGCCATCATCAAGGCGACCGTCGAGGCGGTCGACGTCCCGGTCACGCTGAAGATGCGGATGGGTTGGGACCATGACAGCCTCAACGCCCCGGAGCTTGCCCGGATCGCCGAGGATCTGGGTGTGAAGATGATCACCGTCCACGGCCGTACCCGCAACCAGATGTACAAGGGCACGGCCGACTGGGCCTTCATTCGGCGTGTGAAGGATGCCGTGTCTCTTCCCGTCATCGCCAATGGCGACATCTGTGGGATCGAGGATGCCGAGACGGCGCTGGACCAGTCCGGCGCCGATGGCGTGATGATCGGCCGCGGCGCCTATGGCCGGCCCTGGCTGCTCGGTCAGGTGATGCGCTGGCTGGCCTCGGGCGAGCGCCGGCCCGACCCATCGATCGACGAACAATATGCCATGATTACCGAGCATTACGTGATGATGCTGGAACTCTACGGTGAGATGACGGGCGTCAACATGGCGCGCAAGCACATCGGATGGTACACCAAGGGCCTGACCGGATCCGCCGAGTTTCGCAATCGCGTCAACCAGGAGCCGAGTTCGGCCGTCGTGCTGGCGATGCTCCGTGAATTCTATGCGCCATGGCTCTCCCGGGCAGCGGCCTGATCCGGTTCGGCAGGCGTGCGGCGGCTGTCGACCCGAGCGGGCCAACGGCCGCAGAGTTGGTCGCGGTGCTGCCGACGCCGATGCTGGTCGTCGACCCCGACGGTGTCATCGCCGATGCCAATGTCGCCGCGGAGACTTTGCTCAACCTCAGCCGCACGGCGCTGATCGGCAGGCTGGCCGAGACGCTGATCGGGGGACAGCTCGCTTCCGTCCCGAACGACGCGCCGTTCGCCGCCTATGATGTGGAGCTGTCGCTCGGAGACCGCCGCGGCCGCCGCGCCGACGTAGCCGCGGCACCATTGCCCGATCGGCCGGGTTGGCGGGTCGTCACCATCCACGGCGCGGCACCCGAGCATATCGTCTCGCGCCGTCCTGATCGGGAAGGCGGCACGCTGACCGCTGCCGGGGCCGCGGCGCTGTTGGCGCACGAAATCAAGAACCCGCTGTCCGGCATCCGCGGCGCGGCGCAATTGCTCGAATCGACCTGTGACGACGGCTCGCGCGACCTGACGCGGCTGATCCGCGACGAGGTCGATCGTGTCGCGGCCCTGATCGATCGGATGGAGGGATTTACCGACACCCGCCCGCTGGAGCTGGCGCCGCAGAACATTCATTCCATCCTGGCGCATGTGCGGGAGATCGCCGCCCAGGGCTTTGCGCGCGACCTGGTTTTGCGGGAAATCTACGATCCTTCGCTGCCGGACGTTCTCGGTCACCGCGACGCGTTGATCCAGGTGCTGCTCAACCTCATGAAGAACGCGGCCGAGGCCATGCAGAGCATGGACGGCGGATCGATAACTCTCACCACCGCCTATCGCCACGGCGTGTCGTTCCGGGCGCGGGCGGGCGATGGCCGGCAGCCGTTGCCAATTGAGATCTGCGTGATCGACGAGGGACCGGGTGCCCCGGAGGAGATCGCCGCCCATCTGTTCGATCCGTTCGTCACCTCCAAGCGGACCGGCACCGGCATCGGCCTGGCGCTGGTCGACAAGCTGGTCGCGGATCTCGGTGGCATCGTCGAATATGCGCGGGAGGGGCAGCCGCCGCGGACCGTGTTCCGGCTCCTGCTGCCACGCGCCCGGGCTAGCGACGGACCGGTGGCATGACCGCCAGCCGCATTCTCGTCGTCGACGACGATGCCGCGATCCGCACCGTGGTGCGGGAGGCGCTGCGCCGCGAGGGCTATGTCGTCGAGACGGCGGCGTCGGTGGCCGAGCAGTATCGGGCGCTGGAGAGCTTCGCGCCACATGTGCTGGTGACCGACGTCGTGCTGCCGGACGGCAACGGTCTCGACATCATCCCCAAAATGCTCAGCGTTTATCCGAACATGCCGGTCATCGTGCTGTCGGCGCAGAATACCCTGGCAACGGCGGTCCGGGCGACCGAGCAGGGAGCCTTCGAATATCTCCCCAAGCCGTTTGACCTGGGCGAGTTGACCCGCGCCGTCGCCGCCGCCTTGGCTGCTGGTGGTGTCGACGCCGAAGACGAGTCGAACCGTGGTACCACCGACGAGCTCCCCCTCATCGGCCGATCACCGCCGATGCAGGAGGTTTACAGGACTATCGCCCGCGTCGTCGCGAACGATCTGACGGTGCTGATCTTGGGCGAGTCCGGCACTGGCAAGGAGCTTGTCGCACGAGCGGTCCATGATCTGGGCCCGCGCGCCAAGCGGCCGTTCGTTGCGATCAACATGGCCGCGATCCCGCGCGAGCTGATCGAGTCCGAGCTGTTCGGGCACGAGCGTGGCGCCTTTACCGGCGCTGCCGCCCGAACCGCGGGGCGCTTCGAGCAGGCCCAAGGCGGCACGTTGTTCCTCGACGAGATCGGGGACATGCCCTTCGAGGCACAGACCCGGCTGCTGCGCGTGCTGCAGGCCGGCGAGTTCACGCCCGTCGGCGGCGCCCGTTCGATCCGCGCCGACGTTCGCATCATCGCCGCTACCCATAAGGACCTACCCAAGCTGATCGGGGAGCACGCGTTCCGCGAGGACCTCTATTACCGGCTCAACGTGGTGCCCGTGCGGCTGCCGCCGCTCCGCCAGCGGGCGGAAGACATTGCCGAGCTGTCCCGCCATTTTCTCGATCGGGCCGCGGCCGATGGTCTGCCGCGAAAGCTGCTTTCGACGAACGCGATCGAGCGGCTGGCGACACATGGCTGGCCAGGCAATGTCCGCGAACTCGAGAACCTGATGCGCCGCCTCGCAGCGCTCAGCCGTGAGGATGTGATCAGCGCGAGCATGGTCGAGCAGCAGCTGAACGGACCTTCCGGCGGGGAGCCGGGCGCGGTGCTGGTGCCGTCCGGCGGCCTAGCCGATGCCGTCGAACTGCACCTGGCCCGCTACTTCGCGACGTTTGGCCGCGATCTCCCCCCCGATGGGCTGTTCGATCGCGTGCTCGCGGAAGTCGAACGGCCGCTGCTGCGGCTGACCATGGCGGCGGCACACGGCAACCAACTCCGTGCGGCCCGGCTGCTGGGCATCAACCGCAATACGTTGCGCAAGAAGCTTACGGAGCGCGGCATCGATCCGGCCGACGTGCGCAAGATGAACTGAGCGCGGCCAGGGACTTCGGCGCTGAGCGGTTGGAGGCGGACGGCGAACGAAGTCACCGCCTCGAAAACTGTGTTTTGAGCGCAACGCCCTTGTGGTAGACTGACCACGATGGATGTTAGCAGCGGCGCCCGCCGCCCAGTCTCGCGTACCCGACGCCGGCTCGCGCTCTTGGTGCGCAGGCAGCATCTGATGCCGCTCGTTGAAGTGGGCACGCTACTCGCCGCCGTCGCCATCTTCGCGGCAAGCTACTTCATCGTCACGGGCAAGGGCTCGCCGACCCGCCTGCTGACGCCACCGTTGGTCGCGCTGCTGCTGGTCGCAAATCTGGTGCCGGCTATGGCGCTGTTGGTGCTGCTGGCGCGGCGGATCGCGAAGGGCAGGGCGGCGCGTTCCGCAATGGGTGGCGGCGGGCGCCTTCATGTCCGGCTGGTCGCCTTGTTCTCGGTCATCGCCAGCGTCCCGACCTTGCTTGTCGTGATCTTCGCGTCCCTGCTGTTCCAGTACGGTGTCGAGTTCTGGTTTTCCGATCGCGCCCGTACCGTCCTGGAAAATGCCGACACGGTCGCGCAGGCTTACGTCGAGGAGAACAAGCAGCGCATCGTCGCCGACGTCGTCGCCATGAGCGGGGACGTGAACGGCTATGCGACGGCCTACGGTATCGATCAGCCGCGCTTCGCCGAGGGACTTGCCTTCCAGGTCGCCGCGCGTGGCTTGGACGAGGCGGCGGTGATCGTGATCGGGCGCGATGGCGAGCGGCGATTGATGGCCGGCGCCAATCTCGACCGGCGACCGCTCGAACTTCGACTGCCGGCCTCTGCGCTGGGCGAGTTGCGCAACGGCCGTGCCCGTGTCGTTACCGATGCCGGCGACCGCGTGGAAACCGTGGTGCGGCTCGATCCGCAGACGCAGATCTATCTCTACGCGTCGCGCGTTGTGGAGCCGAACGTCCTCTCCTCGGTAGCCCGCGCCCGCAACGCACTCGGCGACTATAACAGCCTGCTGGAGCGGTCCCGCGCCCTGCAGATCCAGTTCAACGCGGCGCTGCTGGTGGTTTCGCTACTCATCGTGGCACTTGCCATCTGGATTGCGCTCAGCGTCGCCGATCGGTTGGTGCGGCCGGTATCCGATCTGGTCCAGGCGGCGCGGCGGGTCGCTGCGGGCGACCTTAGCGCGCGAGTCGATGCGCCGCGGCGGCTCGATGAAGTCGGCATGCTGGCCAGCGCCTTCAACCGCATGACCCGCAAGATCGAGGAGCAGACCGGCGCTCTCGACAGGCGCCGTGCCTTTACCGAAGCGGTGCTGAGCGCCGTCAGCGCTGGTGTCATCTCGGTCGATACGGAACGGCGCATCCGCCTCATCAACCGCTCGGCCGAGACGCTGCTGCACACCACCGACCAGCGACCGGTGGGGACCCCCCTGGAGTCAGTGTCCAGCGAACTCGCCCGGTTGATCGACGGCGGCGAGCGCGATGCCGTGGCGCAGATCGCCAGCGGCGGCGAGCCGCGGACCTTGGCCGTGCGCATCGTCCGCACTGACGGCGGCCACGTCTTGACCTTCGACGACATCACGCAGCAGCTTGCCGACCAGCGCCGAGCCGCTTGGGCAGACGTGGCGCGGCGCATCGCCCACGAGATCAAGAACCCGCTGACACCGATCCAGCTCGCGGCCGAACGCCTCCAGCGTCGCTACGGTCGGGAGATCCAGTCGGATGCCTCGACGTTCGAGCGACTGACGGCGACGATCGTCCGCCAAGTTGGCGATCTGCGCCGAATGGTCGATGAATTCTCCTCCTTCGCCCGCATGCCCAAGCCGGTTTTCCGCAGCGAGGCGATCGTCGACATCGCGCGCCAGTCGCTGTTCCTGCATGAAGTCGCGCACCCCGGCGTTACCTTCGCGCTCAACGCACCGGATCCTTCTCCGATGATGGTCTGTGATCGGCGCCAGCTTGGTCAGGCGCTCACCAACATCGTCAAGAATGCGGTGGAAGCGGTTGCTCAGAAACCGGAAAATGCCGGCATCGCAAACCCAGTCGGGCATGTCGAGATGACCATCGCAATGGCTGGGGACAGGCTCAATGTCGCGGTTGCCGATGACGGCATCGGACTGCCGCCTGACCGCGAGCGGATTACCGAGCCTTACGTCACCACGCGCAGCCGCGGCACCGGGCTTGGCCTGGCGATCGTGAAGAACATCGTCGAGCAGCATTGCGGCACGATCGGCTTTGCCGACCGGCCGGGCGGTGGATCGATCGTCCAGCTTTCGTTCGATGTCGGCATGCTCGCGCCGCTCGCGAGTGCTGACAACGACGGCTGGCAAGATACTGAAAGCGGCGGGCTACCCCAGCTCGCACGCATGCGAGATGGTTGAACAATGGCACTCGAAGTACTGATCGTAGACGATGAGCAGGACATCCGCGAGCTCGTCGCGGGTGTCCTGGAGGATGAGGGCTACCAGGCCCGTGTCGCTGCCGACAGCGATGCCGCGTTGAGCGCGCTCAGCGAACGGCGCCCTTCGCTCGTGCTGCTGGACGTCTGGCTGCAGGGCTCCCGGCTCGATGGGCTCGACCTGCTGGACGAGATCAAGCGGCGCGATCCGTCGCTGCCGGTGCTGGTCATATCGGGGCACGGCAATATCGATACGGCGGTCTCCGCGGTGCGGCGCGGCGCGGTCGACTTCATCGAGAAGCCATTCGAGGCGGAACGCCTGCTCCACCTGGTCGCGCGCGCAACGGAGACTGAGCGGCTGCGGCGAGAGAATGCGTCGCTTCGTGCCCAAATCGGCCAGGACGACGAGCTCACCGGCAATTCCGCGGCCATCAACGCGGTACGCGCGACGCTGAAGCGCGTCGCGGCGACCGGCAGCCGCGTGCTGATCAGCGGCCCGGCCGGTGTCGGCAAGGAGGTCGCCGCCCGTCTGCTCCACCTCTGGAGCCCGCGCGTCAACGCGCCCTTCATCGTCGTCAGCGCGGCGCGAATGACGCCGGAGCGGGTCGAGGAGGAGCTGTTCGGCAGCGAGGAAGGCGGCGCCGTCCGCCCCGGCCTCCTCGAACAGGCGCATGGCGGGACGATCTTCCTCGACGAAATCGCCGACATGCCGTTGACCGCGCAGGCCAAGATCCTTCGGGTCCTGACCGACCAGAGCTTTTCGCGCGTTGGCGGGCAGCGAATCGTCAAGGTCGACGTCCGGGTCGTCTCCGCAACCTCCAAGCCGCTCACCAGCGAGATTGAGGCGGGGCGTTTTCGTGAGGACCTCTATTACCGTCTGAACGTGGTGCCGGTGCACTTGCCCGCGCTGACGGAGCGTCGGGAGGACATACCGGCGCTGGTCGACCATTTCGTCGCCCGCTATGCCGCCGAGCGCCGCGTCACCACGCCGCAGACCTCCCCTGAGGCGCTTGCAGCCCTCCAGGCCTATGACTGGCCGGGGAACGTCCGTCAGCTGCGCAACGTCGTCGAGCGGACGATCATCCTGGCGCCCGGCGATCGCCTGCGCACGATCGATGTCGACATGTTGCCGCCCGAGGTAATCAGCGATCAGGAACGGCTTGCCCCCGGCAACGCGGCGAAATCGATCATGGGCACGCCGCTGCGTGAAGCGCGCGAGACCTTCGAGCGCGAATATCTGCGCGTCCAGATCCGCCGCTTTTCCGGCAACATCAGCCGCACGGCGACCTTCATCGGAATGGAGCGATCGGCCTTGCACCGGAAGCTCAAGACCTTGGGGCTGGGTGATACCAAGGGCGACGAGGACGAATCAGGGCAGTAGACCCGCCCTTAGGCGTGCGTTAGTGTTGCTGCACTGCGGCAATGAAGCCGCAGGGCACGACGCCGTGACACAGGCGCGATTGCGGGCACACGACCCGCCACGAATCCGGAGACCGGACTATGGCCGATAAGGTCAACAACCTTCAGGACATCTTCCTCAATTCGCTGCGCAAGTCGAAGACACCGGTGACGATGTTCCTGGTCAAGGGCGTGAAGCTTCAGGGCATCATCACCTGGTTCGACAATTTCTCGGTGCTGCTCCGCCGCGACGGCCAATCACAGCTCATCTACAAGCACGCCATCTCGACGGTGATGCCGGCCCATCCGATCGACCTGTCTGACGTCGAGAAGACCTTCGCCGAAGAGAAGAAGCCGACGCTGCTTCAGGAAATCTTCCTGAGCGCCGTGCGCAAGTCGCGGGAACCGGTGACGATGTTCCTGGTTAACGGCGTCATGCTCCAGGGCGAGATCGCGGCCTACGACCTGTTCTGCATGCTCCTTCGTCGCGACGGACTGTCGCAGCTCGTCTACAAGCATGCGGTGTCCACCGTACAGCCGAACGGGCCGCTCAACCTGGCGGGCGTCGATGGAGAGGCCGGCGATTGAGCGTCTTCAACCGTGCCGATGACGATGGCCTGAGCCGCGGAGCCCGGGCCATCGTCGCTCTCCCCGATCGGGGCGGAGACGGCGCGCGCAGCGTCGAGGCACGTCTGGACGAGGCGGCAGGGCTTGCCGAGGCTATCGGCGTCGAGGTCGTCGACCGCGTGTTCTTCAAGTTGCGTCAGCCCAAGGCCGCGACCCTGTTCGGATCGGGCCAGGTCGAAAACATCGCCAGCGCCGCACGCATCGCGGATGCGTCGTTGGTCATCGTCGATGCCGCTTTGACGCCGATCCAGCAGCGCAACCTGGAAAAGGCGCTAGAGGTCAAGGTCATTGACCGAACCGGCCTGATCCTTGAGATCTTCGGTGAGCGCGCGGCGACGGCCGAGGGGCGCCTGCAGGTCGAACTCGCCCATCTCGACTATCAGCAGGGGCGGCTGGTTCGCAGCTGGACCCACCTCGAACGCCAGCGCGGCGGCTTCGGCTTTCTTGGCGGTCCTGGCGAGACCCAGATCGAGGCCGATCGCCGGCTGATCCGCGACCGCATGGCGAAGCTGCGCCGGGAGCTTGAGCAGGTCTCCCGAACGCGTGGCCTCCACCGTGACCGCCGGCGGCGGGCGCCGTGGCCGGTGATCGCCCTCGTCGGCTATACCAATGCCGGCAAGTCGACCCTATTCAACCGCCTGACCGGTGCTGACGTCATGGCGGAAAACCTGCTGTTCGCGACGCTCGATCCGACGATGCGCCAGATCAGCCTGCCCGGCGTCGACAAGGCGATTCTGTCGGACACGGTCGGCTTCGTGTCGGACCTGCCGACGCAGCTCGTCGCCGCGTTCCGCGCGACGCTCGAGGAAGTGGTCTCGGCCGACCTGATCGTCCACGTCCGCGACATTTCCCATCCCGATACCGACGCACAGGCGGCCGACGTCGCCCACGTGCTTAGCGAGATCGGCGTGGCCGGGGAGGCGGCCGCCCCGATAATCGAGGCGTGGAACAAAATCGACCTGCTCGACGGCGAGGCGGCAGCGTTTGCGGCGGCCGAAGCCGAACGCCGCGACGACGTCGTGCGGATTTCGGCACGGACCGGTGAGGGCGTCGACCGACTTGCCGCCGCGCTGTCCGCCCGGCTGACGATCGGCAGCCGGGTTCGCCATGTCACCCTGGATCCGGCGGACGGCGCTGCCGCGGCCTGGCTCCATGCGCATGGCGAGGTGATCGACCAGAGCAGCGAGGAAGGTGGCCTCAGCATGGAGGTGCGTCTTTCGGAAGCGGACTGGGATCGCTTCCAGGCACGCGACAAGTAGCCAGCCGAAGCCTCTTCAATCAGGCGCTCGACTACACGCTGAGCAGCCCGTCGGCATAGTCCTGCATCGGAAGCTGGGTGGAGAGGTCGGCCAGCACTTCGTCATAGGCCGCGCCGCCGAAACTCCGGCTGGCGGCTTCGAACAGCATCTCGAAATGCTCGTGGTGCCAGAGGTTCTCGCCGTGGGCGACGTAGCAATAGGCTTCCGGCACGTCGTACAGGACGAGCCGGTGCGTATCGCGCAAGGCCTGAGCCACGACGGTATCCTCACCGCGTGGCTGGTCGCCGGGATAGCGCGGAAACCTGCTCCGCTCGACGAGCATGGTATTTTCCCAAGCGCGGGGACACGACACGGCAACCATCCGCCGGGCAGGCCACCACAGCATGACCCGCGCCAGGAAGCAGCCGCTCGCCTCCGCTGCTCGCATCGCGCGATACTGGATCGTCAGCCGCTCGGGATGGCTCAGATCGTCGTCGTCCCACACGCAGAGGAGATCGCCAGCGCTTTGCGCAATCGCCGAATTGCGTAGGACGCCGACATTCGCCCCGGCCTCGGCCTCGATCAGCCGGATCGACGGATCGGCAAGAGCAGCGATCCGTGCCGCGAGGATGCCGTCGCCTGCGGCCGTGGCAATGACGAGTTCGCTGCGAGCGTAGCTCTGCCGGCGGAAGCATTCGATGGCGAGCATTGCCGGAAACGGATGGCCGCGACTGGCCATGATGCAGGAGATCACGGGTGCCGGCCCGGGCGGGGTGCGATTGTCGGGCGCGATCCCGCGCGCCACCTGTCCAGGCTCCAGCAGCAGCATCGGCCTACCCGTACCGAGCATAAACCCTTCTTCCTGCCGCAGGCGGTGACCGGCCCGCCGGATTGGGAGGGCTGACGCGAAGAGAATGCATGGAGCCGGTTGATGTCAATCGCGTAGGATCGTTATGCGCATCCGTACGTTGTCAGTCGGTTTCGGTCACCTCGGGTACAGATTGCGCCGCGCAATGTTCTGGGTGCGGCGGCAAGCGCTCAGGTGATCGGCATCACGACCGGGGCCTCAAGCGTTGGTCTCGGTAGCGGAGACATGGGTGTACGCGACCAACTTCGGCAGCGACTTTCGCGATGCATCCGGCCCGGCGATCGCTGGGCCGAAGGTCGGTTTTCTGTTTATCGGTGGCCAGCACCACATGCTGCACCTGGCGCCCGTGGCGGTCGAGCTCGCCCGCGAGCGCGCCTGCGCGGTTTACTTGTTCGTCGGCGCCGAAGAAGACCGCGCGGCGCTTGAGCGGCTGCTGGCGCGGCTCGGCGCCCGCATGCGCATCGAGGTGCTGCCGACACCTTCGTGGGCCCGCATCATCCCGCGTTTCCGCCCGGGCTGGGCATCACTGAAGCTGCCGCGAATTTATGCCGGCCGGCGCCTGCTCGGGACGATGGACGTGCTTGTCACCGCGGAGCGTACGTCGACCATGTTGAAGCGCCTGCCAGGCAAGACGCCGCTGCTCATCCACATTCCGCATGGGGCAGGGGACCGCGCCAAGGGCTTCGAACAGAGAATCAAGCTGTTCGACCATGTCATCGTGGCGGGGCCGAAGGATCGCGCGCGGATGATTGCCGAAGGGGTCGTTGAACCCGACGCGTGCTCGATTTCCGGCTATATAAAGCTGGCCGGCGTGCTCGCGCTGCAGCGACGCCAGCAGATACCGGCACGTTTGTTCACCAACGACCGGCCGACGATCCTGTATAACCCGCATTTCGCACCGGATCTGAGCTCCTGGAGTATGTTCGGCGAGGATATCGCACGGGCGGTGATCGACCGCACCGACTGGAACCTGATCATCGCGCCGCACGTCCGGCTCCGCGACAGACTGTCCGAGCTCGACCGTCGACGGATCAAGGCGCTGGCTCAGGACGGTCGAGTGATCGTGGATTTCGGATCTGAACGCTCGACCGACATGACCTACACGCTCGCCGCCGATATCTATGTCGGGGACGTCAGCAGCCAGGTTTACGAGTTCCTGTACCGGCCGCGCCCCTGCCTGTTCCTCAACGCCACCGGCGCGGAAAGGCGCAGCGATCCCGCCTTCGCCTTCTGGAACCTGGGTGAGGTGATCGACAAACCGGAGGATGCCCTGGTCGCGGTGCTGCGCGCTTCGGAACGGCATGGCGCGTTTGCAACGGCGCAGGCCGACGCGGTCGCCCAGGCTTTCGGCCCGATCGGCGCCGAGGCCGTAGGCAACGCCGCCGCGACAATCGCCAAGCTCGCCGGAGTCGGCGCGGCGGCACCACTGATCAAGGCCGCGTAGCGCCGTCGGCCGAGGAGAGGGCGGCCTTGGCCCTGTCCCACAAGGCTTCCTTGCCATCGAGATCTAGCGCCGCGAAGTTACCGCCCGCGGACTCTTCCATGTGGCGGAAGCGCCGTTCGAACTTGGTATTGGCCTCTCGCAGGGCAGCCTCAGGGTCGATCCCCAGGTGACGCGCCAGGTTGACGGCGGCGAACAGGAGATCGCCGAGTTCCTCGCGACGTTCGGTTTCGCTCACCGACTGGTCGAGTTCGCCCAGCTCTTCCAGGATCTTGGCACGCGGCCCAGCCGGATCTGGCCAGTCGAAACCAGTGCGGGCAGCGCGTTTTTGCAGCTTCTCGGCGCGAGCGAGCGCCGGCAATGCAAGGGCGACGCCGGCGAGCGCGCTGCGATCGGAACCCGTCGATCGTTCCGCGGCCTTGATCGCTTCCCAACCGGGATTGTCTTCGCTGCCGAAGACGTGTGGATGGCGGCGGATCATCTTCGCCGTGATCGCCGCCGTGACGTCGTCGAGATTGAAGGCGCCAAGCTCCTCTGCAATGCGCGCGTGAAAGACGACCTGAAGCTGGAGGTCGCCGAGCTCGTCCTTGAGCGCGGCCATATCATCGCGCGCGATCGCGTCGGCGACTTCATAGGCTTCTTCGATCGTGTACGGCGCGATCGACGCGAACGTCTGGACGAGGTCCCATTCACAGCCGGTCTCAGGATTGCGGAGGCGTGCCATCACTTGGCGCAGATCGTCGAGCATCCGATCCTTGTAGCACAAGCCGCCGCCAATGGGATGCACGCACGCCGACGAAGGGCGACGAGACGCCACGCCTCCGGATCAGCAGCTAAATCGCGGTCTGATAATAAGCATTATGTAAAGCCTGCTAATCCCGCGAAAGACGTTGAGCGGCAATGGTGTCATGGCTGTCTAGCCAAGGGCCTGCGCGACCAGGATCGCCACACCGAAGATCGCCACCCACGCCAGAGCCATCATCGCTATGCGACGAGCCGGCAATCGCCGCGCTAGCAAGGCGCTGCCGACCAGCGTCATTGCCATCGCAATTCCGATGAGCCCTACCAGATGATCGCTGCTCATTCGATCGTCATCGCCAAGCCGTCGAAGCCTGGGGCCACGTTGACCGGCAGCTTCCCGGCCAAGGTGGCATAATCCATCGACTGATCCATGTGAGTCAGTACGGCTTTGCCCGGGGCAAAACGGTCGATCCAGTCCAGTGTCATGGCGAGATGCGGATGCGTCGGATGAGGCCGATACCGCAGCGCATCGACGATCCACAGGTCGAGACCCTGATACAGCTCCGCCATCGCAGGAGTGATCTCGTGGAAATCCGTCGCATAGCCGATTGATCGTCCGTGACAGTCGAAGCGCAGGCCGGCGGAGGTGATCGCCCCATGCGGCTGATCGACGCAGCGAACCTGGATGTCGCCAACGGTGAAGCTGTCCGGCAGCGGATTGGCGCTCACCACGGCAGGATAAGCGTCACGGCCGCTGAAGGCGTAGCCGAAGCGATGCTGCAGCGTCGCGAGCGTCGCAGCCCGGGCGTACCCGGCAACGGGTGCGCCGCGCGCGTGATAGAGCTGCCGTAGATCGTCGATCCCGTGACAATGGTCCGCATGGTCGTGCGTCCAGATCACCGCGTCGACCGCATCCACGTCGGCAGCAAGCAGCTGCTCGCGCAGGTCCGGTGAGGTATCGACCAGGATCCGGGTCGTCGCGCTCTCGATCAGGATCGAGGCCCGGCGCCGCCGGTTGCGGGGATCAGCTGGGTCGCAATCGCCCCAGTCATTGCCAATGCGCGGCACCCCGGACGAGGTGCCGCAGCCGAGCACCACCACCCTCACCCACGCACCTTGTCGAACAGGTTGAGGAAGTTAGCTGCCGTCCTTTGCGTCAGCTGTTCAAAGCTTTCGCCGCGCAAGCCTGCGAGTGCGCGCGCCGTGTCCGCGACGAACGCCGGCTCGCACGGCTTGCCGCGATGGGGGACCGGGGCAAGGAACGGCGCGTCCGTCTCGATCAACAGCCGCTCGGCCGGCAGCGTCGCCGCGGTTGCCTGCAGGTCCTTCGCGTTACGGAACGTGACAATCCCGGATATTGAGATGAACAGGCCTAGATTCAGGGCCTTGGCGGCAAAGTCGGCGCTCGCCGTGAAGCAATGGATAACCCCCTTGTAGGTACCCTTCCCCATCTCCTCGGCGAGGATTGCGGCGGTATCGTCCTCGGCGTCGCGGGTATGGACGATCAACGGCAAGCCGGTCTCGCGGGCCGCGCCGATATGGGATCGGAAGCTGGCGCGCTGGCGATCCCGATCGCTGTGATCGTAATGGTAATCGAGCCCGGTTTCCCCAATGCCGACGACGCGCGGATGCGCCGCGGCGGCAATCAGGCGCTTCGTGTCGATCTCGGGATGATCGTCCGCCTCGTGCGGGTGTATGCCGACGGTCGCCCAAACGTCCGGCTCCCGCTCGGCGGTCGCGATCACCGCGTCCCATTCGCGCTCGCGGGTAGAGATGTTGAGCATCGTCGTGACGCCCGCACCCCGGGCACGATCTAGGATCTCGCCCTGCCGCTCCACCAGCCCGGCATAGTTCAGGTGACAATGGCTATCGATCAGCATGGCATCATCGTCGCAGTTCGGCATGACGTCATGCCGTCACCGGCTCTACCCAGCGCGGGAACACGCCTTGAGGTGGCGGCAAGGGCGTTCCTTGCACGAGCGGCCGTGACAGCGCGGCGAAGTCGCGCGCCTCGGGTTGCTGACCAAGTTGATCGAGCAACGCATCGCTGCTCTTCGGGATTGCCCACCTGGTCAGGATCGCGATCCGCCTGACCGCCTCGGCGGCCACGTAGAGGATCTGGTCGGCGCGTACCGGATCCGTCTTCCGCACCGTCCAGGGTGCCTGCTCCGCGAAATAGACGTTCGCCGCCGACACGGCTTCCCAGATCATCGCCAGTGCCGCGTGCAGAGCAAGCGACCCCATCGCCTGGTGCATCGCCTGCTCGGCGGCCTCGATCGCCGCGAATAGAGCTTCGCCCGCCTCTTCCACGCCACTAGCCTCGGGTACGACACCGCCGCAGTTCTTCGCGATCATGCTCAGGCAACGCTGGGCCAGGTTGCCCAGCCCATTGGCGAGATCCGCATTAGCGCGAGTGACGATCGCCTCGTGGCTGTAGCTGCCGTCCTGGCCGAAGCTCACCTCCCGCAGCAGATAGTATCGCAGTTGGTCGACGCCGTAGGTCTGCGCCATCGTCAACGGATCGATGCCGGTGCCCGCCGACTTCGACATCTTCTCGCCGCGGTTGAGCACGAAGCCGTGTCCAAACACCTGCTGCGGCAGAGGAAGGCCAGCCGACATCAGAAAAGCCGGCCAGTAGACCGCGTGAAACCGGACGATGTCCTTGCCGATGATGTGCAGATCCGCCGGCCAGAACCGCTCGTAAGTTGCTGGCTTTTCAGGATAGCCGATACCGGTCAGGTAGTTGGTCAGGGCGTCGACCCATACGTACATGACATGGCCGGGGCTTCCCGGCACGGGCACGCCCCAGTCGAAGCTCGTGCGTGAAACCGACAGGTCGGACAATCCGCCGCGGACGAAGCTCACGACCTCGTTGCGTCGGCCCTCCGGGCGAATGAACCCTGGCTGCTCTTCATAGAGCGCTAGAAGGCGGTCGGCGTAAGCCGACAGGCGGAAGAACCAGCTCTCCTCTACCGTCCACTCTACGGCTGTGCCCTGCGGCGACAGGCGCTCGCCGCCCTCGCCGAGCACGATCTCCTTCTCGTCGTAGAAGGCCTCGTCGCGAACCGAGTACCAGCCTTCGTACCGCCCGAGATAGAGGTCGCCGTTGTCCGCCATGGCCTGCCAGAGCGCCTGGCTTGCAGCATGGTGGGCCGGCTCCGTGGTTCGGATATACCGATCGTAAGAGATATTCAGGGTGTCATCCATCTCCCGGAAATATCCCGACATTTCGTCCGCCAACTGCTGTGGCTCAATGCCGCGCGCACGCGCCGCCTGCGCCATCTTCAGGCCATGTTCGTCGGTGCCGGTCATGAAGAACACGTCCCGGCCGTTCAGCCGCTGGTAGCGGGCAATGGCGTCGGTCGCGATCGCTTCGTAGGCGTGGCCGATGTGCGGGCGGCCGTTCGGATAACTGATTGCGGTTGTGATGTAGAAGGGTTCGGCCATTGCTCAGGCTTTAGCGGACGCGTTGGCCGGAGCAAGCGCGGCGAGCAGCCCGGCAAGCTCGAACACGACGCCCTGCGGATCGAGCGACAGACGCACCGCATTGTCCGAAAGCGTCCGCGCCTGTTCCCACGCGGCGATCGCGGCCGGCAGAGGCTCGCCATCCAGACCGCGCGCATGTTCGGCAATACGGCTGCCGACCCGTGCCAGGAATGCTTCGTAGCGGGGCTGCGCAGCCTTGGAGGCGAGCTTGCGGGCAAGGCTCGAACGCAGCGCGTTGGTCGGATCACCGCGGCTGTGCAATTCGGTCATGGCCTGGTCCAGGGCGGCCGCATCGAGCCCGGCGAACCGCAATGCACGTCCCGGCGCACCTGCCCCGATCGCCGCCAAGGCCGCGATCTCGTCCGCATCTGCATCAGGCATCGCGGCCCGCAACGCAGCGAGCATGTCGGCCTCGCCAAGGGGGGCGAGCCGGAGCAGGCGACAGCGCGATCGGATAGTCGGCAGCAACCTGCCCGGCGCGTGGCTGATCAGCAGGAACAGGCTGTCCGATGGAGGTTCTTCGAGGTTCTTGAGAAGCGCGTTGGCGGCCGATGCCTCAAGATCGTCGATGGCATCGATCAGGACGACACGGCGCTTGGACAACGACGGCGTCGACCCGAACAGACCCTGCAGCGCACGGACCTGACCAACGTTGATATTGCGTGCGAGCTCGCTCGATCCCTCGCGAGCAAGTCGCTCCAGGCGCTTGAAATCAGGGTGGCTACCGGCTTCGAGATACCGGGCAATGGGATGGTCGCCGGGCACGTCGAAGCCGGGCGCTTCGATCTCCGGCCCAGCTGCATCGGCGAGCAGGCGGCGCGCCGCCGCAAAGGCAAAGCTTGCCTTCCCGATACCTTGGGGCCCGACCAGCAGCCAGGCATGATGCATTCGCCCCGTCGCGGCCGCAGCGAGCAAGGCCTCGGTCGCGGCATCGTGCCCGAAGATGCGGTTCATAGGAGACCGCCGAGCGCTTCAAGCAGCCGTTCCGTCACAGAATCCTGTGCGCCGGATGCGTCCACCAAGCGAACCCGGGCGGGCTCGGCGGCGGCCAGGCGACGAAAGGCAGTAGCCACCTCATCATGATAGGCGGTCCCCCGCCCTCCGATCCGATCGAGGCGCCCGCCGTCACGCTCGCTCTCGCGCGAAGCCGCCGTGGCCGGCTCCAGTTCGAGCACGAGGGTCCGGTCGGGAAGCAGTCCCTCGCTGCCGATCGCATGAAGCGCACGGATCGCATCGACACCGATGCCGTCTGCGCCGCCCTGGTACGCGAGCGAGCTGTCGATGAACCGATCCGTGAGTACCCACTGCCCCGCTTCGAGCGCCGGACGGATGGTGCGTGCGACATGATCTGCCCGGGCAGCGGCGAACAGCAGCGCCTCGGCCCGTGCCGTCCAGCGGTTCGCTTCGCCCTCCAGGATCAACGTGCGGATCGCCTCCGCTCCGGCGCTGCCGCCCGGCTCACGGGTTTCGACGACATCGTGGCCGCGCGCGCGCAGTGCCTCGGCAAGGCGGCGGACTTGCGTCGACTTGCCGACCCCCTCTCCGCCTTCCAGGCTGATGAACCGTCCGACCACGAGGCCCGGATCAGGCCAGCCCGAGCAGCCAGCGAAAGCCGGACGCGACGCGGGTGAAGAAGCCCGCCTCGCCGACGGCGCTCTCGGCGACGAGAGGCAGTCGCTGCACCGGCATGTCGGGCGTCGCGACGATCAGGTCGGCAATGTGCTGGCCCGCGGCGATCGGCGCCTTGATCGGGCCGGAGTAGACGACGCGAACCTTCATCTCGCTGCCGAGGCCACTCGGCACGGTGACGGCGAGATCACGCGGCGCAACGAGACCGACCTCGCTCTTGTCGCCGAGCTGGACCTCGGCGGTCTGCACCCGCTTGCCCTTGGAAACGACGGACTGCGACTTCCAGGCGCGGAAGCCCCAGTTCATGAAGTTCACCGATTCGGAAATGCGCTGGTTGAACGAGGTCAGGCCGGCCAGCACCATCACCAACCGGCGCCCGCCCTGCTCCGCCGAGCCGGTGAAGCCGTAGCCGGCCTCCGCGGTGTGGCCGGTCTTCAGGCCATCCGCCCCCTCGACACGGCCGAGCAGAGGATCGCGATTGGCCTGGGTGATGTCCGATCCCGAACCCAGCGTCTTGCCCCAGGTGAATTCCTTCTGACTGTAGAAGGTCTTGTAGAGCTGCGGGTGATCGCGCACCGTCGCCTCAGCGAGGCCGGCCAGATCGCGTGCCGTCACATAGGTCTGGCCCGCGTCGGGCCAGCCGTTCGAGTTGCCGAAGCGCGAATTGGCCAGGCCGATCTTCTTGGCTTGCTGGTTCATCAGCTGGACGAAGGCAGGCTCCGTGCCGGAAATGCCCTCGGCCAGCACGACGCAGGCATCGTTGCCGGACAGCGTGACGATGCCGTGCAGCAGGTTGCTGACGCTGACCTGTTCGCCAGGCGACAGGAACATCGTCGAACCAGCCGCCGGCCCGTGCCACTGCTTCCACGTCTCGGGACGAACGGTGAACGTTTGGTCCAGCTTCAGCTCGCCCTTCTTGATGAGGTCGAACGCAACGTAGACCGTCATCATCTTCGCCATCGACGCCGGGGGCATCCGCCGATCGGCATCCTTCGCGTACAGAATCGCTCCGGACGACAGATCCTTCATGAACGCGACCGGGGCTGGCGTCTCGAACGGCGGCGCGGCGGCATGGCCCGGAAACGCGAGGACGGAGGCGAGAAACACGGCGGCGTGACGGAAGGGCTTCATCGGTAACTTTCGCTCATGGTGTCATTACAGGACGAACCAGCATCGCGCCCTGATAGCCGCGTGCCTGGACCTGCGCCAGCGCGGTCCGCGCCCGCGGCTCGTCATAAGGGCCGATCCTGGCGCGCCACAGCGATCCGGCAGGCGCCACGCTCGCCCTCCCTATCGTCGACAGTTCCTGCAAGAACGAATCGGCATAGGTGCGATTGGAGAATGAGCCGACCTGAACGTACCAGCCTGCTTTCGCTGCGCTCACTTCGGGCGGGGGCAGATCCAGGATCAGCGGCGGCCGAGGCGCAGGCGCAGGTGACGGTGGCGGCGCGGGCGAGATCGGGAAGGAGGGCAATTGCGGTGCTACGCTCCGTCGCGGCGACGCCAAGCGGCCGGTCCGTAGCGCAATCCGATCCCGTGCTGGTGGCTCGACCCGGCGAACCCGCACCGCCGTCGTTCCCGATCGCAGCAGACCGAGCGTCTCGGCGGCACCTCGGGACAGGTCGATGATTCGGCCGGTGACGAACGGACCGCGATCGTTGACGCGGAGCAGGATCGTTCGCCCGGTTGCGAGCGCGGTAACCTCCACGTAGCTCGGCAGCGGCAGAGTCTTGTGGGCGGCGCTGATCCAATCCGGGCGAAATCGCTCACCGTTGGCGGTGCGGTTGCCCGATTCGTTCCCGTACCACGACGCCATTCCGACTTGGTCGTAGCGGGGCTCGTCCCGCGGCGTATAGGTGATCCCGCCGATCACGTAAGGCTGGCCGATCTTGACCGGCTCGTCCGGTACCGGCTGGCTGATCGGATGCCGCCCCGCCCTAACCGCACCCGTTCGCGGTCTATCCGGCAGCGCGCACGATGCCAGTATCAGGCACAGGAAAGCGAGCGATCCGGCGCGATCAACGCGCCACGGCATCTGCGAGCAGCCCGACCGAAAGCGCGTAGAAATTGGAGCAGTTGTAATCGAGAATCGAGCGATAGTTGCCGGTCAGCAAATAGGCGGTGGCGGCCGGGCCATCGGGCTCGATCAGCGAAGCCATCTCGCCGTCGGCCGGAACGGCCGAGCCGAGCGGCACGACCCCGAGCCGGCGCCACTCGCCGATCGTCAGCCACCGGCTATGGCGATCGTGGACACGCGGGCAACGCGGGGAGCTCAGCCGCGACTTGATCGCCGACCGGTCGAGACCGGCAGGCACGCGTACCGCCACGCCCCAGGGCACGTTCGGCTTCCATCCAGCATCGAGCAGATAGGCGCCGATCGACGCGAGTGCGTCCGGCTCGCTGCGCCAGATGTCGGCGCGGCCGTCACCGTCGCCGTCGCGCGCAATGCGCAGGTAGACGCTCGGCAGGAATTGCGGATAGCCCGTCGCCCCCGCCCAACTGCCCTTCAGCTGTGCACGCGAGACGCCGCGCTCCATGAGCTGCATCGTCGCGATGAATTCAGCGGTGAACAGCTCCCGCCGGCGCCCCTCATAAGCGAGCGAGGCCAGCGACCGGAGCAGGTCAAAGTCGCCGACATAGGTGCCGTAGCCGGTCTCGTGACCATAGATGGCGAGCATGATCGACTCGGGAACGCCGGTGGACCGCTCGACCTGGGCGAGCTTGGGTCGAAGTGTCTGGTACTTGGTGCGACCGCGGTTGATCCGATCGGCATCGACATGCCGGGCCTGGTAGGGCGCGAAGCGCGGGATCGCTGCCGCCGGCGCATTCGGGTTGCCGCCGGGCTGATCGCGGTCGAGCGCGATCACGCGCGGGTTGAAGGTAAGCGTCGGCAGGACGGAATCGAGCGTCGCCCGGCTCACCCCGGCCGCCGTCGCGCGCGGGCGCAACCCGTTCAGAAAGGCCTGGAAGCCGGCCTCTTCGCTCGGCGTGGTTACCGACGCGTCCTGGGCGAACGCGACATCCGCCCCAGCAAGCGGAAGTACCATTGCGGCGGCGATCATAGCCAGTTTCATGAAGCGCATAGAGACCCCTTGCTCCCTGCGCGTTAGTGCCACAGGGTTGCCGCCGCGTTAATCCTTCTCGTCGCGCCGCTTGCACGCAAGGTCGCGACCGCGATAAGCCGCCCTTCCCGCACTGGACAGGTGGCCGAGTGGTTTAAGGCAGCGGTCTTGAAAACCGCCGTGGGTGTAAGCCCACCGTGGGTTCGAATCCCACCCTGTCCGCCAGGTGCCGCTTGGCATGTTCGTTCCCGTCACGCGATCCTTGTCATACAGGGCGTCCCGGCGATCTGAAAGCGACGGGTCGGTGAATGACCGCCGAGCCGCCCCCGATCGGCAGACCTTTGTTGAGCAAGACGAGACGGCACTTCTACGGATGCATTACCTGGTGCATACCAATCCGAGTAAGATCCTCGCGCACCGGAGGCGGGAATGCGGACTGTTCTAGAGACTCCGGGGAGTTTCTCCTATGCGGGATGGGGCGATCGCGCCGGAGGTTATTTCGGCCAGTCTTTCGTGGCTCTCGGACCCGTTCTGGATGAGTTACAGTTCGGGGTCGACGATTGGTATGGCGGGATAACGGACTATAAGGTCGTGATCACGACCTTTGTGGATGGTCATCCCGGAGAAGTGGTCGGATCGAGCGACCTCATCGTCGTCAGTGTTCCGAGCATTCAAACAGTGAATTTCTCGGGCATCACCCTGATCGAAGGGCAGAGCTACGCATTTCTGCTGGACACATCCTACGGCGTTTACAGCACGGGTCTCGGTGCTATCGGGATTAACTTCTATCCAGACTTCTACCTGGATGGGACTCTATTCTACAGCACCGCGGAACTGCCAAGTGGAGCATCCGATTTATCTTCTGCTCCTATTAAGCCCGGCGCCGACATGGCCTTTCGACTTGTTTTTTCAGACCACGCCCAGACGATCACTGTCAACGGGAGTGCAGCCGCGGACACGTTCGTCGCACAGACGGACGATAATTATGTTTATAGCGGACTGGGCGGCAACGACACCATCGTCACGCTTGGCGGGGCGGACACCGTCCGCGGCGGCAGCGGCAGCGACACGATCTCGACCGGCAAAGAGAATGACACCATCATCTACTCCGGTACGGGCGAAGGGTACGACTCGGTCGACGGCGGACCTGGCATCGATCGCTTCGGCACCGACAGCATCATCGCCGGTTCAAACGGAACACGGATCGGCCTGCGCGCGATCAAAGATATCGAGATCATCTCGGCCAACGGGTTCAGCAACGTCTCAATCGTCGGATCCGGGTTTGCCGAAAACCTCGACTTGTCGAGAACGAAGCTGATCGGAATCACCGAGATCAATCTTAACGGTGGTAACGACACACTGATCGGCTCTCTCGGCGACGACACCATCATTGGTGGCGGCGGCAACGACAAGCTCTTCGGCTACGAAGGAAGCGACACGTTCCTGTTCTCGGGCAACTCCGGTTACGACACCATAGATGGTGGCAGCGGTAAGGACAAAGTTAGGCAAGCGCTGCCAACTCTGTTTTGAACTGGGGCAGTCTGACGGATGTCGAGGTTATTTCAAGCGGTGGGTACGCCAATGTCCGGGTCGTCGGTGCCGGCGGGAACGATGTTATTGATTTGAGGAATGTGACCAGCACCGGCATCGCGGCGGTCGATGGAGGTGCCGGCATAGACAGGATCAGGGGCACCAGTGGCGCCGACACGATCATCGGCAATACCGGCAATGATCTGATTACTGGTGGTCAGGGCGCGGACGTTCTGACTGGCGGCCCAGGGGCCGACATCTTCTTCTACGAAGGCGGGATCGACAGCCGCGAGATGTTCGGGATCGACACGATCACCGACTTCAAATCGGGAACGGACCGGATCGATCTGTCGGCTGCCCCCGCTTATTTTGGCACCAAGTTCCACTTCGTTGGCGATGCCACGACCGGTGCTGCGGGTGAGATTTGGACCACCAGAGTGGGCGGCGATACTATGCTCTCCCTGGAGTTCGGCAACGACAAGGTGTTCGACGTGCAGATCATGTTCCCTGGGCACGTGTCGTTTTCCGCAGCGGATTTCATCTTCTGAGGCACTGCGTAAGGTAGTTCGGGCCGTCACCGACACGCGGTACGGGTTCTTAACGCCGGTAAGGCGATTGAACCGGGCGTGGTGCCTGCCGTGCTGGTCAGAACCGGACGGCAGGCACCAAGTTCGGTCAGACGCGGACCGGACCCGGCGTCATGCCCGGCTTCAGGACGATCTTGGTGTAGGCATTCTGGTCGTCGTGCCAGTGCTTGTACATATCCGGCCCGTCTTCCAAGCTGGCGTGGTGAGAGATCAGGAAGGTGGTATCGATCTTGCCCTCGCCGATCATTTCGAGAAGTTGGCGCGTATATTTTTGGACGTGGGTCTGACCGGACCTGATCGTCAGCCCCTTCTCCATCATCGCGCCGATCGGCCATTTGTCGGCCATGCCGCCATAGACGCCGGGGATCGACACGCGCCCGCCCTTGCGACACGCCAGGATCATCTGGCGGAGCGCGGCGGGCCGATCGGTGCCGAGGAAGGTGTGCGCCTTGACCGTATCGAGGATGTTGTCGATCGCCGCACCGTGGGTCTCCATGCCGACGCAGTCGATCACAGCGTCTGGGCCGATCCCGCCGGTCATCTCGAACAGGGCTTCCCGAACGTCGACTTCGGTGAAGTTCAGAACGTCCGCGCCCATGCTCTTCGCTAGTTCGAGCCGGGTCGGGAAGTGGTCGATCGCGATCACCTTGTGCGCGCCCATGATGAAGGCCGACTGGATCGCGAACAGACCGACCGGGCCACAGCCCCAGACGGCGACCGTATCGCCATGTTCGATTTGGGCGTTTTCGGCCCCCATCCAGCCGGTCGGCAGGATGTCCGACAGGAACAGGACCTTGTCGTCCTCCAGCCCGTCCGGAATGACGATCGGCCCGACATCCGAATAAGGCACGCGAAGGTACTCCGCCTGGCCGCCAGCGTATCCGCCGGTCAGGTGCGCATACCCGAACGCGCCACCCATGGGGTAGCCGTAGAGCATCTCCGACATGTCCGAGGTCGTCGCCGGGTTCGAATTGTCGCAGGCCGAAAACTGCTGCTTCTCGCAGAAGAAGCAGCTGCCGCACGATATCGTAAACGGAATGACGACGCGCTGGCCCTTCTTGAGGGTGCTCTTCGATCCGACCTCGACGACCTCGCCCATATTCTCGTGGCCGAGGATGTCGCCGGCTCGCATCGTCGGGATGTAACCGTCATAGAGGTGCAGGTCGGATCCGCAGATCGCGGTCGATGTGATCTTGATGATCGCATCGCGCGGGTTGACGATCTCGGGATCCGGAACGGTATCGACGCGAACGTCGTGACGGGCGTGCCAAGTGACTGCGCGCATGCCGGTTACTCCTAGAGATATTGTTCGGTGGGCGATTCGGAGTTGCGGGCCGAAGGGCTCGCCGAGGTAGTGACCTCGCCCGTTTCCAGATATTGCTTCAGCCGGCGCAGGTCGCGGCGGGCCTGCACGTTCGGCTCGCGCTGAAAGAGCTTGGCAATCCATTCGCCGATCGTTCCGCCCGGCGGATCGTAGGCGATCGTCGCCCGCACCATCGTGCCACGCCCGGGTGCGGCGTCGAGGAACTCCACGCGGCCGGAGCTCTTCACGTCGGCACCTTCGGCACTCTCCCACGCGATCAGACGTCCGGGTTCGTCCTCGGTGACGATCGCGTCCCATTCAACGCTGCGACCGGCGGGGGCCTTGACCACCCAGTGCGATCGCCGATCGTCGACGACATCGATCCGCTCGACATTGTCCATGATCGTCGTGAGATTGGAAAAGTCGCGCCAGAATGCGTAGATCTCTTCGCGTGGACGGTTGATCGTGACGGTACGGCCGACGATCGCCTTTTCGTCCCCGTCGGTGGCTTCGCATGCGGTGTCGTTGTCGCGCGCCACGCTAAGCGGCGCATCGCTATCCTGATATCCGGTCATCATCGCCCTCCATCGGTGCAGGAAAAAGCGATCCCGCAATCACAAGTTCCTATCCGGCCAGCATATTTGTCGCTTCGCTCGACCGGTTGAGGCATCGTTCGGGCAAGTCGCCAAGAACGGGGAAAAGCAGATGACACGAGCGCACGAGACCATGGCGCGGGCACGATGAAGTTGGCAGATCGCGCCCGTGCAGCGGGATCGCCCAGCGCCCTTTCGTGGCGGATCCTGGCCGCCCTCGTGATCGGCCTCGTCCTCGGCGCCGTGCTGGCGGGCAATCAGGTTGCGGGGCTCGACCGGATCCTCGCCGTGGCCGTCCCCGTTGGCCGGCTTTGGCTCGACGCCTTGACGATGACCGTCGTGCCGCTGGTCTTCGCGCTTCTCGTCACCGGCGTGTCGACCGCCGCGGAAAGCGCCTCGGCGGGCGGGGTCGCGCGCCGATCGATCATCTGGTTCGCCGTCCTGCTCGTCGCTTGCTCGCTGCTGACGGTGCTCGTCTGCGTCGCCGTCCTGACCGCATGGCCGGTCACGGCTCAAGCCAGCGCGCTTGGCGGCACGGCGGGCCCTCCGCCGGTGATCGCATCCGCCGCGGATTGGTTGACCGGGTTCATTCCCGCGAATCCGATCAAGGCCGCGTCGGACACAGCGATGGTGCCGCTGGTGGTCTTCGCGCTGATCTTCGGCTTCGCGGTCACGCGGATCAATCCGGAGCTGCGGCGCGGGCTGGTCGATTTCTTCCGGGCTATCGTCGAGGCGATGCTGGTGATCGTCCACTGGGTGCTGTGGCTGGCGCCGTTCGGCGTGCTGGCGCTGGCCTTCTCGGTCGGTGCCCAGCTCGGGATCGGCGCGGCGGGCACGCTGATCCAGTATGTGGTGGTGGTGGCGTCCAGCTGCCTCGCGGCGGCGCTGCTGTCGGCCTTGATCGCGATCCTGGTCGGGCGGCTTTCGCCCGTCACGTTCGCCCGCGGTGCCCTGCCGGCCCAGATCGTCGCGATCAGCACGCAGTCGTCGCTCGCATCGCTGCCCGCGATGATCGAGGTTGCGCCGACCCTTGGCGTCGGGCGCGCCGCGGCCGGTGTCGTCCTACCGCTGGCCGTTTCGCTGTTTCGGGCGGCGAGCGCGGCGGCCAACCTCGCGGTCGCGATCTACCTCGGCTATCTGCACGGCGTGGTGATGAGCCCGGCGATCCTCATCGTCGGCGCGCTGACGGCGGCGGCTGTCAGCCTCGCAGCGGTCGGATTGCCCGCCCAGGTGTCGTTTTTTACTACGATCGGGCCGGTCTGCATCGCGATGGGCGTGCCGATCACGCTTTTGCCCGTACTGCTTGCGGTCGAGACGATACCCGACATCTTCCGGACCTTCGGCAACGTCACCGCGGATCTCGCCGTTGCGCGGCTGGCCGGCCGTTCAGCCGACGACGGCGCGCTGGTCGGTGCCGACGCGCCGTCGATCGTCTAGCGCCAGATCAGCGGCAGCGAACGCCGCCGCGTTCGATCTCGCGGCCGAGCAGCGCGCCTGCACCTGCTCCCAAGAGCGTGCCGAGCGTGGAGGACCGGCCATTGTCCAGCGCATTTCCGAGCAAGCCGCCGGCAACTCCGCCGACGATCAGGCCGGTCGTGCCATCCGGGCGGCGGCAATAATATTGGCCGTTGCGACCACGATAGATCCGGTCGTTCCGCGACAGACGCCGTTCCTTATAGTAGCGGCCGTCCCGGTAATATTGGTCCGCATAATAACTGCCGGCCGGGCCCGGCCGGTTGTAATCGTAGTTGCGGTAGCGTCGCCAATCCTCCCGCCGCTCCTGCCGCAGGTCGCGACGCGCCTCGCGTAGATCCTGGCGCTGCTCACGAACTTCGCGGCGGGCGTCGCGAACGTCGCCCGACTGCGCCAGCGCGGCTGGAGAGATGCTCGTCACGGCGAGCAAGGCGATCAGCAACTTCTTCATGATGTTCACTCCTTTACTGTCGCACCCTCGGCCAGAGCCGCCAGGCACCGGTTCGCCGATCCGCGAACCATCCGCCGCATCACTCCGCGGCCTTGTCCTCGGCTGCGCCGAAGTCTCCTTCGTTGAGCTGCTGGCGATCCCATCCGGCAAGCCAGCGATCCTCTTCGTCGCTGCCGGCCGAATAAGGACATTCCGCGCGCGACAGGCGGCGGGAATGTGCGTCCATGCCCTCACCGTAGGGATCGAGAGGCCCGACACCGTCCTTGATCATGAGGTTTGTCCCGGCGTTGATCCGCTTCGAGACCGTAACGGCTTCGGCAGAACAGCGTTCCGCCGGCAGACGAGTTCAGTGAGCGCGGATCCGTCGGAGCAGAAGAGAGGCTACGCCCAGCCCGACCACGATCGCTGCGGAATCGGCGATCCAGTCAGCGATGTTGCCGTCGCGGTGCAGCGCCGGGATCATCTGCGTGAACTCGATTATCGCGCCAAGAGCCGCGAGGAGCAGCCCCAATGTGACCGTCTTGACGCGCGGATAGGCCAGGTGACCCAGGATCGCGAGCGTCACGAAGGCGATCATATGTTCGACCTTGTCGGACTGCGCGATCTTCGGTGCGTCGGCCTGCGGCAGGATCGCGGCGACATAGGCGAAGAGCAAGGCGGCCCAGAAGAGCGGCTTGACGATGCGGCGCAGGAACTCCATCGCGCGCTCCATGCGCTCCGACGCAACAAAGGTCCAGACGCCGGCAGCGGAACCCGCATGACCGTGGCGATTTGGGTAACCGGACTCATCCAGGAACAGGCATGCAACGGCTGACCAACGATACCGAGCGGCTGCTGGCGACCGCACGCGCGTGGCGCGGCGAACCTAGCGCGATCGCGACGGTGATCTCGACCTGGGGATCGGCGCCGCGCCCCCGCGGCAGCCAGATGCTCGTCCATGCCGACGGCCGCTTCGAAGGCTCCGTATCCGGTGGCTGCGTCGAAGGCGAAGTCCTGCATGCCGCCGCCGAGACGATCGCCGATGGCCAGTTCCGGCGCCTACGCTTCAGCGTCGGCGACGAACAGGCCTGGGAAGTCAGCCTCCCATGCGGCGGCGAGATCGAGGTGATCGTTCAGCCGATCGCGGAAAACGGCTACGCCCCTGCCCTGTTCAACGCCGTCGAGGATGGCCGGGCCAACGGCCGCGCCATCGAAATCACCACCGATCTTACGACCGGAACGAGCCGCCTTGGCGAGAGCCTCGGGGAGCAAAGCTTCGTCAACCGCCATGCGCCACCGCGCCGGCTGCTGATCGTCGGAGCCGTCCAGATCGCGCAATCGCTCGCCGGCTTCGCCTCGGCGCTCGATGCAACGGCGACGATCATCGATCCCCGTGACCGCTTTCGGACGGCGGAACGCTTTCCCGGCGTGACGCTGGACGGGCGCTGGCCGGACGAAGCCGTTTGCGCTCTAGCACCTGACCCATCGACAGCGGTCGTGACGCTCAGCCACGATCCCAAGATCGACGATCCGGCACTGATCGCGGCACTTGCGTCGCCGGCAGGCTACATCGCCGCACTGGGTTCACGACGGAGCCACGCCAAGAGACTCGAGCGGCTCGCAGCGGCTGGCCTGGACGATGCCGCGTTGGCACGCATCGACGCACCCGCGGGGCTACCGATCGGCGCGCTCGGCCCTGCCGAGATCGCGCTGTCGATAGCCGCCGGGATGGTTCAGGCGCTACGTCGGGCCTGAAGGCCCGATCGCGCTTACTTCTTGAGAGTGAGGCCGCCGAACCGCTTGTTGAAGCGGGCGACCTGGCCACCGGCATCGAGCATGGTGCCGCGACCACCGGTCCATGCCGGGTGGACGGTCGGATCAATGTCGAGCTGCAGCGTGTCGCCTTCCTTACCCCAGGCGGAGCGGGTCTCGAACACGGTGCCGTCGGTCATCTGCACCTTGATCATGTGGTAGGCGGGGTGGATGTTCTTCTTCATCGGGCAAGCTCCAGGGGTGGCTGGTTACCGACCAGCCAGGAAGCGGAAGGCGGCGATCTAGCGGCGATGGGGATGCTTGACAAGGCCGGGCGCGACATCGAAGCTTATCGTCGGTGAAGGTGCCGCCCGGCGAGGGTGGTGAAAAGGGAAGCCGGTTCAAGTCCGGTGCTGTGCCCGCAACTGTGCGCGGTTAGCCGATCCCCGAGATGCCGCCGGGCAACCGGTAAGGCGGGGACACGGCGGCGATCCGCAAGCCAGGAGACCTGCCTGCACCGTCGTCCGTGCCCGGCCGGGATCAGCCGCAGGCATGTCGGATCAGCGGGGTGTCTCCGCTGACCCGCCGTGGCGACGTCATGTCGTCACGGGAGCTTTGATGACCATCCTTATTTGCCTTGCCGCCGCTGCGGCGTCCCTTCCGTCGCGGGAAATTCTCGTCACCGCGTCGCTTGCCCCGGTGGCCGCCGCCAAGGCTCCCGCCTCGGCCACCGTCTTCGATGCCGACAGCATCGAGGCTTTAGGCGTGCCGTTCGCCACCGACCTCTTGCGCTTGGCGCCCGGAGTCGCGGTCTCGACATCCGGAGGTCCAGGTGCGCAAGCGCAGGTCCGGATCCGGGGTGCGGAGGCCAATCACACGCTCCTGTTCGTCGACGGGATCGATTTCGACGATGTCGCCGCCGATGATCAGGCTCGGTTCGAGACGTTCTCGGCAGACGGTCTTGGACGGATCGAGGTGGTACGCGGGCCGCAGTCGGCGTTGTGGGGCTCGGAGGCGCTCGGCGGGGTGATCACCCTCGCGACGCCTGATCCGGTCGGACCGATTCGCCTGACCGGTTCGGCCGAATATGGGGGGCTTGATCTCGGACGCGCTTCGGGGACGTTCGTCTCCGGTGGGGCGGGTGGAGGCCTGACGGCGACCGCAGCCTATTCCCGTGCCGACGGGATCGACACTCTCGGAGGAGGCCGAGGTGACCGCGACGGGTTCGAGAACTTCACGGCCAGTCTGAAGGGCATCGTTCGACCGCAGCCGGGCGGTGAGATCGGCGTCGTCGGTCGCTACATTCGCCACGACAACGACTATGACGGCACCGACGCCAATTTCCAGCGCGCGGACACCGCCGATGCCTCAAGGGCGGAGACCTGGGCGATGCGCGGATGGGCGCGCATCGGCAGCGATACGACCGACCCCGCGGCGGACGGCCTCAGCCTGACCCTCGAGGGACAGCATCTGAGCAGCGTCAACCGCAACAGGACGGCAGACGTGCCGGTCAACGACAGCGCCGGGCGGCGGACCCGCATCGGCGCGATCGCCGCCTACAGGACCGAGATCGCCGGGACCATGCAACGTCTGGATGGCCGGATCGAGCGCGAGGACGAGAACTTCCGGTCTCGGGACAGGCAGTTCGGCGGTGGCGGCGACCAGCAACTGACGCGCGGACGCACAGCCTTCGTGGCGGAGTGGCGCGGCGATTGGGCGGGCCGATTGGTCACGGATTTAGCCGTGCGCCACGATGACTTCAACCGCTTCCGCGATGCCACCACCGTGCGCGCCCACGCGATCGTACCTCTGCACGGGCCACTCGCCGCCATCGGCGGATATGGCGAGGGGATTGCCCAGCCCGGCTTCGCCGAACTGTTTGGCTTCGCCGCGAACAGCGGCTTCGTGGGCAATCCCCGGCTACTGCCGGAGCGATCACGCGGCTACGAGGCAGGCCTCCGCTATGCCGGCGCCACCGCGTCAGCCGAAGTTACCGCCTTTTCGAATCGATTGAGAGACGAGATCGTCTATTCTGGCTTGGCCAACTTCCAGTACACCTACGTGAACGCGCCAGGGACGAGCCGACGGCGCGGGATCGAGGTTTCGAGTGACTGGCGCCCCCTCCCCCGCCTGCGCCTGAACGGCAGCTACACGCTTCTGGATGCGCGCGAGCCGAGACTGGACGGGGAATCGCGCACGCCGCAGGAAGTTCGTCGGCCGCGCCATTCGGCTAGCCTGTCCGGCGACTATCGCGCCGGGTATCTCACCCTGGGCGGATCGTTGGCCTATGTCGGCCGCCGGCGGGACATCGACTTCGACGTGTTCACCCCCGTTCGGCTCGACGATTATCTGCTGGCCGGGGCCAGGATCAGCTATGCGGTAAACCGCAACATCGAACTGTTCGCCCGTGTTCAGAATGCGTTCGACAGCAACTATCAGGACGTGGTCGGCTATGCGACGCCAGGACGGACCGTACATGCCGGGCTCCGCCTTCGTACCGGCTCCTGAGCAGGCGCGCCGGTGAGGCGGCTCGGCGCGATCTTCGGTGGCGGTATGGCGCGGCGTTTCGGTGCCGACAAGGCGGCCGCCACGGTGGACGGGATCGCCCTGATCGATCGCGTCGCCACCCGGCTCCAGGGCCAATGCGACGCCATTGTCGTGGTCGGTCGCGTCTGGCCTGGGTTGGAGACGATCGCCGACGCACCCAGACCCGGACTCGGACCTCTCGGCGCCCTGGCGGGCGCACTTGTTCATGCCCAGGAGCACGGCTTCACGGAAGTGCTGACCAGCGGCTGCGACCTGCCCGACCTACCGGCAGATCTCGCCGAGATGCTGTCACCCGGGCAGGCCGTGCTGGTCGGTCAGCCGCTGCTGGGGCTCTGGCCGGCCGACCTTGCGACCGTGCTTCTGGACCATCTGGCCAGCAGCGAAGATCACTCCATGCGCGGATGGATCGATGCCACTGGCGCGCGGCGCGTAACGTTTGATGGCAGTATCGCCAACATCAACACGCCGGCCGACCTGACGGCCTTCGCCAGCCGGCAGTCACACGACTGAGCCGGATCAGGCCGCGGGAGGATCCGCGATCATCGCGGTGAAATTCGCCTGCGCCGCGACCTTCCCGTCGACCAGCGCCCGACCGGCGAACTTGCACACCGTCGCCCGCTTCTGGACGAACTCGACCTCCAGCCGAAGCAGCACGCCTGGTTCGACCGGACTGCGGAACTTCGCGTCGTCAATCGCCATGAAGTAGACCAGCTTGCCCGATCCGGCGAGCCCGAGCGACTCCACCGCGAGCACCCCCGCCGCCTGGGCGAGAGCCTCTACGATGAGCACACCGGGCATGATCGGCCGGCCTGGGAAGTGCCCGGCGAAGAACGGCTCGTTGATGCTCACTGCCTTAATGGCGGCGATCGACCGGTCGCGGATGAGTTCCTCGACGCGGTCGACCAGCAGCATCGGGTAACGATGCGGCAGCGCCGCCATCACCCGGCGAATGTCGAGCGGGCCGATCGACCCGCTCGCCTCGGCCTCGCTCACCGTCGGGCCTCTCAGCGACCCTGTGGCGGGGTGCCCTGCGCGGCGGCTGCCGGCGCCTGGCCCTGCTGCGGCAGGTTGATGCTGACCGTCTTCAGGCTCTGGTCGAGCCGCTGGATCACGGTCGAGGTAATGTCACCGGCCGGATCGGCAGCAAGGGTGCTGCCCTTGGGGACGACCATGGCGGCCTTGCGCTCGTTGCGAACCTGCTCGATCACCGGCTGGGCGGCGCGCAGGATCTGCTCCTGCACGTAGCGGCTGACCGTGTTGACCTCGCCCTGCAGGCCTTCGAGGCGCTGGCCGGCGTTGTTGTAGGCAGTCTGGGCGTCGCCGACCGACTTCTGGTTCGCCGGCGGCAGCGAGCCATCGGGCTTCTGCACCTTGCGGGCGGCCTCGACCTGCGAGTTCAGCGTCGTCGCCGACGTGTTGTAGGCGGTGACCGCCGACTGGAGGTTAGTCTCGTACTTGGCCTTGATCTGCGACTGGCCGCTCTTGGCCGATGCGGAGTCGGAGAACAGGCGGTTGACGTCGACGGTGAGCGTCGACGGAGCAGCCTGTGCGAAGGTTGCGCTTGGAACGGCAGCAGTCGCCACCGTCAGCGCCAGAGCGGCGGTCTTGAGGAGCATCTTCATCAGAACTGTGTCCCTACGTTGAATGTGAACAGCTTGGTATCGTCACCCGGTTCCTTGAGGAGCGCCTTGGCGATGTCGATCCGGAACGGGCCGAACGGCGAGTTCCAGTTCACGCCGAAGCCGACCGAAACGCGCGGCTTGGCGCTGTTGCCGAGGAATACCTCGCGGAAGACGGGGATGGAATTGCTCAGCGCCGTGTTGACCGAGTCGCCGGTGCACGGCCCACCCGCCGACGTCGCGTAACCGACCGAACAGATCGTGGTCAGGCCCGCGTTCGTGGTGTCGGTGGCCCCGACCGAGTAGAGCTGGTTGCCGGAGCTGTCCTTGATCAGGCGGATCTGCGGGTCGTACTTTCCGTCGCCGTCGATATCCTGGAAGATCGTGCTGCCGGCTACGGTCGGGTCGATCAGCTGCGGTCTCTTCAGGCCGAACACCGCGCCCGCATCGACAAACAGCGATGGACGCAGGCCGAGATCGCGCGCGCCCGACCCGAGTGGAATCTCCAGCTCGAGATGGCCGAGATAGTAAGCGCGGCCGCCTAGTGCGTCGTCGGTGATCTGGTTGCGCTCGGTCACGAACGTACCAGTCGTGGAGTCATACGGGATACGCTGAACGCGCGGGCCGACCCCGCGAATGTCGAAGCCGCGCATCTGAGGCTGGCCCAGGAAGAAGCGGTCGGTCAACCGAACCTTGTCGATCTCGGTACCCGACGAGTCCCGCCGTGCGCCGCCGAGCGGCATGATGTATCCGCCCTCGAAGCCGAGATTGGCGATGAAGCCGCTACCCAGGCCCCAATATTTGTCGCCGTCGAACCGGGTGCGCAGATACTTCACGCTGCCGCCGAGGCCGGCAAAGTCCTGGCTGAGCACGGCACGCTGGCCCCCGCTCGGGCGGATGCGGTTGTTGAGATTGTCGAAGACGAGACTGTAGCCGACGGAAGACGTCGTCCGGTTGCCGATCGCGTCGCACAGGTAGCGGCCCGCCAGCAGCGGGTCGCACTCGATAGTACCGTCCCCGTTGGTGTCCGAGAAGAAGGTGCTCCGATCCAGGGTGACGTCGTCGAGGCTGAGGCCGTAGCGCATCGCCAGCGACCAATACTCGGTGAGCGCCACGCCAAGCCGGGTCTGGAACCCGGTCGTGATCTGCTGGTAGGTCGTATTTCGATCGTTGTTGATGAAGTTGAACGAATTGTAGTCGCGCCGGAAGATGTCGCCACCGATCGCGATGTTCTTGTCGAACAGATAGGGCTCGGTGAAGCCGACTTCGATCGACTTCGAGTAGGTCGAATAGTTGACGCTGGCGCGCACTTCCTGGCCCTTGCCCATGAAGTTGCGCTCGCGGATCGACAGATCGACGATGAAGCGCTCCAAGCTGGAGAAGCCGGCGGAAACCTGCAGTTCGCCGGTCGACTTCTCCTCGACATTGGCTTCGAGAACCATGCGATCCGGTGCCGATCCTGGCTTCTGCTCGATCTCGAACTTTTCCTGGAAGAAGCCCAGGCTCTGGATGCGGTCGCGCGAACGCTTGACGCGGAAGCTGTTGAAGGCGTCGCCCTCAGCCACACGGAACTCGCGGCGGACGACCTTGTCCTTGGTGTGGGTGTTGCCGTTGATGTCGACCCGCTCGATATAGACACGCGGCGCGTCGTTCACCTTGAAGGTGACCGTCATCGTCAGCGTGTCCTTGTCGCGGACGAAGTCCGGGCGGACATCCGGCGTAAAGCCGAGCAGGCCCGCCGTCTCGGTCAGGGTGTCGACCGTGTCCTCGATCTGCTTGGCGTTGTACCAGTCGCCCTTCTTCATGCGAATCAGGTACTTGAGCGATTCCGGCGGCAGATCCCGGATCTCACTTTCGAGCGTCACGTCGCCGAACTTGTAGCGCTGCCCTTCCTCGACCACGTAGGTGATGATGAAGTCGCGCTTGTCCGGCGTCAGCTCGGCCACGGCCGAGATCACGCGGAAATCGGCGTAGCCATTGGTCAGGTAAAACTGACGGAGCTTCTGCTGATCATAGGACAGACGGTCCGGATCGTAGCTCGTCCCCGACGAGAAGATCTTGGTGATTCCGGTCTGCTTCGTGGCCATCTCGCCGCGCAATTCGCCGTCGGAAAAAGCCTGGTTGCCGATGATGTTGATGCGGCGGACCTTGGACTTGTCGCCCTCACTGATCTCGAACACGATATCGACGCGGTTCTGATCGAGCTGAACCATCTTCGGCTCGACCGTTGCGGCAAAGCGGCCCTGCCGGCGGTAGAGCTCGATGATCCGGGCGACGTCGGCGCGGGCCTTCGAGCGGGTGAAGATCTGCCGCGGGGCGAGACGAATCTCGGGATTGATCTTGTCGGACTTGAGCCGCTTGTTCCCCTCGAGGACGATGCGGTTGATGACCGGGTTCTCGCGAACCTCAATCGCCAGCGCGCCGTTGTCGTCGCGGATTTGGACGTCGGCGAACAACTCGGTCGCGTAGAGATCCTTCAACGCCTGATCGAGCGCCTCGCGGGTGTAGGTCTCGCCGGCACGAAGCGCGATGTACGAGCGCACCGTGTCCGGCTCCAGACGCTGGTTGCCGGTCACGTTGATGCTGCGGATCACACCGATCGTCTGGCCGGTCGGAACCGGCGCAGGCGCGGCGGCTGGCGGCACGGGAGCGTCCGGCGCACCCGCCGGCGGCGACTGGGCCGCGCCCGGCTGCGTCGCACCCGGCGTGGGTGCCTGCGCGAACGCAGGGGTGGCCGTGCCGCTGAGCATGGTGCCCAGCAACAACACGGATGCGAGCCGCGGGCGGCTGCCTTCAGACTTGAAACCTGTCACGCGTCCCCGCCCTCACTCGTAAAAACATGCCGTCCTTGGGAGAGCGGCGCCAACCCCCGCGCCCGCCCTGCCCCAACGGCTTCAGCCGATCAACCCGGCAAGCCGTTGCCACAGTCCGAATGAGCCGAGATCGTTCAGCGTCACGAAGATCATGAAACCGAGGAGCAAGGCCAGGCCGGATCGAAACGCCCATTCCTGCGCCGCTTCCGGCAGCGGCCGGCGCCTTATACCCTCCAGCACGTAGAAGAACAGGTGGCCACCATCCAGCAGTGGAATTGGCAAGAGGTTGATGAATCCCAGATTAATCGAAATCATCGCAATGAATTCGATGAAAGGTAGCCAGCCGAGTGTCGCCTGCTGCCCGGAAAACTGAGCGATCTTCAGCGGCCCACCAAGTTCCTTCACCGACCGTCGGCCGGTGATGAGCTGGCCGATCGTGTCGACCATCGAGCCGATGATATCACCGGTGTGGCGAAACGCGGCGACCAGCACCTCGCCCGGGGCCAGCGGCACCATCAGCCGCTCGCCCGGGCGGATGCCCAGTAGGCCACGGCGGAACTCATTGCCGAAGCGGTCTCGCAACACATCGGCGTGCGGCGTCACGACCAGGTCGAACGTTTGGCCGGCGCGTTCCAGGCGCATCGGCAGCTTCTCTTCAGGGCGTATGCTCACGACCCGCGCAATGTCTTCGAAACGTGTGACGGCGGTCCCGTCAATCGAGAGGATGCGGTCGCCAGGCAGCAAGCCATGCTCGGCCGCGGCCGAACCCTGGACCACGGCGTCGACCACCGGCGGCGTGCGGGGTTCGCCCAGTGCCCAGAAGAAGCCGGCGAAGATCGCGACGGCGATGGCGAGATTGGTGATCGGCCCGGCCGCAACGATCACGAAGCGCTGCCAGAGCGGTTTGGCCTGGAACGTCGCCGCCCGTTCCTCGGGCGGCAGCCGGAGCCATGCATCGGTGGGCGTGCTGGCGGGGTTCATATCGCCCGCGAACTTCACGTAACCACCCATCGGCATCCACGCGACCTTCCACCGGGTGCCCCGGCGATCGGTCCAGCCGACCACTTCCCGGCCGAAGCCGATCGAGAATATGTCGGCCTTCACCCCGAACGCGCGGCCTGCCACGTAATGACCGAGTTCGTGCAGGAAGATCAGCGGCCCGATCACGAGCAGGAAGCTCAGCACCGTCATGATCAGACCGGGATTTTCAATCATGCCGCCAGCTTCTCCATGCACGCAGCCGCCTGGCGCCGTGCCTCGGCATCGGTTGCGAGCACCTCGTCGAGCGAGGCAGGCGCTGCCGGATCGTACCGCTCCAGCACTTCGCCCACGATTGCGGCGATATCGAGGAAGCCGATCCGACGATCGAGAAAGGCAGCGACCGCCACTTCGTTGGCAGCGTTGAGGATCGCAGGCCGCCCTCCACCCGCGTCGAGCGCGGCACGGGCCAGCGCCAGGGCAGGAAAGCGGACGGGATCGGGCGCCTCGAAATCGAGCCGGCCCACCTTGACCAGATCGAGCGGTGCCATCGGCGTCGCCATCCGATCCGGCCAGGCGAGCGTGTGGGCGATCGGCACCCGCATGTCGGAGACGCCAAGCTGCGCCAACATCGAGCCGTCGACAAAGTCGACCAGCGAGTGGACCACCGACTGCGGATGGACGACGATCTCGATCCGATCGCGATCGACCGGGAACAGCCGAGCCGCCTCGATCAGTTCCAGCCCCTTGTTCATCATCGTGGCGCTGTCGACAGAGATCTTGGCGCCCATCGACCAGTTCGGGTGCGCCACCGCCTGCTCGACGGTAGCCTGGCGCATGCGGTCGAACGGCCACTGCCGGAAAGGTCCGCCGCTGCCGGTCAGCACGATCCGCCGGACGCGCTTCGTGCCCACCCCCTGCAGGCACTGGAAGATGGCGTTGTGCTCCGAATCCGCAGGCAGCAAGGTCGCACCGCTGCTCCGGGCGGCGGACAGGATCAGATCGCCAGCCGAAACCAGCGGCTCCTTGTTGGCGAGGACCACCGTTCCGCCCGCAGCCACCGCCGCCATGACGGAGGCGAGACCGGCGCAGCCGACGATCGCCGCCATGGTCCAGTCCGCGCCCATCGCCGCGGCCGCTACTACGGCGTCCGGCCCACCCGCGGCCGTAATTCCGGATCCATGCAGCGCCGCCTCCAACGCGGGCAAACACGCCAGGTCGGCCACGACGGCGTGCTCCGCCCGCGTGCGCAGCGCCGCGGCGGCGAGCTTGTCGACGTCGCAATTCGCGGTAAGGGCAAGGACGCGGAAGCGATCCGGCTCCCGCTCGACCAGATCGAGCGTCGAGGTGCCGATCGAGCCCGTCGCCCCGAGGATGGTGACGGTCTTGGCCCGATCGCTCACAGCCAACCCAGCATCAGCAGCAGAGCAATGGCGACCGCGACTGGCACGAGCCCGTCCAGCCGGTCGAAAACGCCGCCGTGTCCGGGCAGGATGCGCCCGGAATCCTTGACCTTGGCGCGACGCTTGAGCCAACTTTCAAACAGATCACCCATCTGGGCCAGCACCGCCATGGGCGCGCCCAGCACCAGCAGCGGCCGAGGCAAAGCCAGCACCAGCGCGATGCCGTACCCCAGCACCAAAGCGGCAACGACCCCGCCAATCAGACCGGCCCAAGTCTTGTTCGGGCTGATCGCCGGCGACAGCTTCGGCCCACCGATCGAACGGCCGGCAAAATAGGCGCCAATGTCGGTGGACCAGACGACAGCCAGCGTCCAGAGCGCCAAGCCCAGCCCTTGCGGCTGCTCCCTCAGGTAGAGGAGCGCGAAGGAAGGCCACGTGACGTAGAGCAGACCGGCGCCGAGCCGTGGGCTCACCGTCAAACCCGCAAGCACGAAGGCAGCGACGATGCACCATCCGGCTACTTCCCACGCGGTGTGAGCAGTCGTGACCAGGAAACTGAAATGCCCGCTGGCCGATCCAGCCAGGAGCATGACGAACGCCGCGGCGGCGATGGACAGAGTGACCGACCGGCGCGGTGCGTGCATCAGCCCCGCCCACTCGGCCATCATCAACAGTGCAGCGGCGGTGATCAACAGCCAGAAGGCCCGGCCGCCGGCATAGAGCGCGGCGAGGGCGATGGCGATCATCACCAGGCCCGCGACAGCTCGGGTCGCAAGGTCCGAACGCCGCTTGGCTGGAGCGGCGCCGCTTACATGTTCGGTCATAGACCGCCGTAGCGCCGCTCGCGCCGACCGAACTCGCTCACGGCGGCTTGCAGCGCCGCTCCGTCGAAGTCGGGCCAGAGCGTGTCGACGAACAGCAACTCGGCGTAGGAGGCCTGCCAGAGCAGGAAGTTGGACAGTCGCTGCTCGCCGGAGGTACGGATCAACAGGTCGAGCGGCGGCAATCCCCGCGTGTCGAGCCGGGCATCGATCAGCGCCGGATCGATCGTGGCTGGATCTAGCGCGCCCGCTCTGGCTTCCTCCGCCATCTCGCGCGCGACACGGGCCAGTTCGTCCTGCGCGCCATAGTTCAGTGCGATCACCAGCGTCATCCGTTCGTTCGCGGCGGTACGGGCGCAGGCATTCTCGATCAGCGCCACAAGTTCACGATCGAAGCGACTGTAATCGCCGATGATCTGTAGCCGGATGCCGTTGCCGGCAAGCTCGTCCAGTTCGTGGCGAACATAGTGGCGCAGCAAGCCCATGAGATCGGCGATCTCGGTCGCCGGTCGCCGCCAGTTCTGCGAGGAAAAGGCGTAGAGCGTCAGCACCTCGATGCCGAGATCGCCAGCAGCCCGGACCACGGCGCGCACCGCCTCGACTCCACGGCGATGGCCGGCAAGGCGCGGGAGGTGGCGCGCCTTGGCCCACCGCCCATTGCCGTCCATGATAATCGCGACGTGACGTGGCACGGAAGCCGTTCCACCGCCGGAAAGAACCGCTGGAATGGCCGGAGCGGAACTCACTTGCCGAGGATTTCCCGTTCCTTGGCGTGCGCCGTCGCGTCAATCTCGGAAATCGTTGCGTCGGTAAGCTTCTGGACCTCAGTCTCCAGGCGCTTGCGCTCGTCCTCGGCGATCACGCCCTTCTTCTCGTCCGTCTTGAGACCATCCATGCCGTCGCGACGCACGTTGCGAACCGCGATCTTCGCCTTCTCGGCATATTGGCTGGCGAGCTTGGCGAGCTCCTTGCGCCGCTCCTCGGTCAGGTCCGGGATCGGCAGGCGCAGGTTCTGGCCGTCGACGATCGGGTTGAGCCCGAGCCCGGCAGAGCGGATCGCCTTGTCGATCGGACCGACGTTCGACTTGTCCCACACCTGCACGGCAATCATCCGCGGTTCCGGCACGGTGACGGTCGCCACCTGGTTGAGCGGCATGTGCGAGCCGTAAACCTCGACCGTCACCGGATCGAGCAGCGACGTCGAGGCGCGGCCGGTACGCAGACCGGAAAGGTCTCCCTTCAGTGCCTCGATGGCACCGGTCATGCGACGCTCGATATCGGCCTTGCTATACGCTGGCATCAATTCGTTCCTCGTTCTGGACGATCGTCGCCGTTCCACCACCGGCCAGAACCTGGGCCAGATTACCGGTCTCGCGGATGTTGAAGACGACGATCGGAATGTCGTTATCGCGGCAGAGCGCTATCGCACTGGCGTCCATGACCTGCAGATTGTCGGCGAGCACCCGGCCGAACGTCACGCTTTCGTAGCGCTTGGCGGTGGCGACGCGCTTCGGATCGGCATCATAGACGCCGTCGACCGACGTACCCTTGAACAACGCGTCACAGCCCATCTCCGCGGCACGAAGGGCGGCGGCGCTGTCAGTCGTGAAGAACGGGTTGCCGGTGCCGGCGGCGAAGATGACGATCCGTCCCTTCTCCATGTGCCGGACGGCCTTGCGTCTAATGTAGGGCTCACAGACGCTGGCCATCGGGATCGCCGACTGGACCCGCGTGTCGACACCGATCTGCTCGAGCGCGTTCTGAACGGCGAGCGCGTTCATCACCGTCGCCAGCATGCCCATATAGTCGGCGCTGGTCCGGTCGAAGCCTTTTGCCGCAGCAGCCAGGCCGCGGAAGATGTTGCCGCCGCCGACCACCAGGCAGAGCTCGTGCCCCGCAGCCTTCGCGGCCGCGATCTCGTCCGCGATACGAGCGACGGTCGCGGGATCGATGCCAAACTGGCCAGGCCCCATCAGCACCTCGCCCGACAGCTTCAAGAGGATGCGGTTGAAGCGCGGGCGGATCATCGCCGTTCTATACTTTCGATCATGGACGAGGGTGGCGTACCTTAGTGGCGGCCGGCGCGGCTGCCAAGGCGGCTTGGCGGGTCCCCATCCAGGTCAGGGACCGAGGTGAGAGCGGCTGCGGGATCGACGAACCCGTTGATCTTGCAAGCCGCTCACCATCCACCCCTCCCGCGAACGGGAGGGGTGGATCAATCAGATACCAGCCGCCGCGGCGACCTCGGCGGCGAAGTCGCTGCTCTGCTTCTCGATGCCCTCGCCGAGCTGGAACCGGACATAGTCCTTCAGAACGATCGGCGTGCCGGCGGCCTTCGCCGCGGTCGCCACGACGTCGCGGATCGGCGTCTTGTTGTCGATTACGAAAAGCTGGCTGAGCAGCGCCACTTCCTTACGGAACTTGGCGACCGCACCCTCCACCATCTTCTCGACGATGTTGGCCGGCTTGCCCGACTCGGCGGCCTTCTCGGCGGCGATCGCGCGCTCGCGCTCCACGGTCACCGGGTCGAGACCCTCCTCGTCCAGGGCCTGCGGGCTCGCCGCCGCGATATGCATCGCCAGCTGCTTGCCGAGCGCTTCCAGCGTCTCCTTCGGAGCCTCACTCTCGAGAGCGACGAGCACGCCGATCTTGCCGAGGCCTGTCGTGACCGCGTTGTGGACGTAGGGCACGACGACGCCGTTCGCGACCTCAAGGGTGCGGGCACGGCGCAGCGACTGATTCTCACCGATCGTGGCGATGTTGCTGGTCAGCTTGTCCGCGACGCTGCCACCGCCCGGGTAGGCGGCCGACTTAAGTGCCTCGACATCGTCGCCGGTAGTCAGCGCAAGCTGGGCCACGTCACGAACGAAGCTCTGGAACTGATCGTTCTTGGCGACGAAGTCGGTCTCGGAGTTAACCTCGACGGCCGCCCCGCGCCGCCCCTGAACGGTGACTCCGACCAGACCCTCGGCAGCTGTGCGGCCGGATTTCTTCGCCGCAGTGGCGAGGCCCTTGGTGCGCAGCCAATCGACTGCCGCTTCCATGTCTCCGTTGGTCTCCGCCAGCGCCTTCTTGCAGTCCATCATGCCGGCGCCGGAGCGCTCGCGCAGATTCTTGACGGTGGCAGCGGTGATCTCCGCCATGTGCTTGTCCTTTCGGTTGAACGGCGCGCTCAAATGGCGGCGCCCAGTTTCACGAAAAAGTACCCCCGCACAGGCGGGGGTCCGGCTCCTGCTTTGGAACCAGGCTCCCGTCGAAGCGGGAGCACCTGCATCAGATCAGGCCGACAGAGCCTCTTCCGCCGGCGGCTCGACCATCGCGCCGAGATCCTCGCCGCGAGCGGCACGGCCGCCCTGGTTACCACGGGTCGCAGCGGTGGCGACGGCGTCGCAATAAAGCCGGATGGCGCGCGCGGCGTCGTCGTTGGCGGGCACCGGGAAGGCGATCCCGTCCGGGCTGACGTTGGAGTCGAGGATCGCGACGACCGGAATACCGAGCGTGTTCGCTTCCTTGATCGCCAACTCTTCCTTGTTCGCGTCGATAACGAACATGATGTCCGGAATACCGCCCATGTCACGGATGCCGCCGAGCGACATCTCGAACTTGTCGCGCTCACGGGTGAGCTGCAGCACTTCCTTCTTGGTCAGGCCGGCGGTGTCGCCCGACAGCTGCTCCTCGAGCGTCTTAAAGCGCTTGATCGAGCCCGAGATCGTCTTCCAGTTGGTGAGCATGCCGCCCAGCCACCGATGATTGACGAAATGCTGGCCGGAACGACGCGCGGCATCGGCAATCGGCTCCTGCGCCTGGCGCTTGGTGCCGACGAACAGGACCTTGCCGCCGCTGGCCACGGTCTGCGAGATGAAGTCGAGAGCCCGGGCGAAGAGCGGCACGGTCTGCGACAGATCGATGATGTGGACGCCGTTGCGGTCGCCAAAGATGTAGGGCTTCATCTTCGGGTTCCAGCGATGGGTCTGGTGACCGAAATGCGCGCCTGCTTCGAGCAATTCCTGCATCGAGACGGTGGGAACCGCCATAATCATTCTCCTCCGGTTGAGCCTCTGCAGGGCGGAACCAGGTAAAACCCGGCACCGGTATGTTGCCCTGCATGTGGGATGGCGGCGCACTTAGTCGCGATTTCAGCACAAATCAAGGCTTGACCGCGGAACATAGAGGGAACATATGGACGGAACGGGAACTGGTTAACCGTTCCTCAGTTAGACCCGGCAGGTGCACGATCTGACGATTGCGCAGTCCGAGCCACTCGGAGGCCACTATGTTTCAAATACTTGGGACGATCTTCTTCTCTGCCGCTATCCTCGCCGCGATCGGCGTGATCGCGGCGATGTTGGTGGACAATGCAGTCGACATTCGCCGCGCCCTCGGCTTCGCTCCTGTCTCGTTCCTGCCTCACCCCCGTGCCCGGCTTCGCCGATCCGTTATGGCCGGTGCTACACCGCGGGCGAGGACGGGGTCCCCGCTACGCGCTGCCGCCTGACCTTGGCGTAGGAACGCACGCCTAACGGGATCGCCACCACATAGGCGATCGTGATGACCGTCAGCGTGCTCCATGGCGCGCTGATCAAGGCGCCGCCCAGCAAGGCAACAAAAGCCAGCGCGCCGAGCCTGACGCCATGCCGTAGTCGCAGTGATCCCCAACTGAAGGTGGCCAGGTTCGACGTCATCAAGAACGCAACGAGCGCTGCCCAGGGTGCCACGATCCACGGCGCGCGGGCTATATCGATCCCGGTGTCCAGCCAGATATACATGGGCAGCAGCAGGAGCCCGGCTCCTGCAGGCGCCGGTACGCCGGTAAGGAAGCCGGCCGACTTGTGCGGCTGTTCCTTTGAATCAATCGCTGCGTTGAAGCGCGCCAGCCGCAGCGCACAGCAGACGGCGTGGGCGAGAGCGAACAGCCAGCCGAATCGCGGCAGGTGCTGAAGCGACCAAAGATAGAGAATGATCGCCGGCGAGACGCCGAACGCGATCACGTCCGACAGCGAATCGAGTTCGGCGCCGAAGCGGCTTTCGCCCTTGAGCAAACGGGCGATACGGCCGTCCAGCCCGTCGAGTACGCCGGCGATGATGATGGCGGCGATGGCCTTTTCCCACTCGCCGCCGATCGCGAAGCGGATACCGGTCAGCCCGAAGCAGAGCGCCAAGGCGGTGACCGCATTGGGAGCCAGAGCGCGAAGAGGGATGCCGCGGCGCGGCGGAGGCAGGCTCATACCAGCTTCGTCACTGTGCGATGCCCTCGACCCGTTCAACATCGCCCAGTCGGGCAATGACCGTCTCGCCGGCAATGGTGCGCTGGCCAAGCGTCACGCGCGGCGATGTGCCCGCGGGCAGGTAGACATCGACCCGGCTGCCGAATCGGATCAGACCGACGCGCTGCCCGCCAGCGACGATGTCGCCGGTCTTGACGAACGGGACGATGCGGCGCGCGACCAGGCCAGCAATCTGGGTGAAGCCGATCCGTGTTCCGTCGCTCGCCTCGACCAGGATGTGCTGGCGCTCATTCTCCTCGCTGGCCTTGTCCAGGTCAGCGTTGAGGAACTTGCCGGAAATGTAGACGACCCGCTTGATCGTGCCGGCGATCGGCGAGCGATTGATGTGGACGTCGAACACACTCATGAAAATCGAGACACGGGTCATCAGTTCGGCACCAAGGCCGTCCGGACCTTCGAGCTCGCGCGGTGCGGGCACCGTCGCGATCATGGTGATGAGCCCGTCCGCCGGGGCGATGATCAGGCCGTGACCGGTCGGCGCCGTGCGGATCGGATCGCGGAAGAACGCCGCAACCCAGATCGTCACGCCCAGCATCGGCCAGGCCAGCGTTTCCCAGCTCAGCAACGCAAATATGAGTGAGACCGCCGCAGCAATCACGACGAACTTGCGTCCGTCCGGATGAACCGAAGGGAAGCGCCACTTCACCGTCGTCGTAACAACGTCCGGCTTTTCCAAGGATGTCATGCGGTCCTTATGGGGCAGCCCTGCCCGCCTGACAATCTCGTCTCCCCGGCCGGTTGATCGATGCCCGGCCTTTGCCTAGACGGACCGCGAACTCTCATCCCAGCTGAGGCGATCCGGATATGGCCAAGATCAAGGTGAAGACCCCCGTCGTGGAAATCGACGGCGATGAAATGACCCGGATCATCTGGCAGTGGATCCGCGAGCGGCTGATCCTCCCCTACCTCGACATCGACCTGGAATATTACGACCTCGCCGTCGAGAAGCGTGACGAGACGAGTGACCAGATCACGATCGACAGCGCCAAGGCGATCCAGAAATACGGTGTCGGCGTGAAATGCGCGACGATCACGCCCGACGAAGCCCGCGTGAAGGAGTTCGACCTCAAGCAGATGTGGCGATCGCCGAACGGCACGATTCGCAACATCCTCGGCGGCACCATTTTCCGCGAGCCCATCGTGATTCAGAACGTGCCGCGACTGATCCCGGGCTGGACCGACCCGATCGTCGTCGGCCGACATGCCTATGGCGATCAGTATCGCGCCACCGACTTCGTCGTTCCGGGACCCGGCAAGCTGCGCCTGGTCTGGGAAGGCGCGGACGGCCAGACCATCGATCGAGAGGTGTTCGACTTCCCCAGCCCCGGCGTCGCCATGGCGATGTACAACCTCGAGGATTCGATCCGCGACTTTGCGCGTGCCAGCATGAACTATGCGCTCGGCCGCAAGTGGCCGCTCTATCTTTCGACCAAGAACACGATCCTCAAGGCCTATGACGGCCGCTTCAAGGACTTGTTCGAAGAGGTGTTCGAGGCCGAGTTCAAGGGCCAGTTCCAGGAAGCCGGTATCGAATATCAGCACCGGCTGATCGACGACATGGTCGCCTCGGCGCTCAAGTGGAGCGGCAAGTTCGTCTGGGCCTGCAAGAACTACGACGGCGACGTTCAGTCGGATCAGGTCGCGCAGGGCTTCGGCTCGCTCGGCCTGATGACCTCGGTGCTGATGACCCCGGATGGCAAGACGATCGAGGCGGAAGCCGCGCACGGGACTGTCACCCGCCACTACCGCATGCACCAGCAGGGCAAAGCGACATCGACCAATCCGATCGCTTCAATCTTCGCCTGGACCGGCGGCCTTAAGTTCCGCGGCAAGTTCGACGGCACGCCCGATGTCATTCGCTTCGCCGAGACGCTGGAGCGAGTCTGCGTTCGCGCCGTCGAGCAAGGTGCGATGACCAAGGACCTCGCCATCCTGATCGGGCCGGATCAGCCGTGGATGACTACCGAGCAGTTCTTCGAGACGATCCGCGTGCAGCTCGAAGAAGAGATGGCCGGCTGGCAGTAAGCGCTGGTCAACGGGCGTTCGCGTCAGGCGATCGGAGCCTTCGGCGAGCGGATATGCTCCCGGCGCACACCAAGTCCAAGGATGCGCGCCGGGATCCTTTGCAACAACGGTACGGCGTCGAGCAGCCGGAGTAGCGCAGGCGCGCGTACTTCCGTGTTCCGCATCGCTGCGCCGATCACGCGCGCGTGGATCGCCCGCTGCATGCCTTGCACGACTTGCACCGGCAGCATGCGCCGCTGCTGGACGCGGGCGAGCAGCGGATCGATCTCTTCGCCAGCTGCCAGGGGTCTGGCCAGAATATTGGCGGCGGCAACGGCATCCTGGATGGCGAGGTTGATGCCGACCCCGCCCACTGGCGACATGGCATGTGCCGCATCGCCGATCGCCAGCAATCCCGGGCGATGCCAGCGGGTGAGACGGTCGAGCGAAACTTCCAGCAGCTTGACATCCGCCCAGCCGGCAATCGCCCCAATTCGTTCCGAGATTGGCGGCACCGCTGCCGCAACGTCGCTGCGAAAGCGGTCCAGTCCTGCGGCACGGATCGTCTCCGCATCGCCCTTCTTGATGACCCGGGCGCACTGGAAATAATCGCCTCGGTCTATCGTCACGAACATCTCGCCCGGCGTGACATAGGCCTGCGTTCGATTGTCCGGGGTCTGCTGCTTCGGCACGCGGAACCAGAAGACATCGATAGGTGCACCTAGATCGCGGAGCGGGAGTTGCGCGGCACGGCGCAGCGTCGAACCGCGGCCATCGGCCGCGATGACCAATCGTGCAGGGATTGTGTCTCCATCCGCTGTCACGACGCCCGTCACCCGCCCGCGCGCTTCCGCCAGCCGTGTCGCCGCAACCTTCATTCGCAAGGTGAAGCTCGGCAGGTGTGCCGCCTCGCGCGCGACGAAATCGAGGAAATGCCACTGCGGCATCATAGCGATGAACTTGCCGGCACCGGGCAGGTGGCGAAAGTCTGCGACCTGGTATCGCCGACCGCCGATCACAGCACCCACGGACGCGACTCGGTCATGTGGCTGACGCAGCAGGGATTTCAGAAGCCCCAGTTCATCGAACAGATCGAGCGTGGACGGGTGCACCGTATCGCCCCGGAAATCGCGAAGGAAGTCACCGTGCTTCTCCAGCACGACGGTCTTCAGGCCGGCGCGTGCGAACAGGTACCCAGCCACCATGCCGGCCGGGCCGCCACCGACGATACAGACGTCACACTCGGCCATGGCCTTCACTCCCGACTACGAAGCGTACGCCGCATCCGCTATAGTCGAAAGCTCGGGGCATTAATCCCGTTCTCGCGGCTGGCCATCGTGCGTGCCAATCCGCAAAGATGCCGTCATGGCTCAAGATGTACTTTCGTCCGGCTTCAGCGATTCGCTCGTTATCCTGGGTGCGGCTGGTCTCGTTATCCCGGCCTTCGCGCGGTTCCGCATCACGCCTGTGATCGGCTTCATTCTGGTCGGGATGCTGGTCGGCCCGGCTGGACTGGGCTCGCTCGTCGGCCAAGCGCCTTGGCTCTACTACGTCACGATCTCGAACCCTCACGCGATAGAGCCGTTCGCGGAACTCGGCATCGTCCTCCTGCTGTTCTCGATCGGGCTCGAGCTTTCGTTCAAGCGGCTATGGGGGATGCGGCGGCTCGTCTTCGGGCTCGGTGCAGCTGAACTGATTCTGAGCGCGGGGGTAATCGGCCTGGCTCTGCACATGATCGGTCAGGGGTGGACCGGTGCCATCGGGCTCGGTCTCGCTCTGGCGCTGTCGTCGACGGCGCTCGTCCTGCCGATGGTTGGAACGGAAAGTCCGGTGGGCCGCTCCGCGTTCGCGATGCTCCTGTTCGAGGATCTGGCGCTGGTGCCGATCATCTTCGCGCTCGGCGCGCTCGCGCCCAATGCGCAGGACGCCGGCTGGGACGGCATCATTACGACCTTGTGGCAGGGAGGCGCCCTGATCGGAATCATGCTGCTGGCCGGACCGTTCGTGCTGCCGCCGCTGTTCGCCCAGGCCGCACGCACGCGCAGCCCCGAACTGTTTCTGGCGGCAAGCCTGCTCGTCGTGATCCTTGCCAGCATCGCGACCACCGCTGTGGGCTTGTCGCCGATCGTCGGCGCGCTTCTGGCAGGATTGCTGATCGCGGAAACCGATTATCACGCCGAGGTCGAGTTGATGACCGCGCCGTTCAAAGGCCTGGCGCTCGGCATCTTCCTCATCACCGTCGGCATGGGGTTAGACCTCAAGGTCATCGCGGCAAACTGGCTGAGCCTGATCACCGCCGTCGTCGGGGTGGTCATCGCCAAGGCGGTCATCACCGCCGTGCTGCTGCGACTGAGCGGCGAACGGCGCGGCGTATCGGCCGAAACCGGCCTGCTGATGGCATCACCTTCGGAAACGACGCTGATCGTGCTGGCGACGGCGGCGCAGGCGCAGCTGATCCTGCCCTCGACGGCATCCTTCTGGCAAATCGTGACGGCCATCGGCCTGACCATCACGCCCCTACTTGCCCGGGTGGGCCGTGACGTCGCCAAGCGGTTCGAGGGGCGGACTGCGGAGGAGGAAGCCCGAACGGTCGAGCATCCGACCGGTGGGAGGACGATCATCGTTGGTTTCGGCCGGGTCGGCCGGCTCGTCGCGCAGATGTTCGATGCGCACAAGCTGCCTTACCTGGCGATCGACGCGGACGTCGATGGCGTCGCTCACGCCCGAAAGCGCGGTTACAACGTTCTCTACGGTGACATTTCGCGGCCGGGCATGATGGACCTGCTCGATGTCGGTTCGGCGAGCGCGCTGATCGTGACGGTCGGCGACCGACCGCTGACCAGCCGAATCATCATGGGCGTCCGCAAGCGCTATCCCGACCTGACAATCGTCGCGCGCGCGCGCGATCCGAACCACGCCGCGGAGCTTTACCGCGCCGGCGCGACCGATGCGGTGCCGGAGACGCTCGAATCGTCGCTGCAATTGTCGGAGGCCGCGCTCGTCGATCTCGGATTGCCGATGGGGCCGGTAATCGCCTCCATCCACGAGAAGCGGGCCGAACTGCGCGCCAAGATCATGGAAATGGCGCAGATCGATCGCGAGCCGCCGATCCGGGGCCGGCGGCTTCGGGATACGACAGCCACCGGCAACCCGGTCGGCTAGGCGGCCTCCGCCGCAAGCGCCACCGCAGAGCGGACCGCATCGACGGCATCGAGTGCCTTGGTCCCATCCGGGCCGCCGCCCTGGGCCATGTCGGGCCTGCCGCCACCGCCCTGCCCGCCAACCGCCACAACCGCCTGACGGACCAGATCTACCGCGCTGATCCGGCCGGCGATATCGTCCGTCACACCGACCGCCACGCTCGCGCGCCCCTCGTTGACTGCCACGAGCACGGCCACGCCGGAGCCGATGCGCTTCTTTGCATCGTCGACGAGACCGCGGAGACCCTTGGGATCGAGACCTTCGATGACTTGGCCGACGAAGCCTGCGCCACCGACCTGCTCGGTCCCCGCGCTCGCCGGCGCCCCCGATCCGCCGCCGAGCGCCAGCGCCTTCTTGGCCTCCGCGAGTTCGCGCTCCAGGCGACGTCGCTCTTCCATCAGGCCGGCGACGCGAGCAGGCACTTCATCCGGCGACGTGCGCAGCACCGCGGCCGCTTCCTTCAGGCGATCTTCGCGGCCGGTCAGCCATATCCGGGCCGCTTCGCCGGTGAGCGCTTCGATGCGTCGGACACCACTTGCGACCGCGCTCTCGCCGATGATCTTGAAGAGCGCGATGTCGCCAAGCGCATTGACATGCGTGCCGCCGCACAACTCGACCGAATAGCTGGCATCGTCGGCACGGCCCATCGACAGGACGCGGACCTCGTCGCCATATTTTTCACCGAACAGCGCCATGGCACCGGCGGCGACTGCGTCGTCCGGCGTCATCAGCCGTGTCGTGACCATGTCGTTCTCGCGAACATGGCGGTTCACTTCGGCTTCGACTGTCGCAATCTCGGTCGGGCTCAGCGCCTTGGGGTGCGAGAAGTCGAAACGCAGCCGGTCAGCGGCGACCAGGCTTCCCTTCTGGGTGACGTGACCGCCGAGATGCTTGCGTAACGCTGCATGAAGCAGGTGCGTTGCCGAATGATTGGCACGCAGCTGGGCCCGGTAGACGACATCGACCTTGAGCTTGACCGTATCGCCGACGCGAACCTCGCCGCCTTCAACTACCGCGCGATGGGCGTGGAGCCGGCCGAGCGGCTTGGCGGTGTCGGTCACCGTCGCCGAGAAACCAGCGTCGCCTTCGATCACACCGACGTCGCCCATCTGGCCGCCGCTCTCGCCGTAGAAGGGCGTCTGATTGGTGAGGATCGTCGCAGTCTCGCCGGTCTGAGCCATGTCGACGCGGGCGCCCTCACGGACGATCGCAACGACAACGCCCTCCCCTTCAGCCGCGGTGTAGCCGGTGAATTCGGTGCTGCCGACTTCCTCGGCAATGTCGAACCAGATCTCGTCCGAGGCCTTTTCGCCCGATCCCTTCCAAGCAGCACGGGCGGCGCGCTTCTGCTCTGCCATGGCCGTATCGAAACCGGCGCGATCGACGCCGAGCCCCTGCGCCCGCAACGCATCCTCGGTCAGGTCGTAGGGAAAGCCATAGGTGTCGTAGAGGCGAAAGGCGACCTCGCCCGGCAGGGTCGTCCCCGCCGCCATGCCTGCCGTCGCTTCGTCGAGCAGGCGCAGGCCGTTGTCGAGCGTCTGACGGAAACGGGTTTCCTCCAGCTTCAGCGTTTCCTCGATCAGCGGTTGCGCGCGGACGAGATCGGGATAGGCCGCGCCCATCTCCGCCACCAGGGCAGGCACCAGCCGGTGCATCATCGGCTCGGCGGCACCGAGCAGGTGCGCGTGACGCATCGCTCGCCGCATGATCCGGCGCAGGACATAGCCTCGGCCTTCGTTGGCCGGCAGGACGCCGTCCGCGACCAGGAAGCCGGACGCGCGCAGATGATCGGCGATGACGCGGTGCGATGCCTGCATCGGCCCGGCCGTATCACTCCGGGTCAGTTCACCTGACGCCGCAATCAACGCCTTGAACGTGTCGGTATCATAATTGTCGTGGACGCCCTGAAGCACCGCGGCGATCCGCTCCAGCCCCATGCCGGTGTCTATCGAGGGCCGCGGCAGATCGCGCCTGAGCTCCTGATCGACCTGCTCATATTGCATGAACACCAGGTTCCAGATCTCGACGAAGCGATCCCCGTCCTCGTTCGGCGATCCGGGCGGGCCGCCAGGGATGTGATCGCCATGATCGTAGAAGATTTCCGAGCAGGGCCCGCATGGGCCGGTGTCGCCCATCGACCAAAAATTGTCGGAGGTCGGGATGCGGATGATGCGCTGCTCGGGTAGCCCGGCGATCTTGCGCCAGAGATCGAACGCCTCATCATCCGTATGGAACACGGTAACCGTCAGCCGGTCCGCCGGTACGCCCCAAGTGCCGGTGATCAGCGACCAAGCCAGTTCGATCGCGCGTTCCTTGAAATAGTCCCCGAACGAGAAGTTGCCGAGCATCTCAAAGAAGGTGTGATGCCGCGCCGTATAGCCGACATTATCGAGATCATTGTGCTTGCCGCCAGCGCGCACGCACTTCTGGCTCGACGTGGCAGTCGAATAAGGTCGCGTCTCCAGACCGGTGAAGACATTCTTGAACGGCACCATGCCCGCATTCACGAACATCAGCGTCGGATCGTTGTACGGCACCAGCGGCGCCGAGGGGACAATGGTGTGCCCCGCCCCCGCAAAATGATCGAGGAACGAACGGCGGATGTCGTTGGTGGATGTCATGCCTGCGACTTAAGCGAGGCAGGACCGCTTCTCAAGCGGCGCGCTTTGCGTCGAGCGGATTGGCACCGGCCGTTCCCGGAACGATGACCTTCAATACGCCGGGCCGGACCGTGAAGCGGAGCGGCGTGCACATCCGGCGAACCTCGCCGTCCAATGCAATGTCGATGTGAGAGGCTCTGGATTCGACCGTGAATTCAGCCGTGTCACCGAGGGCGGCGAAGTCGTGAGCGGGATCGCTGAAACCCAGCATCGTGCGCAGCGCCAGCCAGATCATGCCCATCCGTGAATGCGCCCCGACGGCGAAGACGGACAGCAGTCCGTCATCGAGCGCTGCCCGTTCGCCAAGCCGGCCGCGTTCGAGCATGTAGCGGTTGTTGCCGACGAACAGGAGCGGCGTAACGACGCGGCGCACGCCTTCACCGCTCGAGAGGCGGAGACGATGATGCGGTAGGCGACGGAGCGTCGCCCACGCGGCCGGCAATGTCGCCAGCCACTTCGGCAGCCCGCGCCGGTCCCGCTCGGCATCGCGCCAGCGGACCAGCAACGGATAGAGCCCGACCGACGCATTGTTCACGAAGCCGACGTCGTTAACGGTCGCCAGGTCGATCGGCCGGACGACACCGGCCGCAATCACCGCCGCGGCCCCCTCCAGTTCGGATGGAATGCCGAGTTCCAGGGCGAGATGGTTGCGGGTGCCGAGCGGCAGGATCCCGAACGCTCCTGCGCCACTCTCCACCCGTGCCTGCGCCGCGCAGCCGAGGGTACCATCGCCACCACCGACGACGACGGTCGGAACATCGGCAAGGGCGCGAACGGCATCGGCGATGTCGCTGCCATCGATGAGGCGGATATCGGCGACGAGCCCGGCCGCCTCGAAGGCGGCAGCGATCCGGTCAGCCAGTGCGTCGCCCAGCGATGCCGCCGTACCGCCGGCGCGGTTGACGATGACCGGGATCGAGACGACGGGCGCGACCGGGTCAGGCAAAGGCGTAGGGCCCGCCACGATCGAGGGCCCGAGCGTAAGCCGACCGGGCGTGGATTCGCTCCAACCAGTCAATCAGAAGCGGGCGCGACTCGTTCAGGCCGGCACGCTGCCGCGATGCTTCGAGCGGGAAGCTCATCATCACGTCGGCGGCGCTGAAGTCGGGGCCGGCGAACCAGGGACGGTCGGCAAGCTCGGTCTCCAGCCAGTCGAGATGAACGTCGATCATACCCTGCACGGGTCCGAGAGCGGGGCGGCCGAGCAGGCCGAGCCGGTCGAGCACAAGCTTGGCGAGAAGCGGCGGCATCATCGAGCCTTCCGCATAATGGAGGAAGTGGCGGTAGCGGAGTGCGGCGTCGCGGTGTGCCGGGGGACCAAGCCGACCGTCAGCACTCTCGACCAGATATTCGACGATGGCGCCGGTCTCGGCGACGATCCGACCGTCATCCTCAATGACCGGCGACTTGCCGAGCGGGTGGACCGCCTTCAGTTCAGGCGGGGCCATCATCGTCTTCTTGTCCCGCGCGTAGCGGCGGACTTCGTAGGGAAGATCGAGCTCCTCGAGCAGCCAGAGGATACGCTGCGACCGGGAGTTTTCGAGATGGTGGACGATGATCAAGGCCGCTCCCCGCGTCGCTCCGGGGCATCTGCGCCGCCTGTCCGCATAATGGCAGCGGGGGGCTTAGGTTCCGATGGACCGTCAGCCCGTGACACTGACGGACACGGCGAGATCGCTCAGGCTTTCAAAAGAGCGTGCCGGAAGGTCGCCAAAGTCGCCTGAAGGACGTGCGACCTTCCGTGCGACCTTCCGGCAGCATGCGATCAGACGTCGTCGTCTTCGCTGGGGCCGGCCATCAGTGCTTCGCCGACCGCATCCGACTGGCCACGGATCGCCTTCTCCAGACGTCCGGCGACGTCAGGATTCTCGCGCAGGTAGGTCTTTGCGTTCTCGCGGCCCTGGCCGATGCGGATCGAGTCGTAGCTGAACCACGAGCCCGACTTCTCGACGATCCCCGCCTTCACGCCGAGATCGAGGATCTCGCCGACCTTGGAGATGCCTTCGCCGTACATGATGTCGAACTCGACCTGCTTGAACGGCGGCGCGACCTTATTCTTGACGACCTTCACCCGGGTCGTGTTGCCGACGATGTCGTCACGATCCTTGATCTGGCCGGTGCGGCGGATGTCGAGACGGACCGAGGCGTAGAACTTCAGCGCGTTGCCGCCGGTCGTCGTCTCCGGGCTGCCGTACATCACGCCGATCTTCATTCGGATCTGGTTGATGAAGATGACCGTGCAGCGCGAGCGGCTGATCGAACCGGTGATCTTGCGGAGCGCCTGGCTCATCAAACGGGCCTGCAGGCCGACATGGCTGTCGCCCATCTCGCCCTCGATCTCGGCCCGCGGCACCAGCGCCGCGACCGAGTCGATCACCAGCACGTCGACGGCGTTCGAACGGATCAGCGTATCGGCTATCTCGAGCGCCTGCTCGCCCGTATCCGGCTGGCTGACGATCAGATTGTCGATGTCGACGCCCAGCTTCTTGGCGTAGCCGGGATCGAGCGCATGCTCGGCGTCGACGAAGGCGGCGGTCCCGCCGATCTTCTGCGCCTCGGCAATGGCATGGAGCGCCAGGGTCGTCTTGCCCGAGCTTTCCGGACCGAACACCTCGATGATCCGGCCACGCGGCAGGCCACCGATGCCGAGCGCGATATCGAGGCCGAGCGAACCGGTCGAAACCGCCTCGATCTCGATCTTCTCGCGGCTGCCCAGCTTCATCGCCGAGCCCTTGCCGAAGGCGCGATCAATCTGCGCAAGCGCGGCGTCGAGCGCCTTCTGCCTGTCTACGGAACCCGTATCCTTCATCGAACCCCCGTCGGCGCCGATAACCTTGAGCTGTGCGGCCATGCCTCGTTCCCCTCGTAGAGAGTCCATTCGCGCGGTCAACGCGGAAGCCACTCCGTACACGGAATGTTCTCATGGAACAAGAGGAGAACGCCAACAGCTGGCGGCGAGATCAGCAGAGCGCCGCGAGAGCCTTGTCGACACCGTCCATGGTGAACGGCTTGGGCAAGGTGGGCGCCGCCGCGTGGCGCTCCGGCGGCGGCGTAACGTGACCGCCCGTCGCAAGCACGAACGGCACCGACCGATCGGCGAGTGCATCCGCGACCGGCCATGACGGCTCGCCGCCGCGCAGGTGAACGTCGAGGATGGCGACATCGAAGCCGCCGGTGCCGACCTGCTCCAGGGCAGCGGCTACGCTGTCGGCGGTACCGGCCACGACATGGCCGAGCGTGTCGACGAAATCCTCCAGCATCATGGCGATGAGGGGTTCGTCTTCGACGATGAGTACGGAAAGTTGTGCGACCATTTGGCCGAATTCATAGGGATCGTTACGGCCCGCGACTAGACCTTTTTATCGGCGAGGGCGTCGCGTGCGGCCTGCGCAAGTTGCTGGACCGAAAAGGGTTTGGGCAGAAAAGCGACATGGTCGAGATCGATCGACCGGCGCAGCTGTTCCTCGGCATAGCCGGACATGAACAGGATCGGCAGATCGGGGAAGCGTTCGCGGGCATGGGCGACCAGCGTCGGTCCATCCATGGTCGGCATCATCACGTCGGAGATGAGCAGGTCGACGGGATCGTCCTCGCTCAACAACTCCAGCGCTTCCTCGCCATTGGAGGCGGTGCGGACGCGGTAGCCCTGGCGGGTAAGCGCCCGCTCGGCGACGGCCCGGACCATGTCCTCGTCCTCGACGAGCAGGATCGTGCCGCTGCCCCAGAGCTCGCCGGGCTTGGGCGGTGGCGGCGGTGCAGCCACCTCTGCCACCGACTCGGCGCGGTGGACGGGCAGGTAGATGACGAAACTCGTCCCCTCTCCGACCCGCGAATCGGCGAAGATGAAGCCGCCCGACTGCTTGACGATGCCGTAGACTGTGGAGAGGCCGAGCCCGGTGCCCTTACCGACTTCCTTGGTGGTGAAGAAAGGCTCGAACACCTTGCCGAGCACCTCGGGCGGGATGCCGGTGCCGGTGTCCGACACGCTCAGCGCGGTATAGTCGGCGGTGGGCAGGATCTCGCTGGCGAGCGCGCGGACCTCGTCGGCGGCGACGGCGTAGGTCTGAATGGTGAGCGTGCCGCCGTTGGGCATCGCATCGCGCGCGTTGACCGCGAGGTTGATAATGACCTGTTCGAGCTGCCCGGGGTCGGCCCGGACCGGTCCCAGGTTGCGGCCATGCTTGACGACCAGGTCGACCTGTTCGCTGAGCAGGCGTTTGAGCAGGTTCGACGTCTCGGAGACGACGTCCGGCAGCTGGAGCACCTGCGGGCGCAGGGTTTGCTGACGCGAGAAGGCGAGAAGCTGGCGGGTCAGGCCGGCGGCGCGGTTCGAGTTGTGGCGGATCTGCTGGATGTCGTCATAGTCGCTCTCGCCGGGCGTGTGGCGCATCAGCATGAGATCACAATGGCCGAGAATAGCGGTTAGTATGTTGTTGAAATCGTGGGCGACACCGCCGGCAAGCTGGCCGACCGCCTGCATCTTGGTCGCCTGGGCGACTTGCCGCTTGAGCTTTGTCTCCTCGCTGGTGTCCTTGAGGCTGAGCAGCACCGCTGCATCCCCGAGCCCACGGGCTCCGGCGATGGTGAGCGCGACGGGCTCCTCCGGCCGATGGACCAGACGGACCGCGATGTCGCCCGAGTGACGCTGGCCGGCGGCAAAGCGGCGCACGGCATCGGACACCGCCGCCTTGTCCTCCTTAACGACCAGATCGCCGGGATAGAGCACGGATTCGCCCGAGCTGAGGCCGGCGGCCCGCTCGAAGGCCTCGTTCATGAACAGGAAGCGCCCGTCGCGCTCAGCCAATGCCAATCCGAGCGGCAGCATGGCCAGGAGCGCGTGGACGTGGACCGTCGCGGTGCTGCGGGCGCCGGGACGGGCGGCGGTCACGCCTTCGTCGTCGAGCATCGCGAACACTGCCGCGCCCTCCCCGGTCGATCGCGAGTCCGACTCGAGCGGGATCTGGACGAGGCGTAGCGGATCAGCGTCCTCGCCCTCGGCTGCCAGCCGGATGAAGTCGTCGGACCCGGTTGCCAGCAGCTCGACGAATTCGCGCCCGGCGGCCGGGGCGTCGGCTCGGCCGAGAGCACGCGCCAGGAACGCGCCATTGGCGGCGATCATGCGGCCGCGGGCATCGACCATCGCCGTCATGACGCCAGCCTCACCCAGCCGCCGGCCGCCCTCACCCTCGATCAGGGTGCGCGCCGCCGTGGCAAGATCGAACGTGCCTGTGCGGTGGAATCGCCAGACGATATGGTCCTCGCCATGCCCGGCACGGGTCAGCGTGGCGTCGAAGGCACCGCGATCGCTGGCGAGCCCCTGCACCGTCGCGGTCCCGTCACGCCAGGCGGCGCGGCTGGCGGCGAGCAGCGCCTCGGCCGAACCGGGTGCGAGCGAGAGATCCGGCGGGGTCGGCCAGCCGGGAAACCAGTCGCCGTACGCGGCGCTCGCGCAGACCAGCCGCGAGGCGCGATCGGTGATCGCGACCGCCTCCATGGTCTGGTCGATGGCCGCCTTAAGAAGGCCGAGATCTTCGCTCTCCTCCGCGACCGCCTCGGCGGGGCCACGCAGCTGCACCAGCAGCAGGACCAGCGCGACACTGGCGATGAACGCCGCAAGGAAGCAGGCGGCGAAGAACAGATCGTCCAGCGCCCAGAGCAGCAGCAAGGCCGAGGCGAGGCCGGCGCCGAGCACCGCGAACAGCACCAGCCGGTCCCGACCCGGCGCTGCCAGCTGGCCGAGGGATGCGGAGCGAGGGGGGAAGGCGGAGGCCATGCCCCGCCCTCTTCGTCCCCGCCGCGCGCCCCCGTCAAGCACCGCTGCAACCTGGCCCCGTCAACGGAGCCTGGCGCGCGCTCACCAGATGCGGACGCGGGCCTCCGGTGCCAGGAACAGCTTGCTGCCTGGCTGCGGCGCATAAGCCGAATACCAGGGATCGAGGTTGCGGACGACGGCGGCCCGCTGTTCCGAGGGCGAGTGCGGATCGGTCAGCAGTCGCTGCCGCAGGTTCGGCTCGCGGTAGCTGCGCCGCCAGACTTGCGCCCAGCCCAGATAGAAGCGCTGGTCCCCGGTGAACCCATCGATGACCGGTGCCGGGGTGCCGCCGAGAGAGAGCTTGTACGCCTCATACGCGACGGTCAGCCCGGCCAGATCGGCGATGTTCTCGCCGAGCGTCAGTGCGCCCTGAACGTGCAGGCCCGGGAGCGGCTCGTAGGCGTCATACTGCTTCACGAGCTGATCGGTGAGCGCGGTGAAGCGGGTCACGTCGGCCGGCGTCCACCAATCGGCGAGGCGACCGGTCTGGTCGTACTTGCGGCCCTGATCGTCGAAGTGGTGGCTGATCTCATGGCCGATGACCGCGCCGATGCCGCCATAATTGACCGCCGGATCGGCATGCGGATCGAAGAACGGCGGCTGCAGGATCGCGGCCGGAAAGACGATCTCGTTCCACACCGGGTTGGCGTAGGCGTTCACCTCCATCGGCGTCATGAACCACTCGTCGCGGTCCGCCGGTTTGCCGAGCTTGGCGAGGCCGTGCTGCCACTCGAACGCGGTCGCGCGCCGGGCATTGCCGAGCAGGTCGCCGCGATCGGCCTGGAGCGCGCCATAATCGCGCCACTTGGTGGGGTAGCCGATCTGCGGGCGGAACGCGGCGAGCTTGGCGCGTGCCTTGGCCTTGGTCTCCGGCGCCATCCAGGTCAGGTTGGCGAGCCGGTTGTCCATCGAGGCGATGACGTTGCGGACGAGCTTGTCGGCCTCCGCCTTGGCCTCCGGCGGGAAGTAGCGGGCGACATATTCCTGGCCGACCGCCTCGCCCATCGTCTGCTTGACGAAATCGACGCCGCGCTTCCACCGCGGCCGAATCTCCGGCGTGCCGTCCAGCGTGGTGCCGTGGAAGGCGAAGTGGGCGTCGACCAGCGCCTTGTTCAGATAGGGCGCCGCATCGTCGAGGGTGCGTGCCCACAGATAGTCGCGCAGCACCGGAAGCGGCGTGGTGCCGAGCAGCTTGGCGCTGCCCGCGATCGCGCTCGGCTGCGAGACGAGGAAGTCCTTCTGGTCGTTCGACCCGGCGGCGGTCAGGAAGGCCGTCCAATCGAAGCCGGGGGCCTTCTTGTCGAAATCGGCGCGCGTCCACGGATTGTAGGTCTTGTCGCTGTCACGGCTTTCGACGCGGGTCCAGTGGACCTGGGCGAGCTTGCCCTCGAACTCGACGATCGCCTTGGCGCGGGCCGCGCCGTTCGCCTCCCCCGCCATGTCGAACAGCTTGGCGAGGTAAGCGGTATAGGCGGCCTTGGTCTCGGCGAGCTTTGCATCCGCCTTCAGGTAATAATCGCGATCCGGCAGACCGAGGCCGGACTGCACGACCTGAAAGATCGGCCGGTCCGGGTTCTTGTCGTCGATGCCGACATAGGCACCGATCGGGCCCGTGACGCCAGTGCGCAGCGCCTCACCGAGCGCCTTGGCATAGCCGGCGCGGTTGGGGATCGCCTTGATCGCGGCGAGTTGCGGCTGGATCGGCGCGAGCCCCTTCGACTCGGCCGCGGCCTCGTCGAGGAAGCTGGCGTACATGCTGCCGATCTTCGAGCCCGGCTGCTTGACCGCTTCCTCCAAGATATCGCGGGTACGGGTGAAGGAGAGATCGTCGAGGACGGTGAAGTTGCCGTAGTTCGAGCGGTCGGCCGGGATCGGCGTCGTCTTTTCCCAGTTGCCGTTGGCGAAGGCGTAGAAGTTATCGCCGGCCGCGACGCTGCGGTTCATGCCGGCTTCGTCGAAGCCGAACGTGCCGATGGCGGGCTTGTTGGCGGCAGCGGCCTGAGTGGGCGATGCGGCGGAGCCGACCGCGGCCTTCGACACGGCAGCGGACTCGCCGCCGGCGCCGGTGGTGCAGGCAGCCAGCGCCGAGGTGGCGCAAAGAAGCAGAGCGATGGATCGCGTTTTCATGGTGGACCTCGGGGAGAATGATTGCCCCGGGGAATAGCAGTGGGCCCTAGCGGTTCAACCCCGCAGCGCGCGGTTGAGCGAGCGTTGCCGCCATTTGTGTGCGATCCAGTAGCGCCACCAGAAGGCGGCCAGAAGGTATCCGACCGCGGCGCCGACGACGGCGATCACGACCAGGCCGAGGGCCGTCGCCGGCGCGGCATCCGACAGCAGCCAGCGCAACCAATCGCCCGCCTCGGAGCTCAGCTGGGTCGCGATCGGCTGCCCCGGCGTTTCGGCATCGACGCGCAGCAGCCACTTGCCGACCCAGTAGGCACCGATCCAGATCGGTGGCGTCGTAAACGGATTGGTGAGGAAGGTCGTGAGCGCGGCGACCGGCACGTTGGCCCGTGCCGGCAGCGCGAGCAATGCCGCGAACACGGTCTGCGCGACGGGGATCAGGATGCCGACGAGGACGCCCAGCGCCACCCCGCGCGGCACCGAGCGGCGATGGAAGCGCCACAGCTCCGGCCGCAGCACCCGGTGCGCGATCGGCCGCAGGAAACGGTTCTTCTCGAACGTCTCCTCGCGGGGCATGTTGCGATGGATCCAGCCCCGCAGCCTGTCGAACATCGTCGCTTATCCTCGATCGCGCATGATCCGGCCCTGCTCGCGCTTCCAATCGCGGGCCTTGGCGGTCTCGCGCTTGTCATGCAGCTTCTTGCCCTTGGCGAGAGCAAGCTCGACCTTCGCGCGGCCGCGGGCGTTGAAGTAGATCGACAGCGGGATGAGCGTCATGCCCTCGCGGCCGACCGCTTCCTTCATCTTGGTGATCTGGCGTTCGCGCAGCAGCAGCTTGCGGGGTCGCTTTGGCTCATGGTTGTGGCGGTTGCCGTGGCTGAATTCGGGGACGTTGGCGTTGACCAGCCAGACCTCGTTGTCCTTTACCTCGGCATAGCTTTCGGCGATCGATCCCTCGCCGAAGCGTAGCGCCTTCACCTCGGTGCCGGTCAGCGCGATCCCGGCCTCGAAGAACTCCTCCAGGAAATATTCGTAGCGGGCGCGCCGGTTCTCGGCGACGGTCTTGACCTTCTCGAACTCGACGGTGCGGGGACGTGCCATCGGTTCAGATCAGACCCGCATGCGAGAGCGCCGCATCGACCGCGGCACGGCTGGCCGCGGAGGGCGGCGTCATAGGCAGGCGAAGCTCCAGCGGAAAGCCGGGCTCGACGCGCGACAGGGCATATTTGACCGGCCCGGGCGAAGCATCGGTGAACAACGCCGCGTGGAGCGGATAGAGGCGGTCCTGCAGCGACAGCGCGGTCGACCAGTCGCCGGCCAGGCAGGCATTCTGGAAATCGGCGCAGAGTTGCGGCGCGACGTTGGCAGTGACCGAGATGCACCCCACCCCGCCCATTGCCATGAAGCCGAGCGCCATGTCGTCATTGCCGGACAGCTGGCAGAAATCCGCCCCGCAGGCGAGCCGCTGAGCCGAGGCGCGCTCGACCTTGCCGCTGGCATCCTTGACGCCGACGATGCCGGGCAGCTTGGCCAGCCGCGCCATCGTCTCGACCGTGATGTCCGTCACCGTACGCGCGGGCACGTTGTAGATCAGGATCGGCAGGTCGCAATGATCGGTCAGGTAGGTAAAATGGGCGGCGATGCCATCCTGATTGGGCCGGTTATAGTAAGGCAGCACGACGAGCGCCGCTGCCGCGCCCGCCGCCTTGGCTCGCTCCATGTGGCCGAGCGCGACGAGCGTGTCGTTCGATCCGCACCCGGCGATCACCGGCACGCGGCCGGCCGCCTGCTCGACGCAGACCGCGACGACATGGTCGTGTTCCTCGATCGACATGGTCGCGGATTCGCCGGTCGTGCCGCAGGGCACGAGCGCCGCGCTGCCGCCGGCGACCTGCCGGTCGACCAGGGCGCGAAACGCGGCCTCGTCGAACGTTCCGTCGCGAAAAGGTGTCACGAGCGCCGGAATGGACCCGCTGAACATGCTGCACTCCCTTCACCTCGCCGTTCACACAGGGCATAAGAGCCGCATGGTAGCGAGGGTTCGTCGAACGGCAGATAGGGTTGGGGGCCGCGCAATGTCCAGCATGGTCCGGAGAATGGCGGGGACCGCCTTGTTGATGGCGTCGGTCGCGGCGGCCGCGGCGACGCTCGGCAGCGACCAGCGCGAATGGTACCGATCGCGGCTCGGCATTACCGGATCCTTCCCGCCGTCGACCATGCCGGTGACCGACCCGACCGCGGAAGCCGTGCTGCGCTGGAGCCGCCTGCGCCAGAGCGACAATTACGTCTTTTCCGAATATGCCTCGTTCCTGATGGCCTATCCGGGCTGGCCGGGCGAGATGGCGTTCCGCCGCGCCGCGGAGAAGCGGATCAACCCGGACAGCTTCTCGCCGGCCGAGGTCGCCGCGTTCTTCGATCGTTTCCCGCCGCTCAGCGGCACGGCGCAGCTCCGCTATGCCGAGGCGCTGTCGGCGCTGGGACGGGCCGATGCCGCCCATGCCGCGGCACGGGCCGCCTGGGTGTCCGGGGCGCTGCTGCCGAGCGACGAAGGGCGCCTGCTCGGCCGCTTCACCTTCACGCCCGACGAGCAGGACGAGCGGATGGAGCGGCTGCTGTGGAGCCGCTCGACCGCCGCCGCGGTCCGCCAGATCGGCCTGACCTCCCCTGCCCGCCGGCCGATGTACGAGGCGCGACTGGCCCTTCAGCAGCGCAGCGCCGATGCCGCCGATCGCAGCTATGCGCTGGGCGCGGCCGCGCAGCGCGACGCCGGCTTCATTGCGGATCGGGCCCGGTGGCTCAAGGATACCGGCCAGTGGGCGGCGGCACGCGCCTATCTCGCCAGTCCGCGCACGCTGGAACGCGCACCGTTCGATGCCGAGAAGTGGCTGGAGCTGCTGCTCGAAAATGCGCGCGGCGCCGCCGCCGACAAGCGCTGGGACGTGGCCTGGAGCATCGCGCGCCAGATCGACGACGCCTTCCCGCCAGCGACGATCGTGCGCGATCGGACCCTCGGCGAGCGCGACGATTATACCAGCCTCGCCTGGCTGGCCGGCACGGTGGCGTTGCAGCAGCTCAATCGCCCGTCCGACGCCGTCGGCATGTTCGAGCGCTACGCCCGGGCCGCCAAGACGCCGCAGACGCAGAGCAAGGGTTTCTACTGGGCGGGTCGTGCCGCGCTTGCCGCCGGTGATAGCGCAGCCTCTAACCGCTTCTTTGCCGAGGCCGCGGCCAGCCCCGACCAGTTCTATGGTCAGCTTGCCGGCGAGCGGCTGGGGCGCCCGGCCATTCCGCCTGCGGAGCCGGCGGCGAGCTCGATCGCGCCCGAAGTGCGGACCGCGTTCGAGGACAGCTCGGTCGTGCGGGCCGCACGGCTGCTCGGCGAACTCGGGGCTTGGCAGGACCAGAGCCAGTTCCTGCGCACGATCGCCCAGTCCGCCAAGAGCGATGCCGATCACGTCCTCGCCGCCGATCTGTCGCGCGCGATCGGGCGCCCGGATTTGGGCGTGATGGTGGCGCGCAATGCCCGCAATACCGGCGTGAGCGACTTCGTCCCGTCCGGCTTTCCAACGGTGGCGGTACCGGCGACGGCGCAGCCTTACTGGACGATGGTCCACGCCATTTCGCGGCAGGAAAGCCAATTCGACCGGCAGATCGTCAGCCATGCGGGGGCCCGCGGGCTGATGCAGCTGATGCCGGGCACGGCGCGCGAGACTGCCGGAAAGATGGGCCTTGGCTACGACTTCTCGCGCCTGACCAGCGATCCCCAATATAACATCATGCTCGGGTCGAGCTTCTTCGCCCGGCTGCTCGATCAATATGGCGGCAACCATGTCCTTGCCGTTGCAGCTTACAACGCCGGACCAGGTAATGTCCGCAAGTGGTTGACGGCGAACGGCGATCCGCGGATGCCGGGGGTCGACGTGGTCGACTGGATCGAGGCGATCCCGTTCACCGAGACGCGCGGCTACGTCCAGCGGGTGCTGGAAAATGCGGTGGTCTACGACGCGATGAACCCGGGCCGGGCGCGGATGGCGGCGACCAACCGCCTTTCCTCCTATCTCGGCAAGCGGACCCCGGGCTGACGCCCGGCCCGGCATGGCCGACCGCCCGAACTACATCACGCCGGCCGGCTTCGCGGTGATGCGCGCGCGGTACGAGTCGCTGTACGGCGACGAGCGACCGAAATTGGTCGAGGTGATCTCGTGGGCGGCGGGCAATGGCGACCGCTCCGAGAACGGCGACTACATCTATGGACGCAAGAAATTGCGCGAGATCGACCGCGAACTCGGCTGGCTGTCGAAGCGGATGAAGGCGGCGCAGGTTGTCGACCCGGCCAAGCAGCCGGATCGCACGCGCGTGTTCTTCGGCGCGACCGTGACGATCATCGATGAAGAGGATCGCGAGAGGGTGGTCACGCTGGTCGGCGAGGACGAGACGGACGCGAGCAACGGCCGGATCAGCTGGCGCTCCCCGCTGGGCTGGGCCTTACGTGGCGCGCGCGTTGGCGATTCGCGCCGGGTCGAGCTGCCTGCCGGCGCCTGTGAATATGAGGTGCTGGCGATCGGCTATCCCGTCTCGGACAAGGTCCTCGCGCCATGAGCTTCCCGCCGTTCACCACCGACGAAGTACGCCGGATGCTGCTGGAGTCGGAAGGCGCTACCCTGCCCGACGGACGTAAGAAGGGTCATGCCGGCGAGCGTCACGTGAGCATCAGCAACGCCGATCTCGATTGGCGAATGCGCTACAGCGGCGGCACGGTGGCCGGCATCGCCATGTACACGGCGTTCCTGACGTTCGCCGATCAGATCCGCACCGCTGTCGAGGTGCTGAACTCGGCTCAGGCGCGTCCCGATCTCGATCGCTTCCTGTCCGATCGCACCCGCAAGCAATGCGACCTGAAGGACATCGTCCTCACCAACAGCGTGCCGATCCGCATGGCGACCGCCGCCGGGTCGCATGTCTTTCCCGAGGCGTCGTTCGCCACGATGATCCTGCACCGTATGGCCGGACGGACGCGGTCGATCCACGTCCAGACCATCTTCGCCCGGATCGCGGTCGCCGGGCTGGACTGATCCCGGTCAGCCGTCCGAGATGTCGATCCCGAGTTCGGTCTTGGCCAGCCCGACCAGCACCTCGTCCGCCTTGGGTGGTGTCATCGGCACCGCTTTTTCCAGACGATCGGCGATGTAGGTCAGCGCCGCGATGCGGGCGGCCTTCTTGTTGTTGCCGTCGATGACGTGCCAGGGGCTCCACCGCGTGTCGGTGTGGCGGAACATCGCCTCGATCGCCTCCAGGTAAGCGGAGCGGCGCGCGCGATTGTGGAAGTCGGCGGCGCCGGTCTTCCAGCGCTTCCACGGGTGGCTGGCACGCTTGCGGAGGCGATCGTCCTGCGTCTCCTGGGTGATGTGGACGAACAGCTTCACGATCGTGGTGCCGTCGTCCTTCTGCTGCGCCTCGAACTCGTTGATCTCGTCATAAGCGCGCTTCCACTGCGCCTCGGTCGCGAGCGCGTCGACACGTTCGACGAGGACGCGCCCGTACCAGCTGCGATCGAATACCGCGATCTCGCTGATCCCCGGCAGGCGCGTCCAGAACCGCCACAGAAAGTGCCTGGCCTTTTCGTCCGGCGACGGAGCGGCGATCGGCCAGACCCGGAAGTGGCGCGGATCCCATTCGGCGGTAAGACGCTGGATGATGCCGCCCTTGCCGGCGGCGTCCCAGCCCTCCAGCAACACGACGCTGCGCCGGCGGTGGACGATATGCGCGATCTGGATACGGGCGAGCCGCTCCTGCACGTCCGCCAGCGCCGTATCATAGTCGCCGTCGAACCTGGCACCGGCTTCGTAGTCTGAAAGGTCCTTGGTCATTCTGATCCCGTGCTGCCTCGACGCGCCCTTTGCGTTCAGGCGCCGGCCGGTTCGTCCTTCTGGTCGCTCGGGTCGCCGCCCTCGCGCTTGATGAAGCTGATCTTGCCCTGCGGCTCGAGGATCGCCCAGGCGACATCGCGCATGGTCGCGATCCCGGCGAGCCGCATTTCCGATTCTACCTCGCTGCGGGTCATCCGGTCACGGCGTAGATTGCGGGTGATCAGCTCGCCGTCCCGGATCAGGACGCGCGGTTCGCCTTCGAACAGCCGGCAGGCGGCCGGCGACAGATAGGTGACCCAGCTGATCGCCAGCCCCCAGAAGGCGAAGGTGCCGATGGCGAGCGTGGCCCCGGTGATGCTGAAATCGTTGTGGGTGACGCCCTGCTGGATGAGATCGCCCATCACTACCATGACGATGAATTCGAACGGCGTCAGTTGGCCGAGTTCGCGTTTGCCGAGCAGGCGGACCAGCACGAACAGCACCGCGAACATGGCGGTGGCACGCAGCACGATGTCCATCAGGGACGGACCTTCATGGTGATGGGGATTTCCGCGAGCAGGACATCACCATCATATACCGCGACCTGGCCCGCCGTGCCGCCGACCAGCGACGGATTGATCTGCGAATCGATCTTCACGACGATCGTCTTGCCGGGCTCGCCGGCGCCGTAGGCGAAGCGGAAGCGACCGTCGGCGAAGGTCTCGTCCGCAGCGGCGGGGACCATCGTGTTGACGGTAAAGTCCTTCCACAGCGTGCGATCGACGGCGATCGTCAGTTCCTTGATAGGGCGGCGCGGCGTGACGCCGATCTCCGTTTCGAAGAACATGCCGTTGCGGAGCGTCCGCGGTGTCTTGACGGACAGGATCACCGCCGGAGCGTTGACCTGAGACGTCGGACTCGGCCTGCCGCCCAGCGCGCCGGTCATCGCCACGCCCAGCAGGAGCGTGAGCAGGACGAGCGCGATCAGGCTGGCGACACGGTCGCGCGCCGGACTACCCTCGACATGCCGGTCTCCGACATTGTCGGGATAGGCTTTGCCCTGCACCGGTCCGTTGCTCATCTCGCTCCCCAAGCCACCGATCGGAAGCGGTCTGACGATTGTCTAACCGTAACGTGGCCGCCGCGCCAGCGCGACCCCGTCCGGCTCAGCCCTTCTGGGCCGGTTCGACCGTGCGGATGTGGAGTTCGCGCAGCTGCTTCGGCGTGGCCGGCGCGGGCGCGTTCATCATTAGATCCTCGGCCTTCTGCGTCATCGGGAAGAGCACGACCTCGCGGATGTTCGGCTCGTCGGCGAGCAGCATGACGATGCGGTCGATGCCCGGGGCTGAGCCGCCGTGCGGCGGCGCGCCGAACTTGAAGGCGTTGATCATGCCGGGGAAGTTCTCCTCGACCTGGTCGCGGGTGTAGCCGGCAATCTCGAACGCCTTGTACATCACGTCGAGCTTGTGGTTCCGGATCGCGCCGGACGACAGCTCCACGCCGTTGCAGACGATGTCGTACTGGTAGGCGAGGATATCGAGCGGGTCCTTGGTCTCCAGCGCCTCGAGCTCGCCCTGCGGCATCGAGAAGGGGTTGTGGCTGAAGTCGACCTTCTTGGCGTCCTCGTCATATTCGAACATCGGGAAGTCGACGATCCAGCAGAATTCGAAACGCTTGGAATCGATCAGCCCGAGCTCCTGGCCGACGCGGGTACGCGCGGCACCGGCGAGCTTGGCCGCCTGCCCTTCCTTGCCGGCGGCGAAGAACAGGCCATCATCGGGACCGAGGCCGAGCGCCTCGATCAGCTTGGCGGTGGCTTCGGCACCGTGGTTCTTGGCGATCGGGCCACCGGGCTCGCCGGCCTTCATCGTCATGTAGCCGAGACCGGCATGTCCCTCCGAACGCGCCCACTCGTTCATGTCGTCGAAGAACTTGCGGCTCTTGTCACCGGTCTTCGGCGCCGGGATGGCGCGGACGACGCCCCCGCCCTCGACGATGCGGGCGAACAGGCCGAAGCCCGAGCCCCGGAAATGGTCGCTGACGTCGGCGATCTCGATTGGGTTGCGCAGGTCCGGCTTGTCGGAGCCGTACTTCAGCATCGATTCACGGTAGGGAATGCGGCGGAACGGCAGGGACGAGACCTGACGGCCCTTGCCCTGGAAGTCCGCGAACTCCTCGAACACACCATGCAGCACAGGCTCGATCGCGTTGAAGACGTCTTCCTGGGTGACGAAGCTCATCTCGAAATCGAGCTGATAGAATTCGCCGGGGCTACGATCGGCGCGGGCATCCTCGTCGCGGAAGCACGGTGCGATCTGGAAATAGCGGTCGAAGCCGGCGACCATCAGCAGCTGCTTGAACATCTGCGGCGCCTGCGGGAGCGCGTAGAACTTGCCGGGATGGACGCGGCTAGGCACCAGATAGTCGCGCGCGCCCTCCGGGCTTGACGCAGTCAGGATCGGCGTCTGGAACTCGGTGAATCCCTGACCGATCATGCGGTTGCGGATCGAGGCGATCACCTGGCTGCGCAGCATGATGTTGGCGTGAATGCGCTCGCGCCGGAGATCCAGGAAGCGATAGCGGAGGCGGATGTCTTCCGGATAATCGGCCTCGCCCGCGACCGGCAGCGGCAGTTCCTGCGCCGGCGACTGAACCTCGATCGACTGGGCGTAGACCTCGATCTCGCCGGTCGGGAGCGAGGCGTTCACCGTGCCAGCGGAGCGGGCCAGGACCTTTCCGGTGATCGTGACGACGGATTCGGTGCGAACCGTCTCAAGCCCGGCGAAGGCTTCGGAATCGGCGTCGCAGACGATCTGGGTCAGGCCGTAATGGTCGCGCAGATCGATGAAGAGCACGCCGCCATGATCGCGCTTGCGATGCACCCAGCCGGACAGGCGGACCTGGCCGCCGACGTCGGCGGCGCGGAGCGCGGCGCAATTGTGGGTGCGATAGGCGTGCATGTGTCGAAACTTTCAAAAAACCCGTCATTCCCGCACCGGCGGAAATCCATTGTCGCACCGCCGCCGACGAGAACGCGGGCCGCATAGCACGAATGAATCCCCGCCTGCGTGGGGATGACGACGTGGCTGTTGAGGCCGAGCGCTTCCTTGTCCCGCCCCGCTTTGTCAACCGCGAAGGCGCCCGCTATGGACCGGGGCATGGAGATTCACCCCCTTATCGCGGACAGCGCGACTCTCGCCGCCTTGTGCGCCCGCCTGGCCACCTCGCCCTTCGTGGCGGTGGACACGGAGTTCATGCGCGAAAACAGCTATTGGCCCGACCTCTGCCTGATCCAGATCGCCGACGCCAACGAAGCCGCAGCGATCGATCCGAAGGCCAAGGGCATGGACATGCAGCCGCTGCTCGACCTGCTGGTCGAGAACGAGGAGGTGCTGAAGGTCTTCCACGCCGGCGGCCAGGATCTTGAAATCGTTCACAACCTGACCGGCAAGACGCCTTACCCACTGTTCGACACGCAGGTCGCGGCGATGGCGCTCGGCATGGGCGAGCAGGTCGGATATTCGAACCTGGTCGAGAGCATGCTGGGCGTGAAGCTCGACAAGGGCGCGCGCTTCACCGACTGGAGTCGCCGGCCGCTCGACAAGCGCCAGATCGAATATGCGATCGGCGACGTCACCTATCTGGTGAAGATCTTCCCGCGCATGCTCGACAAGCTGCGGACCAAGAATCGCGGCGAGTGGCTCGACCAGGAAATGGAGCGGCTGGGCGATCCGGCCGGCTATCTCAACGTGCCGGAGCTCGCCTGGCTCAGGATCCGGCCGCCGAGCCGCAAGCCCGAGGTGCTCGGACGGCTGAAGGCGCTGGCGGCGTGGCGCGAGCGCGAGGCGCAGGGCAAGAACCTGCCGCGCGGCCGCATCGTCAAGGACGAGACGCTGGCCGACATTGCCGGGCACCCGCCGCGCACGCAGGCGGATCTCGCCAAGGTCCGCGGGCTTTCGACCGGCTGGGCGACGAACGACATCGGCGCCCGGATGATGCAGATCCTGGCCGACGCCGTGCCGCTGCCCGACAGCGAGCTGCCGCCGCGCGAGGATCGCAAGCCCGGCCTCGGCAAGGACGGCGCGCTGATCGCCGACCTGCTCAAGCTGCTGTTGAAGGTGCGGGCAAAGGAGGCCGATGTGGCGCCGCGGCTGATCGCGCGCTCCGACGAGCTGGAGGCGATCGCCGCCGGCACCCGCGGCGACCTGCCGCTGCTGACCGGGTGGCGCTACGACGTGTTCGGCAAGGACGCGCTGGCGCTGGTCGAGGGACGGCTGGCGTTCAGCGTTCGCAACGGCCGGATGGTGATGTCCGCTCTGTCGGGCGACGCTGAGTGAAGCCGTTTGCTGCAGCCTTGGTAGCAACGCTGGTGCTGACCGGCTGCGCGACCACCGAAGCGACACCGCCGCCGGCGGCGGGGTGCGATACCGCCAAGGCCGGCGCGTTCGTGGGGCGCAAGGCCGACCAGGAAGTTGCCGAGCAGGCCCGCCGCGCGGCCGGCGCCGAGCGGGTTCGGGTGCTCGCCCCGGACACGATCGTGACGATGGAGTATCTCGCCGGCCGGCTGAACCTGAGCGTCGACGCAGCGCGCACGATCCAAGCGGTGCGCTGCGGCTAAGCCGGTCGAAGCAGGGATCGCTCTAGTCGACGGCCAACTCGGGCCGCCTGTCGAAGGCCGAAGCGAGCAGTTTGTGGCGGCGCTCCACCGCCTCGCCGTATAGGCCGCGGTCGGCCGAGCCGAGATGCAGGACGAGCCCGCCGGGTTTGAGGGACAGTCGACTCTGCTCCAGGGCTTGCGCCACCCCGCCACTCAGCCGTTGCCCGAGCCGGATTGCGAGCCCCCAACGATCGGCCAGCGCGAGATCGTCGGCTGCGCAGAGCTGCTCGACGGGATAGGCCAGGCCGGTGCCGCCGAAGCTGGTGAAGAGCGCGCGCGCCATCATCGCCCGGCCACGCGCATCCACGCCGACCCAGTTGCCGTGGAGCGCGGTGTCCAGGCCACGTTCGGCGCGAAACTCGGGATGGGCGCGCCAGCCCACGTCGGCAAGCTGACAGGCGGCAGCGCGCAGCCGCATCTCGCCGTTCCGCTCGCCATCGAACAAGGGCGCGATCCAGCGACCGAGCAGATCGCCATGTTCCGGGAAGCGCCCCTGCCGGATGCCTTCCTCGCGGGTGGCGGCGATCAGCGGATCCTGGGCACGGACGTCGCCCGGCAGGCTGGCGTGGAGCAGGCCCTCGCGCAGACCGTAAGCCGAAACGATGACGCTGCTCGATCCGATGCGCCGGGTCAGCGCCGCGAGTAGAGCCGCGGCATCCCTCAGGTTGGGAATGCGGGAGGCGTTCAGCCCGTCGACCCCGCGCAGGCGCTTCTTGCCGATCTGGGCGACGATCCGCGTCAGCTGCTGCGGGCGATCACGCGGCATCGCATAATGGTGGACGATCGGCAGCGGAAAGGCGGTGAGGCTCATGTCGAGCCGGGCCAGAGCACGCCACGATCCGCCCACGAGATAGAAGGGCTTGGCGCGTCCACTCTCGATCCAGCCGATCTCCTCGAACGCGCGGTCCAGCGCGCGGTCGCGGGCGCGCGGTCCCTTCGCGCGGAGGGCGGCCAGCCGCAGCACGCCTAACGGAAAGGAGGCGCGCTCGTGAACCTCCCCGTCGGCAACGCGAATCAGCTCCAGGCTACCGCCGCCGAGATCGCCGACGATACCGTCCGCCTCCGGAATGGCGGCGAGCACGCCGTGCCCGGCCATCGCCGCTTCCTCCTCGCCGGAGAGCAGCTCCACCTCCAGGCCGACGTCGGCCAGGCGGGCAAGGAAGGCCGGGCCGTTGCTCGCATCGCGTACGGCGGCCGTCGCGACGGTGCGGAGAGACGACACCGCCATCTGGCTGGCCAGCCGACGGAAGCGGGCGAGTGCGACCATCGCCCGGTCGATCGCCTCAGCATCGATCGCGCCGCGCTCGGCCACCCCGCGGCCGAGCCCCGCCATAACCTTTTCGTTGAAGAGGATCGCCGGGATTCGCGCCGGCCCGTCATAGACGACGAGGCGGATCGAGTTCGAGCCGATGTCGATGATGCCGACCCGCCCGGCATCGGGATCGGGCGACCTGCGCCGGAAGAGCGGAAGCGAGGCCATGGCTGCTCCGGTAGCCGAAAGCCCGCACGGTGCAAAGCTATCTGGTACAATCCAGAGCCGGCACCGGCACGATGGCCTTCCTTAGGCGCCCCGACGCAGGCTCAAGGTGGGGACCGAGCCCGACCGCGCGAGCGATGCACCGCGACCCGACAAGGACGGGTTGGTCATGAAATAGCGGTGCAGGTTGAAGTGGCGCTTGCCGCCGGTGATCCGTTCGTAGGTGCCGTCCGGCTTCAGCGACCAGCTCTGCTCGTCGTCGATCAGGTTGGCGACCATGACCTGATCGAGGATCTGGGCGTGCACGGTCGGGTTCTCGATCGGCAGCATATATTCGACGCGGCGATCGAAATTGCGCGGCATCCAGTCGGCCGAGGAGATGAACAGCTTGGCATCGCTGCTGGGCAGGCCGCCGCCGTTGCCGAAAGCGATGATGCGGCTGTGCTCTAGGAAGCGACCGACCACGGACTTGACGCGAATGTTGTCGGAAAGGCCGTCGACCCCCGGACGCAGGCAGCAGATACCGCGCACGACGAGGTCGATCTGCACCCCGGCCGCGCTGGCGCGGTAGAGCTTCTCGATGATGGCGGGATCGACCAAGCTGTTGAGCTTCGCCCAGATCGCGCCTTCGCGGCCGTTCCGGGCATGATCGATCTCGGCATCGATCAGCTCGCACAACCGCTCGCGCATCCCGTGCGGGGACATCGTGAGCAGTTCGAGCCGGTTCGGCTCGACATAGCCGGTGATGTAGTTAAACAGCTGCGCGGCATCGCGCCCTGCCCGCGGATCGGCGGTGAAGAAGCTTATGTCGGTGTAGATGCGCGCCGTCACCGGATGGTAGTTGCCGGTGCCGAAGTGACAGTAGGTCCGGTACTGGCCGTTCTCCCGCCGCACGACCATCGAGACCTTGGCGTGGGTCTTCCAGTCGATGAAGCCGTAGACGACCTGTACGCCCGCCCGCTCCAGCTGGCTGGCCCACATCAAATTCTGCTCTTCGTCGAAGCGGGCCTTGAGCTCGACCACGGCGGTCACCGACTTGCCCGCCTCGGCGGCGTCGACCAGGGCGCGGATCACGGCCGACTGCTTGCCGGCGCGGTAGAGCGTCTGCTTGATGGCGACGACGTCCGGGTCCTGAGCGGCCTGCTTGAGGAACGCCAGGACGACGTCGAAGCTCTCGTAGGGATGGTGGACGACGATGTCCTTGTCGCGGATCGCCGCGAAACAATCGCCGCCATGTTCGCGAATGCGCTCCGGGAAACGCGGGCTGAACGGCGGGAACTTGAGGTCGGGGCGGTCCTCCTCGACCAGCTGCTCGAGATCGGCCATGCCGAGGAAGCCGGACGCCTCCGACACGATCGCCTGGGCGCCGCCGATCTCCTCGCAGACCAAGCGCTCCAGCCGTTCTGGCATGTCCGCCTCGAGCCGCAGCCGGATGACGCGGCCGCGGCGGCGGCGCTTGATGGCCGACCGGAAGTAGCGGACCAGATCCTCCGCTTCTTCCTCCAGCTCGATGTCGCTATCGCGGATGATGCGGAAGGCGCCGTCGCTCAGCACTTCGTAGCCGGGGAACAGGAGCCCGGTAAAGCGTCGGATCAGCGTTTCCATGGCCACGAAACGCGCCGCCTCTCCCGGTACGCGGATAAAGCGCGGCAGCGTGGCCGGCACCATCAGCAGTTCCAGGATGGGTTCGCCGTCGGATAGCCGCTTCAGATCGAAGACGAGGCTGAAGCCCTTGTTCGGGATGAACGGGAAGGGATGCGCGGGATCGAGCGCCTGGGGCGTCAGGACGGGGAAGACCTGCTCGCGGAAGTGCCGCTCCAGCCAGCCGGCCGCGTCGACATTAGCCAGATCGTCGATACCGAGCACCTGGATGCCAGCACCGGCCAACTCGCCGCGCAGTTCACGCCACACCGCCTGCTGGCTGACCATCAGCGCATCGGCACGCTCGATGATCGCGGCAAGCTGCTGGCCGACGGTCAGGCCGTCGGCGGAGCGGCTTTCGACGTTCTGCAGCTGCTGGCCCTTCAGCCCGGCGACCCGGACCATGAAGAACTCGTCGAGATTGTTGCCCGAGATGGACAGGAAGCGGACCCGTTCGAGCAGCGGGTGTGCGGTGTTGGACGCTTCGTCGAGCACTCGCTGGTTGAACGCCAGCCACGAAAGCTCGCGATTGAAGTAGCGGCTGCGCAGCGCGATCGGCCCTCGCGGTGGCAGAGGCCCCTGTTCTGGGTCCGCGAGATTCACCGAGAGTGCATGGTCATCCATGACGTCAACATAGTGCCGCCACTATGAATCGTCGATGACACCCATCCGTTTCAGTGCGCTGCGGGCAAGCGGCACGGTCAGCCGCGACCGTCGCGCGAGCGCGGTATCGTCGATGATGTCGACCACGTGCTGGATCGTCACGTAGCTGCGCTCGATCCGTGGCACGATGTAGGCGAGCACCTCCCGCGGGGCCGCGAGGCCGCGGGCGCCGAGCAGCTTCTCGATGATCGCGGCGGCGAGCACGTCGTCCGGATCGGCGATCGCGACCTTGGGCGTCGCGCCGATCCGCGAGCGCAGATCGGGCAGGTCGATCTCCCACAACGGCGGCGCGGCGTCGGCGACGATCAGCAACGGACGACGTTCCGATTGCGCGCGGTTCCAGGCGTGGAACAGCGCTTCTTCGGGGACGCGGTCGGCATCATCGATCAGCTTGCCCCCGGTGCTCGCGGCGAAGCGGCGGCCGAGCAGGCTGCGGCCCGACTTGCGTGGGCCGGTCACGATCGTCGCCATTACCGGCCACAGCGCCCAGTGCGCCAGGTGGCGCATGACATGCGCGTTCGCTTCGCCGATCAGGAAATCGCCCTCGCTCTCCACCGCCGGCCAGTCCAACGGCAAAGCGAGCTGGCTCATCGCGCCGGGGGTGCTGGCGTGGGGGCGGCTGGCTGGGCCGGCGGTGCGGCCGCTGCCTGGCGGCGGATGCGCAGCGTGCCGCCCGACTGTTCGGCGCGCCAGCCGCGGGCGGCAAGCGAGATGGTCAGGCCCGGCAGGTCGCCATCGAAGGTCACCCGCATCAGCGACACGCCGCCAAGCGCCATGCTGGTCGTCGCCGCCGAGCGCACGCCCGGCACCGCGCGCAGCGCCTGTTCGGCCGAGCCGAGGGCTGTGGCATCCGGCGTTTCCACCTCGATCGTATAGGTCGTGCCCGGAACCACGGCGGCAGTATCGACCGCCACGTCCTCGACCAGAGCGTCCTCGACAGGCGTCTCGGTCGGTTCTTCGAACAGCAGCGACGAATCGGGGGACAGCCGCCCCTGGCGCAGCGCCGCGGAATAGGCTTCGTCCAGGCGGCTGACGCCTTCGTCGAGCATGCGGGGCAGGCTCGCGCTATCCTTGCTGCGCAAGGTGAAGCTGTCGATGATCGTTCCGTCGGGCCCGTGGCGGGCGACAAAGTGGCCGGTGACCGGCCCCCCCGGCCAGGATCGCTCCAGCGCAACCTCCGGCACGACGATGTCCGCCGCGCCATATTGATCGAGCAGCATCCGCCACCAGCCGCGGCCCGGCCGGCGCGCCTGAGCGACGTTCAGGAGGAGCGGATCCGTGCCCGTACCGGCGACGCGGACATAGTCGATCGGGCTGCCGCCGGCGCGGAACCGGGCCCACGCCCGCTGCCATTCGTTGCGGACCTCGAAGGTGACCGGCGCGCTTCCGTTCCAGAGAACCGGGACCACCAGCATCGGCGGGGAGCGCACCCCCTGCCCCTGGACGCCGAGCAGCTGGCCGGCGCGGCTGCGATCGAACAGCACGCCGAGCCGGCCGATATAGCGGTTCGTTCCGATCTCCTCGTCCTCGACCACGATGCCGGCCACGATCGAATCGAGGGTGCTGTCGGGCAGGTTCGGCGCGCTCGCGATGGGCAGGCCGTTGGCGCGCGCCCAGAGCGCCCGCCAGCCCTTGCGCTGGGCCAGCCGCCAGCCGCCCATCCGCGCGGCATCGGCCGTCTTGGCAGCGACGTCGACGGCGATGCCGGAGACCTCGTAATTCTTGGAGCTGTCGATCGGCGGAACCCCGCGTTCGCCGTCAAGCTGCGCAAGCACGGCGCCGCCGGCACCGAGCAGCGTCACGATCGCCGACAGAGTCAAAGGATGCAGCAGGCGTCGGCGAAGCGTCACGGCCCGCCTTTTGGCGACTTGATCGTGGAAATCCAAGCACGATGTGGTTAGGCCACCGCGCATGGACCGCACCCGCAACGAGCCCGAGCCTTACACCTATGCCAAAGCAGGCGTTTCAATCGCTGCCGGCAACGCGCTGGTCAAGGCGATCGCCCCGCTGGCCCGCGCCACCCGCCGGCCCGGCGCGGATGCGGAGCTGGGCGGGTTCGGCGGCTTCTTCGACCTCAAGGCGGCCGGCTATACGGATCCTCTGCTGGTCGCCGCGAACGACGGCGTCGGCACCAAGCTGAAGCTGGCGATCGAGGCCGGGCAGCATGACGGCGTCGGCATCGATCTGGTGGCGATGTGCGCCAACGACCTGATCGTTCAGGGCGCCGAGCCCTTGTTCTTCCTGGACTATTTCGCGACAGGCCGGCTCGATCCCGCGGTCGCCGAGACGGTCGTGGCGAGCATCGCCGAGGGCTGCAAGCTCGCCGGCTGCGCGCTGATCGGTGGCGAGACGGCGGAAATGCCGGGCATGTATGCCGACGGCGACTATGACCTGGCCGGCTTCTGCGTCGGCGCCGTCGAGCGCCACCAGGCGCTGACCGGCAATGCGGTCGCGGCTGGCGACGTCATTCTCGGCCTGGCTTCGTCCGGCGTGCACTCGAACGGCTTTTCGCTGGTCCGCCGGCTGGCGGCGGACAAGGGTTGGAAGCTGGAGCGGCCGGCTTTGTTCGATCAGGATGTGCGGCTGATCGACGCGCTGCTCGAGCCGACGCGCATCTACGTGAAGTCGCTGCTGCCGCTGGTGCGGGCGGGTCGGATCCGCGCGCTGGCGCACATTACCGGCGGCGGACTGCTCGAGAACATCCCGCGGGTCCTGCCGGGCGGGCTGCACGCGCACATCGATGCGGATGCCTGGCCGCAGCCGCGACTAATGGCCTTCCTGCAGGCGCAGGGCCATATCGAGCCGGAGGAAATGGCGCGCACCTTCAACTGCGGGATCGGCATGGCCGTCGTGGTGACGAGCGACGATGCCGCCGCCGTGACGGGGCTGCTGGCCGATGCGGGCGAGACCGTGTTCGCGATCGGCCGAATCGAAGCGGGCACGAAGGGCTGCACCGTCTCCGGATCGACCGAGACGTGGAGCGCGCTGGCCGACTGGTCCGCATCGCACCATGGCTGATCGGGCACGAGTCGCGGTCCTGATTTCGGGCCGCGGGTCGAACATGGCGGCGCTGATCGATGCCGCCTGGGATCCGGATTGCCCTTATAAGATCGCGCTAGTCGTCGCGAACGATCCTGCCGCGGCTGGCCTCATCACGGCGGCGAACGCCGGCATCGCGACGTTTGCTTGTTCGCATGTCGGCCTGAAGCGGACCGAGCACGAGGCGATCGTGGACGCCGAGCTGCGCCGGGCCGAAATCGCCTGGATCGCGCTTGCCGGCTGGATGCGATTGCTGTCCCCCGGCTTCGTCGCCGCCTGGGATGGCCGGATCGTCAACATCCACCCCTCGCTCCTGCCCCTGCATAAAGGTCTGGACACCCATGCTCGCGCCCTGGAGGCCGGTGACGCAGAGAGCGGGTGCACCGTGCACATCGTCAATGCCGCGCTCGATGACGGGCCGATCCTGGGCCAGGCGCGGGTTCCGGTCCTGCCCGGCGACACGCCCGACATGCTGGCGGCGCGCGTGCTGGCGGAGGAACATCGCCTCTATCCGCGCGCTCTGGCCGATCTGATCAGGAGTGCGGGATGAGCAACGACACGCCCAGCGAGAAAGCCGAGGCCGCCGCGATCCGCCGCCGCTGGATCACGCTTGGCGAGGTGCTGGCGGTGGTGGCGGCGCTGATCTCGGCGTTGACGCTGTGGAACAGTTATACCGAGCGCAGTCATGCCGAGGCGGAGAAAGCCGGCGCGGCGAAGCAGGCATCCGCCCGTGCCGCGACCTTGCTGCTGAAGGCCGAGCCGAACAAGGATGGCGACCGGCTAAGCCTGGAGCCGATCGGCGCCGACCAGTCGATCCAGAGCCAGGTAATCGCCTTTCCGGCCGCGCTCGGCGTCACCCATGTCGATACGACCGGCGATGCGCGGATCGAGGCCGACTGGTTCGAGGACGGGCTGAAGAAGTCCCGGCGGAACGCCCGGCGCAAGGACGAGACGGTCGGTGACGAGCAGGTGCCGGTGGCGGTGACCAGCCAGTTCATCGCCGATGGCACGATGCACACCGACGTGGCGCTCTACGACATCGGCTATGCGCTTGAAGGGCGGCTGATCGGCGGCAGTCGCCTGCGCCTGCGCGGCCTTTCGCGGATCGGTCGGGCCACGCCGGAGACGGCGCAGGCCCGGGTCGATGCGATCTGGAACAAGCGCCAGCCGGCGCCTGCGGAACCGACCAACGACTGAGCCGGGGGCGTTTGGCACCCCCGGCCAGGGATCAGCCGACGATTTCTTCCGGCTTGAAGAAGTAGGCAATCTCGATAGCCGCATTCTCTTCGCTGTCCGAACCGTGGACCGAGTTGGCCTCGATCGACTCGGCCAGTTCCTTGCGGATCGTGCCGGCTTCGGCATTGGCCGGGTTGGTCGCGCCCATCACCTTGCGGTTCGCGGCGACGGCATCTTCGCCTTCCAGAACCTGGACGACGACCGGGCCGGAAATCATGAAGCTGACGAGGTCGTTGAAGAAGGGCCGCTCCTTGTGGACGGCATAGAAGCCCTCGGCCTGCTCCTTGGTCATGTGGATGCGCTTGGAAGCGACGACGCGCAGGCCGGCTTCCTCCAGCATCTTGGTGACCGCGCCGGTCAGGTTGCGGCGGGTCGCATCGGGCTTGATGATCGAGAAAGTGCGCGTGATAGCCATGGCCGGGCGGGCTCCGTTTCTTCTTGGGGCTGAAGGAAAGTGGCCGGCCCCGTAGCCGCTGCGGTGCCGCTCCGCAAGACGGACGCAAGTTCGGCGCTACGGCCCTTCGCGCCAGCGACCTTCTTCGTCCTGCTTCCAGAAGCGGCGGACCACATCCTCCCGCTCTCCGAGCGCGCGCCAGGCCGCACGCGCGCCGGCGATCGTGGCATCGTCGAAAAGGTAGAAGGCGCGATCGAACTCCAGCGCCTCGTCACGCCAGATTCCGTCGGCCAAAGCGACGTTGCGGGCGCCATTGGCCGGCACGCCCGGCTCGGCCGCGATCAGGACCGGCTGATCGGCATCGTCCCGTGCCCCGACCCGGCCGTGCGGCAGAAAGGCGTCGGGAGCATAGCTCCATAGCGCGAGATCGAGCCGGGCGGCAAACGCGTCGTCGTCGACGACCACGGCGAGCCGCTCGCCGCCGGCCACCAGCCGTTCGGCGATACGCGGCAGGACGCGCTCGATCGGCGTCGCCGCCAGATGGTAGAAATCGACCTGCATGGTACGCCCGTTGGTAGAAACAGGCCGCCGCCGTCACCCCGCAAAGAGCAGGGCGACGGGACAAACCTTGCCCTAGCCTTCGAAGTTGTCGGCGACGAAGCGGTCGAGCAGGCGCACGCCGAAACCGGTCGCGCCCTTCTCCCACAGCGGCCCCGGCTTGGCGGCCCAGACCATGCCGGCAATGTCGAGGTGCGCCCAGCGGACGCCTTCTTCGATAAACCGCAGCAGGAACTGCGCCGCCGAGATCGAGCCGCCATCGCGCGGCCCGACATTCTTCATGTCCGCGATCGGCGATTCGATCAGCTTGTCATAGGCGTCGCCCATCGGCAGCCGCCACAACGGGTCGCCGGCCGTCTTGCCCGCCGCGAGCAGCTGATCGGCCAGGTCGTCCGAGTTCGAGAACAGCCCGCCATGTTCGTGGCCGAGGGCGATGATCATCGCACCGGTCAGCGTCGCCAGATCGACGATCGTCTTCGGCTTGTAGCGGCGCTGCACCCAGGTGAGTGCATCACAGAGCACGAGCCGGCCTTCCGCGTCGGTATTGATGACCTCGATCGTCTGGCCGGACATGCTGGTGACGACGTCGCCGGGGCGGGTCGCCGTGCCGCTCGGCATGTTCTCGACGAGCCCGCAGACCCCGACAACGTGCGCCTTGGCCTTGCGGGTGGCGAGCGCCTTCATCGCGCCGGCGACGGCGCCGGCGCCGCCCATGTCCCACTTCATGTCTTCCATGCCGGCGGCCGGCTTGATCGAGATGCCGCCGGTATCGAAGGTCACGCCCTTGCCGACGAAGGCGATCGGCTCCTTGGTGCCGCCGGTGCCATCCCAGCGCATGACGAGCAGCTGCGCCTCGCGCGCCGAACCGGCGCTGACCGATAGGAGCGATCCCATGCCCGCTTCGCGCATCGCGGCTTCGTCCAGTACCTCGATCTCGACACCGAGGTCGGTGAGGTGGCGGACGCGTTCGACGAAGCTCTCCGGATAGATGATGTTGGCCGGCTCGGCGACGAGCTCACGGGTCAGCGCGACGCCGGTCGCGACGGCGTCCAGACGGGCCCAGGCCGTCTCGGCCTCGGGGCCGCCGCCGACGATGATGATCTCGGTCAGGCTCGGCCGCGACTTCGCCGGAAGCTTGGTGCGGTAGACGTCGTGGCGCCAGCTGCGCAGCACGGCGCCGGAGGCGAACTTGGCCGCGGGCTCGGCCGCATTGCCGCCGAGGCCGGTGAGGTCGATGACCAGCCGGGTCTCGCCGGAAGTGAGCAACTTGGCCGCCAGTGCGCCACCTGCGCGCTCATAGCCGTCGCTGTTGGCGCCAACCCCGACGAGCAGGAGCCGGCGCGCGGCGTCTCCCTCAGAGGCGAACAATTCGAGAATGGTGCCGGTCTCGCCCTCAAAACGGGCCGATTCGGCGGCCTGTCGGGCCAGTGGGCGGACGGCGGCGTCGAGCGATCCTAGGCGATCGGCAGAAAGTGCGCCGGAGGCCACCGGGATGGCGAGCGCGAAGGCGCCATCGGGGCGCGTGGCGGCGAAACGAACGTGCATGAGCGGACAGCCCTCCAAGATGATCGGCTGCATGTAGGCGCTGCCAGCGGCAAACCGAAATGCTTTGAACGGCGATCCGGCGGCAGGTTAGCGTTTTCGCGCGGATTGCGGGCCGGGCGCTGCGGTGCGATAGGCGCGGTTTGCGCTATCGGGGCGCTTGGGGATTTCGTGAACACGTCCAGGTCGATCCTGCTCGCCGCCCTGCCGATCGCGCTCGTTGGTGCCGTGCCCGCCTGGGCGCAGGACCTGCAGACGCCGTCGCAGCCCGCGCCGACCGCCGAAGGTGTACCCGCACCGGCGACCGACGAGGAGGTCACGTTCAGCTCGGGCCAGCTCGATTACGACAATACGGCCGATGTCGTCACCGCGGCGGGCGATGTCCGCATGGTCCGCGCCGGCAACCGGCTGCGCGCCGACAAGGTGATCTGGGACCGCAAGACCGGCCGCGTCCGGGCGGAGGGCGGCGTCAGCGTCGTCAATCCGGGCGGCGATACCGTCTATGCGGACACGGCCGAGCTGACCGACACGCTGAAGGACGGCGTGGTCGAGAACCTGCTGCTGGTGCTGGAGGATGGCGGCCGGCTCGCGGCGGTGCACGGCAACCGCGTCAACGGCGTCACCACTCTCGACAAGGCGGCCTACACGCCCTGTGCGGTGACCGACCAAGACGGGTGCACGCCCAAGGAGCCGCTGTGGAAGATCACGGCGGTGCGGGTGATCCACGATCCAAACAAGCACCGTATCTATTACAAGGATGCGCGGCTCAGCATCTTCGGCGCGACCGTGCTGTGGTTGCCGTCGCTGTCACACCCGGATGGATCGGGCGGCGGCGGCCCGGGCCTGCTGGTCCCGGATTTCCGCTACAGCCGGACCAACGGACTCGAAGTCGCGCTGCCTTATTATGTGCTGCTCGGCCCCAACCGGGATCTGACGATCACGCCCCATGTCTATACCGACGTGCTGCCGGCGCTGGAGGGCGAGTATCGCCACCTCACCTCGCTTGGCGCTTACCGCGTGAAGGGAATGCTGACCTACGGCTCGCGGCTGCCGGCATCGGTCGGGCCGGTTGCGCCGACCGGGGATCAGGACCGGGGCCTGCGTGGCTATGTCGATGCCAACGGCCGCTTTCAGCTCGATCCGCAGTGGAGCGTCAGCGGCACGCTGCGGCTGACGACCGACAAGACCTTCCTGCGTCGGTACGACATTTCGCGGGACGATCGCCTGCGGTCGTCGCTGATCGCAGAGCGCGCCGACGAGGACAGCTATCTGTCGATCGCCGGCTGGGCCGTGCAGTCGCTGCGCAGCACCGACATCGAAGGTCAGCAGCCGATCGCGCTGCCGGCGATCGATTATCGACGCCGGTTCGAAGACCCGCTGCTTGGCGGGAAAGTCGAGCTCCAGCTGAACAGCCTATCCGTCTTGCGAACCGCGGGCCAGGACACGCAGCGCGCCTTCGCCGGCGCGCGCTGGGACCTGCGCGGCTATACCGGCCTGGGTCAGGAAGTGACGCTGACCGCCTATGGGCGGGCCGACGTCTATCACACCGACGAGGTCGAGAAGACCACGACGGTCAGCTATCGCGGGCTGGAGGGCTGGCATGGCCGGGCAATCGGCGCTCTGGCCGCGGACCTGCGCTGGCCGTTCGTGGGCGAGATATTGGGCGGGACGCAGCGCATCACGCCGCGCGTTCAGCTCGTCGCCACGCCGCCGACACGGAACCTGGCCCTGCCCAACGAGGATGCCCGCGCCGTCGACCTGGAGGATTCGAACCTCTTCGCGCTCAACCGCTTCCCCGGATACGATCGCTGGGAGGATTCGAGCCGCATTACCTATGGGCTGGAATATGCGTTCGATCGGCCGCGCGTGGCGGTGCGGACCAGCGTCGGACAGAGCTACCGCCTCAACAACCGCGTGACGATCCTGCCGAACGGCACCGGTCTGTCCGACCGTATGTCCGACGTGGTTGGCCGGACCTCGGTCAAGTATGGCCGCTTCGTCGAACTGGTCCATCGCTTCCGGCTGGACAAGGACAACCTCGTCATCCGCCGCAACGAGCTCGACGCGACGATCGGCACCACCCGTACCTATGCGACCGTCGGCTACCTGCGGCTCAACCGCGACGTCGATCCCGCGATCGAGGATCTGCGCGACCGCGAGGAAATCCGCCTCGGCGGCCGGGTGCAGGTCGCGACCCGCTGGTCGCTGTTCGGGTCGACGGTGATCGACCTGACCGGCGAAGGCGAGGATCCGCTGTCGATCGCCGATGGATACGAGCCGGTGCGGCACCGTATCGGCGTGCTCTACGACGATGAGTGCATCCAGCTCGGCGTGACGTGGCGACGCGACTATGCGGCCAGCGGCGATGCCCGCCGCGGGAACACGTTCCTGTTGCGGCTAGCGCTCAAGAACCTGGGCCGCTAAGCGTGCATTCAGCCGCGCCAGGGCAAGGCTCCCGCGCGTAAGCGGTTCAGATTTTCGGAGCGAACGTGAAGCCCATAGCGAAGACGATCAAGCGAACGGGCATGGCGGGTCTGCTCTCCATCGTCGCGACGGTAGCGGTGGCCCAGTCGGGCCAGGACGTCGAAACGCCGCAGGTGCCGCTCAACCTGCCGAAGCAGATGACGATCTTCGGCAAGTCCGATCCGCACCTCCACAAGGCGACGGCGATCGTCAACGGATCGATCATCACCGATACCGACATCGACCAGCGGCTCGCCTTGGTCCTTGCCGCCAACGGCGGCAACATCGAGGGCGACGAGCGCGAGCGGCTTCGCCTGCAGGTGCTGCGCAACCTGATCGACGAGACGCTGCAGATCCAGGAAGCCAAGGCTAACGAGATCAACATTACGCCGGCCGAGATCGACCAGACCTTCTCGCGCGTTGCCGGAAACTTCAAGCGTAACCCCAAGGATTTCGGCGGTTATCTGCAGACGGTCGGCTCCTCCGAACGATCGATGAAGCGGCAGATCGAGGGCGAGCTCGCCTGGCGCCGGCTGCTCGGCCGTCGTGTCGAGCCTTTCGTCAACGTCGGCGAGGACGAGGTCAACGCGGTCATCCAGCGGCTCAACGCCTCCAAGGGTGCCCAGGAGTTCCGCATCGGCGAGATCTTCCTGTCCTCCACCACGGCCAACGCCGACGAGGCGCTCGCCAACGCCCGCCGCATCGTCGAGCAGGTCCGCGGCGGCGCCTCCTTCGTGGCCTATGCCCGCCAGTTCTCGGAAGCCTCCACGGCGGCCGTCGGCGGCGATCTCGGCTGGGTGCGCGCCGAACAGCTGCCCGACCCGCTGGCACAGGCCGCGCAGTCGCTCGGCACCGGCCAGATCAGCGATCCGATCGCCATTCCCGGGGGCTATTCGATCGTCGCGCTGCTGGACAAGCGGCAGGTGCTGACCTCCGATCCGCGCGATGCGGTGCTCAGCCTGAAGCAGCTGTCGATCACCTTCCCGTCCGGCATGACCCAGGCGCAGGCGTCACCGCGCGTCGCCGAATTCGGCACGGCGCTCAAGACCATCTCCGGCTGCGGCAGCGTCGAAAAGGTGGCGGGCACGGTCAATGCTGAGGTCGTCGAGAACGACCAGATCAAGATTCGCGACCTGCCGTTGCCGCTGCAGGACATGCTGATCAACCTGCCGATCGGTCAGGCGACGCCGCCGTTCGGATCGATGCAGGATGGCGTGCGCGGCCTGGTCCTGTGCGGCCGCGACGACCCACAGGTCGCCTCCGGCCCGTCGTTCGACCAGATCTACGCGCAGATGGAAGAAGAGCGCGTCAACCGCCGCGCGCAGCGCTACCTGCGCGATCTGCGGCGCGACGCCGTGGTCGACTATCGATGAAGGCGCGCGCTTGAACCCGCTGGCAGTCGCCCTCGGCGATCCGGCGGGGATCGGGCCCGAGATCGTCGCCAAGGCCTGGGTGCTCCGTGGTGAGCGCTCGATCGCGCCGTTCTTCGCGGTCGGCGACGCGCGCTCGATCAGCGCCGTCTGGGACGGCCCGACGATCCGCATCTCGCAGCCTGACGAGGCGATCGGGCACTTCGCCGAAGCGCTGCCGATCATCGAGGTCGAAGACGCGGGCGAAATCCTGCCGGGTAAGCCGAACACGCCCGGCGCCCGATGCTCGCTCGATTCGCTGGAACTGGCCGCCGGGCTCGCCCGCTCGGGTGCCGCCGGCGGACTGGTGACAGGCCCGGTCTCCAAGGCGCAGCTTTATTCGGTCGGCTTCGTCCACCCGGGGCAAACCGAATTCATTGCGGAACGCTGCGGCGTCGCTGCCGACAATGTCGCGATGATGCTGGCGGGGCCGACGCTTCGGACGGTGCCGGTCACGACGCACGTGGCACTCCGCGACGTGCCGGATCTGCTCACGATCGATCTGATCCTGTCCAAGATCCGGGTGACGGAGCGCGGTCTGATCAAGAATTTCGGCATCGCGCGGCCGCGGCTGGCGGTGGCCGGGCTCAACCCGCACGCCGGAGAAGGCGGCGCGCTCGGCCGCGAAGAGATCGAAATCGTTCGCCCGGCGATCGAGATTGCGCTGGCGGAGGGCATCGATGTGATCGGCCCCCTGCCGGCCGACACGATGTTTCATCCGCGGGCGAGAGAACGGTACGATGCAGCCATCTGCCTCTACCACGATCAGGCGCTCATCCCGCTCAAGGCGCTTCACTTCGACGAGGGCGTCAACCTGACGCTGGGCCTGCCGATCGTCCGCACCGCACCGGACCACGGCACTGCCTTCGAAATTGCCGGCCAGGACTGCGCGGACCCCGGCGCGATGATCGCCGCGATCGCACTGGCCGAACGCTGCGCGGCGATCCGCGCCGCGCAATGACCTCGTCCGGTCTGGGCGACCTTCCTCCGCTCCGTGACGTCATCGCTCGCCACGGGCTGTCGGCCAGCAAGGCACTCGGGCAGAACTTCCTGCTCGATGGGCAATTACTGGACCGGATCGCGCGGGTCGCCGGGCCGCTTGCCGGCGCCCGCGTCTACGAAGTCGGACCTGGCCCCGGCGGGCTGACACGCGCGCTGCTCGGCCAAGGTGCGGAGGTCGTCGCGGTCGAGCGCGACGCACGCTGCCTGCCCGCACTCGCGGAGCTCACCGAGGCGAGCGGCGGACGTCTTGAAGTCATCTCCGGCGATGCGATGGCGGTGGACGAGCCGCTCGTCGCGGGTCCCGGGGCCCACGTCGTGGCCAACCTGCCCTACAATGTCGGGACCGCGCTGCTGGTCCGCTGGCTGACGATGGCGAGCTGGCCGCCCTGGTGGCAATCCCTGACGCTGATGTTCCAAAAGGAGGTCGCCGAGCGCATCGTCGCAGCCCCGGGCACCGACGCCTATGGCCGGCTCGCGGTCCTGGCCCAGTGGCGCAGCACAGCCGAAATTGCCTTTACCGTCAATCGGATGGCGTTCGTGCCGCCACCGAAGGTGACCTCAGCCGTCGTCCACGTCGTACCGGCTGCCGAGCCGGGCGGGGTCGCCGTGCGCACGATCGAGGCGCTGACCGCCGCCGCCTTCGGACAGCGCCGCAAGATGCTGCGCCAGAGCCTCAAGGGATTGCCGGGCGCGCTTGCTGCTCTAGAGGCGGCGGGCATCGCCGCCGATCGTCGGGCCGAGACGCTGAGCGTCGCCGAGTTCGTGACCGTCGGCCGCGCACTGGAAGCTGCGCGGGTTCCAACCGACTGACGATCAGGGCTTGGTGGTCTTGGATTCCTCGCCCTTCGGCGGGACGATCGTCGTCGCCTGGGCGGTAACCACCGCCGGCGGCGGACCCTTCGCAATCGCAGCGGCGAGCTCGGAAGCGGCCGGGCACTCGGCCTTGCAAACGGTGCGCAATTTGGCGAGGTTCTGCTTGGCACGCTCGACCGCGCCCTTCTGCACCATCGCCTCGCCCTGTCCGCTCAGCGCGGCCTGGTCGTTCGGCTCGAGGGCGAGCGCCTCACGGTACAGGCGGATCGCCTTGCCGGGCAGCTGCTGCGCCTGCGCGACATGGCCGAGCGCGATGAAGGCGGCGCGGTTGCGCGGATCGATGGCAAGCGCGGTTTCGAGCAGGTCGTTGGCGGCGACGAGGTTGCCGGCCTTGCGCGCCGCCTCACCCTGCTGGAGCAGCGCGACCGAACGAGGGTTGATCTGGTCGTCGGCTTTCTGGGTCTGGCCGGCGCTGGAGACGAGGGCAAGCGAAAGCGACAGCGCGACGGCGAGCGGTGAAAAGCGCATGAACAACTCCAGGAGAGCCCGTTTGTCCCGGTTTAGCATGGCCGAGCGAGGCGGGCGACGAAAAAGCCGTCGGTGCCATCCCGCGCCGGCGTGAGCCTGCGCCCCGCGCCGCAGGGGCTTCCCTCCCGGATCGGCAGGGGATCGGCGCGCCAATCGGGATTACGATCCAGGAAGGCTGCGACCTGCCCCGGCCCTTCCTCGTCGAGGAGCGAGCAGACGATGTGGACGAGATGGCCACCCGGACGCACCAGGACCGCCGCGACATCGAGCAGATGAGCCTGCAGCGTGACAAGGCGCGCAATCCTGTCGGGCGTCAGTCGCCAGCGCGCCTCAGGGTTACGCCGCCAGGTGCCAGTGCCGGAGCAGGGTGCGTCCACCAGCACGACATCGCTGACGCCAACCAGATCGGCCAGCGCGTCCCGCTCGCGTCCGCTGTCGAGCAGGCGGGTTTCGACGGTCGCGCCAGCCCGCACTGCGCGTGGAGCGAGGCGGGACAAACGGGCACGGTCCGCGTCACAGGCGACCAGCCTGCCCTGACCGGCCATGTCGGCAGCCAATACGAGGCTCTTGCCGCCGGCGCCGGCGCAGAGGTCAACCACGGTCATCCCGGGCGCGGCACGGGCGGCACGGGCGACCAGCTGGCTACCCTCGTCTTGTACCTCGATCAGTCCCTCGGCCCAGGGCTCCAGCGTCTCGACGTTGGTGCCGTCCGGCAGGCGCAGGCCGTCAGGTGCGAGCGGCGTCGGCTCGGCTTCCGGGAGGGTGGCAAGCACTTCGGCCCGCGTGGTCTTAAGGCGATTGACGCGGATATCGAGGGGAGCGCGGCCGAGAAGTGTCGGCAGTTCGTCGGCATCGAGCGTGGCGGCCAATCGCTTCGTCAGCCAAGCCGGAGCGACCCCAACGCGCGCAAACGGCTCGGCCGGTTCTATGGCGGCGGGGCCATGTGGCGATCCGTCGAACCATCCCGCGACTTCGGCATCGTCACGGGCCAGACCGATCATCGCGGCGCGCCCGCTCGCCGGCCGCTCGCCGGCACGGCGGATTGCGCGGTAGATGAGGTCGCGGACAGCGCGGCGATCGCGCGCGCCGGCATAACGCCGCGTCTTGAAGTAGCGCGCGATCAGCGTGTCCGCCGCAGCGCCGCCATCCCGCGCCGCGATCAAGATCGCGTCGAGCAGCTCGATCGCCGCCTGGGCGCGGGCCGGGGGTGTCACTTACTGTGTCGGATAGTTTGGGGCTTCGCGCGTGATCGACACGTCATGGACATGGCTCTCGCGCAATCCCGCATTGGTGATGCGCACGAAGCGGGCCCGCTTCTGGAGGTCCGGGATGGTTTGCGAACCGGTATAGCCCATCGCTGCCTTCACGCCGCCGACGAGCTGGTGGATGACGTCGCGGGCCGGACCCTTGTAAGGCACCTGCCCCTCGATCCCCTCGGGTACCAGCTTCAGCTGATCCTTGATGTCCTGCTGGAAGTAACGGTCCGCGGAACCGCGCGCCATCGCGCCGACCGATCCCATGCCGCGATAGGATTTATAGGTTCGCCCCTGATAGAGGAACGACTCGCCCGGCGCCTCCTCGGTGCCGGCGAGCAGCGAACCCACCATGACCGAGGACGCCCCGGCGGCAAGCGCCTTGGCGATATCGCCGGAGGTGCGCAGGCCGCCGTCCGCGATGACCGGCACGCCGGACTTGGCCGCCTCCGCCGCGGCTTCCATGACGGCGGTGAGCTGCGGGACGCCGACACCGGCGACAACGCGGGTGGTGCAGATCGAACCCGGTCCGATCCCGACCTTGATGCCGTCCGCGCCAGCATCGATCAGGGCGCGGGTCGCTTCCGCGGTCGCGACGTTGCCGGCGACGATCTGGACGGCGTTAGACAGCTTGCGGACCCGCTCGACCGCCCGCGCGACATCGCGATTGTGGCCATGCGCAGTATCGATAACGATCAGGTCGCACTCGGCATCGATCAACGCTTCGGTGCGGGCGAAGCCCTTCTCGCCGACCGTCGTCGCCGCGGCCACCCGCAGCCGGCCGGAACCGTCCTTGGTCGCCGACGGATAGGTGACGGCCTTCTCGATGTCCTTGACGGTGATGAGCCCAACGCAACGATAGCTGTCGTCGACGACGAGCAGCTTCTCGATCCGGCGCTGGTGGAGCAGGCGGCGCGCCTCGTCCTTGCCGACTCCTTCGCGTACCGTGACCAGGTTCTGGCTGGTCATCAGTTCGGTGACGCGCTGGCCGGGGTTCTCGGCAAAGCGAACATCACGGTTGGTGAGGATGCCGACCAATTTGCCGCCAGCCTCGACCACCGGGATGCCGGAGATGCGGTGGCGTTGCATCAGCTCCAGCGCATCGGCCAGAGTCTGATCCGGCGCGATCGTAATCGGGTTGACGACCATGCCGGATTCATAGCGCTTCACGGCACGCACCGCCGCGGCCTGCTCCTCGACGGTCAGGTTGCGGTGGAGCACGCCGAGACCGCCGAGTTGGGCCATGACGATCGCCATGTCGGCTTCGGTAACCGTATCCATCGCAGCCGAGAGGACCGGGATGTTGAGCGCAATATCGCGCGTCACCCTGGTGCGTGTGTCCGCTTGGCTGGGCAAAACGTCCGACTCGGCAGGCCGGAGGAGGACATCGTCGAAGGTGAGACCGAGGCTGATTTCCATGGCGCCCGTTAATGCCCCGATGGCGGAGAGTCGAGGGGAGCCGGCCGGGGCGGTGTCGGGAAACGTGCGGAATCGGCGAACAGCCGGCCGAGCGCGACGTGCAGATCGACGTCCTCGGCCGCGCCGCCAAGCACGATACCGCTCGCAACGTCGTCGTCGGGCTTGTGGTAGCGGGTCGCAAGGAACCGCTGCAGCCGCCCGCCCCCGTAAGCGCCGCCGACGAGAACGGCCGGAACCCCCTTCTGGAGCAGAGCCCAGCCGTCCTGCCGGCGGACCAGCGCGTTCGGGCCGTCGCCAGTGTCGACACGCCGGCCGAGCGCGCGCGCCGTCGCGTCGACGAATGGATCGAGAGCGGTCAGGCCCCGCCCGACGATCGACACCGGCTCCCCCCGCGGGGCCACGGCAACCGTATCGAGGTTGAGCGCGGCGACGATGCGGTCGAGGGGCAGCGGAGGATCGGCCGCGAACGCCTTGGCACCGAGCAGGCCGAGTTCCTCGGAGGTGGTCGCGACGAACAGGATATCGCGGTCCGGGCGCGGCCCACGCGCCAGCGCGCGAGCAATCTCGATCAGCGAGGCGACGCCGCTCGCATTGTCGACGGCACCATTGCAGATCCGATCGGCCGCGCCCGGCGGGCGACAGAAACCGACATGGTCCCAGTGCGCCATGAACAGGATCGCCTCGCCGGACATGCCGATGCCGGCGATCCGGCCGATGACATTGTGGGTGCGGACGCGCTGCTCCGGGCGCGCCTTGTCCGGTGCCACATCGACCGGCTGAAGCCACGTTCCGCCACGCCATCCTGGCACGAGCCCGGCACTGGCGAACTCACGGACAATGTAAGCTTCGGTGGCGGTCCCGCCCGGCGAACCGGGCGCGCGGCCGGCGAGCGCATCGTCGGCGAGCACCCGGATGTGGCGGAGCAGCGCAGTCTCGCCGTGATCCCGCGGAACCGGCGTCGCACAGGCGCCGAGCAGCAGCGCAAGGCAGATCGCAGTAGGATGCCTCAAGAGCGCGCCCCGGCCCGGTCGATGAGGCGCCGGGCAGCCTCGACGTGCATCGATTCGATCATGCGTCCGCGAAACCGCTCGGCGCCGCCGGTCGCCGCAACGATCAGGGCGCGAGCATCTTCCAGTTCCGCTTCGGTACTGCCGAAGGCGCGGTTGGCTGCGTCGATCTGGCTTGGATGGATCAGGCTCTTGCCATCGAAACCGAAGGCGCGGCCTTCATTGCACTGGCGGGCGAGCCCCTCCTCATCCTCGAGCCGGTTCCAGACGCCGTCAAGTGCGACGATGCCGGCAGCACGGGCGGCCAAGACGATCGTCTGGAGCGCCAGAGCGAGACCCCCGCGATCGACGCTGTCGGGCAGCCTGAGTGCCGCCGCCAGATCGTTCGTGCCGGCAAGCAGCCCGCGAACGCCAGCCGCACGCGCAATCTCCACCGCCGCGAGCACCGCAGCCGGAGTCTCGATCATGGCGATCAAGCCTTGCCCCAGCGATGCGCACGCCGCAGCCTGAGCGGCGCTGTCGACCTTGGGCAGCACGATCAGGTCGACCGGCACGCTGCGCACCGCGTCGAGATCGGCGCGGTGCCAGGGGCTGTCGCTGCCATTGATGCGGATCGCCGTCACGCGGTGGCCGAAGTCGCGCGCGACCGCTTCGACGGCGGCAGCGCGGGCACGATCCTTGTCCTCGGGCTTAACCGCGTCTTCAAGGTCCAGGATCACCATGTCGCACGGCAACGACCGCGCTTTCTCGATAGCGCGCGGGTTGGACGCCGGCAGGAACAGGGCCGATCGGATCGGCGGCAGGCTCTCGATCATAAAACGGCTCCGGTCTGCGCGGCCGATTTGCTTGGACGGGTGGCCAGCGAAGGGCAATATCGGCTCGGTTGGGCGGTGAGGATCAGACAATGGAATATTTCTTCTTGGCGCTCTTCATCTTCGCCATCGTCTTCGTGGCGATGGCCGTCACGGTGGTGCGGCAGGGCTATCATTATACGATCGAGCGGTTCGGGCGGTTCACGATGGTGGCCCGGCCGGGTTTCAACCTGCTCGTGCCGCTGGTCGATCGGGTCGGCCAGAAGGTCAACATGATGGAACAGGTCCTTCAGATTCCGGGGCAGGAGATCATCACCAAGGACAACGCCATGGTGTCGGTGGACGGCGTGGTCTTCTTCCAGGTGCTCGATGCGGCCAAGGCGGCCTACGAAGTGTCCGATCTC